>Ga0163147_10009186_pt1 | contig 10754 bp, 8 predicted proteins | sample OliLakLV19MP6G1_FD_148597 | JGI IMG/M metagenome (GOLD analysis project Ga0163147, IMG submission 148597) | Freshwater microbial mat bacterial communities from Lake Vanda, McMurdo Dry Valleys, Antarctica- Oligotrophic Lake LV.19.MP6.G1 | ecosystem: Environmental > Aquatic > Freshwater > Lake >... | reverse complement strand
CCTGGCCGAACTGGCATTTCCTCCCGATCTTATTGTGGCCGATAACACGCTGCCGCTGTTCGATACACTGCGGGCAGTACAGCTCCTACGCGCCAACGATCTGGATATCCCACTGATCATGCTCACTGATGTGGCCAATGAAGCATCTGCGCTGATGTGTATCGGCCTTGGTGCTGCCGATTATCTGTTCAAGGACCGATTGGGACGCCTGCGTAGTGCGATTGAACGCGCCCTAGAACAGCACCAACTGCGTGTGCAGAAGCGCGTGGTTGAGGCGGCATTACGCGAGAGCGAGGAGCGTTTTCGGGCGATCTTTGAGTACTCACCCGATGCGGTTATTCTGATTGATCCCCATCATGCCCAGGGAGATTGGCCAATCATCGATTGTAATGTTGTCGCATGCAATATGAATGGCTATACTCGTGATGACCTGATCGGCTGCTCGATCGATATCCTTAATACGACATCAGGCAACAGCGTAGGGCGCGCTGGCTACCTCGAACGGCTGCGGCGCGAACGCACGATTCGCTATGAAACGATCCATCAGCGCAAGGATGGCAGCCTGTTTCCAGTTGAGGTCGTTTCCTCGCTCATTACTATGTCGGGCCGCGAACTCATACTCGGGCTGGATCGGGATATCACCGAGCGCAAGCATATCCAGGATGAGCTGCGCGCTGCGGAAGCGCGCTATCGAACGCTGGTCGAACAGCTTCCCGCAATTATCTACACTGCGGAGATTAACGAACAGAGTAGCACACGCTATGTCAGCCCGCAGATCGAAACAATGCTCGGGTTTTCGCAGGAGGAATGGCTTGCTAACCCGGATCTGTGGCTTGAGCAGGTGTATCCCGATGATCGCGCACAAGTATTGGAAGCAGTAAACCGTGTGCAAACCAGCGATGCACTGGTTCCGCTGGAATATCGCACATTCACCCGTGATGGCCGCGTGCTGTGGCTGCGTGATGCAGCCCGCGTTGTTCGCGATGAGGCTGGCCAGCCGCTGTTTATGCAGGGCATCACGCTCGATATCACCGAGCAGAAGCTGGCCCAGGAGGCACTCTATGCCAGCATACGGCTCTACCGCACACTGGCCAGCAACTTTCCAAATGGCGCCGTGGTTCTGTTCGATCACGATCTGCGCTTCACCATCGCCGATGGCGCTGGGCTGGCCGATCTGGGGCTGACGCCTCAGCGACTGGAGGGCCATACATTCTGGGAGATCTATCCGCCAGAGGCGCAGCTGGTGAATGAGCCAATTTTCCGGGCAGCACTGGCTGGCACGCCAACAATCCGTGAGGTCACATCCGGTGATCTGACACTGGTGATGCACACACTACCGGTGCGCGATGAGCATGGGGCAATCACTGCTGGCATGATCATGACTCAGGATATCACCGAGCGCAAGCGCATGGAAGTGGCGCTGATCAACGAGCGGGCACAGCTCGCACAACGTGTCGATGAGCGCACTGCCGATCTGAGCCTGGCCAATGCCGAACTGGTTCGTGCTGCACAGCTCAAGGATGAATTCCTGGCGAGTATGAGCCACGAATTGCGTACGCCGCTTAATGTCATTCTCGGGCTTTCGGAATCGCTCAGCGAACAGATCTATGGGCCATTAAATGATCGACAGATGCAGAAGCTGGCAGCCATTGAGGCCAGTGGTCGCCATTTGCTTGATTTGATCAACGATATTCTTGATCTGGCCAAGATTGGCGCAGGCATGATGGATCTGATGATCGAGCCAGTGTTGATCAACTCACTCTGTCAGGCGAGCATTCAACTGATGCAACAGGCTGCCTATACCAAGCGGCTTGCGGTGACAACACGAATTGATCCGGCAGTCGTCCAGATTCAGGGGGATATCCGCCGCCTCAAACAGATCCTGATCAATTTGCTTGCCAATGCGGTAAAGTTCACACCTGCTGGCGGAGCGATTGGGCTGGAGGTGATCGGCGATTCAGGCCAAAACCTTGTTCACTTCACCGTTTGGGATACCGGTATCGGGATTGCAGAGAATCAGCTGCCCAAGTTATTCCAGCCCTTTGTGCAACTGGATAGCCGGCTATCGCGGCAGTATGAAGGCACCGGGCTGGGTCTCGCGCTGGTGGCGCGTCTGGCAGAATTACATGGTGGTAGTGTTGCCGTGGCCAGCACACTGGGGCTCGGCAGCCGTTTCACAATCACACTGCCATGGAACATGCCAACGGTAGAACCCGATCCAATGATGCCAACACATGCGGATGCGCCTATGGCAACCCCGCCGATAGATACAAAGCCGGTGATACTGCTTGCTGAAGATAATGCAGCAACAATCACAACACTATCCGATTATCTGATGACCTATGGCTACCAGGTGGTGATTGCGCGCAATGGCAATGAGGCGATTGCCCAGATCCACGAAACACATCCAGCCATTGTGCTGATGGATATTCAGATGCCAGTGATGGATGGGCTCGAAGCGATCCGGCGTATCCGCGCCGATAACCGGTGGTCGCACATGCCGATCATTGCGCTAACAGCACTGGCAATGCCGGGTGATCGCGAGCAGTGCCTGGCCGCTGGTGCCGATGCGTATCTCACGAAGCCAATCAGACTGAAAGAACTTGCTGCCACGATCAATGGCTATATCCGAAAGCAGAATAAGCTCGACAACGGCGAATTAGGAACTATTTTGATGCAAAATTAACGCTGTGTTGCAGCTATCGCTTTCTACGAGCTCTCCTACAATCACTATATTGCAAGGATGTTATATGATGAAGGAGAATTCGTATGTCTAACCCACATGTATTCACACGTCGTACATTTCTTCGTATGGCTGGTCTGGCAACACTTAGCATACCATTAGGTGCTTGTACTGTTCCTGCAACTTCGCAACCCGCTCTTCCACCAGAAACACCCGTGAGTAATGGAGAAGAAGCCATAAAACGCTTGATGGAAGGTAATCAGCGCTATGCAGCCAACGCATCGATTGCAATCAACGAATCCACCAATCGTCGGAATGAAGTTGCAAAAGGCCAACAGCCATTCGCAACCATCTTCAGTTGTGTTGATTCACGGGTTCCACCGGAACTCATCTTTGATCGCGGATTGGGTGATCTGTTTGTGATTCGAACAGCAGGGCATGTGATCGACAGTGCTGTTCTTGGGAGCCTGGAATTTGGGGTTGCCGAACTGCACATCCCCTTGTTAATGGTTATGGGCCACGAGAAATGTGGTGCTGTCAAAGCAACAGTTGAGGCATTCAAGGCCAATGCAACTGCCGAAGCCGATATTCAGGCACTCGTTGATGGTATCCGCCCAGCAGTAGAACAGGTTAAGGATCAAACCGGCGATATGCTTGACAATGCAATCAAGGCAAATATAGGATTGACGGTAAGTAAGCTGAAGGGCTCACCTATTCTGAAAGAAGCAATCGAGCAGGGCAAACTCACGATTGTTGGCGCTCAATATGATCTCGATACTGGCGCAGTCACATTAATTCCTGCATAAAGCATACAATATTCGTGATCTGTGCTATACATGATCGGTGCTATAGAGGAAGCGATAATCCATGACGATTATTCTCCCTCAATCAATTATCTGTACACTGTTGATGCCTGGCCGCTGGTGCCGATGAGTATTTCACAGAAGCAGCCAGCGCAGCGGATGCGAAGGCCCAACCAAATGAACTGCTTGATTACCAATGTTTTCAAAAGCATCTGAAGCTCCTCTATCAGCGACCATCATATACTAGCAGTATCGTTGTCAGTTTTAGTCAGCCTCAAGCCCAAATATACACTCTGCTGCAAAGCATCAACAGGTGGGAAAAGCTATTATCTGCATGATCTGTGGATGAAAGAGGACATTCCCATGATAGAATGATCCACGCTCAGGAGATGTGAGGCTGTCCATGCTGACTGCGCTTGATACACGTCGGTTTCAACGGATTATTACCGTATTAGTCGTGCTCCCTCTACTCGTCATGCTGCTCTTGATTGGCGGATTGCTTGCCCAAACCCAGGCGATCCTCAACGCAACCGGGTGGGTCGATCACACCGATATCGTTATTGGGCAGGCCCACCAGGTCCAAAGCCTGTTTGTTGATATGGAAACTGGCGTGCGTGGCTACTTGTTGACGGGAGATGCTGTTTTTCTTGAGCCATACACTCGTGCGCGCAGCGCGAGCGATACAGCCATAGATGCTCTCGCACAGCTTATTCAAGATAATCGAGCGCAGGAACACCAACTCCAACTCATCCGCGTCTCTGCACTCACCTGGCATACGAATGCCAAGGAACTGCTTGCGCTGCGCGATTCGGGCGGGGCGTATCAGGCATTTGATATCAATCTGCGCGCCAAGCAAGGGATGGATACGCTCCGTAGCCAGATGGAAACGTTTATCGCCACCGAAATAGAACTCCGTGACACACGCATTCATGCTGTTCAAAGCACAACCCAGCTGATTATCGCGAGCAGTATTGGGGTGCTGATCGTGCTTGGCGGTCTTCTGGCCGTGTTTGGTCGCCGCCAGGTGATCAATGTCGCACGGATCTATCAGGAAGCACTCACGATTGCCACGACCCAGGCTGCGGCGCTCCAGGCTAGCGAAGAGCGCTGGCGTATCACTCTGGCAAGCTTGGGCGATGCTGTGATCGCCACTGATCCACAGGGCCGAGTGGCGTTTCTTAACGAAATGGCCGAAACACTCACCGGTTGGCCAGCAGTTGATGCGATTGGGCAGGATATTGAGACGGTCTTTCCAATCATCAATGAATATACGCGCCAGACAGTAGAGAACCCGGTTGTTCGCACCCTGCGTGAGGGCCGCATCGTTGGATTGGCGAATCATACGCTGCTGATTGCCCGTGATGGCAGCGAATATCCAATTGACGATAGTAGCGCGCCGATCCGCGATAGTAATCAGATGATCATTGGTGCTGTGCTGGTGTTTCGCAATATCCGTGAGACAAAGCAAGCAGAAGATGCATTGCGGCAAAGCGAGGAGCGCCTGCGGCTTGCGCTGCGTGGCTCCCCGATCACCGTCTATGCACAGGATACGGATCTGCGCTATACCTGGCTGTACAACCCAGCACCAGGCTATGATGCAAACGATGCGATTGGTAAGTTCGATACCGATATTGCTGCTCCAGAGGATGCCGCCCGTTTGATAGCGCTCAAACAGCAGGTGCTCCAAACAGCGAATGGCCTCCACGAAGAGGTTCGTGTGCGTGGGATGGCCGGCGAACTCTATTTTGATATGACGATTGAGCCGCTGCGTGATGCATCTGGTGCTGTTATTGGCGTGACAGGTGCAGCCCACGATATCACGGCCCACAAACAGGCAGAAGAAGAACGCAAGCAACTACTCATTCGTGAACAAGCGGCCCGCGCCGAAGCACAAGAGGCAGTCCGAATGCGTGATATGTTCTTCTCAGTTGCTTCGCATGAACTCAAAACACCACTGACATCACTGCAGGGTAATATCCACCTGATCCAACGGCGCATCGCCCGCGATGGTATCCTTACTGAACGTGACCAACGGGCGTTTGCGGTGGTTGGTGCACAGGCACAGCGCCTGAACCGGATGATCGATGCTCTGCTGGATGTGACTCGCCTGGAAACGGGGCAACTGAGCCTCGCCTCCACAACGCTCGATCTCCGTGTACTTGTGTACCAGGCTGTTTCAGAAATTGAACCAAATCTTACGAATCATACGATCATCTACACGGCACCCGAACAAGCACTGATGATTATGGGCGATGCGCTACGCCTCGAACAGGTGCTGCAAAACCTGATTCAGAACGCAGTGAAGTATAGCCCGAATGGCGGCTTGGTCAATGTGTCTGTCCGGCAGGAGGATGCATATGCGTGTGTGGATGTTGTTGATCAAGGGATTGGCATTCCACAGGCGTCGCAGGCACACTTATTTACCCGCTTCTATCGGGCAAGCAATGTGGACACTCAAGAAATTAGGGGCCTGGGCATTGGTCTGTATGTGGTCAAAGAGATTGTAACGCTGCATGGCGGCACAATTATGGTCACAAGCCAGGAAGGCGTCGGAAGCACATTTACCCTGCGCCTGCCCATATGATAGTGAAAGGTGCAAGCGATGCCCATGAATGCTACGTTCAAGAGCGCGTTTGGGCATGGCGGCAATGGTGGCTCACTAGGCTATGCCGATCCTGTACGCAAACTGAGCGTTGGCTTGACCAAAAATCGTATGAACTGGCCGCAGCCGAGGAACAGCGCGGCATATATCATCACCGAAGCGATTCGGGAATATCTGGATCAGGCAAAGCCATAAAACGAATCTCATGAACAATCTTCCAACGGTGTTCTGGTCAATAGCAACACTATCAGTTCGGCGGAGATCCTTGCTGGTGCGCTCAAAGAGGCTATGTTGCAGTAGCGTGCTTATGACGTACTTCTTGCTCCATCCTACATAGGCATTGTTGCAGATGATCAGGATGATCACGAGAAGGGAGGTGCTATGCCAACAATGCCTTAGGAGTGTTTGAAGGTAGCTAAAATTAAAGACGCTGGTACACTTGGGCCGAAATAACCATCGGGTTTTGTGTTATCCTGAGCGGAAGTGCTAAACCAAAGGGTACTCCGGCCAAAGATCTGGCAGAGCGCATCAGGATGCGAGATGCTTGGCCCAAAGGGCACCCCCGCTCAGCATGAAATACGTTGGTGGACTTCCGCGATTATGTACTAGCTACGCAGCCCGCACTCGCGCAGAAAGGCATCGAGCCAGGTGGCATCGTCGGTCGAGAGTTCAGGCGGGGGCGGCGGCTCACGATAATCGATCTCCAGGTCGTAGCGGGCGCGGCGGTAGGCTTCATGGATGGCAGCCCCCAAATCGAGCGTGATCGGTGGATCGGGGTAGAGCAGTGGCACTGGCACTAGTTTGATCGGCTCGCGCAGCGAGAGCGGCCAGATCTCGATCATTGGGCGGCGCTGTACGCGGCTGAGGAAGATGAAATAGGGCGCAGCCGGGAGCGGGCGGGCGACCTGTGGGCGGATGCCTGCACGCAGCAGATCGATCTCGATCAAGTTGGCGGTGCTAGTGAAGATCTCCTGGCGCTTCTTCTCATAGCCGTCGGCACCATCAAGGCCAGCGCGCTTGTTGGCTGGCGAAAGCAACTCAATTGCCGTTACCAATAACTGGTCACGCACTGTGCGGATCTCGATCCGGGCATACTCGACTGGCACGGTCATCACGGCGGGCAGGGTGAGCGGCGCGACCTCGACCGCAAGCGCTGTGGAATTGCCGATCCCACTGGGCTCGCGCTCAACAATTGCCACATCGGGCACAATTCGGCGCACTGGTGTGATCTCAATGCTCTCGAAGACAGCGTAGGGCGTAATGACCGCTCGGTAGCCAGATGTGAGTTTTCCCTGGAGTTGATCACCAATACTCGAAATCAGTCGGTGATGTATGTCCGGCCATAGACTCGGTGCTTCAAGATAGGGATCCATTCCCGAAAATGGTGTTTTCATCAGCGTTGCCTCCCTCCTGCATCGTGTAGGCCATGATAGCACAAATCGATAGTGATTCCCTGCGAGCCAGCAGCCGATCCGTGCGCACAACCGAACCGAATGAACTGGTTCTGGTAACGGAGCGCCTAGCTACTACGGGTGCTGTTTTGTTAGCAGCGTTGGACGCGTGGATGTACGAATTGTTAGCCTGAACTCTTGTGTCGCTGCCCAACAGGCCCTATAATCAGTCAAAACAATCAGATTTACACATAGGCCAGTAGTGGTATCGAGGATCTAATCGTGAAAAATAGTAATGCCTATCCCGTCATTGATTTATTTGCTGGGCCAGGGGGGCTTGGCGAAGGATTCGCGTCCATTCGCCAGTTCAAAAACTGTTATCACCGGATATGAGTTATGGCTCGACGTAATTGGCAAAGAGAAGAATTATTATTGGCGCTGAATTTGTATTGTCGGCTACCATTTGGACAATATCACAGTCATAACCTTGAGATAATAAAACTTGCCGGGTTTATTGGCCGGACTTCTAATGCAGTGGCGATGAAGTTATCGAATTTTGCATCGTTTGATCCATATCATCAATCGCGTGGTATCAAAGGGCTACAAAATGTTAGCCAAGCTGATCATGATATATGGAACGAATTCACCTCAAATTGGGATGATTTAGCCATCGAGAGTGAAATTATCTATGCTCAGTTATTGGGTGAAGTTGACGTAATGAAGACAACTGAATCCGCAGTCAATAACGAGACCTTGCATTTCTCTGGATCGACAGAGATCGAACGCCAAGTCAAGGTTAGGCTAGGGCAGAGTTTTTTCCGCAAAGTGATTCTTACAAGTTATAGAAGTAAATGTTGTGTTTGCGGAATGCCTATACCGGAATTGTTAATTGCAAGCCACATTGTACCTTGGCGGGATGATGAGCACTTACGGGTAAACCCTCACAATGGGCTGTGTCTTTGTGCTCTGCATGATAAGGGGTTTGATCGCGGCTTTTTTACTTTTGGGGAGGATTATAAAATTGTGATTGGAAAAACGATACGTCAGTACCTCCCCAATTCAGTGGTGCATAACGGATTTTCAATTTATGAAGGTCAGAGGATTACGCTCCCTGATAAATTCATTCCCGATCAGCGCTTTTTAATGATTCACCGCGCCAATTACTTTCTTGGATGATTCACTTATTCAGATTTAAGCGGCTAGCGAACTTCTCTAAATTACTCACCGATCACACCAATTTATTCAAGCTTTCCAGCGACACCGTAGCCTTCAAGCGCTGGCTCAGCGTCAAGACATTTGGGGCGACGTATGAATCTAAGCCCTGACCTTATAACTCTGCCCTACCCAAGATTTACCCACCATAAAACCAACTAAACTCATTGCACGATGGGATCTCCACCACAGCAGCGCTGGACGGACGCAGCGCGCTGCGCCCCGACGATCCCATCGCCGTCGCCGGATGGGCTGTTCACCATGCGATCAGTTTAGTACACAACGGCGGAAGTTTATCCAGGGTTTGTCATGCTGAACTGGGGTGCTCTTTGGGCCTAGCATCTCGCATTGTCATGCGATCCGCCAGACCCTTCGCGTTGCTCAGGGTGAGATGCAAACCATAATGTAGTTACGCGAAGCTGTACTAGTATTACAACGCAGGGTCTCTCGAACGTTGGCTTCACGTAACCATACCGGAGCCAGAATTCGGGAAGTGGGAAATCATAAACAATCCAGTCTCTCGAACGTTGGCTTCACGTAACCATACCGGAGGGCATGGTATGCTTCCCTCAAACCATTTCCACACAGATTGAGGAGCGCCACCATGCCCACCGCTATTGTAGCAGCAACCTGTCCTGTGCCAACGTGTAATTTGGCCCCACGGGATGTCGAAACGTTGGTTGCTGACTTGGCCGCCTACGCGCACCAGTTTCTGCCCTGGTTTGCCCGAGCCGATCAAGGACAGTGGGCCTATCGGTATCTCCAAGGATTGGTGAGTGATCACCCGCGCAAATCGATTGAACCCATGGCGCTGGCCCATGGGTTCCCGATCCGCAGTATGCAAGCCTTTATTGGCGAGAGTCCGTGGGGTATCGCCCCGATCCTGCGGCACCATCAGCGGTTGGTGGCCGTGACCTTGGGCGAACCCGATGGGGTCGTGTTGGTCGATGAGTCGGGCATGCCCAAGCAAGGGCCACACTCGGTTGGTGTTGCCCATCAGTACTGTGGGGCGCTGGGCAAAGTGGCCAATTGTCAGGTGGGGGTGTTCGTCGGCTACGCCAGCCGGAAGGGCTATACCCTGCTGGATAGTCAACTGTTTGTGCCGGAGTGCTGGTTCACCAAGGAGCACGCGGCGCTGCGCGACGCGGTGGGCCTGCCGCCCGATCTGACCTTTCAGACCAAACCGCAATTGGCCATCGCGTTGGTCCAGGGCATTATCGCGCGGGCAGTGGTGCCCGTGCGCTGGGTGGCTGCAGATGCGCTGTATGGCGATAGTCCCGCCTTTCGGGATGCCATCGCCGATCTGGGGCGGTGGTATCTGACCGACATTGCGTGTTCGAGCCTGATCTGGCAAGATCAGCCCGCCGTCGCGGTGCCCGCGTGGTCGGGCCGGGGCCGCAAACCAACCAAACAGCGGTTGACCACGCCCACCGACCGACCGTATCGGGTGGACGAACTGCTGACGCAGCTGCCGAGCAGCGCCTGGGTACGCGGCACGGTGAAAGAAGGCAGCAAGGGGCCGATTGTGTGTGACTTCGCGTTTGTGCGCGTGACGGAAGCGCGGAAAGGGATGCCCGGACCGCGACTGTGGCTCATGATTCGGCGGAACCTGGCCGATGCCAGTGTCGTCAAATTTTTCTTCAGCAACGCACCCGCCGACATTGCCGCATTGGAGTTGGTGCGGATGAGTGGCATGCGCTGGCCAGTGGAATTGACCTTTGAAGAGAGCAAGGATGAATTGGGCATGGATCAGTATGAGACCCGCAGTTGGATCGGCTGGCACCATCACATGACCCTGGTCATGCTGGCGCATCATTTTTTGGTGTGGGTGCGGGTGCGCTGGCAGGATCGGGCACCGGCGTTGACCTTGGCGCAGGTACGACTGTTGCTGACCAGTGTGATTCCTACGCTCATCCTGACGGTCGAACGGGCGCTGCGGCGTGTTCGCTATTACCAGCGTCGAAACCATGCCGCCTACCTTTCCCATCGTAAACGGAAGCTTGCGCAGTTAGCTGCCTTCGACCCTGCGTTGTAATATTAGTTTAGGGTGCGAAATATATGAT
>Ga0163147_10009182_pt1 | contig 10756 bp, 9 predicted proteins | sample OliLakLV19MP6G1_FD_148597 | JGI IMG/M metagenome (GOLD analysis project Ga0163147, IMG submission 148597) | Freshwater microbial mat bacterial communities from Lake Vanda, McMurdo Dry Valleys, Antarctica- Oligotrophic Lake LV.19.MP6.G1 | ecosystem: Environmental > Aquatic > Freshwater > Lake >... | reverse complement strand
CCCAACCCACGCGGGCCCAAAAGGTGATAGGCCTCGGCGAGGAGCTGCATGTCCGCGTACTCAAGGCCGTTGTGGACCATCTTCGCGAAGTGCCCCGCCCCGCCCGTGCCCACATGGGTCACGCACAGGCCAGCTTCGGTGCGTGCCGCGATCGCTTCGAGCACCGGCGCAAGCTCCGCGTACGCCTCTGGCGACCCACCGGGCATCAGCGACGGACCGCGGCGCGCGCCCTCCTCGCCGCCGGATACCCCCATGCCGACGAAGTGCAGTCCGCGCGCTTTCCACGCCGCCTCGCGACGCTGGGTGTCCTCGAACCACGAGTTGCCGCCATCGACGACGATGTCGCCTGGTTCGAGCAGCCCGGCGAGCTCGTCCAGCACCATGTCGACCGCGGGGCCCGCGGTGATCATCAGCAGCAATCGCCGCGGCCGCGCGAGCGCCGCCACCAGCGCCGGTAGGGCGGCGCACGGCTGCAGCTTGCCCCGGCTGGCTGCGACGGCGCGATCGAGCCCTTCGGGCTCGCGGTTCCACGCCGCCACGGAAAACCCGTGGTCGAGGATGTTGAGGGCGAGGCTTTGGCCCATCACACCCAAACCGATGACGCCAAAATCGGCGCGGGGGGATCGTTCGGAGCTGTTCTTGACCGGTGTCATCGGGGAAGGCGTTTGCGTGTCACGGACGGAAGGGAATAGCGCATTAACCGCGCGGAAACGCCGGGCATCACGGCCGCCGGCCCCAGGCCGCCCGGTCCGTGTAGATCTGCACGCGGCCGTTCGATGGGCGCACCCGCGCGGCGGGCAGGAGAGCATCGCCCAAGGGACGTCCGTAATCCGCGAGGACGGCTTCCAGGATCGCCGATTTTTTGGCGCCGAGCACGAGATAGATCGCAAGGCTCGCGCGATTCAGGGCCGCCAGGGACAAACTGATCCGGGGTCGCGGCTCGGTGGGTGCATGGGTGGCCAGCGCGACGGGGTCATCGGCCCCAAACCCCGCTCCACCCGGAAACAGCGACGCCGTGTGCCCGTCGTCGCCGATGCCAAGGAGCACAACGTCGACGGGTTCGGTGCCAAGGCGCCGCGCAAAGTCGCGTGCGGCATCCATGTGCTCGCGTTTGGCGTCCACCGCGATAAATCGCGCCGGTGCTTCAGAAAGGTGGTCGAGCAGCGTTTCGCGCGCTTGCCGCTGGTTTGAATGTTCATGGTCCGCGGGAACGTGGCGCTCGTCCCCGAGCAGCACATCAACCTGCGGCCAGGGCACGGCACGTGCCAGGTCCTCACGCGCGAGGCGCTCGTACAGCGGTCGCGGCGTCGACCCGCCGGAAAGCACGAGTCGCACACGGCCGCGTGTCGCCGCGAGCCCGGCGATCTGGCCGACGAGTTGCCGCGCATGCGCCTCGATCGCGGCGGCGGCGTCCGGGAAAATCAGGATTTCGGGCTTCACTGCGGCTCTTTTTCGCGCATCAGGGCGCGGTCGGGGATCGCCAGGCGGTCCGCGGCTTTGGGGCCCCAACTGCCCGAGGGGTAATCGTGGATCTCGCGCGGTTCCGCAAGCAGCGGGCCAAACACGCGCCAGGACTCCAGTACCTCGTCCGCGTGCACGAACAGCGTCTGATCGCCACGCAGGACGTCGAGCAGAAGCGTCTGGTACGCCTCGGGCACACCGGGAAAGTGCTTGCCGTAGTCGAAGGACAACGGGATGCGGCGCAGGTCCGTCGCCGACCCGGGCATCTTGACGTCCATGTAGAGCGAAAAACCCATGTCGGGTTGCAGCTTGAGGACCAGCACATTGGAGCTGATCTTGCACACGCCATCCATCTCGAACATGCACACCGGCGAGGACTTGAACCGCACACCGATGCGCGTCGTGCGCGCACCGAGGCGTTTACCCGTCCGCAAGTAGAACGGCACACCCTGCCAGCGCCAGTTCAGGATCTCGACCTTCATCGCAACGAAGGTTTCCGTCGTCGAATCGGGTGGAACGCCGTTTTCGTCCATGTACCCCGGAACGGCGAGCCCGTCGATCTCGCCCGCGGCGTAGCGCCCAAACACGACGTCGTTCGGGCCGATGGGCGCCACCGCTTGGAGCACCTTGGTCTTCTCGTAGCGCACGCTTTTGGCGCCCATGACGGTCGGAACTTCCATCGCCACCAGCGACAACACCTGCGCGAGATGGCTTTGAACCATGTCGCGCAGCGCGCCACTGCGGTCGTAGTAGCCGGCGCGCGTGCCGACGCCCAAATCCTCGCCCATCAAGATCTCGACCGACGCGATCTTGTCGCGGTTCCAGAGGGCTTCGAAGATCGCGTTGCCAAAGCGGAACGCGAGCAGGTTCTGCACCGTTTCCTTCCCGAGGTAGTGGTCGATGCGAAAGATCTGGTGCTCGCGGAAGTGCTGGTGCAGCAAGTCGACGAGAGCCTGCGCACTCGCGAGGTCGCGGCCAAAAGGCTTTTCGACGACGAGACGGGTGTAGCCACCGTCGAACTCGGACGCGAGCCCCGCTTCACCGAGGCCGACTACCGCCGCCGCCAGCGCTTCCGTCGGCAACGCCAAGTAGAAAACCCGGCGCGGCACGAGGCCGTGCTCTTTCTCGATCTGCTCAAGGCGCGCACCAAGCGCGCGGAAGTCCTCGGCTCGACCTTCGCCGAGCTTTTGGTAATGCAGGCTGTCAGAACAAAACGGCCCGGCATGCGCACAATCAAGGCCCGCGGCTTCGATCGATTCCCGCGCGAGCTGCCGGTAACTGGCCTCGTCGTTTTTCGGGTTTGTCGCCACGCCGACCACACGCGTTTGCGGATGGATGCGGCCAAGCGCGTGGAGGCGTGCGAGCGCGGGCAGGAGCTTGCGCCGGGCAAGGTCGCCGGTGCCGCCAAACAGAACGACGATGCCGGGTTCGGGCAGTGAGGTGGACATGGTTGCGTCGGCGGTGGCCGTGGAAGTCGGGGTCAGCCCCTGCGCAGGGGGGCCGCGATGCCCCAAGAGCCCGCGGGAGCGGCCGCGGATTGGGCGAAGATCGGCTCGAGTTGGGCGCCACCCTGGCCGTCGAGCATGACCAGATGGTTGGGCGGCACGGATTCCCAGCCCGGATCCTCGCTCAGGCGCTCGGAACTGACGATCACCGCGCTCCCGTGCTCGTCAGGCTCGATCATGCGGCACATGCCCTCCTCGCACACGTACCGCCGTCCGCGGTGCAGGTAGAGGCTTTCGCCTTCGTAACCGGGGTGACTCGTGAAGCGGGTGACGACGGACGTGCTCCCGTTCGAGAGGGCGAAGTTGAGGTAGCTGGGTTCACCCGGCGTGACACGCTCGATCAGCGCCAAGAGCCGCCGGATCGTGCTGCGCATCCCAGCCACCATCTGATCGAGGGTTGCGTCGCTCACGGGCAGATGTTCGAGGAGCAGCGCGAAGGCGTGCTCGGAATCGGTGCCGCCCTGGATGGCCGCGAAGGCTTCGTCCGAAAGCTCGGAAATCAAGGTTCTGCGCAACCGATGGAATCCGCCGACGTCTCCGTTGTGCATGAACGCGTACGGACCGTGGGTGAACGGATGGCAGTTGGCTTGGTTGACCGAGCGCACCTGGGTGGCGGCACGCACGTGGGCCAGCACGCACGGGCTTTCGACGACGCGGGCAAGCTCGTTGAGGTTGGCGTCGTTCCACGCGGGCGTGACCGAGCGGAACAGGGCGGGCCGCGATTCAAGCCGTGGCGCGTACCAAGCGAGGCCAAAGCCGTCTCCGTTGAGGGGCTCCTCGCGCTCCTTCGAATGCACGCTCTGGTGGATCAGCGAGTGGGCGGGCTCGGTGATCAGGGAACTCAGGCGGATGGTGGGGCCCTGGTACAGGAGGAAACGGCACATGGCGGGGGGATGGGGCGGACTGTACGTGGCCGGCGCGTCGGGGCGTGTGGAGGGTGCCGCGCGCGGGCGGCCGCCGGCCCACGGGCGGTCCGGATTGGGCGCGGCTGTCCGAGCGCGGGCGCCGTTGGCACCCTCGGGTTGGGCGCGCGCCCGGGACGTTTGCGTGCGAATGGGGGCTTCTCCCTTGGCAGGAACGCCGCCGCGTTCCATCGTCGGGGTCCCACCAAGGAGACCCCATGTCCCTGCTCTTCTACCAGCTCCTGCACGTCACGTCCGTCATCCTGCTCACGGCCTTCGCCTTTCAGGCGCTTGCCCACCCCGATCCCAGTCGGCGCAAGTTCCTGATGATGGTCACCGGCATCCTCAGCCTGGTGGTGCTCGTCGCAGGTTTTGGCTCCCACATCAAGGGCGGCCACCCCTGGGCGCTGTGGGTCTTCATCAAGATCGGAAGCTGGCTTGGACTCTCACTTCTGGCTGGCCTTGCGTACCGCATGAAGTCGCTGCGCGGGACGCTGACGTTGGTCGGAATCGGCCTGGTTGCGATCGCGATCTGGGCGGTCTACGCAAAACCGATGTGATCGGGCAGGGGCGCCACGCCCCAGGATTTCGACAGGCAGCCATGGGATGGCGTCAACGCTGGTCGCTGCGAGCGATGGGACGCCGGGCTGCGGAGCTGGGTGCGATCGGTCCGTTGGCGGTGTTCACCGTCGTCGGGCCGAGCGTCGGTGCCGTCGTTCTGACAGCGACCTTTGGGTCCTGGTACGGCGAGCTCGAGGATTCGGTTAACCCGGCGCCGCTCTTCTTCGTGTGCGCAGCGATCCTCGCGGGGCTGTCGCTGATCCCGACCCATGCTTCGTCGCTGGTCGCGGGAATGCTTTTTGGCACGGCGCCCGGATCGGTGCTCGCGATGTTGTCCGTGCTGGCGGCGGCACTTTTGGGTTACCGCGTCCTCGCGCAGTTCTCCCGCGCACGCGCGACGCTCGCCCTCGCTTCGCGACCCCGCGCATCGGCGGTGCACCGCGCGCTCCTCCACCACAGCGGGCGCCGGACCATTTGGATCATCGCGCTGATCCGGCTCTCGCCACTGATGCCGTTCGCCGCCACCAACCTCCTGATGGCGGCATCGGGCGTGCGCCTGGGCCCGTTCCTCGCCGGAACCCTCCTGGGCATCGCACCCCGGGTCATCGTCGTGGCCGCAGCGGGCTCCGGCCTGGCCGAACTGGACCTCAGCCAGGGAGCCGACCGCCGCCTCCTAATTCTGGGCGCACTGGCCACCGCCGCAGCCCTGTTCGTGGCGGGCCGCCTCGCATCACGCACCCTGCGCGACCTCGCGGCACCTGCACGCTGAATCGACCCCGCGCGCGCCGCGCCGCCCCTACTCCACAACCACCCGCAGCGGCGCGCCGAGCGGTGCGCTCGCGCTCCAAACGCCATCCACCACCTGCGCACCGATGGTCACCGCGACGGCGTACTCCCCGACCGGCACTCCCTCGATCGCGAACCTCCCCAACCCATCCGTCTGAAGCGCCCGCGCCGGCAACAACCCCGCCTCCATCCAACGCGCGACGTTGCCCCCCAGCTCGCCCAGCAATCGATGGAACTGCCGCACCTCAAGGTGCCGCAACGCAACACCCGCCCCCACGACGGGCTCTCCAGTCAAACGCACCACCTCGATCGCCAACCCACCAGGCGGATAGGCGGTGACGTCAATGCGATCCCCCGGTCCTTGCGCGATGAGCGTCGACACCGGCCAGTACCCCGCAGGCCGTGCCTCGAAGTGCGCGTGCTCGAACTGAAGCCCGTCGAGGATCGCTTCACCCAGCAGATCGGTGGTTCCCACTCGAAACTCGTTCACCGCGATGGTCGGCGACAGGGACCACCGCGCGCCTCGCAGTGGCTCGCCACCCGGGCCCCGGAGCCGCGCATGAAGAGAACGGGGAGGGTCGACAAAGATCTGAACCTCCCCATCGACGACCGGACACTCGCGAGGGAACACCCAACGACCGTCGGGCAGCTCCGCCCCAAACAGCATCTTTCCACGGGAGAAAATCGCGATCTCCGCCCGCCCGTCGGCATCTGTCGGGCAGCGTTCGCGCGCGGCGATTTGGCCGTTCTCTATGAGTTCCCCGACCGCGACCGCGGAGGTCGGAGGTTGCAGCGAGCGTTCGAGCACGCGGACCACGGTCGCGTCATTGCCAAACGTCAGAACGATCGGGCCCTCTTCCGAAAGGTCATGGACCCTGGACGCACGGTCCTGTCCGTAACTCACAGCGTGGACATGGGCCGACTCCGAATTGATGCCAGGGACCTGGCGGTCCTCGAAATCACACGCGATCGTTCGATGGACGTGGTTGCCGAGTGGGTCGCGCCACAGGAACTGGATGGTCCCACTTGGCTTCGACCGTTGTAGCTGAGGCCAGTCGAACTGAAGCGTCCTGGCCCGTGGATCCACTGTCACCACAGCTTCGTTTGCACCGATTTGTCCTTCCGGTGGATAAAAGAGGTCCTCCGTTCCGTCGGCATGGACGAGCACCAGCGGCGCCAACGGGTTGCCCGGCGGAAGCTGCGCGGCACCAGCGCCATTGAACGGCACCCGCTCATCCGGGCTCGCGTAACGCTGCACACGGTACTCGCGCGGATCCGTCGCCCCGATGAGCCGGACCGTGCGCGAGCGGAGGGGATCCAGCGCCACATCGCCCACGTCCGCTTCGCCGGTATGGGCGTCAGGCAGCGGGATGCGTGAGACCAGCGTTCCGTAACCCGGTGTGAAGACGTGTAAGCCCACGCCCGCCAAGGCCGCATGCGGGAATTGGAACCGCCCTCGGACGTCGGTTTTGACGTCATCGAGCGTCGCGATGGATCGGCCATCGCCATCGCGAACGACCAGCGCGACGTGGACGCCATCAATGGCGAGTCCTGTACTGAAATCGATCACCCGTCCCACCACTCGAAACGTGGGTTGGAGGGTCAAAGTGAGTGCCGTCGTCGACCCCGAGTCCACGCGGGCGTTCGTGGTGCGCGTGGGCCTGCCGTCCTCGAGAAGGGCCTGGACGGTGTAGATGCCCGCATCCAGGCCCTCTACCACGAAGTGTCCTTCGCGCTCCGCGGGGACGCGGGGTAGTTCATCGAGCGGAGTGCCGTCCGGCGCGCCGTAAGCCAGGGTGAAACTTTGCGCCGGCTCGTCCTCGAAATCGACTTTGCCTTCGATGCGGCCCTCGGGATCGAGCGCACACCCCAGGGCTTCGCCGGGCTCCAACGACGATAAATCCATCTCCGCGCCAAGGTATGGAGCAAACCCCCGTGCCGTGATGCGCGCCCGCGCGGTCGAGCGAGGCAAGGCCGTGAACTGCGCATAACCCTCGGGCCCCGTCAGCGCTTTCTCCCTCCCACCGTCGGCCCACGTCCACTCGGCAACAGCGCCGTCGATGGGTTGGCCAGTGGCCGCGTCGGTAACCTGCAGCCACAACGGAAGCCCCGTGTCGACGTTAACGTCGAGCCAGAGGCGGCCCATTGCTCGGGGAGGATCGAGAACCACGTCCTTGGTCACAAACTCGCCGTGTGCGAATCGAAGGATGCAGTCGCCTGCTCCAACGCCCAAGGGCACCTCGAAGGGTCCGAAGCGGCCATCCTCGGCGGCAAGCGACGTGGCGGCCAGCACCACGTCTCTGCGCCCCTGTTCGACGTTAAGCACTGTCGCCATCGCCCACTGACCAAGTGGACCGTTCGAGGTGACGCGGCCTTCGAGGATGAAATGGTCACCGAGTTCAATCTCCACGTCGGTGTGCGCGCGGGTGAGCCGCTGCCGAACGACACTCTCCGCGTGGCGCACTTCCACCAAACTCGGTCCGCCCATCGGAATCCGCGGCACCCGACCCTGCGCGTCGGTGATCCCGTCGCGAATCAGCGCCCGGCGCGCGCGTTCAACGGCGGTGGCACGATACGGGTCAAAGGCGTCGGCGGGTAGCCCCTGTTGCCGGACGCTTGCGCCGGGCACGGGTTCACCCGCGACTCCGCGAACGGTAATCCATGCGAGTTCGCAGGCCTGTGGTGGAACTGCGACAAATACCGAGCCATCCTCAACCGTCGCGACCACGACGCGCGGCTCAGTCAACGGATGGGTTATCCAGACACAGGCTTCCGCCCCCACCGCGGTGACGGGCACCGGAAGTTTCACATGCGGCCCGGGCGAATTTGTGCGTACCGCGGCTGCCACGAGACGCGTCGTGCGATCCGCCAGAAGGAACAACTGTTCAGTCTGTACGCGGTCCGGGAAGTACCCGACGACGTCATTGTCCAAAACGTTGAGCGTGACTTCGAAAGGCTCACCATCGATCGAGGTGCTCAACTCGACGTCGAGAGAGATGGCGCCGACCGCGGCAACGGCGCGTGAATCCTGCGGCAACGCTAGCCCCAATTGTGGCGATGACTCTTTCGGCGGCTGCGTTCCCACCAGCGCCGCCGTTGCTGGCACCTGGGAAGAGCTGCTCGGCGCCGCGCTAGCCGCGTGGGGATTCGGGTTGGGGCGTTGCAGCGTGACGAGCGTCGTCACGAGAAGCGCCGCACCTAACAGCATCCCGATCCACACGCGCGCGTTAGCCATGGCGGTATCTACGCTCCGAGTCGTTGCGTTGCGGGTCCTGCAGGCTTCACCGGAAGTTGAAGACCCGAGCTTTGCGGAGCCGGTAGCTGCGCTTTTCCGCTGGGAATGCCGCGAACCGCCGCCTTCACAGGAGGCGCGACCCCACCACCTTGGGCCATCGCAGTTTTCGAGGCCAATTCAACGAACACGACGACCGTTGCCAGTCCCGCCAAGAACAAGCCCACGGTTCTAGGGACCTTCAAGGACTTCATGAAGCACGGTTCCGTTCAGTTGATCGAGAGCAAAAACCTGCTGACACGCCTGCGTTGGTCTCCACCCCGTTGCACCCAACGCGCTGCGGTAGTAGCCCACGTAGTCATGAGCCGACGGACCGAACTCCGCCAACCGATTCAATCCATCGCGTACACCATCGAGATTGCCAAGCTGGGCCGCGTTGAGCGCCCAGAAAAACGCGGGCTCGGGCGTAGCCCAATGGCCCGATGCTGCCGTCGCGTACGCGTACCTTGCCCCATCGAAGTCGCCGCACATCGCTGCGGTTGCGCCCAGCCATTCGTTCGCCAACTTGGTGTACACACCTCCATAGGAAGCCGACTCGACGAATCGCCGCTTCGCCGACACGGTGCGGCGTTGAGCGACGTCGAGTTGTCCGCAAACAAGTTGGGCCGACGGGAGCCTGATCAACCGCATAGAGATCAGCGCCAGTGTGCGAAGTCGTTCGATCTCGCGAAATCCATTTTCCGATTGCTTGACCCAATGGGTCAATGTCCAAGTTCGGCCGCGCTGATCCAATGCAACGGTGGGAACACGATCTCGATTGAGCGGGCGGCGCTTGAACTCTCGGTGCGCGCTTTGGTGCCAATGGAATCGAGCTCCAGCACCAGCCACGTTTGTCAGATCCTCGATGGCGATGTTGAGCAGCCAGCGGCCCACCTCGTCGCGGTGGGCGGTGAGGAGGTGGCGCTCGGCGGAGGTCAGGAACGAGGCGGTTGCGCGGATCGGGTCGGAGGGAGTCAACAGTTCGCGTGAGAGGCGGCGGGGTTCGCTCGAGAGCAGCACAGAGTCGGGCTCTTTTGCGATGTCGAGGAGGACGGCGTAGACGTCCTCGCTCAGCTCAGGATGGGTCGTGGGGTGTGTCACGGCACGTCCTCCCCGTGGTGTGCGGCGAGGTCTTTCCAGGATGGACGCCGGGTGTCGGAGAGCGCGCGCAGGCACGCGCGCAGGTGGGCGTCCGCGGCCTCGGCGCCCAGAGCCTGCGTGGTGGCGATCTCGGCGAGGGAGCGGCCCTCGATCGACGCGCTCCACGCAACACGCCGCGCGGCGAGTTCACATGCGTGAAAACGCACGGACGCGATGCGCGAAAGGGCCGGCTCCACGCCGTACAACTCGACGAACATGCGGTACAGGACGAAGTCCTCCTCGATCACGGGTTCGCCGTCGAGCTCAACCTCGATGTCCTCGCTCATCAGGTCGCGCGCGGCGGCGGCGACAATGTCATCGCACCAGCGCGACAGCGGCGGCGAACCCCCGTACAACCGCCCGCGGTGCGCGCACAGCGCGAGAGCGCGCAACAGCAGGCGATCCGCGTGAAGGATCAGCGCCTGGTCTCGGCAAACCCGCAGCACGCGCGACCGCAGGCAGAGGGGGTCTCTGTGCGCCAAACGCTCCAGCAGCTCGCGGCTGTCCTCCGCGTCGAACAATGCGCGCCAGTCCGAAGGCCCGACTAGCGGCGGCGGCGCCGGTATGAGCAGGTCCTGCACCTGCAAGGCGCCGTCGTCGCGCAGCTCGCCAACCGGCATGGGCGCGAGGGGGCCGCGGTTGTGCTCCGGTGGATCGGACGGGCGCGTCATGGCGGGTCGGGCGGCGCAGGCGGCGTGCGGAACCAGTGGACCTCCCGGCTAAGGGCCTGTCAAGCCTCCCCCCCGCACGCACTTCCCGCCTCGCGCGTTACAGCCCGCCGCGCACCGCGATCCACAGGGCCACGAGGACCCCGCCACCCAGCAGCCAGGTCGTGTCGGCGCCGGGGCTCGCCGACGGCAGCACCATCAGCGCGATGCCCGCCACCAGTTGCGGCAGGCGCGACTGCTTTTTGCCGTAGATGAAAAAACCAAGCCCGAACGTGCTCACCATGAAGGCGGCGACCATGGCATCCGGCGCGAAATCCATCCCCCGTTCGTCGACGGGAAGGGTGTGTGGGCGAGAGCAGATCCACTCGTCCGCGCGCGCGCCGGCGCGCGGACTTCGTTTCCGGCCGCAGAAGGGGTTCCCGTCCGCAGAAGGGCTCCTCGGCCGGAGCGGTGCCTGCCACG
>Ga0163147_10009181_pt1 | contig 10757 bp, 10 predicted proteins | sample OliLakLV19MP6G1_FD_148597 | JGI IMG/M metagenome (GOLD analysis project Ga0163147, IMG submission 148597) | Freshwater microbial mat bacterial communities from Lake Vanda, McMurdo Dry Valleys, Antarctica- Oligotrophic Lake LV.19.MP6.G1 | ecosystem: Environmental > Aquatic > Freshwater > Lake >... | reverse complement strand
GTCTCAAGTTCATAAAACGTCAGATGTACGGGCGCGCCAGCTTCGCCCTGCTGCGCCAGAAGGTGCTGTTCCAGACCGATTCCACATAATTTGCGGAAGAGCCGGAATCCTCCTCGTTCTACCGGAATTGGTGGTTGAGGGAAAAGCTGAAGCACAATGACGTCATGCAGGTGAAAGGGTTCATCATGCCTCAGCCACGTCAGTGCAGTCAGGAATTGAAGCTGGTTACGAAACCATCGCGCCGGATTGTGCTTCCAGCCGAGCGTGACGCTTACATCGCGCTCGTGCAGGATGTGGAACTGTTTCGGGCGTGGATCGACGGGCAGACACAGCAGCATCCAGAACTGTTCCCCAGTGAGATGCAGGACGGCTACAGCCTGCACGACCGACGCGCCTCGCGCAAACAGCCGGACATCCTGGTGCGCCGCATCCGGCTGAACCGGAGTGGAGCGGTCTACCAGATCATGCCGAGCTTTGTCCTGCCGTACCGAACCGGAACGACGGATATGGTGGAGAAAGCGCTGTTTCTGCGCCGTTTCGGGGTGCCGTTCTGGGGACTGACCTATGTCTTCGGGCGCAGCGACATGTACTGGTACCGCATCGTCGAGCATCTGGGACGCTTCGACTTGGTGGGGACGACGGTCAAGAGTGGAGCGAAACTGCCCGAACACCTGCTGGCAGATGAAAAGCTCACGCATCTGCTGGCGCAAGAATGCTGTGTCGCCATGACGGTGGGCGGCGATGTGGTACTGGGTGCTGCCGTTGCCCTGAACATCCAACCGAATGGACTGCAACCCGCTTACGCGGAGTTTGCAGGCGAAGCACGGCGACTCAAGGCGGATTATGCGCCTAAAACGCTCAACCTGGATGGCTGGCAGCATACCTGGGCGGTGTGGCTGAGACTGTTTCCGGCGCTGGTCGTCATCCGTTGTTTTCTCCACGCTTTCATTCGTGTGCGTGGGCGCTGTCTGCGTCATCCGCTTTACCCGCAGATGCGCCAGCTGATCTGGAACATTTATCGTGCCAAGTCGCAGAGCAACTACTACTACCACTTCGACAAGCTGCTCCGCTTTGCCGAGCAGCACCTGCAAGGCGAGGCATTGAGTCAGATTACCCGCTTCAAGTACAAACGCGCGCAGCTGTTGCAGGGGTTGTTTCACCCTGGTTGTCATCGTGTCAGCACGATGCTGGAACGCCACATGCAGCCGCTCGCCCGCTGCCTGTACATGGGACGCGAGTTTCATGGACATCGGATCAGCGCGCATCTGCTGATGCGCTCGTGGGCGTTGCTGCACAATTTTCAGCCCTACTGTCCTCGCGCCCGGCTGCGCTCCGGCTCGCCTTTCACCTCACCGTTTCACAAGCTCAACGGCTTCACCTACCGATCCTGCTGGCTGGAGAACCTGCTCGTCGCCTCGTCCTGTCAGGTCGAGTATTACCACCAATTCCGGTAGAACCAGGAATCCTCCATCCTGATTCTGTACGATTCCCAACCCTCAACCGGAATCGTACAGCCTTTCGTCAGCCGCACTTTGCCACAATGGGGACAGCGCAAAGTGTGGAGCAGGTTCAATGGCGACCAAGACCGTCCGCCGCAGTATCAGTATGACCCCGGAAATGCGCGATCTGCTGGCGCAGATTGCCGCGAAACACGGGCGCGATGTCACCGAGAACGACTTGATCCGTGATGCCATTCGTCACTACCTCGATCAGCAGTCGGATGTGGTGGGCAGCCGCCGCCACTTCCAGCGCTCGCTGCAAGCCCGGCTTGACCGTCTGGAAAACACACTCACTTTTCAGATGCTCATGCTGACGTTCCTGCTGACGACTGTGCTGGGGGACGAGAGCGGCGAAGCCATCGATGAGGCGATGGCAGCCGCAGCGCGGGATGGCGAGGCGCTGCTCAAACAGATTGCGGCGCTGCGCCCACCGAAGGGTGACGCATGAGCAAACCGATCATCATTCCTGACTGGGCGTACAAGGGACACAAACGCGCCGGACGCGGCACGGGGCGGCAGGGCTTGAAAGCCACGCTCAAATATTTGCAGTATCGGGATAAAAAGAACAACCACTTGGCGCAAAACCACGCCTACGAGCGCTGGCAGGATCGTGGCATGGGCTTGTCTTACGGCGAAATCTTCAAAAACTGCGACGCGCTGCAAAGCAAGCATGTACTCGCGTGGACATGGGTGATCTCGCCTGCGCCCGACCTGATGGAACTCGTTCCGCGCGACCAGCGCCGCGAACTGCTCTACGAATTGACCGAGCGCGTCGTCGAGGATTACTACACCGAGCGCGGCTTCGATGTGCCGGAGTACAGCTTTCTGATGCACAGCGCGAAAACAAAGAGCAAAGAGGGTGAGCCGCCGCAGGAACATCTGCACACGCATGTCATCCTACCCGGCACAGCACCCTCAACTGCTGATCGCATCCCCGTCTACAACAACACGACGAAGGGGCATGACCGCCTGTTCCGTGAGATTGCCGCAGCGCATTTTGCCGACATGCTCGACGAACGCGACATTAACTGGCGACCGCTGCGCGAAGAACCGAAGCTCGACATTGAGTCGGACGACGGCATCGACCTAGACGATTTCTTTTCACGTTAGGAGACGGAATGCAGGAGTATCACTGGCTTGGACTGTTCGCCCTGCTCACGCTCGTGCTGGCTGGAGCAGCCATCGGACGCATTCTTAAGTTACCCAACGGCGAAGGGATCTATCTCACCGTGTTCGCCGCCGCGCTGATCGGCTGGTGGATTGGACGCCGCAGTCGTCATCAGAAGGAGCATTCATGATTTACTGGCTGTTCACCGATGGGTGCGACGTGCTCACTGGACTGCTCTTTCCGCTGCTGTGCTGTGCGCCAATGGCAATGCTGATCACAGCAGGAGCGCTGGGGGCAAGCATCCGCCGGACAAGCGATGACGGTGCGAATGCCTCATGGTTGCAGCATGTCCTGCTCGTCGTAACCTATGCCGTCGTTCTGCTGATGGTCACGACCGGCTATCTGGTGCTGCTCGGCGATCAGGCGGTGCAGCGCGGGCGCTCGAACGCTAGTGACTTGATTACGCTGCTCGTCGGCGCGCCGCGTGGAATCAACATAATGCGACTGTTCTTGTTTGGGATGCTGCTGGCATTTCTCCTGATGGTGACAGTGATTGCCCTGCATAGTTTGCTGCGCGATGGCGGGTGGCTGCGCGAACGCATTGATCGTCTGCGTTCACCCTCCGTCAAACGAGGGGCGTTGGGGTCGTCGCATTTTTGCACATTGCGCGAGTATCGCCGTTTTCGCCGTCCAGATGTAGACGGTCTTGCACTGCTCGGTGCGTTCTGGGGAGAGAGCAAGCGGCGGCTCGATGTGGGTACGGGACGATTCTGTCTCGATGGGGAAGACGTGGCGCGCGGTATTTTGACGCTGGGCGGACCGGGTTCAGGCAAAACGCAGGGCATTATCCTACCCGCAATTGCCGACCGGATGCTATCTGGGCATTCGCTCGTCGTCGCTGACCCGCAGGGTGAAATCACCGCACATATCCTCAAGTATGCTGCCGTGACACGTCACCTCGTCGTTGTTCATGATCCGACCAGCGCCGCCGGACCGCGCTACAACTTGGCGGAGGGTATCGACAATGTGTCCGATGCACGGGCGATTGCCGATGTCCTCGTGCCATCGGCGGCAGGCGACAACCGTTTCTGGACGGACAGCGCCGCCGCGCTGCTCGCCGCCTGCCTGATCCGCTTTGACAATCTTGGCGCAATCTACAACGCCATGAACGACGTGAAAGCGCTGGCAAAGTCGCTCAAGTCCAAAAAGGATGACGCGGCGCTGCTCGCCAACAGTTTTATCGCGTCGGTTGGTTCGGACGGCAAGGTCGCGTCGAACGTGATTGCGACGCTGGCGACGGCACTCACCGGTTGGGCTTCGACCGATGTGCGTGCCAATACCGCCGCCTCTGACTTCGATGCCGAACTTGCCGTCGCACAGCCGACGGTCGTCGTGCTGACCTGTCCAGGGCGTATGCGGGCAGTCTATGCGTCCTACCTCGGCGCGACGCTCCGAAAGCTGATGCTCGACCTCGACACCATCGGTGAGCGCAATAAGGGTCCGCTGCCCGTTCCGGTCGGCGTGATCCTCGATGAGTTCCCGACACTCGGCAAGCTGGACAGCTTGGTCGCGGATGTCAACCTCGTCCGCAAGCGCCGCATCTCCATCCTCATTGGCGCGCAGACCAAGGGGCAGTTCGAGATGTTGTACGGGCGCGAAGGTACGCAGGCGTTGTTCACGGGTCTAGCGACGCAGGTGATTTACGGCGGCTGCGACGCAGACACGGCGGAGTTCTACAGCAAGGCAAGCGGTACGGCGACGACGGACGCCAATCAGGATGACCCGAACAGCCACCTCCGTCAGCGTCCGCTGCTGACCGTCGATGAAGTGATCACGCCGCAGGTCGGGAACTGCACCATTTTCGCGCGCTACGTCGAGACGGGGTTCGCCACGCAGGTCATCCTGAACGCCCGACTGACACGCTTCTACGAGCGCGATGATTGGAAACGGCGCTTGAACGGAGCAAAGGGGAACGAACCGCTGCTGTTGGAACGCGGCATCGATTTCGACGACTCCGAACCGGACTCAGCAGAGCCGCCCACCGCCGAACCGATTGCGGGCAGCCCATCCTCCATCGCCGTCGCGTTTGAAAGCGTCATGCAGGCAAAGGTCACAAAAGCGACGAAAGGGACGGTCAAAACCGTGCCGTTGAGCCATCTTCGCGGACAATATCAGCGGCATCGTCAGGAGCGAACGCGATGAGTCTAAACAAGAAAACGATGGTGCGCGAGATCGGACGCCGCACGCGCTTGAGCAACCGCGACGTGGAGCGGGTGATCGAGGCGTTGGTGGAGGTCTGGACCGAGGAGCTGGTGAGCGGCGAGCGCATCGAGATTGAGCATTTCATGGTATTGGAGATGCAGCTTGTCAAACGCCATAGTGATAATCCGTTTTTGCGACGGACATTTCGCCAGGTCAAGCTGCGGGCGAGCAAAGCATTACGCGAGAAGCTGAACGAACAAACCTAGCAGTCGCTCAGTCGTATCCACCACACACCGCCACCGTTAGGTTCGGAACGCAGTTGGAAGCGATCAGGATAGTCCGCCATAAACTTAAGCAGACTTTTGTACTTCTTGCCCGGCAGACCTAAATGTTTCGGCTTGAAATGGTAAAACCGTTCATAGAGATGCTGCGAAACCCGGCTGAAATTGACCCACTCGTCACCTTGCGCGTGAATGAAGTCCTTCGCCGCTTGCAGCACATCGTCGGTGCTGTATTCGCGGATGGCGGCAGCGGCAATCGCGTGTTTGCGCTTTGTGTTGGTGGAATGATTGCGTTTGTTTTTGGGTTTGGGCTTCGGCGCGACGAGGAGTTCGTTGGCTGCGCCATATTCACGGATGACCTGATTCCGCAATGCTTCCTGTCGTTCCGGCGGGAGCATGGAAGCATACGAGTACTCCCAATCGCGTACGCGGATTAAGTCGCGTTCGAGTTTGGCGGCACAGTCGGCGCATAAGCCCTGCTCATTGAGCGGCAGCGGCAGGTCACAGCCGAGACATTCCCAACTATTGCGGTCATTCTCACTTGTGTCTCGGCGCGTTTTCATCCCGCTTCACTTTTCATAGGGTTCAAGGCGATCATAACAGGCTTCTCAATCAAACAAAACTGCCCGGCATGTACCGGGCAGTCCAATCAAAAGTCGATGTCGGTGCGTGGGTCATCGAGGGATTCATCTATCGCTTGCTCGGTGTTTGGATGATGCGGATGCCAATCCTCAATCTCAATCACAACCGATTGTCGGTCATTCATAAAGCCAACGAGGTCGTCGCCGCGTCGCTCTTGCCACTCCCCGGACAAACCTTCGAGCTTCGCCACATCTGACGCAAGTTCAGGTCCATCAAGCAATCCGGGTATCAATGCCGCTCGAAAGTCCGCTTCAAACCTGTCCATTTGCTGCGGATCCTCAAAATGCGCTACGTCCAAGGTGCGGACATGAAAGCGGCTGTCGTCGGGAACCGGCTCATCGGCACGATCTAGCGCATCAAACTCGCGCAAGACGAGTTGTTCTTCGTCCCCTAAACTACGCTGATGCGGGGGAACCTGTGCGGGATCGCGGCTATCCCTAAAGTCGGCTGGATAAACCGTCATGTACAAAACGGATCCCAACGGCTGTCCGTCGGAGGTCATCGCTGGTCGCGGCTCAAACTGCCAATCATCCGATTCGGCTAATCGTTCGTCTCCTCCATCGGTTGGAGGTTCGCTCGAATCGAAATCGGTTGGAGCTGTGAGCGGGTTTGCCGATGATCCTGTCACTTCCACATACCCCTCCCGCTCGGCATTCGGATTATGCAGATGCCAATCGTCCGCCTCGCGCACAACCGTCCGATCACCGCTCATGTAGTCTACGATGCCGCGATAGTCCATGTCCTCCCATTCGCCGGACAGTCCTTCGAGTTTAGCAACTTCTGGCGCGAGTTCCGGTCCGTCGAGCAGCCCCGGCACAAGATAACCCCGAAACTCCGCATCGAACTTTGCAGCATCTTTCTCATCGGCGAAATGTGCCATCTCAAGCGTGCGCGCTTCTGTCGGGTACACGCTGTCGTCCATCCCGTTTTCGTCAATATAGTCGTCGAAGTCGGGCGGAAGCTGCGGGAACTCAGTCACGAATAGTGCTGTTCCCAACTTTTCGCCATCTGGCGTCTCGACTGTGCGGTAGTGCATCTGCCAGTAATGGCGCTCTGGTTCGGGTTCAACACGATCACCCTGCTGCGCGACCAGTTCGTCCCAACTCCCCGGTTCCGGCGCGTCAGCAGCAGGGACACGAACAGCGGTCAGTTCCGCCGTCTCATCATCGGTGATGTCGCGGATCGGTTCGCCCACCTGAACATCTTCCAGTCCCAACAGTTCCGCTTCGCGCGCGGTCGTGAAGCGATCCGTCGGACCGTCAGTGAACAACCGTCCGTCTGTACGATCCGCGTTCAGTTCCCCGTTCGCCACTGCTATCCCCTCTGCCCGCCGCATAGCGGCTTCTAAACCTTTGTCTTGATACATTCGGTGCAGGTTCTCGACATCAATTGCCGCCACTTCGCGCTCAATCTCGCGTTCCCATTCAAACGACTCCAGCGAGTACGTCTTGAGCGTCTGCCCCTCGTGACCGACCTGCCCGTCATTTTCCAGCCACCACTTGTCGGCAGTTAGCTCCATCGTCCAAGGATCGGCAGCCATGACCTCGAACGAATAGTTCACGGTCGGATCGACGGGTTCGAGCAAGCGGTAGGCTGAGTCCGCGAACTGTTCCCGAAACTGATCGACTTGGGTTTCTGGCTCGACAGTAACAGGTGTCAGCGGTTGCGTATCCTCGTCGCCATAGTCACGAATGAACTGCACCTCCGCCCGTTCGCGCTCCAACGTGGTCATGAGTGGGTCGGGCGGACCTTCGGTGAATAAACGCGCATCTTCGCGCCCATCGTGGAGGGTGCCACTGGCGACCGCCATCCCCTCCGCTAGATTCATCGCCGCTTGCAGCCCGTCGTTTTCACGTGTCTGGTTCAGTTCATGCAGATCAACTTCCAGCTCCGGTTGCATCCCATAGCTGGCGATGGTCAACCGCGCTTCCCGGTCTTGATTGCCCTCCCGCCAGGCTTTGACAGCTTCGATGGATGGACTGCCATCCCCCTCAATTCCCGTATCGAAGCGATAGTCCACGCCCGTGTTCAGAGGTGGCAGAGTTTCCGGGTCGGGGAAGTTCAGCCCATGCGACCGCGCCGTCTGATAGGCGAGTTCCTGCGCGTTGTCGAGATCGCCGTCCATCAACATGGTGTCGAGCGTCTGTCGCGGAAACGGGTAATCGCCCCAGTTCGCCAGCGGCATGACCGGGTGCGCGTCATGCACCAGCCGCCCATCGTTGGTCTGCGCGGCGCGAAAGTAACGCAGTTCGTGAGCGAGATCGCTTCCATCAGGTTCATTCGAGACATCAACCGCCGCGAAGAAATGCACCATCCCGCCCGCGTCCAGATGGTTCGGGACGTACTGTTCCTCCTGATCAAGCGGCACGAGCGTGTCGTAAAGCGTCACGGGTAGCGCCGGATCGCGGAGAACGCGAGGTGGCTCCACGCCGGTGAAATCGTCATACACATCCCAATCGGAATGCTCGTTCATAAGTTTAGAGTCGGTCATCGCCACTCCTTTCCATTAAGCGCACCGGGATTTTTCGCCCGGCACGCCCACGTTCGACGGTAGTGAAGCGCCCATCGGCTGCCAGCACCACCGCCGCCCGGCGGATGAGCAGGCGCAGCGCGCCGGTGCGATCCAACGCGAAGCGTGCCGCCACCTGTTCGAGCCGGAGATGATCTTCCGGCGACAGCCGTAGGGAAAAGTTCTTGGTCGCATCGCTCATAGGTCGATCTCCCACTGGTCACGGGTATAGTCCGCCAAATCCTGCGCCGCGTCGGGTTCAAGCGGAATGCCGCGCTCGCGCTCCCACAAGTCGCGCTGGTCGGCGGCAAGCGCCATCCCTTCCGCCGCTTCAAACGCCCGCTCGATGCCGCCTTTCTCGACCACGCCGAGCAGATATTCCGCTGCGCCGTAGGCTTTGTTCCAGTCGCCCGGCACGACGGGCGCGAGCTGGGCTTCAACTTCGCCCGTGTCCGGGTCGCGTCTGAGCGAGAGGATGCTGGTCACGGCATTGTCCGGATCGCCTTTGTCCGGCTGGAACACGCCGATCCAGTACGCCGTCCCGGTGTCGGGGTCGATAAACGGCGGTGGATCGGCTTCCGGGTCGAAACCATTGGCTGAAATCCCGATCTCGCGCAATGCACGGAACGCCGGTGTTTCAACCGTATCGGAACGTTCAGGTGTGATCTCATCGGTGAAGATGGCATCCAAATCGAGATCTTCAGGTGGCAGATCAGGAACATCTGGCGTATCGAGCGAACGCATTTCCTCATACGCGGCATATTCCACCTCCCCCATCGCACCCCACGTTGGGACAGGTTCGCCACGGTCGGCAGCCCGCTCCACTGCGCGTTCGGCAGCAAAATCGCTCAACTGGAATGGCAGCAGCCCCTGTTCATGGATATCGCCTTGCAGTTCGTGATAGTAAGCGACGGCTTCGTCGAGGTCGTCGAAGGTGCCGATCTCCAGATAGCTGCCGCCCAGATCGCCCGTGTGGGCATTGGCGTACAGGTCAACCGCACCGATGCTGTACTGCTCGGTTTCACCATCGGGCAGCACCCGCCCGACGGCGATAATCGTGGCATCGTGCCAGCCCCAACCGTCGTCGCTGTCGTAGGTTGGCGGCGCAGCGGCAGGTGAATAGAATTCAACAGGGTCGGCATCTGGGAACGGCACGAACGGATCGTCATCGGGCAGGTAATCGAACGAGTCGCCCGTGAACAAATCGTCAGGAAACGGATCATCCGGCATCGAAAAGTCGAGATCGGGCGGGGGTGGCAGGTCGTCCCATTCGATGGGCGGCGTTTGGTTGTTCATCGTTTAGACCTCCTCGGCAGGACGCAAGACGATGGGTTTGTGTTCAGCGATGGTGCGCGGCACGGGGGTAGGACGCAGCAACGATCCGAAACGCGACCAGAAGGCACGCAGCACAGCGAGCCGCTCCCGTTCGCCCGCTGCGATCTGGTCGATGTCAGTGATGAGTTCGGCAGCGGATTGGGATGAGGCGAGATCGGCAAACGATGCAGTGAGATAATTCGCCACGACTCGTCCGCTTTCGCTCAACGTCAGCCAGTCATCCCCAACGGTGATATAGCCCGTTGCCTGAAGCTGCTCGACCGCTCGCGCCGCCGACGGTGCCGACATGCCGCTGGTCGTCAGTGCGCTCACCAGTGTCCCTTCGGTGAAGTGGGCAGGCGGTTCATGGGTGACGGCTTTAAGGGTGATTGCCATCGGTTGCAGCGTTGTGCCTTCAGGCAAGAAGGGCAGCACTTCATCTTTGGCAGAGGTCGGCACGACGCGGTGCCAGCCGTCGAAATAGAGCAGTTTCGCCGTTGCCCGGAGTTCGAGCGGATACGGCTTCTCCTTTGACGCACCCACGAGAATGCGGGCTGCCATGATCCGTTCTTGTGCTGGGGGCATATGTGCCGCGATGAACTTGAGCCAGATCAGCGCATACAGTGCCACACCATCGCCGGGCCGGTATTCCGGTTCACGGTTTACGTCGGCTGGTGCGATCTCAGCCGTGACCAGCGCATCCGGTGCGAGATACTCTGTCCCAAACTCACGGCGGATAAACGCCTGTGCCGCTTCGCTCAGGGACTGAGGTGATTTGCTGCCCGGAAACGTGATCCAGCCCGCTTCGTATAAGGTGTGAAGGAGTGCCAACGCCCGTTCTGGTGACAACCTCAGTTCGCGGTGGGCGGTCTCGACCAGCTCAGACAGCGTGAGCGCGGCGGGTACGGGTTGAGACTTGAGCGCTTGCCCCGTCTTGTCCACCCAGAACTGCCCTGTTTTGAGCAGGGCTTCCAACTGATCGGCTTGGTCTTTATTTCTCAGCGCCAGCGGTGCGCCCTTCGCGTTCAAGACCTGTGCGCTGAACGTCACCCCTTCAAACTGGAATGCGACCGCTGCCCCCCAGCGCGTTTCCGGCATGAAAGCGGCGATCTCATGGTCGCGCTCAACGAGCAGTCGCAGCGCGACCATCCCGTCGTAGCTGAGGGCGGTCTTGAAACCGAGCGCCTTGCGGGCAGCGACGT
>Ga0163147_10009174_pt1 | contig 10760 bp, 4 predicted proteins | sample OliLakLV19MP6G1_FD_148597 | JGI IMG/M metagenome (GOLD analysis project Ga0163147, IMG submission 148597) | Freshwater microbial mat bacterial communities from Lake Vanda, McMurdo Dry Valleys, Antarctica- Oligotrophic Lake LV.19.MP6.G1 | ecosystem: Environmental > Aquatic > Freshwater > Lake >... | reverse complement strand
GTATCCCGCCTGATTAAGGGGTTACTTCAGGCGGAATCGCAGTCGGGCTAATTCCCCCACCGCCTTCAACGGTCGGTTCTGCGGTTTCACCCGGCGCAAGCGTCGCTTCTGCCGTGCCGCTGGGCTGCTGGGGGAAGCGCTGATTGTAGATGCGCGTAATTTCCGCGTCGCTGGGGATGTGGATAGGATAGCTTAACAGGTCTTCGGGGAACTGTTCTAGGATGCGGTATTGACCCAATTCATCTTGGGTCAGGCGACGGTTGCCGCGCCATGAGGTCTTGAGGGTTGGGGCGGTTGCGCCGTCACTCGCGCCGCACTCCAGCGAGCTAATCCCGAATCCCGGCAATAGAATACTCTGACTGTCATTGAGCAATGCTTCGCCGTCTAGCATGACCATTTCAGTCACGATACAGGCGGTATCATCAGGCACGCTCCCGATAATTTGATTGCCGAAGGTCTCTTGTAAGTCAGGATTGTCCTTGATGTCGCTATAGTTACCCGTGACCGTATTCTTCAGCACCACCGTCGAGCCGATTTCGATGTCCGCACCATTAACGTTTAGATTCACCTTCACATTTTCCGGCCCTTGAATCACGAGCGCATCTGGCGCGTCTTGACAGGTCGGCGCACCGAGGCCGGTGGTGAAATAAAAGGCTTGCATCGGGGTTTGAGAATCCGACCCAATCACCGCCAAGCTAGAAGTGTCGCCAGAGCCAATCAACGATTTACTCGTCCACCCTATCAGGCCATCATAATTCAGGCGTATCCACGCCCCATCTGCTGAAATGCCATCGGCTTGGATGGTATCGCCCGCCGCAACCGCGCCCACCGCGTTAAAGTTGGCGCTAGGGCCGGTACGAACGCGGGCGTTGGTGCTGCCAATCTGTAACTCGACCACCGTCAAATCTTCTTGTGCGCTGGCCGGGTCAACCGTGTTCTGCACACTGACATCGCCTAGCAAAATGAAGGTCACGGCTTGTCCGGGCAGTGCGCCGGGGACATTGGCCTGTACATTCATCACTGCCACGCCCCACTCATTAGTGGATTCATCTAATGGCGCAGTGCCAATATTCAATAACTGACGCAGCGCGACGCGGTCTCCGGCTGCGCTAAAGAAATCATCTTCGACGGTTTCAGCAAAACTGGCGTTCACGCGGTTATAGCCATAACACGCGCTGTTGCGGTCTAAAGCCGAGCAACTGTTCCCAACTTCTTGCAGCGCCAACTGTACCAACGGTGAGCAACTTGATGTCCCCGACCCACCCGGCTGGGATTGTACAGCGATCCCAACCGCTGCAATCAAACTCACCGCCGTGGTTAAAACAGCGATGTGGCGCGTCCAACGTCCTAGTCTCATGCGGAATCTCCCCAGCATTTGTATGAATGATGTACAAAGATAGTACCACGACCCTACGGATATATGTCAAAACTTGTTGGAATAGTAGTTTTACGGTTACACTTAGGTTCAGAGGTAGTCTTCCTAGAGCTTCTCTTATTCAGCTCTGAAAGTAGGTTTATGCCTGCCCAACTCATCATGCGGCGCGGGCCAGAAGTCGGACGGATATTCCTTTGCACAAGCGAATCTGTCTTGATTGGGCGCGGCGTCCGTAATCACATCATCATTGACGATAACGAGGTCAGCCGGGAACATTGCCGGTTGGTTCGCTCGTCGAATAGCTATGAGCTATGCGATCTTAGCTCTCGGAACGGGACGTTCGTTAACGGCCATCGTATCAGCGACTGCTGGCCGGTAAAGTCGAGCGACATTATTGAACTCGGTGATTCGATCACGCTAGAGATCCAAGTTACAGAGACCGACTCCCTTGTCAGCCCACAAGATGACGACCAACCGGTGTATTTGGTGGTCATCATCGAAGGCCAGACCAACCGCAGCGTCTACCCTCTACAAGGGGAATGTGTACAAATTGGTCGCGGGACGATGAACGACATCATCTTGCTAGAACCGGAAGTCAGCCGTCAGCACCTGCGCTTTGACTGGGATGGCACGAGCTACGCGGTCAAAGATATGGGGTCGACCAACGGCGCGAAGGTCAACGATGTCGATCTAACTGATCCCAAGCAGTTGAAATCGGGCGACATACTGCGTATCGGGCAGACCATCCGCTTGGTGTATACCAACCAACCTGACGGCTTCAGCAGTTCGGATCTAAAGACATCGCACCTTATTAAGTCTGAGGATGACGCGCAGTCGAACCACGGCAAGCCGATCACGGAAGGATTACCTCCGCTGACCAGCGGCGGCATACCCGTCCGCCCAGAACCCGCCTCCGATATTGTGCCAGTGGCGGGCGACCTCAGTCAGCACCTGTTTTGCCTATATCACCGCGATGACTGGCAACAATATGTCGCTATGCTGGTCAACCGTCTGATGGATAACAACGTCAAGATATGGGTTGATCAGCACCTGCCTATCAACAGTGAAGATTGGCGCGTCGGCATTGATAAGGCCAGCACTGAGTGTTGGGGGCTGGTGGTGGTCTACTCGCCTAAAGCGATGCAATCCACCCACATCCAGCGGCTGATTCGGCACTTCAGTAACCGCGATAAGCCGATTTTCTTCTGTGTCACCTCACAGACGATCACGTTGCCCATCGCAACCCGTAGCTCCAACCGGATTATGTTGAGTGAATCACTACCGGAACTGAGTATCCAGCAACTGGTAAGGACAATCCGTAACACCCGCTAAAACTCTAGCGCTGGATTGGACTTATTAGGACAATATTAGATTACCCGTTGAGAATCAAATCTCAACGGGTTTCTTGTTGTTATTGCTGAAATATTTGTTGATAATGGTATTATATGGCATTGTGAAACCCTTTACACATCGCACCAAGGAGAATCAAACCATGTTCAACGCCGCACAGCTTTCGATGGCGTTGGATCGTGATGGCGAAGAACCCATTTATAGGCAACTTATTCGCCATATTCGCGCCCAAATCGAAAGTGGATCGCTGCCCGCTGGCGCACGCTTACCCGCCAGTCGGGAATTGGCCGACCAGTTAAGTATTAGCCGTATCTCCGTGGTGAACGCCTATGCAGAGCTACGTTCCGAAGGCTACCTGAGCGCCCATGCAGGTCGTGGGACATTTGTAGCGCGAGATGTCACCCCTGAACGTGCGACCAATCCAGAAGTTAAACCTGCACAGACTCCGCTCAGGGAGCAGAACAACAGTGACCGCCCGTTGCGTGAGATGATGCGGCTTGCCCGTCAGCCGGGCGTGATTAATTTCGGTCAAGGCGCACCTTCACCAGAATTTTTCCCGGTCTCGACTTTGCGTGACGCGCTCAATTATGTCCTAGACCGCGACGGGGCGAAAGCGCTTGGTTACGAGATGCCGGAAGGCTATGCCCCACTACGTGCCGCTGTGCGCGATTACGTCAGCGCCTTGGGAATCCGCTGCACCTCCAATGATGTACTGGTCACGGGGGGAACGCAACAGGCGCTCGATTTGGTCATCCAAGCGCTAGTCAACGAAGGCGAGACCATCATCACTGAAGACCCAACCTATATCGGGATTCTAGATATCGCCCGTACCCGCCGTATCAACGTCCACGGCATCCCTAGCGACCAAGATGGGATGCGGATAGATTTGCTTGAGCAATACATCATGGAGCGTCCGACGCGCCTAATTTACGTCATGCCAAGCTTTCAAAATCCATCAGGCGCAGTCATGCCGCTCAATCGCCGCCGACAATTGATTAACCTCGCACAGCAACACGGCATCACGATTCTCGAAGATGGTGTATACCACGAATTCCGGTTTGAAGGCGACCACATCCCCCCGCTACGGGCGCTGGATGATTATGGCGTGGTGATTCACGCCAGCGGATTCACTAAAATGTTGTTGCCGGGCTTGCGGATTGGATACGTCATCTCGGATAACAAAAATCACCAACGCTTGGTGCGCGTCAAACACGCGGCGGATATTTCGACCCCGGGTTTGAATCAACGCGCCATCCATCTGATGTTAGAGCGCGGCGTTATGGCGCAACAATTGGAGCGTAACAATCGCGAGTTTCTGCGCCGCCGAGACGCAGCCGTGGCAGCCGCGCATCGCCACTTCCCCGCCGGGGCGCATTGGCGTGTCCCGCAAGGCGGCCTCTATCTGTGGGTTCGCTTGCCAACCAATGGCCCTACCGCTGCCGAACTCTATATCACCGCCATTCAAAAAGGCGTCGGATACGCGATTGGCAATGTGTTTTATCCCAACAGCCCAGACCCCTATGCGATGCGTCTGAATTACGGCGCACATCGCCTCGCAGACATTGACCTCGGTTTTAAGCGTTTAGGTGAAGCGTGGCGCGAGTTATCACACAGCTATACCGACATAGAGCGCCATCTGGTGCTGTAAAATCTAATCTTGAGGGGCATGGCGTATGTGCTATGCCCTTATTTAGACATTAAACTGGGCTAAAGAATCAAAAAAAGACCCGCGTTGGGTCTGTTTGGGTTTGCTGCTCCCCTTCCCTTCTTGTCGCGCTCATGCTCTGGGCGCACACAAAAAGAAAAGGGAAGGTTGGGTTGGCAGCGGCCTACTCTCCCACACCGTTACCAGTGCAGTACCATCGGCGCTTGTGGGCTTAACGACCGGGTTCGGGATGGTTCCGGGTGTACCCCCACCGCTCTAGCCACCAACACCAACCCTCCCACTTTCACAAGGGTTGTTCGCTGCTTTTCAACAGATTTTACGAGTAACTTCCGCAGTCTTTCATCACGTACAACTTCTACGTTTCGTCCGAGTTTCCCAACACTCCACTATCAAACTCCAGAGTGCCCGTCTCTCTACACGACTTCACTTCTCACAGATGCAACACTTCATTTGACCATTAGTATCGGTTTGCTCCAACCATTGCTGGCCTTCCACATCCGACCTATCCAGCTCGTCGTCTTCAAGCGGTCTATGGGGGAGTCTCATCTTGAGGTCGGTTTCCCGCTTAGATGCTTTCAGCGGTTCTCCGATCCGGAGTTCGCTACCCAGCGATGCCACGGACGTGACAACTGGCACACGAGCGCTCCGTCCATCCCGGTCCTCTCGTACTAAGGACAGCTCCTCTCAAACTCCCAACGCCCACAGCGGATAGAGACCGACCTGTCTCACGACGGTCTGAACCCAGCTCACGTACCACTTTAATGGGCGAACAGCCCAACCCTTGGGACCTTATCCAGCCCCAGGATGTGATGAGCCGACATCGAGGTGCCGAGCCTTCTCGTCGATGTGAACTCTTGGAGAAGACTAGCCTGTTATCCCCGGGGTAGCTTTTATCCGGTAAGCTACGGCCTTTCCACTCAGCGCCGTAGGATCACTAAGTCCGACTTTCGTCTCTGCTCGGCGCGTTGGCCTTACAGTCAAGCTGGCTTGTGCCTTTACACTCTCCGGCGGGTTTCCATTCCGCCTGAGCCAACCTTTGAGCGCCTCCGTTACTCTTTCGGAGGCGACCGCCCCAGTCAAACTGCCCACCTGCCACTGTCCCCGTACTTGTTATACAGGTTAGGGCCAAAACGTTCACAGGCTGGTGTTTCATCGTTGCCTCCATCCATGCTAGCGCACAGACTTCTTCGGCTCCCAGCTACCCTACACAATCAACGTCCTAGCGCAATGGCAAGCTACAGTAAAGCTCCACGGGGTCTTTTTGTCCTGCTGCGGGTAACGCGCATCTTTACACGTACTTCAATTTCGCCGGGTCCCTTGTTGAGACAGCGCTCCACTTCATTACGCCTTTCGTGCGGGTCGGAACTTACCCGACAAGGAATTTCGCTACCTTAGGACTGTTATAGTTACAGCCGCCGTTCACCGGGGCTTCGATTCAGAGCTTGCACCCCTCCTCTTAACCTTCCGGCACTGGGCAGGCGTCAGCCCCTATACGTCTGCTTTCGCATTCGCAGAGACCTGTGTTTTTGGTAAACAGTTGGCAGAGCCTCTTCACTGCGGCCCCCTTTCAGGGGCGCCCCTTCTCCCGAAGTTACGGGGCCATTTTGCCGAGTTCCTTAACAAGGGTTCTCCCGTTCGCCTTGGTATCCTCTACCCTTCTACCTGTGTCGGTTTATGGTACGGGCGGCTGCTTCGATTGCAGTTATCTTTTCTTGGATCCGGGTACCTGTCACTTCCTGCTTTCGCACGACATCGCGGGCTTTCTCCGCTTGTCACCGTCATTCACTGCAACGGCTGACTTTCCCTAGACCGAATAACTGCACCCACAACCGGTAACGGAATATTAACCGTTTGTCCATCGCCTACGCTTCCCAGCCTCGGCTTAGGCCCGACTAACCCGACGCGGACTGACCTTCCGTCGGAAACCTTAGAAGTTCGGCGATCGTGGTTCTCACACGATTTACGCTACTCATGCCTGCATTCGCACTCCCACGCGCTCCAGCCTACCTTCCGATAAACCTTCGCCGCACGTAGGACGCTCCCCTACCATATATCTTGCGATATATCCCTCGCTTCGGTGCCATGCTTAGCCCCGTTAAATTTTCCGCGCAATCCCGTTTGACCAGTGAGCTGTTACGCACTCTTTAAAGGGTGGCTGCTTCTAAGCCAACCTTCTGGCTGTCTTTACAGGATCACATCGTTTCCCACTTAGCATGGACTTCAGGACCTTAGCGGTGGGTCTGGGTTCTTTCCCTCTCGACTGCGAAACTCATCTCACGCAGCCCGACTGCACAATCTGTAGTGTCCGGCATTCGGAGTTTGGTTGGGTTCAGTAAGCTAGACGCCCCCTAGCCCATCCAGTGCTCTACCTCCGGCACTCTTCTCTTGCACGCTAGCCCTAAAGCTATTTCGGGGAGAACAAGCTATCTCCAAATTCGTTTGGCATATCACCCCTATACACAGGTCATCCGCCACTTTTGCAACAGTGGTCAGTTCGGACCTCCACGTGATGTTACTCACGCTTCATCCTGCCCATGCATAGCTCATCTGGTTTCGTGTCGAATAGATACGACTGGTCGCCCTTTTCAGACTCGCTTTCGCTTCGCCTCCGGCTGTCCCTGCCTTAAGCTCGCCACATCTATTCACTCGCAGGCTCATTCTCCAAAAGGCACGCCATCAGGGCTTTTACCCCCCTCTGACTGGTTGTAAGCACACGGTTTCAGAGTCTGTTTCACTCCCCTCGCCGGGGTTCTTTTCACCTTTCCCTCACGGTACTTTTGCACTATCGGTCGTCTAGTGTATTTAGCCTTGGAAGGTGGACCTCCCAGCTTCCCGCGCGGTTAGCGTGCCGCACGGTACTCAGGATACTGACCATAGGTTTATGCTGCGTGTACGGGGCTCTCACCCTCTCTGGCAGGCCTTCCCAGACCTCTCCACTTCGCGCCACCTACTTCTGTCAGTCCTACAACCCCAGAGGACACGTCCTCTGGTTTGGGCTCTTTCGCTTTCGCTCGCCACTACTCGCGAAATCATCTCTTTTCCTCGGGTTACTTAGATGTTTCAGTTCACCCGGTTCCCTCGCCCGTAGGCGTACCGCGACATGACTCGCGGTGGGTTTCCCCATTCGGACATCTCCGGCTACTAGCGGTTGCACACACCTGACCGGAGCTTTTCGCAGTGTACCACGCCCTTCATCGGCACTAGACGCCGAGGCATCCCCCGTGTGCCCTTCTCTTGTTGTCCCATCTGCAATGATGGGTCGTGTAGAGAACCTGACACTCTCGCCTTGTTTTGTTAGTTGGTTTGGATACCTCGAACGGTACGCTATTGTTGTACGTTCTTTGCTTGCGTTACTCGTATTCTGTTGTTAAGCTGCTCCGGGGGTCTTATCCGCCCGGCGGTAGGGAAGACCCTTAAAGTCTTCGCCACCGTAAGAAGGATAAACCAGCCCCACGCTTTCAGGCTCTAGGAAATAAATCGACCCGACTTTTCTTTGCCGGGCCGCACTGACAACACGTTACACTGCCTCTCACTTTATTTCTCAGAGAGGTCGGTGCTTGGGTTTGCCTTTGCGGTTGACGTGAGTCAAATCTTTTCGTTCCTATGTTTTCGTTTGTTAATTACCGTTTTAAGATACTTCACTCGAAATCACTTTTCAAGTGTCGCTCTTAACAACAGAGGAGTGAGACAGCCAGAACTTTTCGTCAGGATTGTTTGCCATTTTTGGCTTTGTCTTGCTTTGTCGGACAGTGGCTTTCGCCCCGTCCAATTGTGTTCTTAGAAAGGAGGTGATCCAGCCGCACCTTCCGGTACAGCTACCTTGTTACGACTTCGTCCCAGTCACCAGCCCTGCCTTTGGCAGTAGCCTCCTTGCGGTTAGCTTCCCGACTTCAGGCGTGACCAGCTCCCATGACGTGACGGGCGGTGTGTACAAGCCCCGAGAACGTATTCAACGCAGTATGCTGACCTGCGTTTACTAGCAACTCCAGCTTCATGCAGGCGAGTTGCAGCCTGCAATCCGAACTACGACGCGCTTTCAGGATTTGCTCCACCTCGCGGCCTTGCTTCCCATTGTACGCGCCATTGTAGCGTGTGTGTAGCCCTAGACATAAAGGCCATGCTGACTTGACGTCATCCCCACCTTCCTCCCACTTGTCGCAGGCAGTTGGTCTAGACACGTGTAACTAGACCCAAGGGTTGCGCTCGTTTTCGGACTTAACCGAACATCTCACGACACGAGCTGACGACAGCCATGCAGCACCTGTCTCCTCGGCCTTTCGGCACCCCGCTTTCACGGGGGTTCCCGGGATGTCAAGTCTAGGTAAGGTTCTTCGTGTAGCCTCGAATTAAACCACACGCTCCGCTGCTTGTGCGGGGCCCCGTCAATTCCTTTGAGTTTTAGCCTTGCGACCGTACTCCTCAGGCGGTGTGCTTATCGCGTTAGCTTCGACGCTCATTCCCCCGTAGGAAAACGAACATCTAGCACACATCGTTTACGGCGCGGACTACCGGGGTCTCTAATCCCGTTTGCTCCCCGCGCTTTCGCGTCTCAGCGTCAGATGTTGTCCAGGGTGCCGCCTTCGCCTCTGGTGTTCCTCCGGATCTCTACGCATTTCACCACTACACCCGGAATTCCACACCCCTCTACAACCCTCTAGCCATCCAGTCTCACCCGACCTCTCCCAGTTTAGCCGGGAGCTTTCACGGGTGACTTGGACAACCGCCTACACGCTCTTTACGCCCAGTAATTCCGGATAACGCTTGCGTCCTACGTATTACCGCGGCTGCTGGCACGTAGTTAGCCGACACTTATTCCTGTGCTACCGTCCTTGCTCGTCACACAGAAAAGGACTTTACGATCCGAAAACCTTCATCGTCCACGCGGCGTCGCTGCATCAGGCTTTCGCCCATTGTGCAATATTCCTCACTGCTGCCTCCCGTAGGAGTCTGGGCCGTGTCTCAGTCCCAGTGTGGGGGGTCACCCTCTCAGGTCCCCTACCCGTCGTTGACTAGGTGAGCCGTTACCTCACCTACTATCTGATGGGCCGCAGCCCCCTCCCAAAGCGTAACCTTTTCTCACAGCTTTCTAGTACCCGTGAGCTTATCCGGTCTTAGCGCCTCTTTCGAGGAGTTATCCCAGACTTTGGGGCAGGTAAGCTACGTGTTCCTCACCCGTGCGCCACTAACCCTTGCGGGTCCGTTCGACTTGCATGTGTTAAGCACGCCGCCAGCGTTCATCCTGAGCCAGGATCAAACTCTCCATAAATTGACTTGGGTTCTGTCTGTCTCACTATTCTGTTGTTAAGGAGCAGAACACGGCTTTCGCCGCGTCTTTTTCCCGACTTTTCCGCGTTGTTTTGCCGCGTTTTGTCGATATGCCTAGATTAGCACCCCGCCTCAATGCCGTCAACCCCTATTTTGCTACAGTTCTTAAACTTTCTTTCAAACCGTTGCTTGGGATAAACCGCAGAACCCGTACTTCCAACCCTAGACTTCGCCAATGCCACATCATCGCCGCTATCTCTGGATAGATTTTTGGGTGAGAGGAGGTGTCCTCTCGCGCTTGTTTGTTAACAGTCAGTGTTTAACTGACAGGGGGCGAATTATATAGGGTCGCAAGCCTGAGTCAAGGGGCTTGTGAAAGATTTCTCGATTCTCATTTTTCATTCACCTTTTTGAGGGAGAACGTTGGCTTTTTGTAATGACATTTCCCGTATTTTTACCATTTACCGACGTGATGCGGGGGCGGACTCTGGCAACATTTTGGGGTGTTCGCCGCTTGGAGTCTTGCGACTGGTCTGGCGACTGGATGTGAGTGCAGGTTCTGTTTTATCGCCCAAGACATCACGGATATAGACTTCTTCAATCAGAATCATCGCAATAGAGGTAATCGGCACGGCCATTAAGACGCCGAGAAAGCCGAACAACGCGCCGCAAACAATCTGCCCCAACAACACCAACACAGGCGGGATGCGTAAACTCTCAGCGAACAATAGGGGCGTGAAAATCTGACTCTGCACAAATGAGACGACATAAACCACCACCAACAGCCATCCTGCGCGGTCTGGCGCTTGTACCACCCCGACCATAAAAGCCGCCAGTCCCGCCACCAACTGACCAAAGTTAGGGACGAATGACAACATCGCTGCCAGAACGCCCAATGCAGCCGCCTGTGGGATTCCTAACAGCGTCAGCCCCAACCATGTACAGACGGCGACAAAAATCATCGAAATAAACGTCCCCTCCAGCCAAATCCGCAGCGCCTGATACATACGGTCAAGGATGATTCGGGCGCGGTCACGATACCAGACCGGAAACAGCCTCACGACCCCATCAACATAGCTTTTGGGCGTTGCTAAGAAGTAGAGG
>Ga0163147_10009173_pt1 | contig 10761 bp, 5 predicted proteins | sample OliLakLV19MP6G1_FD_148597 | JGI IMG/M metagenome (GOLD analysis project Ga0163147, IMG submission 148597) | Freshwater microbial mat bacterial communities from Lake Vanda, McMurdo Dry Valleys, Antarctica- Oligotrophic Lake LV.19.MP6.G1 | ecosystem: Environmental > Aquatic > Freshwater > Lake >... | reverse complement strand
GGCGCATCCCGCGAAAGGTCGGGTTGTCGAGATAGCCGTGATTGGTGATGAACGCCAGCACCCCCACGCCGTTCTGCTCGATGCGCCACTGCCCGAAGCGGATGAACTTGACGTAATCATCGTTCAGCCATTTAGGGTTGCGCTCACCCAGCGGCGCGCCGTCCACCTGGTAATAATTCGCCGTCGGTGACGCGCCTTCCTGAATACCATGCAGTAAATTCTTAATCCAGTCACCGTTATTGGCGGAATTGCCGCTGTAGGGCGGGTTGCCGATCACGACCATGATCGGCTTGCCGCGCTTGACCTCGGCGGCATCATACGCCTCGCGCGCGAACGGATCCATCTCGCCCGGCAGCGACGATTGCAGCGCCGGGGGCAGTTCGAGCGCGTTGGTTAGGTAAACGTGCAGCCGTCCGGGAGTCGCGGGGTCGTAGTTTGTCGCTTTTAGCTTCAGTCCAAGTTTCATATGGGCGATGGTGTACGGAGCCATCATCAGCTCGAACCCGTTCAGGCGCGGCAGCAGGTCGTCGGTCACGTAGCGATTCCAGGCTTCCGACGGCGTGTTGTTCGGGTTGCGGCGCGCGGCGATCTCGCCGATGATGTACTGCAAAAACGTCCCGGTACCGGTGGCGGGGTCGAGGATTTGCACCCGGTGTTCGCCGTTCGCGTCGCGTTCGGCGCTGGCGAGTCCATCCTTCAGCATAAAAGTCGTTTCGAGCAGGTGATCGACCGAGCGCACGATGTAACTCACTACTGGATCAGGCGTGTAGAATACGCCGCGCTCGACGCGCTGTCGGCGGTCGTATTCGTTGAGGAACTGCTCGTAGAAGTGGATCACCGGGTCTTGCTCGCCCGCTCCGGTCTGGCGCATGAAGTCCTGCGCGATCTGCGGCACGTCGGCATCGTTGAGCAATTCGGTCAGGTGGTCGATGCCCAGTTCGGTCAGGTCGATGCCGGGGCTGTCGATCAGCGCCGTCAGCAGGTCTTTCAGAAACGGATTCGTGTTCGGGATGAAGTCGATCAGCCGGGCAAAGTCGAGTTTTTTATCGCTTTGTTCAGCAGCGGAAAACAGCCCGTAAGTGATCGTCTGCGCGATCACGTCGGCAAACGTGTCAGGGGTCAGGTCGTGCAGCAGGTCGCGTTGAAAGCGCGTGAACAACTTGTGCAGCGCCCCATCGGCGCTCTCGATCCCGTACAGGTCTTCGACCAGTTCGCGGATCTGCTGCGCCTGCGCCGCCATCGCGCTCGCCAGTTTGCGTGAATCCGCGATGACCTCGCCGTGCGCTGTGCGAAAGGCAGAGCGCCATGTTTCCCGCCAGGCATCGGCATTGCGCGGATCGCGGGGCCAGCGCAGCGCCGCCAGATTGAGTTTGGCTAAGTAGTAAAAATGAGTTTCGCGGCTGTCCCATGAAAAGGTGCGCAGCTCTGGTAGTCGGTGAGCCGATTCTTTGCGAAAGTGCGCGAACGCGACCCCACGCTGAACGCCCTCGCCCTGTACGCAGATGAACAGCAGGTCTTCGGTATTCCAACCCCGCCGTGTGGCATTGGCGCGTACCAGCTTCGCCAGGATGCGGCGCAGCACGGTGACGGGCAGCCGCTTCTGCTCGAACTCGATGTAGAAAATCCCCCATGGCTGCCCCGGCATCAAATCGCGCAGTTGGCGAATCCGGGTGATGCGGGCGGCGTAGCGTTCGTCGATTTCGAGTTCCTGCGGCGTGTACTCGTAGCTGAGTTCATGCAGGTTCTCGTCCTGGATGTTCTCCGCCGCGATCTCCCACCCCAGTTCGTCACGCAAAAAGGTGAGGATCGCTGGGAAGGTGGTCAGCAGTTGCAGCCGTTTTACGCTCTGTTCATTCAGCATCAGGGTTTAAACCAGTTCCATCCAGGCGAGCAGGGTGGCGCGCACGCCCGCCGGTGCCTGCATCTGTTTTAGGGTTGTATTGACGATATGCTTATCCATTGTACGCCGAAGTTCCGATAACGACGATGAAGACTCGCGGACGATACGCGGCGTTTCCGGCACGCTTTGGATCACGCTGAAGATGCGCGACGCATCTTCTTCGATGCTGCCGTCATTCAAATCAACCAAATACCATTTGGTGAAGCTGGCATCGTCCGTCCATTCGCCGGTCGCCGCGTCTTTACCAGGCAGTCGATAACAGAAGAATACACCGCGCGCGCCCCCACTGATCTGCACTTTTCCGCTGAATATACGCAGCGGCATGGCTTCGACCCACTGCGGCAGATCGGGATAGTCGATCAGCAGTCGTTGATAGGCGAGAAACATTTCTTCGGCGCTGCTGGTCGTGCCTTCATACGCTTGGTTGAAATCCCGCAGCGCGTTGTAATCATCGTCGGGCGTGAGCAGCTTGCGTCCCTCGATGCCGAACGTCCTGGAGATGCGCAGCGTCTTGTGCGTCACGCGCTCGTACAGGCTCAGAATGCGGTTGAGTTCGCCCGGCGGCAGGAAGTTCCATAACAGCACCGTCCCGCGCGTAGACGCGCGTTCCGGGTGGTCAGCGATCATAAGCGCTTCGACATCCGGCGAGAGGCGGCGATCGACGCGACCAATGCGCTGCATCAGCCGCACCGGGTTCCAGTGCAAATCGTAGTTGATGATGCAGGTCGCATCCTGTAGGTTCAACCCTTCCGCGAGGATATCGGTGGCGATCAGCACCCGTATTTCTTGCGCACCCGCGTCAGTAAGCGCCGCGCTGGTCAGCCCATTATAGTAGGGCGAAAAAGCGTGTACCGTCTCGGTGACTCCGTTGCGGCTCTGGCTGTCCACTTCTGCTACCCCGTCGATGCCCGCCGCTTCAAGTTGTTCGGCAAGGTAGCGCGCAGTGTCGCGGTATTCGGTGAAGATCAGCACCTTGTGCGCGCGCAGGGTCGGGTCGGTCTGTAACAGGTTGATGAGCGATTGCAATTTGTCGTCGGTCGCAGGGTCGAAGCCTGCCAGTTCGTCGAGAAAACGCGCCAGCACATCAAGATCGAGCAGCGTATCCATCACCATTGCGTCGGTGTTGATCTCGCGCGCGTTCAGTTTGTCGATGCGCTTTTTGAATTCTTCCGGGATCACATCCTCATCAGCATCATCTTCCGATGCGCCCCCGTGCCGAATTCGGGCGCGTTCGCTCACATGACCGAGCAGCTCGCTGTGTTGGTCGCGCCAGCGCCGGGCGGACTTGGGATTGTGCAGTTCGATGAAGTAGAGCAGCTTGAGCAGCAGGTCTTCACAAGTGGCGCGAAAGGCGACGGCGCTGCTCTCGAAGCGCTTGAGCAGCAGGATACGAATCAGCCCGACGATCTGTGCCTGTCGTCCGCTGTCGAATGGGTCGATCTGATCCTGATCGCGCTTCTGATAGTTGAGCGGGTAATAAATCGCCAGACTCAGCAGCGGGTTATCCCGTTTGAAGGCATCTTCAATCGAGGTGAGCAGCGCGCCGTAGGTCTTTTTCAGCGAATAGGCGGCGACCTGGGGATCGCGCCGCTGCGGGAAAGTGATCGCGCGCCCTCCCTGGTTGGCGAGACTCTGGCGCACATAGGCGCGGCTGCGCTGCACCACCAACGCCTGAAACAGCGCATCACCGGATAATACCTGCTCGGCGGCAATCGGGCTGTCGATCACCAGCGCGTCGTCTGTATGACCATTGACGGCGTGCTTGAGCGCGTCTTCCATCCCCCGAAAGTGACCGCGCAGCGTGTGAATGCCCAGCGGCGCATCGCTGAAGTAGCCGGGAACGCGCCGGGAGAAGTATTCGATCAGGTGCATCAAGTCGAGCAGGCTGTTATTGACTGGAGTCGCGGTGAGCAGAAAGACCTGTTTATTTTCCAGGACTTCGTACAGCCGCCGTGAACGGTCGGAGGCGATGCTGCGGAAGTGATGCGCCTCATCGATGACGACGGCATCGACTTTATCCGCGACTTCCTGAATCAGGTCAGGATAATCACCGCCGCGCAGCAGGTCGGTATGGTTGTAGATGACCAAATTGCTGAAATGCCCGCGCACATCGGGAAGGTATTGCGCCAGCTTTGCCTCCCACACATCGGCGCGGGCGGCTTTTGGGACAAACAAGGCGACGCGCTTACGCTCAAAAAGCAGCCGCTCGATCACCATCAGACCGATGAAGGTCTTGCCCAAGCCTACCCCGTCACAGAGCAGCGCGCCGCTGTAACGATGGGCGATACGCATCAGCGCGTGATAGCCCTCACGCTGGTACTGATCCAGCACTGCGTAGATACGCGACCCTGACCGTTCCCATTCGCTGACGGACAGCTCATGACTGCGAAAGTACGCCGCCATTGCCCGGATGTAAACCTCGAACGGGCTGTAATCGCGCGTGTGCCGCTCGATCACGGTGAGAATTTCGGGCGTTACATCTTCGGCTTCATCCCAATGGCGCTCATACCAGGCTTTCAGTTGATCGACCTCACGCTGAATCTGGATGTTCAGCTCGACATTCTGGTTCAGCCCTGGCACAGTGAAATTGCTCGACCCGACCAGCGCCGCTGACCCGACAACGTTCAGCCTGGAATGGGTGATATAGGCTTTGGCGTGAAATTTCTTTTTACGATAGACGCGCGTCTCGATCTGTCCACTTTTGATCGCGGCGACAATTGCTGGAACGCCACCTAGAAAATCATCATCGTCTTTCGCAGCTTCGATACTGTCATCGAGCTTCGCCGCAATGACACGGAGCGCGTCTGCGAATGTCTGCTGTGTGCGCTTCGAGACTTCATCGCCCATGAGAATGCGAATCTTGTCGAGGCGCTGCCACATTCCGTCCAGCGTCAGCAGCGCGCCGATCTCGAAATAGCCAGTGGCGATGTCGAAGGCATTCGCGATCTGCGTCCATTCCTGGAGGTACTGCGCGACTTTCCAGTATTCGTCGCTGTTATCGACGATGAAAATGTCACCGCCCGATTTTTGATTTTTGTCGGTCACTGGCGTGTCTCTGCTGTGAAATTACATGGCGAGACATTGTACCTCGAATGAATGTTGGGCTGGATTTGTCTTCGCCGATCCTTATCCAAAACCAATATGATCATCAAAATTTAACATAAAGTATCCGATTTTGGTCATTCAATTCTTTGGCAAAATTGCTATTTGCAATCATAATGTGAATCTAAATTCATGACGCGACTGCATCGGTGTTTTCATGGCACACGTCTTCATTAGCTACAGCACCCAAAATCGAGACTACGCCCACAAACTCGCCAAGCGGCTGCGCGAGGAACGCCTTGACGTGTGGATCGACAATGCCGAGATCCGCAGCGGCGACGATTGGTCACAGGCGATCTTTGCAGCACTCCGCGCTGCCAGCGCAGTAATTGTGATTATGACTTCTGCCGCCCACGAGTCGGAGTGGGTGCGTCGAGAAGTGTTGCTGGCGAACGAAACGGGCAAACGTATTTTTCCCATTCTGCTTGAAGGGGAAAAGTGGGATCTACTCTTGCATATCCAGTATGCCGATGTGCGCAAAACCGGTGCGCTACCGCCGAAATCCTTCTTCGATGAATTGTACGCGTTTCTACAGATTCAGATCAATATCAATGTGAATACGCCAACTATGCCGAACACGTCACCTCCCACTACCCCATCCGACCAGATAACATCGCTGCGTGGTTGTATGCGTAACGCCGCTATTATCGCAGCGCTCATCGGCGCGGTAGCGATTATCGCCGCTGCGCTCATCACTGCATTCGGACCCTTTATTATTCCACCTGCTGCGCCTATCACTCTCGTCGTGTCTGCGCCGACCTCAACACTTACAGCTGCGACCGAGTCACCTACATCGAGTCCCGTAAATGTCACGACTGCTGCTCCAATCGTTGGGCAACTAACCGAAACGATGACCGCAGCGCCCTTGGTGACGAGTTCACCTTCAGCACCAACCCAGGTCGTTCCAACAACTGCTGTCCAACCGACTTCAATGATTGCCCCGCAGGGTACAGTCATCAATATTGATGTCATACGAGGACGCGGTTTGTTGGCGCTGACCATCAATGACGCGATAGACTTAAGTGGGCTGCAAATCGACTTCGGCGGCAACGAGCGCTATTCGTTAGGCGACATTCTGCCTGCCAGCGCCAGCAGCATTGCCGGACAAACGTGGTGCATACGCCAGCCCGAAAACGCTGCATCGATTGATAGTTGCACATCATCAAATACCTATACAACGCCAGCAACGGGCAATAGTTGGCGCAACGAAGACATTATATTTCGCTGGCAAGGAACTGAGATTGGCATATGTGAAGCACGTTCTAGCGAAACGGCACCCTACGATTGTGAACCACTGCTCATTGACCGATGATAGATACCGAGATTGACCTGAGCAAAGGATTCTTAAATATGAAACGAGTGTTGATGCTGTTTATTGCACTACTCATTGTCAGTAGCGTGAGTGTCGGGGTAAGTTCAGCACAAAGTGAAGAACTATCTCCCATAACCTTCACCCTTTACCGTGACGAGGAAAGCCTGACCTTCTATTTCAGCGGCGCGGACGAAATCCCGTTCCACAACATCCGTATCGATGTATTTTTACCGAACGGCGATGTGAATGAAATCTACCTGCAAGATTATGCGACGTTTGAAACGCTGTTGATCCGCCGTGCGTTGCAAGCACCCACCTGCCTGCGGCTCGAGCTACGCGACTCGAATATTCCGTTCCCAGATAATTGTCGCCGCTTGTCGTCCCAACAGCGCCGTGTCGAGGACAACATCGGTCGGTCGGGCATCTTCTGGTATGAGGACGAGATCAACGAGTATTTCGCGCTCGAACTGTACCAGGAGGATGTATTCATCGGGGACTGCGCTGCCGATCTGGTCGAGGATGAGGTGTGTGAAGTGACATTTGTGCCGTCCGCCATGCCGGAATATGTGCCGCCAACGCCTCGCCCGACGGCGACCGAGCCAACAATAGGAAGCGCACCACCAAGAGCGACCAGCGCACCAACCCTTGTGACATCGAGCCACCCTTGTCCAGCGACGATCTCGTCGTCTTATGGCACAGCGATCCAAGACCTGCGTCCGCCGAACAATGCGAGTGCTTCTGCAGGTGGACGTTTGATTATTCGCGCCGGTACCGAGGTTCGTGTGCTTGCGCCAGCGACGATCGGAGTCACACCGCTATTTCGCATTTCCGATGTGAGTGGTCGTGAACTCGGCTGGATTTCTACGATCTACGTTGTGTTATCACCCACTTGCCCTGAATAGTTGAAATTAGGAGACTCGTAAAGTGAAACTACGTTTCGTCATTCTGTTCGTATCCGTGTTTATGCTCTCTTCACAGGTATTCGCACAAGGTCTCCCGCGCGTTCAATGTGGGGATACAATCACAGGAGAGTTTACCGCTACTTTTCAATTTTTAGATTACCAGATTACACTCCAGCCTGGGGACACGATCCGTGTTACAGCAAGTCGGTTTGGGGATTATCTACGATTTTATTCAGGCGATAACGCGATTATTGCGCCGTCAGATAGCACTGTAGCTCGTCATAATGGCGTTTCGGCGACTATCGACATGAGCAGTGGAGTTTTAGGTGAGCGTGGAGACTACACAATACGATTTCGAAACGACGATGCTTTCGGCGCATTTACATTTTCTGTGACCTGCACCCGTAATGGACAACCTTACGATGAAACCCAGCCCACACCTACGCCAGTTGTCCCAAATCCGCAGCCGGGCGGTTTAGTGCCACAGGTCACATTTGGCTATCCCGGCGTTGCTGCCATCGACTTTTCGGTAGTCAACCCAACCGTTTTGAATGAGAGAATTTTCAACGTTCCGATCACGAGCAACATCAGCGTTGACGGGTCGGGTGTCTCAGCGTTCTCGCTTGAAGCGGCTGAAGGGAATATTTTGGAGATCGACGCCCGGCGCTCACAGGGCAATCTCGGCATCGGCTTCGTCGTGTTCGCCGAACCGAACATCCCGGTGTTCATCGCGGGTCCGGTGGTGGCTTCGACCTTCTCGACGCAGATCGAACTCCCTCAGGATGGCAACTACGTGATCGGACTGTTCCGCATGGGCGATCTACCCGCGAACGCGCAGGCGACGGCGTTCCAAATCACGGTCAATCTCAACCCGTAGATGATTTATAAACAGGATGACAACATTGCATAGAAACCTGTGGCGGGTAGTCCTCGCGGCTGCCTGCCTGCTCACGTCATCGCTGCTCGCTGTCGCGCAGACGCTTACACTCGCTGATTTCGCTGATGAAGAGGTCATGGTCAACCCGACGCTGACGCTGCTGTTCGTGTATGCGGAACCGAGCGAAGGCGCGGACCTCGTCGAGGCGTTGAGCGGCGGCGTGATCGTGATCTTGACGGGCGAAGCGGAAACCATCGCTGATGTTACGTGGTGGGAGATCGAGACACCGAGCGAAGCGCTCGGTTGGGTGGTCGAGGTGCAGGACGACGTGTCAACGTTGTTGCGCGCCGACGGTACGCCGCTCTCGCTGATCGGCGCACCCGTTGATAGCGCGCAGCCTACGCGCACACCATCGTCTGCGCCGAGTCAAGTTGCCACCCAGACGGTATCCGATGAAACCGTCGTCGTCGCTGTCGATCTGCTGTTCGTATACGCGGAACCAAGCATTGACTCAGACATCATCGAAGCGGTGGCGCTTGATGTTCCGCTCATCATTCTCGCACCATCAGAAACAGCAGATGATGGGGTGTGGTGGCAGGTGCAACTGCCGAGTGGGTCGCAAGGCTGGATACAGGACATGACCGACGGTGTGCCGTCGTTCATCAGTGCCACAATCGCGGGGGGCGAACTTGTGCGTGGTGTTGAGGCAGGAGTCGCCGGATCAGGTGTGGTGCTGCTAATTTACAGCGAACCTGATCCCGAGTCAGACATTCTCGAAGCGGCGGTAAGCGGGGTTGCGCTGCGGATCATTGACGGACCCGAATTGATCAACGATGTGCGTTGGTGGAAGGTGCGCTCGATCAGTGGGATCGAGGGCTGGACACCGGAAGTGGTCGATGGGGAAGCCGTTCTGGTGCCGCTCAGCGAAATGGTCACACCGACAGCAGTGCCTACCGTGCTTCCGGTAACTGCAACCAGCATTCCTCAAAATGTACTGAACATACTGCGCGTCGGGGGACAAGCCCGGGTGTATGTAGAAGATGAAGGCTTGAAACTCCGCAGCAGCCCCGATGTAAGCAGTTCAATCCTTGAAAACCTGCCCGTCGGTACTGTCGTTACGCTACTCGCAGGTCCTGTCAGTGGCGGGGCGTATCGATGGTGGCAGGCGCGCAGCCCGGCAGGAAATGAGGGGTGGGTTGTCGAAAGCGCTGACGGAATCACCACGCTGGTACCGATTGCTGCTGTTCCAACAGCGAATACCTCTGGGCTGGATGGACAGTTCGCGCTGGGTGCGGAAGTTCAGATTGTCAGTTTGGAACCTGCGTTTCCGTTGCGCGCTTCGCCTTCCATGCGAGCTGCTATCATCACCAATCTTTCGCGCAGCGAGCGCGCCAGTATCATCGGCGGACCGCAAGCTGTCTCGGAGTCAGAGGGCGGCGTGCCGCAGAATTTCACCTGGTGGCAGATTCGAGCGGCGGGAGGAACAGAAGGATGGATACAGGGGGCATACTATGATGAGCCTGTCTTGATCTCCTACAACCCCGCCAACCCGATCCAGCCTGTGATCTGTACGCTCAGCACCTTCCGCGATGTCAACATTCGCAGCGGTCCCGGAACGGGCTATGAGCAAATCGCCAGTCGAGACGGTGCAGCACAAATTCTCGCCGCAGATGGTCAGTACGGTGATATCTCAACGCCGGAAGCGCACTGGTGGCGACTGTATAACGGTTTCTGGATCAGAGACGATCAGGTCAGCGAACAGACACGCGAAAGCTGTGCGGCGCTTCCCATCGTGCCAGCCCCTTGAGATGATGGTCTTACGCGGAGGCGTGCTGGTGAGGAAAGTCGGTCGTTCGAGAGGTTCTTGGTTCGCCTTGCTCATTTTGATGCTTGCAGGCGTCAGCGGTTCAGGTTTCATCGCTTCGGCGCAAGGGGATCCAACAGCGACCCGAACTCCGACACCGTCCGCTCGATCAGTATCAGTGACGCCAACTGCTGCCCGCCCCGATGATCTGGCAGGCAGCGAGGTGAATATTAATCCCGACCTGACGCTCGTGCTGGTCTATGAACAGCCGGGCGAAGGTTCACCCGTTGTCGAGGCGCTGTCCGGCGCAATTGTCGTCATATTGACAGGGCAGTCGCAGATTGTAAGCGAAATAACGTGGTGGGAGATCGAGTCACCAAGCGGGAGACTGGGCTGGGTAACTGAAGCGCAGGATGAGACTCCGACGCTTACGCTGGCGAATGGTGATTTTCTCGCATCGGGTGAAGGTCAGCCAATCTCCACCGCAGCACGTACACTTGTGCCAACAGCAGCGCGAACTGAGGCGGTTGCATCAGTCAGCGAACAAATCATCATCGTGTCGGTGGCACTGCTTCTGGTTTACAAATCACCTGATACTGCGGGGGCAATCGTCGAAGCTCTGGGAGCGGGTGTGCCGCTAAGCGTGTTGGAACCTGAACAGATCGTCGGGCGGGATAGCTGGTGGCGTGTGCGTACGCCGAGCGGAACCGAGGGCTATATCCTCGAACTGACCGATGGTCTACCTTCGTTCATTACTCAGGCAAACGCGCAGGGGGAACTCAGCATCGGCGTTGAAGCCGTCGTCATCTTGCCTGATCAGGTTCTGATGATCCACGAACAGCCTGACGCTGAGTCGAGCGTCGT
>Ga0163147_10009172_pt1 | contig 10762 bp, 9 predicted proteins | sample OliLakLV19MP6G1_FD_148597 | JGI IMG/M metagenome (GOLD analysis project Ga0163147, IMG submission 148597) | Freshwater microbial mat bacterial communities from Lake Vanda, McMurdo Dry Valleys, Antarctica- Oligotrophic Lake LV.19.MP6.G1 | ecosystem: Environmental > Aquatic > Freshwater > Lake >... | reverse complement strand
AAAGATCACCACGTCCACTTCGTCGGGACGCTTGAGCGGGCTAGGCACACCTTCATACCAGCGCACAGGACGCACGCATTGATACAGGTCAAGCACCTGACGCAGCGTGACGTTCAGGCTGCGGAAGCCTTCGCCAACGGGCGTAGTCAACGGACCCTTAATGCCGATCTTGTATTCGCGCAGCGCCTCGAATGTTTCTTCGGGCATAAAATCGCCGCCGTACAGGTCAGCCGCTTTTTCGCCGCAGTAGATTTCCATCCATGCAATCTTGCGTTTGCCGCCGTAGGCTTTATCAACGGCTGCGTCCCAAATCCGTTTGCTAGCACGGGTGATGTCCCCGCCAATACCATCCCCTTCAATGTAGCAGATGATAGGGTTGTCAGAAATGTTAACCTTGCCGTTCTCAACGGTAACTTTATCACCTTGGGAAGGCACGACGATCTTATCGAACGTCATAAATACTTACTCCTTGAAGTTGCTTTCGAGGGCTTGACTGATAAACAGTGGGCTGCATTATAGCAATCTCTGTCGGCTTCTGCGAAACATGTTAGACTTGCTCTGGCGCTTGCAATCGGAGGATTATATGACCGGAATAGGCATCATCGAAGTCGCTATCGGCTTAATCTTCATCTACAGCCTCTTGAGCATTATGGCGACAACCCTCAACACCATCATCGCGCACATCTTCAAGACACGGGCGCGGCACCTCAAGCGGGGACTCGAAACCCTCCTCAGCGACCCCGACATACGCGATTTGTTCATGCGTCATCCGCTCATTAATCTCGTGAAAAACCAGCCAGCCCAGCGGTCACGGTGGGAAGTCATCTTCCGGTTTATTCCCAGTTTCTTGCGAAGAGGTGAAAGCGCCTCTGCCATGTACAGCGCCCAGACCGTCGCGCAAGAAACCGCCTCGCTCACCCGCGTAGATTGGATCGACCCGGCGATCTTCTCCAAAGTCATCACCGACATTCTGGCAGAGAAAGCCGCGCTCACGCTCTACGCACCTTTGAGCGAAGTCGTAGAAAAAGTGTTGATCGAGCCAGAACGCGCCCGCATAGAACACTTAGTCGGTCTGTTGGAAAGCGGCTCATTCACGTTAGACGAGTTTCAGCGTGAAATTTTTAAACTAGGCGATCCCTCTCATCGGGACGAACTGCAAAAAGCATTCGATCAAGTGGATGCGCGGCGTAAGGCGCTCAACTTGAACTCGAATGAAGGCAGCCGGATTATCCCCATTCTTGAAGGCTTACGCAGCGTCAATGAAGAAGGTTTCCGTAAGGCGATCAAGGTGCTGGTCTCTTCGGCGCGGTCACTGGAAGAAGCACAAACACAGCTTGAGTCGTGGTTCGATCAGCGCATGGATCACCTATCCGACCTGTATAAACGCACGATTATCATTTTTTCGCTGTTGATCGGGCTTATCCTTGCGCTGCTCATCAACGCAGACACGCTGCAAATTGCCCGCACGTTGTTTGACGATCCCTCAGTCAGGTCGGCGCTGGTAGCGGCGGCAAATCAGTCGGTGGCAAGTGGCGACTTAGCGACGCTTGTCCCAACCGCGACTCCAACCCCTAGTCCCACGCCAGACGCCACCGCTGACCCCGGTTTGAATGAGGGTATGAGCGCCCAACAAGCCACGCCGACTCCCGAAACTAACCCCATTGAAGATGCAACCGACGCAATTATCCGTGTCTCGCAAGTGGTGGATTTACTTTTGCAGTTGAATTTGCCGATAGGGTGGGAGTTCTCGCCGCTTGAAGTCGATTGTTTTGCCGAAGGAGATTTACAGGAGTCGCGCCTTTTGTGCGATAACACGCGCAATTTATGGTTGCTAGGTCCCGACAACAATCCGGGATGGTTCGGGATGCTGCTGCGAAAAATCATCGGGATTGCGCTGACGACTCTTGCCATCGCACAGGGTGCGCCGTTTTGGTTCGACTTGCTCAACAGATTGGTTCGAGGTCGTAGCGCGAACACCTAATATATGCTAAAATGATTTAAACCGTATTTAAGAGGGTAATATCATGACTGGCATAGGCATTATTGAGGTCGCTATCGGTTTAATCTTTATCTTTGCTCTCCTGAGCATCATCACCACGACCATCAATACAATTCTCTCCTATATTTTCAAAATTCGGGCGAAACATCTTGCCGATGGAATTAAACGTTTTTTAATTATGGAAGACGATACTCGAAAGCGTTTTTTGCAACACCCCCTAGTACAGGTATTGGATGCTGAAGCAAAACTGACTCGGATTGATTGGGTTGACAAAAAAACCTTTTCTATGGTTTTGCTGCGGGTATTACAAGAAAAAGGCGCGATCTCAGTTTATGAAAAACTTGACCAATTCTGTACGTCCCTCACAGGCAACAAGCAAACTCAATTTCAAACATGCATTGATCAAACAAAACTGGGTCTACTGTCGATTGATCAACTTGAAACTCAGATAGTTGCAGCAAACCTATTTTCGGAACCCCAATTGGTAGATTTTCGCACGGCGCTCACCGGAATCCGTGATGAAATACAAAGTCGGGGACTAGACGCTTCTGAACGTAGTCGTATTCTGCTGACATTAAAAGGACTTCAGGAGATTAACGAGCCTCTTTTCAGTAAAGCGATAAACACTGTTATTGCTTCGGTAGAGAAAGTAGAGGATGTAGAGAAAGCGTTAGAAGGATGGTTTGACCGCCAAATGGTGCGTATGACAGATGAATACAAACGCAACATCACTTTGTTGTCCTTTTTTATCGGCTTAGTATTGGCGCTTATCCTCAACGCCGATGCGCTGCAAATATCACGTTCATTGTTTGACGATCCCTCGTTACGAGCTGCCCTGATGGTTGCCGCTCAAAATGCAGTGGAACGCGGTACGGCTCAAGAGCCGCAGTTGACGCCAGAGACGACTCCTCCGCCCGATGAAGCGGGGCAGGACACAAACTCGGCATCGGCTCAGGTCGTTGATCCAGATGATCCGGTTGCAAATATCGCGTTGACCGCCGCAGAACTACAACGGTTGGTTGAACAATTTATGAATCTCAACCTGCCTATTTCGTGGGAAAACACCGCGTTGGAAGCAAGCGTCGATTGCAGCAAGACGGGTGACGAATTTCCAACCGAATGTGATAATATGCGTAACTTTTGGCTTTTCTGGGACGGGCGAGATCGGAATCCTAATTTCGCTACCATGCTTGCTCGGAAAATTATCGGGCTTTTGATCACAACATTGGCAATCGCGCAGGGTGCGCCCTTCTGGTTTGAACTGTTGAATCGGCTGGTACGCGGGCGGGCGAGTGGCAATACCACCAACAATTCAGCTACTACCACGACGACTTCGTAAGGGGCTAAACGATGCCTACAGATGAACGTTTTCCAGACGCCATCGCCGTTGAGCGAATGGCAAGTTTCTTCGGTGTGCAGTCGGCGGGAAAGTTCCAATTACGCGGGCTTGGCACATTCGTGTTGAGCAGCAGGGAGATTTATTTTGAGCGTTTGCTGCCACGCAAAGCGTTTCATATCCCCATCGACTCGATCATCGGAGTCGAAACGCCCTTATCATTTTTGGGTAAAACGCGCTTCAACCCCTTGCTGAAAGTGGTATTTACGAACGCACAGGGTCAACCCGACGCGATTGCGTGGGACATCCCCAACAGGGAAGGCTTGAAATCGCAAATTGAGTCGCTCATCGAAAAGAAGAAAACCGTGTAACGCAAAAGATTTAACGCAAAGGCGCGAAGGCGCAAAGTGAAGGAGAATAAAGACTGCTGCTTCTTTCTTTATTTCTTCGCGTCTTTGCGCCTTTGCGTCAAGTCTTTTCTTTCTTTGTTCTTTCTTGCTTTATGTGCTTGTGACGCGCTTGCCCATCGCGTTGCCCGCTTCTAGCAGCGCCTTGACCGCTTCCGTCGTCCGCGCTTCCGCGTAGATTCGCAGCACGGGTTCAGTCCCGCTCGGACGAATCAGCAGCCACGAGTTATCACTCATGTAAAACTTGATCCCGTCCATCGTATCGACGCGCACGACCTTTTCACCGTTGAGCGTGTTAGGCGCGTTATCTTGCATCAGCTTGACGACCTGCTTTTTAGGCTTTTGCTGCGTCAAATTCACATCGAGGCGTGCATAATGCGCGGGTCCATACTCCGACTGCAAATCAGCGACGATCTCATGCAGGGGAGCGCCTTCAGTCGCCATAATTTCGAGCAGCATCAGCCCCATGAGAATGCCGTCGCCTTCGGGGATGTGACCCTTAATGCTAATTCCGCCGCTTTCTTCCCCGCCGATCAAGACATCATTGTGCATCATCAAATCGCCAATGTGGTTGAACCCGACAGGCGTTTCATGCAGTTTGAGGTTGTGCTTCTGGCAAATATTGTCGATCATCAGCGTGGTGGAAACCGTTTTGACGACTTCGCCCGTTTGCCCTTTACGCTCGACCAGATGCCGCAGCGCCAGCGCGAGGATCGTATGCGGGTCGATGAAGTTGCCCCGCGCATCCACCGCGCCAATCCGATCCGCGTCACCATCGGTCGCTAACCCGACATCAGCTTGATTCCGCTGGACTGCCGCAACCAACTCATTCAAGTTCTTGAGGATGGGTTCGGGGTGAATGCCGCCGAAACCGGGGTTGAGCGCCCCGCGAATTTCGGTGATGTGGCAGCGCGTCCGCGAGAGAATGCTCGTGAATGCCCCGCGCCCCGAACCCCACATCGCATCCCCGACGATGTTCAGTTCGCCTTCTGAAATTTTGTCGAGGTCAACGAGCGTGGCGAGGTGTTGATAATACGACCATGACGGGTCGAAGCGGCGGATCAAGCCCTGCTCAAGCGCGTGCTGGTAATCCATGATGTTTGGACCCCGCGCCTCGCGTTCCATATCACCGAGGGCTTCTTCAACGCGAGAGCATTCTTCTGCTGTCGCGCTGCCGCCATAGCTCGCCTTTAATTTGAAGCCGTTGTAACGCGGCGGGTTATGGCTTGCTGTGATCACGATCCCCGCGTTTGCGCCTTTTTCTTTGACGTTGTAAGAGATCGCCGGGGTCGGGGAGTCTGTGCGCGTGAGCCATGCAATAATGCCGTTCCCCGCTAATACTCGCGCCGTTTCTGTCGCAAAACGGTCAGACATGAAGCGCGTATCATACCCGACGACCACTTGCGGCGGTTCGCTCCCGCTGTGACTTTTGTTGACTGAATCTGCAACCGCTTGGGAGATCAACCGCAGGTTGGTGAACGTGAACGTGTCTGCAATGACCGCACGCCAACCATCCGTACCAAACCGAATCATAGTGCTTGTCCTTGTATCGTGTGTGCTTAGCTAGAACGATCCAGCCCCGTTTGGGTGAGAATTTCGTCTACACGTTCTGAGGTCAAATCGAGATCGTTCAAGATGCTGTAGGGTAACTGATGTTTACGCACGTATTCCGGTAAAATTTTGATCGTGTCGCGGATGTCGTCCGACGACAGTTGATCTAGCCGGATGCCCGCCGATTCCAGCGTAGACCGGATCGAAGTGACATCCTGATTATGCAATGCCGCCGCGATCAAAATACCCGGCGCGACCATATCCGCGTAGGTGAGATGGCTTGCGACCATACGCGGCTCAAGCGCATACGAGAAATATTGTTCGCTGCCTTCTTGGGGGCGTGTATGACCTAGCTGGTTCGTGATCTGCACTTCAAGGCACATCAGGTCAAGCAGATTACGCAGCGACTCGACATTGCCGCGTCCGACGCCCGCCGCAATCCTGAACGCTTGCTGCGCGATCCCCGCCATGATCTTCGCCGCCCATTCGATGTAGCGCATTTCCGTTTTATTTTTGTTGCGTTCGGCGGCGTATTTCCAGTCCAACAAGCCTGTCACAATCGTCAGCAGTTCGACAATCGCCGCCCCGCGATAATGCTGTGGAGCGGTGCGAATCACATCCCAATCGATGTAAACCACTTCGGCGGGACCGGTTGTCACATATTCGACTGACCCGCGCACGCGCATTGCTGCGATAGGCGTGAAGAAACCGTCCACCGTGAGCGCCGTTGGCATGATGATGCAGGGAAGTCCCCGACGCGACGCGATGTATTTGGAGGCGTCTGCAACCAGTCCCCCACCGATCCCGTAGACTACTTCAACGTCATCTGGAAGATCAGCAGCGAGTCCATCCAGATAATCGGACTCCAGTCGTTCAGGGTTGGCTTGCACCACGATAGGCAGGCTCAACAATGAGTTCACTGCCCGCCACGCACGTTCACCCGCAAGTAAGGCAACCGGGCGTTCTTCTACAATATCGACCAGATGGGTAATCTCCACACGGGGGAGGGGAAATATCATCGTCATTCAGGCGCTCTCCGAATAAGTGAGGGCTGCAATCTATTGAACAGATGATACTCGGAAATGCTATTCTTTTCCAATGCAGGAGAATAGCTTTCTGCCCTCTCTGGTTAGAGAGGGCAGAAAAGCGTTTTTGTAGTTGCTTGTTTTAGTGACCCATGCCCAGTTGACCGAGCAAGCTGATCATATCGAAGTTGATCCAACCTTCGGTAACTTTGCCATTCTTCACGCGGAAGATACGTGTACCCGTCCAGCGTACTTTATTGCCTGTCGCCGGAATACCCGCGAAATTACCTTGATGCGTCCCATTAATCACACCGCGTCCGATGACCAGTTCGCCTTCTGCGATCAGGTCTTCAAACGTAAACCAGACATCGGGGAAGCCTGCCGAGAACTGACGGTAAGCGTCCTTCAAACCGGGAATACCGGGTTCTTGTCCGGGGATCGGGTTGTGGTCGATGAAATTGGGATCAACGAATTCATCAAAGGCATCGTAGTTCTGCATGTTAACTTCGTAGACGTAGCGCGTGACGATAGCACGGTTTTCGTCTGTCGAACCCGCCTCGGCGGGCGCGGCGATTTGTTCACGCAGCCCTAGTAAATCGGGTTGCCCGTAATGCTCAATGATTTTGTCGTCCTTGACGCGGAAAAACCCTAGCGACGACCACGCAATTTTGCGTCCACTCGGCGGAATTCCCATGAACGGACGCCCAAGATGCTGTGCGTATCCGGTCACGCGAGTTGCCACCCAATCCCCGTCGTCCACCATGTCTTCAATGACAAAATGTACGTCGGGAAAAGCGCCACGAAACATCTTCGGAATTTGCGCGACTTGGTCAAATACGCTGCCCGTATGCGGCGCACCGGGAGGCGCAGAATGATCGAGATACTCCGGGTGATACAATTCAGGGATAATATCGATATTTCCCTTGTTGATCACCTCTTCGACAAAACGACGGTAAATTTGTTTCTTCTTTGATTCGGTCATGAGCTGATTCTCTCCTAGTTCGTCACGAGTGTGCGGGCGCGGGGATCAACCCCAACTGCATCATCATTCCCATCACGTCAAAAATACCCCAACGCTCAACGATCTTACCGTTTTCGATGCGAAAATCGTTGATCCCTAGTACGCTGACAGTTTTGCCGGTTGCTTTAAACTGGAAGAAATCATTCGTTTGCGTGCCTGTGATGCGCCCCAGATAGATGACACGATCCCGTTCTGCCACAATCTGAATCATGTTATCGTGAAAGTCAGGCATTGCGCCGCGAAAATGGGTTGCTGCCTCGAACAGCGCCTCGCGTCCGCGAATCGGGACATCGAAGAAGCGGCGTGGCGGGTGATCTCTGAAGTCTGGCGAGACTGCCGTATTGATAAAGTCTAGGTTGCCTTTGTTCCACACTTCCTCGTACATTTGCAGTACAAGTGCCTTGTTACGTTCTTGTTCAGTAGCCATAGCGATCCTCTTGTGAGTTTCTTTTAGGTTGATTTTGGAGTGTCTTAGCTTGTAGCGGTCATACCCATTTGTATCATCAAACCTAGCGTATCAACATCCTCCCATCGTTCAACGATCTTGCTATTCTCGTCGAAACGGTAAATCACTGTACCCGTCCAGGACAACGTTTTACCCGTCGCTGGAGCCATACCCATATAGTTGCCTGAGTGCGTGCCGTGATACCGGATACGCGCTGCTACGCGGTCATATTGGGCAATTGCCAGCACATGCTCAATATGCAAGTCGGGAACTGCTGCAAACACGGGATCAAACGAACCGATGAAGGCGTCCACCCCTTCATGAACGGCATCGTTACCTTGATGATTCACAAAGTCAGGCGACATCAGCGCATAGAATCCGCTCAAGCTGCGGCTGTTCACTGCGTCATTGAGCCGGCTGATGACGGCTGTCTTATGGTCTTTGAGTACCGGATCAGTCGTTGCAGGCGTCAAGGCTGCCTCTGCTTGTGCTGCCAGTGATTCTGCTTGGCTCGCTTGCATTTGCCCGATTGCGGCACGCATGAGTTCGTTCGAACGCTCGATAACCGCAGCATGTTTAGGACCGGTGAGATATGCAAGGTCAGGCATAGGCACACCTGCAATCCCCCACTCACCGGCGGGCGTTTCTTGGATCAGACAGTACACAAAGGGGCGGACGACTTCACCAAGAATCTCGACAAACTTTTCTGTGAGTTCAACCACAAGTTGCCGCTTTTGTTCTGGTGTCGCAACGACATCTTTTATAAACTGCACCGTGATGATCGGCATATGTTCAATCCTTCGGCTAAACCAACTTCTCTAACCAGACAAACTGCAACTGTGAAATTTGCATAGAGGTTATTGTAATACAGATAGTTTAAGTCACAAACTAGTCGAAAGGATCAGTATTTCGATGTATTTTTTTATAGTCTTTTTTGTCCTGTTCAATTCTTTGCTTTCTTCTCTTTTCTTTCCCCATGCTTCAAAGGATGTTACCATAGGAGACAATACTTGCTCACCCTTGTTAGTTTTTTTCTATTTTTAGTTTCTAGTCTTTAGTGGGATTGAATCACGGGAGCGAAATAATGCGGATGTCTCTACCGACAAATGACGCACTCACGGCGTTTAGTGACGACGTTCCGTGGATGGAGATTGAGCGCCAACGACGGCAGTTCAATCGCCTATTAGACACCCTGCAAGAAGGAGACGACACGCTGCCCCTTGATCGCATTTCTGAAGCGGTGGGCGCACCCGTGAGCCTTTACAATGCAGAGACTTCTGATGGCGGCAATGTCATCCTTTCGGAATTTGGTGATCGTAAAGTAATTTTAGGGAGTGCGGTCAGTAAACGCTATCGCGCCGGGCATAGCTTGAAAGAGAGTATTGTCCCTTACAACCTCAACCCCAGCGTGAATCACACAAATGTCGCGGAAACCGAAGACTCGGTGACGCGAATGCGCGTGATCGGTGCGGAAATCGAATTAGGTGTGCTTCACGAGGACGGCGCGTCTCCCACCGAAGTCGAAGTACAGGGCTTCATGAACGCCTACTACAACAATGCGCTGAGGATTGGTATTTACCCCAAACTTGACCGCGAAGCCTGTCAATATCAAGTCGAAGCGCACATCGCGCCGAGTGTGGGCTATGTCAAAACGCGCAGCGCCCTGAATGGCATTTTGACCGCGCTTGCCGCTGCCAGCCGCGATACCAACCTGATTACGGCGGTGTTCTCGTGTTACCCCACCGAGTCCGACTTCAAGATGACTGATCATCCGAAAGTCCAGACAGCGGTTGACCTCATGCTGGAAGTGAACGGCTTGTTTCCCGAATATGCGCGTCGTCTAGCAGAGGCACAAGCCCGCTACCATGTCGATCCGGCAACGTGCCATCATGTGAATATGTTCCGCAATCAGGGCTGCCACATTCATATCGATCTCGCGGGACGTTCCGAAGCATTGGGCTTACTCACGTTCTATACCGTCCTCAAAAGCGCGACGGCGGTTGCAAATTCGGCGGTCTTGAAGGGCTGCCCGTTCGTCAATGGCACCTGTGATCCTGAACTGCTCGATGCCCGCGAATACGTGCGTTCGACCACCGTCACGGGGCGCTATCTTCAACTGCCTATCAGCCCTCACTTGATGCCCGACGGCTTGGATCAATACGCCCATTTGTTGTTGTCAGAACGGGCGAACGCCACCGGACGCGCTATGATGTTCAACGATGATCTTGGGCTGCCCATTTCAGTGATGCATAACCCCATCGGGCGCATTCGTCCCGATCTTGGAACGGCGAAGCGCGTGTGTACCGTCGAAAGTACCGGAATGCCGACCAACGTCAGCGCCGCACGTATGGCAGCGGTCATCACTGATTTCGAGTTCACTCATTCGGTGATGGAGTCGTATTTCCGCAAGTACGGCTGTGATCTTGAGCCAATGCAGAATGATAAAGATATGTGGGATATTGTGGGTCCGCTTCCCATTGACACATTTCAGGCACAGCAAGACCAGTCGGATCGTCTCGGTACAGATATGACGCTCACGACTGCCAGCGGGCGTGAGATGCGCCTCTCCGAGTTCTACGCCATGAAGCGACGTTTCATGCATCAGGCCTTAGACGAAGTGGACGAAGTGACTCCGCGTGACATTGATGATGTCTATACCAGCTTGGAGCGAATGCTTGAACCGTTGAGCGGTCACGAAGCCAAGACGATTCACCAGTACATCAACGATCCCAAACTCCGCAGCACGGGCAATTGGGGACGTATCCTGCGTGATTCGTTCATCGAGGCGGGCGGCGTTCCCGGTGAGCATTGCCCCGACGCCGTGCTGACCGTCGTCAAGCAGACTCACGCTGCCATGCACCAACGCTACCTTCAAACCTAGCCACAGGTGAAAAGTTAAAAGTGGAAAGCTCACCTTACGCAGATCGTTATTTCTGACCCCTCCCCCGACCCCTCCTCGAATTCGGGGAGGGGTCGGG
>Ga0163147_10009168_pt1 | contig 10766 bp, 7 predicted proteins | sample OliLakLV19MP6G1_FD_148597 | JGI IMG/M metagenome (GOLD analysis project Ga0163147, IMG submission 148597) | Freshwater microbial mat bacterial communities from Lake Vanda, McMurdo Dry Valleys, Antarctica- Oligotrophic Lake LV.19.MP6.G1 | ecosystem: Environmental > Aquatic > Freshwater > Lake >... | reverse complement strand
GAAGGGGGCAGCCTATCCGGGAATCGGTGGCCGAACAACAGGCGTGGGCGGAGACGGTCGGTGGTTCGGGAGCACCACGATGGGCGCGAAGTTCGGCGATGGGCGCGAGGGGTGTGCGATGGGCTTGGGGCGAGGACGCTGCGGTTGAGGATGGGGCGGTCAAGACTGGGCCGCTGGACGGGTCACGATCCACCGACCCGTTGCCCGGGCTCGCTTCGCGGCCATCGCGGAACTTCGCGCCCATCGCGTTCCACGGGGAGTCGTTGTGGCGTTCGCGCGCCCATACCCTCTTGAAAACGGAGTGCGCCGATGTTCGACAAGTTCAAGTCGATGGGGGCTTTGGCCGGGCTGATGCAGAACAAGGCCAAGGTGCAGGAGGCGGCGGCCAGGGTGAAGCGCGAGCTGGCGGGCACGCGAGTGGTGGGCGAGGCTGGCGGCGGCGCGGTGCGGGTGACCGCGGCCGGGGACATGACGATTTTGGACGTCGAGCTCACACCCGCGCTGGCGGTGGGCCTGGCGGCGTCGGACTCCGCCCGTGACTACGCCCAGAGCCTGATCCGCGATGCAACCAACCAGGCCCTGGCCAAGGCCCGCGACAAGATGAAGGAGAGCATGAAGCGCGAGGCCGAGGCGATGGGGGTGGGGGACTTGGTGAGCGAGAGTGGGATGGAGAGTTTTCTGAGGTGAGAAGCCCGGACAGCGATGACCAGCTCGCAACCCCACTCCATCCCGGGCGTCACCATCGAGCGGCTCGGCTGCGGCCTGGGTTCGCTGCGCATCTCTCTTGACGCCCCCGCTCGCCGACTCGACCCTGTTGCCCGGCAGCGAATGGACGAGGTGTGGGCGCGCGAGGCGGCCCGCAACCCGCGGCTGTTCGACGCCCCGATGCTGTCCGCCGTGGAGGTTGACGCCGCGGGCGGGCACATCCGATGCCGACGCGGGTCGTACCGAGAACTGGTCGCGCATCCGATCGTGGACACGGGGGTGCTGCAGGTGTCGGTGACGGGCGTGTGCCTGGGGCAAGATGCCCGAGGTGCCGAGCATGTGATGCTCGCCCGGCGCGGCGCGCAAACGAGGATCTATGGCGGCATGTGGGAGCTGGCGCCCTCCGGCGGGCTGGATGCACCGGTCCGGGCCTCGTCGGACGCGCCGAGCGAGATGACGGGGCGTGACGCGTGGGATCAGGTCATGCTCGAGCTGGAGGAAGAGCTCGGCCTCGAGAACTCGGGCGCGATCGGGCCGAGCGATCCGGCGTGTCTGTGCACCGATCCGCACGCGCGGAGCATCGACATTGTGTTCCCGGTGCGTGTGGCGTGGGTGGTGGGGGAGGCGGTTGGCGACGGCGCGGATGTTGGGGCTGTCGCGGGGGCGCCCGTCGGCGGGATGGCGTGGGAGTATGACCGGGTGCGGTGGGTGCCGCTGGCGGAGGTCGCGGCGTTCGACGCGAGGCACGCGGGGGAGATCATTGCGCCGAGTCGGGCGTTGCTGAGGTGGTTCGGGTGGGTGTGATCTGGGATCCGACGACGGAGCTCATCTGGGTTCCAGCGTGCTTCGGCGTCTACCGTCTGTCGTGCCCGACTGGCTCGCGCAGCACGAATCCGTGACGTTTGATCCGCCGGCGTCGGGCTGGCGATGTCGTCCGTTGCCCGTGGCGGTCGAAGCCGTGGCGTTCCGCGGGCAGCTGGGTCTGCCGACCGATCGCCCCATCGTGATGAGCGGGCACCAGAGCGCGATCTGGCACGCCGGGATCGCGGCCAAGGTGTTTGCGCTGGAGGCGGCGGCGGAGCGGTTCGGGGCGGGCAGCGCGTGGGTGGTGGTGGACCAGGACGTGGGCGAGGCGGGGCGTGTGGCGTATCCGGTGCGGCGGCGCGGGGCGGACGGGCAGGCACCGCTGGCCCGGGCTGCGGTCGAGATGTTGCCGGCCGAGCCCCGCGGGCTCGTGACCGGACGACAGGCCGCGGGCAGGGCGAGGCCGGTGGAACTCGAGCAGGGGGTGCTGCCCGCGGCGGCGGTGGGGCTGGCGGCGATCGCGGGCGCGCTGGATCGGCACGCGGCCGCCGAGTCTCGCGCGATGCAGGTGACCCGTGCGGCGCTGGACCTGCTGCGTGGCAGCGATCGGAATCCGGCGGGATCGGCGCGGGACGAGCCTCGAGCGCCAGTTCTGGTCTCCGCGCTCGCCCTGGCGCACACCGACCTCTTTGCCCGGTTCATCGAGACGATGCGGCGCGATCCCGCCGGATGCGTCGCGCGGTACAACGAGGCCGTCGCAAGGCATCCCGAGGCGCGGCTGCGGGCGCTGAGATCGAGCTCGCGGGCTGGGGCCGAACTTCCGTTGTGGGTGATTACTGCGGGCGGCACGCGTGAGCCGGCGCATGAGGCGGACCTGAGCGCCTACTCGGGTGTGCCCGTCGCGGGCTCGAGCGTGCTCGCGCCCCGCGCGCTGACCATGACCGCAATGCTGCGGTGGGGTGGGTGCGACCTCTTCATTCACGGCCTGGGTGGCGGGCACTATGACCCGGTGATGGAGGAGTGGCTGGCCACATGGCTGGGCGGGCGGGATCTGGCGCGGGCGGTGGTTGTATCGGCGACGCGGCTCATGCCGCTGGTCGAGGACCCGCCGCCGACGCCGGAGTTGGTGGCAAGGGCGCGGTGGGCGGCCCATCACGCGAGGCACAATCCGGCCTCTGGCGAAGCGATCGCACGCAAGCGCGAGATGGCGTCGGCGATCCGGCGCGCGTCGGGTCCGGAACGTTCCCGCCTGTTCCGCGCCATGCACGAGTGGCTGGCGGAGCAGCGGCGATCGCGCGCGGCGGAACTGGCCGGGCTCGAGGGGCGGGCCGCGGAGGTCGCATTGCACGCTGATCTGAGCGCGATCGTGTTCGATCGGACGTGGGCGTTCCCACTTCTGCCGGAGAGCGCGCGCGAGTCGCTCCGAAGCGAAGTGAGAGCCCGGGTCGTTGCGGGGCAGGGCTGAGGAGTCTCCGGCCTCGCGCGGGCCCGAGGCCCGCTACCCCTGCTGGTGCAACGCGGCGACGTGGGTCATCGTCCCCCCGCCAACCTCCCCGACACCAGGAACGCCAGCTCGAGCGCCTGGGCATAGTTCAGGCGGGGATCGCACACCGAGGCGTAGTTGACGTGCAGCGTGTCTTCCGTCACGCCACTGGCTCCGCCGATGCACTCGGTCACGTCCTCGCCGGTGAGTTCAAAGTGAACGCCGCCCATGTGAGTTCCGCTGGCGGCGTGGGCGTCGATGGTCTGGTTGAGTTCCGCCAGGATCGCGTCGAACGAGCGGGTCTTCACGCCCGACGGGGTTGTGTGTCCGTTGCCGTGCATCGGGTCGCTGATCCACAGGACCGGGCCGATGCCGGCATCGCCCGGCACATCGCTCGCGGCCTTGACGCCCGCGATCAAGCCCGGCAGCCCCGCCTTTGCCTTGCCCGCGCCGAACCGCGTGATGAGCACGATCTTGCCCGCCTCGCGCGCGGGGTTCAGCACGCGCACGAGGTCGATGACCTCCGCCGGGGTCGCGCTGGCGCCGAGTTTGATCCCGATCGGGTTCTGGACCCCGCGGAAGTACTCGACATGCGACCCGCCCATGGCTCGCGTGCGTTCGCCGAGCCAAGGCAGGTGCGTCGAGAGGTTCCACCACCCGGCCCGTCGCGGCACGGTGCGCGTGGCCGCCTGCTCGGCCAGCAGGTTCAGCCCCTCGTGGCTTGTGAAGAAGTCGACCCGCTGCAGGTCGTCCACCGTCTTCTCGCCGAGCGCCTCCATGAACTTGAGCGCGTCGGCCAGCGTCCGCGTCATCGACTCGTACTGCTGGCGGCGCTCGGGCGAGAGGCTGGCGTGGGCGAAGAAAGAGAGGTCCCAGTACTCGGGGTGGTGCAGGTCGGCGAAGCCGGCATCAACCAGCGAGCGGATGAAGTTGAGGGTCAGGGCCGCGTGCTGGTACGTCTTGACCATCAGCGCCGGGTCGGGCGTGCGTGCGGCGAGGGTGAACTCGGCGCGATTCACCTGGTCGCCGAAGTACGAAGGCAGAGTGACGGATTGTCCGTTCACTGCCCGCGTCTCGGTCGGGCTGCTGCGTGGCTTGGCATACTGCCCGGCGAAGCGTCCGACGCGGATGACGGGCTTGCGGATGCCGTGGACCAGCACGAGCGACATCTGGAGGAGGATCTTGAGTTTGGCGGCGATGGCGCTGGGGGTGCAGTCGGCCAGGCTCTCGGCGCAGTCGCCACCCTGGAGCAGGAACCGCTCGCCGCGCTGGGCCGAGGCGATCAGGGCTTTGAGCCGCGCGATCTCCCAGGACGTGACCAGCGGCGGGAGCGAGGACAGCTCGCCGACCGCGGCGTCAACGTTCCGCGGATCGGGATAGGCCGGCATGTGGACGGCGGGGAACGCGCGCCAGGAGTCGGGCGACCAAGGTGATGCCGGAGTTGTTGGTGGGCTGGGCACTCGGGCCTTTCAATCGGTCCCTCGGGGGGACGGCTGATCGTTGGCCGGTCGGAGCCGCACCACGGAGCGCCCCCGGGGCGATTGTCGTCGTGAGGCTCTGCGTCGAGGCCAAACCTGCGCGTGGACCTCATCTCGTTATGCCGCGCAAGCTATTCCGCGCGAAATCCTCACGAATCCCCCCCGTCGTGACGAAGGACCGTGCGGCTCGCAGCTCTGCGGGGGCGGTCATGGAGGACCGTCGCGGCTCTTGGCCGTCCGTCCGATTCAACGGCTCGGGTGCATGGATGCTCCCGGGCCAGCCAATGCCGCCGAGGCGACCGTCGGTCGCCCCGCAGGAGCAACGAAGATGCCCTCGACCTCGAATCGCAGCAGCAGCACCCGCACCCGCCGCTCGGCCACCCGCCGTCCGGCCGCCAAGCGGACCACCGCTCGCAAGACCACGGCCCGCAAAGCCACGGCCCGCAAGACCGCCGCCCGTCGCCCCGGCGCTCGCAAGACAACCGCCCGCCGCACGACGGCCCGGAAGACCACGGCCCGCAAGACCGCCGCTCGCCGCACCGGCGCCCGCAAGGCCACCGCCCGTCGCACGACGCCCCGGAAGACCACGGCCCGCAAGTCCACCGCTCGCCGCACGACCGCCAAGCGGACCACGGCTCGCCGGACCACCGCGCGTCGCACGGCGACCACCACCGCCCGCCGCACCACCGCGAACACGACCACCCGCGCCTGGCGCCTGGCGGCCTAAACCGAAAGTCCGGACTCGAATCGATCGAGCGCCGCCGCGGCCAAGCTGCGGCGGCGTTACGCTTTCCGAGCCGTGTGTGGGTGAGCACGCGGAGATCCGGCTGATCGCCGATGGGCAGGGTCCACCGCGACCTTACGGTCGCGGCTCCGTCAGAGCGTCAGCGAGTATCGTCTGAACTGCTCATCAAGTTTCCACCCCATCGCCGCGTACAGGCGCTGACCCGCGGCGTTCGTGTGCTGCGTCCGCAGCTCGATCCGCACCGCCCCGGTCGAGCGTGCGAACGCGGTGGCGGCTTCCATCAGGGCCTGCCCCACGCCCCCACGCCGGAACTCCGGGGCGACGTACAGGTCGTTCAGAATCCACGCCGCACGCAGGCTCACCGAAGCGAACGTCGGGTACAGCAGCGTGAACCCGGCAGGACGGGACGGGTCGCCAACACGGGCGATGAAGATGACGGCTTGGTCGCGATCAAGCCGCTCGTGAAGGTACTGGCGCTCGACGAGCGGCTCGGCATCCCGCCCATAGAACTCGCGATACACGCCGAACATGGGGACAAGGTCGTCCAGGTCGGCGGCGGCGGCGCGGGTGATGGTGGGGGCGGGCATCGGGAATCGTTGGACGCCTGGCGACTGGAGCGTGGAACGGGCCTCGGGCGCAGGCTCGGGGCTTGCGTCGTCGATCGGGAGCGTCGTCGGTGGTCAATCCCCGGGCTCGCACCGCGGGGCTCATGCGGACCACCCTCAAGGCCCGGGCGCCCGCCCCTCGACCTGGGACTCGACCAGCCACCGAAGGCGCTCGCCGGCCCGCAGGGCCCGGCTGCGGTTCAGCCTGGCGCGCTCGCCGATCTCCGTCAGGCGGCGCGACTGCTCATCGGGACCGTCGCCCAGCAGCGTGTCGAGCACGCGCCGCGTGCCCTGGAACTGGATGGTGCCGATGTCAGGCTCGTCAACCGTCCCGCGGACGCGCGTCGAGACCAGCTCGTTGCGCACGCTTTCGAGGAGTTCGCTGACAACGGGTATGGGCGAGGTGGAACGTGTGTTGAAGCGCATGTCCAGGCCCATGCTCACCCAGTTGAGCGTGCCGTAGCCCCAGATCTCAACGCTGCGCGTGAACGCCGAGAGTTCCTCGAAGGTGACGGTGTCGCCCTGGACATAAAACTCGGCGAACGCCACGTCGAGCGGCGTGGTGGCGGGCAGTTGCAGGTTGGCGACGTTAATGATCGGCATCAGCAGGGGCAGCGACATCACGGGCCCACCGCCGATCTGGACCGAGCCCTGGCCTCGACGGGTGGCGTTGCGCCCGACCACGCCGCCCAGCGTCACGTCGGCCGCCAGCAGGCCGCGCGAGGCGTCGGCGGGTTCGGTCGAGGGGGGCGGCGTGAGGCCCGCGATGTCTGGAGTCGGCGCGGTTGGCTCCGTGTGGGCACCGGTGGGCACCCGCCCCGGGTCCTCAAGCAGCGAGGCGAACCGGATGCCCGAGGCCTGCAGCGAGAGGTCGTACTTGAGGTCCGTGGTCTGGCGCGCGGCTGGGGTCATGTGCCCGCTGCCCGCCAGGCGCCCGCCGTAGGCGTCGGCCTCGATCAGCGGCACCAGCACCTCGCCCTCGCGTTGGCCCGACGTCACGCGGGCCTTGAGGTTGGTCAGGAACAGACCGGCGGCTCGGAGCGAGTCTGCCACGATGTTCAGCGTGTACGACGGCGGCGCGTCCGGGGCGGCGGTGGCGTCGAACCAGACCGTGCCGCGCGCTTGCTCGATCGGCATGCCGATGAGTGCCGAGACGTTGGCGACATGGACCGCGCCACTGGCGTGGATGGTCGCGGGCGGTCGCACGCCCCGCTGCGGGTTGGCCGGGTCGGGCGCCGGGGGCGCGGGGAACGTGGCGTGCAGCACGCCCTGGCTGACCGAGAGCGGGCCATCGACCTTGACCAGCATCTCCTCGAGCGAGGTGAGCAGGGCCGGGGGCAGGATCGTGCGGACCGCGGGAGTGATGCCGGGGGCGTCCGCGGTGTAGGTCGCGTCGAGAACGATCTGGCCGTCGGGCGCGCGCCCCCAGCTCGCGTCGCCGACAAGCGACAGTTCGGGACCCACGGCCCGAATGCTCTCGGCCTGACCGGCGTGCGCGTCCAGGCGCACCTGGCCCCGAACGTCGGCGAACGACAGGCGCTGCCCCGCCCAGTTGAGCGCGAGCGTACGGGGGCGAAAGACGCCGTCGAATGCCATCTCGCCCTGCTGGGTCGCTCGGCGCGTGGTCATGTCGGCGTCGAACACACCGGCCAGGTCGTAAGGCAGGAGGTCCGCGCCGCGGTCGGGGGCGAAGGCCTCGATCGCGGCCCACGTGAGCGCGGACTCCATCGACGCATCCCGCACCGCGATGGTCAGGTCGATCGCGCCCGTCAGAAGCGTCGGGGCGGGGGGCGTCGTCGGCGCGGGACTCTCGACCTGGACCGTCGGCGCGGCGGCGTCGGGCGACTCGCCGGGTCCGGGTGACTCGGCGGTGGCGATGAGGGTGGCAACGCTCCGCCGCACGGCGTTCGGATCAGGCAGCAACTCCACCCGCCCCGAGACTTCGAGCCGCCCCTGCGGCTGACCCGCCAGCGTGATCTGACTCTCGAACGCGTCGGCGATCAGTTCGCCCGGGCGTCCGGGCGCGGGGAGCGTGAAGCGCAGCCACCCTTGGCCGCCGGAGAAGCCAACCCGTCCGGGCTCAAGATCGAACTCGAAGTCGCGGGGGTCAGCGATGGCGACCGCGACCTGGGGCGTGGGGTCACCAAGCGAGCCGGTGACCTCGACCGAGCCCCGCACTGTGCCGCCAGGGGCATACCTGGCGCGAAGGTCGGCCAGTGCGGTCTCGGCCTCCGGGGCGACAAGGCCCACGATGCGCTCGATCGCGGCACCCAGCAGCACATCGTGCCCCTGCGTGGTGACGACGAAGGGCTTGCGGCCCTGGGCATCCGGTCGCAACGCGGTGCGGGCGGTGACCTGGAACTCGCCGGCGGGACGGGCCACCGCGCCACGGGCGTCCTGCGAGATCGCCTGGGCGTCGAACGCGATCGTGACCTCGTTCTCGTTGCACAGAACCCGGCCCCGGCTGGCCTGCAGGGCGATGGTGCCGGGCAGGTCGGGCTTCGCGGGCGGGGCGGCCCGGAGCGCATCAAACGTGGCCGCCACGTCGAAGCCAAGATCGGCGCCGGGGCGACGCAGCACCGTCACATCCGCGTCGATCGTGCCCACGACGCTGGCCGACTGCATCGGATCGAGCCAGTTGGCGCCCGTGTCGTGGGCCTGGTCCTTGGGGTCGCCCGCGTGCCCGATGGCGTGCAGGACCAAGCGGTCCAGCGGCACGCCGCGGGCCGAGAGTGAGATGTTTGGGTCAAAGTTCTCCTGGCCCGGCTTATCGCCCGGGACCATGGCCTCGACGCTGACGGTGGCGGTGCCGCCGGGGAGCGGGCGGAAGTCGCCGGCCACGAGCGTGAGGTGGCGCTCGACGATCGTGAAGTGGACGTTGGTCGCCTCGATGGGCACGGGGAAGTGTGCGGGCAGGATGCCGGCCCGGGCCAGTTGCACGTCGATCGTGTTGTCCCAGATGTTGTCAGGCCCCGGATACCGGCGGACCACCACGGTGATGTCGATCAGCCCGCCGGGGTTGAAGACGGGAGCCCGCAGCGCGCGGTCGGCGGCGGCCGAAGCGGCCCGGACGGCGCGGGCCTGCTCGCGGGCACCCGCTCCTGAAACCGTGCTCAGTTCCGCCAGTTGCCGCTGGTGGGCCTCGCGCTGCGAGAGCAGCTCATCCCGACGCCGCGGCGAGATGACCAGCCCGGCGGCTTCGAGCTGCTCGAACCGGGCCGGGCTGAAGATCGAGTCGATCAGCGGAGCCTGCTTGGGTCCCAGGGCCTCGATCAGGACCGGATCGATGGGCGCGCCGGTGACCGTCACGCGGACGACGACCTCCGCGTCGTCGCCAAGCGGCGAGACGTGCCCGCTGGCCGCCAGTCGCGCGCCCGAGGGCGACACGCCCACGATCCGCTCAATCCGAACCTCGTCCTCGTTGAACGAGACGTCGGCCTCCATCTGCTCGAAGAAGTAGGGGAACGACTTGTACGCGGCCCGTCCCTCACGGAACTGCATGGTGCCCGAGAACCGCGTCGCGGCCTCCACGCCGTCCACCGGCTCGCCCCGCTCGATCAAGACCCGCGTGTCCACCAGGCCCGTCGGGTCGCGGAAGTCGGCCAGACGCTCCCAGACGGAGTGCGGCAGGAAGGGCATGAGCACCGGCTCGTCGCTCAGGCGGAAGTCCTCGGACGAGAGCTCGCAGCGGAACGCGCTGGTGGCCGACAAGCCCTGGTAATCAAGCATGACGCCGAACGGGAAGTCCTCGATCCAGCCGTCGAGCGTGGCCCGCACACCCGAGCCGATGAAGGCGACCGTGCCGCCGGAGCGTTGCAGGCGGACGCCCTGGGCCGTGTCCTCGCGCTGGTGCTCGGGCAGGGTCTCGACGCGCTCGTCCAGCTGCCGCTCGAAGGGCAGGGTCATCGCCACGTTTTCGAGCACGATGCCGGCGGCCACCTCACCCTCCCAAGGAACCTCCAGGAACGTGCGGGTGATCTCGCCCTCAATGTTCAGCATCTCGAACACCCGCCGGTGGCGGCTGGGCACCGCCGACGCGGGCCAGTCGGCCAGCGAGGCCTGGGTCATGGCCAGGTGGACGCCCGCGTCGTCGATGCGCCCACCCACCGCGATGCCGCTCGCCAGAGCGCGGGACGGGTTACGGGGGTCCGTCTCGTGGAGGTCGATGGCCCAGGAACCGGTGGAGTCATTCGTCGGCACGACCGAGCCGCGGACATTGATGCGTTTGAGAACGCGGAAGCCCTCGGTGCCGGTCCCGGGCCCGTGCTCCCCGAGTTCGATGGAGGCGCTTCGCAGGTCGACGCGAGGCGGGCGTGGTCGGGCGCCGGTGCCGGTCCCGGTCCCGCCGGTGCCGGGCAGGTTCCACAACTGGACGTTGACCTGCTCGGAGTCGGTTGCCTGGCTGACGCGAAACACGGCGCCATCCACCCGCATCCGAGAGATGGGGATGCCGGGGCGTCCGATGTCCGGGTCGACCTCGAGTCGGCGGATCTCCAGGAACCGGGAGGCCGGGCCGTCGATCCCCGGGAGGATGAACACCGCGTCTTCGAGGACAACCGTGCCGCTGCCCAGGACGGTGGCGGTGCGAGCCTCCACCTTGACCCCCATGGCCGAGCCGATGGCGGGCAGGAGCCAGACCTTGCAGAGGGGAGTCCGGGTCAGGAGGGTGATCACGCCCAGTAGCAGGGCGAGTCCCACAGCCACACCCGTCAGGATTCGGATCAGCCGGGCGCGGAGCGATCGCGGCGGCGATGGTTTGGGCGTGGCGGGTTGGGCAGGGGTGGAGGTCATGCGTGAGCGAGGCAGGACTGTAGGAAGTGTCGGCGTGATAAGGGTTTGGCGTGTGGTGGAAGTGGGAGGGGAGGGGTGGAGCGGGTTGTCTACAGCGTCAGATTCCGACCCGTCGGACCCGGGCCAAACCAGAGAACCGAGCCAGGGTCGAGAAC
>Ga0163147_10009167_pt1 | contig 10768 bp, 7 predicted proteins | sample OliLakLV19MP6G1_FD_148597 | JGI IMG/M metagenome (GOLD analysis project Ga0163147, IMG submission 148597) | Freshwater microbial mat bacterial communities from Lake Vanda, McMurdo Dry Valleys, Antarctica- Oligotrophic Lake LV.19.MP6.G1 | ecosystem: Environmental > Aquatic > Freshwater > Lake >... | reverse complement strand
CATCGTGCCGGGTCGGAAGTTCTCGACCAGCACATCGGACTTCTTGACGAGGGCAAGAAAGAGCGCCACACCCTCGGGCTGACGCAGGTCGATGGTGACGGATTTTCGGTTGCGCCCCTCGCTCAACCACTTGAGCGTGGCATCGGCACGCGGCGACGGCGTGCCGAAACGACGCATGGGATCGCCGGCGATCGGGTGCTCCACCTTGAGCACTTCGGCGCCGAACTCCCCCAGTATTGACGCGGCGTACGGTCCGGCGAGAAAATTGCCGACGTCAATCACGCGCACGCCACTGAGCGGCAGGGGTTCGGCGTCGCTGCTCTTGTCCGATATACTCACCAACAGCCCTCGAGGTCAGCCGGGGTGGAAGTGCTGGCAGGATTTGCTATCTTGGCGCGGTGTCACGACGTCGTTTACCACAACCTCAGCCGTTCATGACCACGCACACACCAGATATCACTGAATGGATCGGCCGCACCGAGCGTGTACACGATGATCTGGCGCTGACGCAGGCACTCGCGGCCTGTGCCATGTTCAACGATGACAATGTAACCCTGATCGCAGGCAGTGCGCTGCCTCTCCTGTGGCAGTGGTTCTACTTTTTGCCGCGCGCTTCGCAATCGCAGCTCGATGTGGACGGCCATCCTCAGCGCGGTGGCTTCATGCCGCCGGTGGCCCTGCCTCGGCGCATGTTCGCCGGTGCCCGTGTCACGATGCATCAACCGCTCCGACTCGGTGTGCCCGCAGTGCGCGACGGCGTCATTCAGGATGTGACCACCAAGAGCGGACGCAGCGGCGCGCTCGCGTTTGTCACGGTAGGCTACCAGTTTATGCAGGACGGCGTGTTGTGCATTGAAGAGGAGCAGGACATCGTGTATCGCGAGCCCGGTGCGCCGGTGGCGGCGCCCGTGGTGCGGTCGTGGGACAAGCCGGCGTCGGACGCGCTCGTGAGAGAGGTCACCCCCGACTCCCGACTGCTCTTTCGCTTCTCAGCGCTCACTTTCAATGCGCACCGCATTCACTACGACCGCGAATACGCGCTGCAGGACGAGGGATATCCCGGTCTGGTCGTGCACGGCCCGCTGAACGCGATGTTGCTCATGCAACTGGCGGAGCGGGCCGAGCGGGAGCACGCGTTGCGCCAGGGCGAGGCGGCGAGAAGAGCGACGATGTTCAGCTTTCGCGGGGTCGCGCCGGTGTTTGATACCGGGCCGATCCGGTTGGTGAGCACGCTCGACGGCGATCGGTGCGCGCTTGAGGCGCTGGGGCCCGACGGTGCGACGGCGCTCAAGGCCGAGGCGATGTTCGCAACAGGCTGAGGCGCGTGGCTGCGTCTCAGGGGGGCGACGCAGACTCCACGCACCAGAGCGACGACCGCGCCAGAAGTTCGCCTCGAAGCCAGCGTGGCGTGACCATGTTGCGAAAGGCAAGCACACCGTCGGGCGCCTTTTCAAACTCGTACGCAGCGAGGATCTGCAGCTCGCCCGGTAAGCGATGGTCCGCGCTCTTGCCGCGCCGCTTCGGTCGATTCACACCACACACTTCGTTGATGATCGACAAGCCCGGCGCGATTTCCATAAATCGTGTGCGCACCTGCACGCTGCCAATGTGCTGCAGCTCACCGGGCAGTCGCTCCGGCTGGCTCAGCTCAAGATCCATCCGGCGCAACTGTGCGGTCGCGCTGTCGAGAAAGAATGTGCCGTGCACGTCGGGCGAGCGCAGCCGGTCCGCCGCCCGCACGTCGAGGCGAAGCCAGGTTTCCCGATCGACGGTTTCCTTGCCCCCATAGGCAAAGCAGTGCGCTCGTGCAAACGTATCGTCGGCCAGATCAAGGATGGTTGGAATAGCCATCGAGTACGAGTTCACGCCGCGCATCCGCGTGCGCTTCACCACCTGACCCGCCCTGTATTCCACACGCGTGGCGCTGCGTGCCACGACCGTGTCAACGTGCTGGAGAAACAGCGGAGACGTGGGTTCTCGCTCGTCCGGTAGCTCAACGAGCGCACGCAATTGTCGATAGGCGAACGGATACTGCGACGCGAGCAGCCGGTAGCGATCCGCATTCTCGCGCAGCAAGCCCACCAGTGTGGCCACCTCCGGCTGAGCGGAAGAATCGGGGACACCGGGCGTGGCACAACTCGCGAGCGCGCGCACCGTCAATGATTGAATGCGGACTGGAATCGGCGCGAGCTGCACATCGAGTCGTGCGGTGACCGCGGCCTCAATCGTGACGACGCCGCGATACGGTGCGAAGCCGATGCGCCGCACCTGCACGGTGTACTGACCGGGGGCGAGCGCCGTGAGCAAGAACCGACCCGCGCCATCGGTGAAGCGCTCGAGCGAGAGTTGCGGGATGCTCACGACGGCGTAGGCCAGTGGCGAGCCGGTTTGCGACGCCTGCACAGTGCCCAGCAACGAACCCGTCGCGCTCTGCGCACCGCCACGCTGCGCGAACAGCACCGTGAGCAGCACACCCGCGATCACTGCGCAGCGAGAGAGTTGAGCGATCGACAGGGTGAGGCGCTCCATGACGCAGTCTGGCCGCACGAGCGTCAGCGCGATCCAGACGGATTGCAGCGCGCGGCCATCTACTGCCTTAGCAGTAGAGAATAGACGCTCCGCGACGGCGTGTCAATCGCCCTCCGACAACGGCCCGCAATCACCGCGTGCAACAAATGTCGCACGCCTGGTGCTGCGATATGAGATGGGCTTCGTGGCCCGAGCGCACCAGCGCCCACTCGGCCGGCGCGGCAGATGGTGCTGGACATGCGTGTGCCCAGGGGTATCGTCAAGTGCGACCCGGCCGTCCTCACGCCGTACGCTCCAATCCATCCGCAATCCAACTACCCCATGACGCGTACGCTCGTTGGTCTCAGGCTGCACCGCCGCGGATTCCTGTGTGCGGCAGCACTCCTGCTCAGTCTCACCGCTCCGGCGGCGCTGATCGCGCAGTCCACGGCTGCAGCACCGGGTGCCATTCTGGTGACCGGCGCGAGCAGCGGCATCGGCCGCACGATCACCGAGCATCTCGCCAGGCGCGGACACTTCGTGTACGCCGGCGCGCGCAAGGCCGAGGACATCGCGGCGCTGAGCGCGATTCCCAACGTACAGGGCATCCAACTCGACGTCACGGTGGCTGCGGACATCACGGCGGCGGTGGAGACCGTTCGCCTGGGTGGACGCGGTCTGCGTGGTGTGGTCAACAACGCCGGTGTGGCGGCTGTCGCGCCGCTCATCGAAATGGACGAGCGGGAGCTCACCTCGATGTTTGATGTCAATGTGTTCGGTCCGTTTCGCGTCACCAAGGCGTTCGCGCCGCTGTTGATCGCATCGAAAGGACGCGTCGTGAATATCAGTTCGATCTCTGGAATTCTCTCGGGCCCGCTGTTGGGTGGGTACAGCATGAGCAAGCACGCTCTCGAGGCCTATGCCGACGCATTGTCCGCGGAACTTTCGCGTTTCGATGTACGTGTGAGTCTCGTGGAGCCCGGTAACTTTCGATCGGAGATCGGCCAGAACACCATGGCCCAGATCGAGCGGGCGGTTGCGGCGCGCCCGGGGTCACCCTATGAACCGCAGATGCGCAACATGATCACGGCCATGGGAGCGTACGACAGTTATCCGGAGCCCATCGCCGTCGCCGAAGCCACGGCGCACGCACTCTTCGACGCGAATCCACGCATGCGCTACATGGTGGTGCCCGTGATTCGACAGGGCGAAGTCACCATTCGCAAAGCGATCGATGAACTCGTGCAGCTGAATCAGGCACACGCGTTCAGCTATGACCGCGAGACACTCGTGAAGATGCTGGACGAAGCGCTCGCGCGACACAGGTAAATTGTTCCTGATGGCAAGGGCACCGGTGGCGGACCCACGGCGGTGTTCGTGTTGACCTCGCCGGGTGCGCACACGCTCAACGCGGGCACCGAGAAAATGTTGGCACGCGCACGGGCACACTCGCTCGTGCAGACGGCCATCGATATCAGGCAGCCGCTGGACGGGCTCGTTGGCTGAAGGTGAGACGCACGGCGTCGAAGGGTCTGCGGACCTGTGCCCGCTCTGCTGCCTCACGACAGCGTCTGCGTTCGTCCGCGTCCGCGGGCGCGACTATTTTTCGTGCGACACGTGCGGGCTGGTGCACCTCGCGCGCACGCAGCGGCTCTCTCCGGAACGTGAAGTCGCGCATTATCACACACATCAAAACTCACCCGACGACCATCGGTATCGGGCATTTCTCAGTCAGCTCGCGGCGCCTCTGAGTGCGCGTTTGCCTTTGGGCGCTGTTGGACTCGACTTCGGCTCGGGACCCGGCCCGACGCTCTCGGTGATGCTTGCTGAACACGGGTTTCACACACAAAACTACGATCCGTTCTTCTCGCCGGACTCGTTGCTGCTTGAGCGTGCGTATGATTTTGTCAGCTGCTCGGAGACTGTCGAACATTTTTTCAATCCGGGCGACGAGTTCCGGCGCTTCAACCGAATGCTTCGCCCCGGTGGTTGGCTCGGCATCATGACAGCCGTACTGCGCGCCGACGAAGACTTCACCACCTGGCATTATCCGCGTGATCCCACGCACGTGGTTTTCTACCGTCCGCAAAGCCTTGAGTGGATCGCAGGCCGGTACGGCTGGACGCTGGAGCGTCCACACGTGAACGTGGCGCTGTTCCAGCAGCGTGCGCCCTGACCGCACGATACCTTTAGTCTCATGCTCCGCTCACGTGTGCTTACGGCGCTGTGCCTCACCGCGGCGCTCGCGGCTCCAGCCTCGACCGCGACCGCCGCGCGCGCTGTGCAGGACTCCGCGTTGGCGCAGGACACCGCTCAGTTGCAGGACTCCGCGTTGGCGCAGGACGCTGCGGTACCGGAGCCCGTCAGCACCGATCGCGCCTCCCGTGACGAGCGCATTCGCAGCGAACTGCAAGCCGTCTTCGATCGCGTGCCGACGCTCAGTCGCGTCGACGTGACCGTGGACGCGGGCGTCGTACGGCTCGATGGAACGGTGCTCAACGCCGAGGGGCGAGACCGAGCCGCCGCGATGGCCGAAAGTCTGGACGACGTGATATTTCTGGACAATCGCATTCGCGTGTCCACATCGATCGACGAGCAGCTGCAGCCAACCTGGTCGCGTCTTCGTGAACTCGGCTACGGCACATTGGCGAAGCTGCCGCTCTTGCTGGTTGCCATTCTCATTATTGCGGTCGCCAGCGCGCTCGGCTCACTGCTTGCCCGATGGAGCGGACCGGCGTTCCTGGATACACGCAATCCGTTCCTTCAGAATCTCATCCGCCGGTTCCTGCAGTCGGCGCTCGTCGTTGTCGGCTTCATCGTGGCACTCGACCTGCTCGATGCCACGGCACTCGTCGGCGCGGTGGTCGGCACGGCGGGCCTCGCCGGCCTGGCGATCGGTTTTGCGTTCAAGGACATCGTCGAGAATTATCTCGCCGGAACGATTCTCGCGCTGCGGCAACCGTTCTCGAAGAACGACGAAATTGCGGTGGATGCGTTTCATGGCAAAGTGGTGCGCCTGACGCCGCGTGAGACGATTCTCATGACACTCGACGGCAACCATGTGCGACTTCCCAATGCGCTGATCTTTCGCAGTCCGATGGTCAACTTCACGCGCAATCCGCTGCGGCAGTTTCAGTTCGATGCGGGGCTGGGCATGCAGGACGATCTGGTGCACGCACGGAAGGTAGCCGTGGACACACTGCTGGCCATGGACGGCGTCCTCAAGGAACCACCGCCGCAAGCGCTCATCATGGACCTGGGCAGCTCCAGCGTGACCATGCGATTCCTCGGTTGGACGGATCAGCGGGTGAGCGAAACGCTTCGCGTGCGCAGCGAGGCAATTCGTTTTGTGAAGTTGGCGCTCGATGGTGCGGGGATCACTATGCCATCGCCGGAATATGTGGTGCAGATGCCTTCGTCCTCCGTGCGCGCCACCGCAACACCGACGCCGTCGAGCGCACCACTCCTGCATCAGGCGGATGTGTCGGTCGATCGCACCGTGGACGACCAGATCGCCGCGGACCGTCGCGTAAGCGACGAAGCCGATTTGCTCGATGGTGCGTCGATCGAGAAGCAATCCGCGAAGAGTTCCCGCCCGCCGCTTCCAGACGCCGATTCCTAGTCGGGCTCGCCACGCTTCAGTAACCATCACGCGCGACCGGCTCCGGTCCTTCGCCGTATGTGTTAATTGCCGACTATGCTGCAGCCACACCCGATACCCGATGCCGCGAGCCGCGACCACGCGTTGACTCGCCTCGCGAACCCCGAACCCGCCTCCGTGGCGAGCGCGTACGATCTGTGGGCCGAGTCATACGATTCGCAGCCCAATCAGACCCGGGACCTCGATGCGGCGATCCTGCATTCGAACGGGCCGAGCATTCGCGGGCGTTCTGTGCTTGAGCTCGGTTGCGGCACGGGCAAAAACACGGAATGGCTGGCGGCGCACTGTCGACAGGTTACGGCGCTCGACTTTTCGGCGGGCATGCTGGCCATCGCGCGCGCGCGCACCACGGCGTCGCACGTACAGTTTGTGCAGCACGATTTGCTGGACGCGTGGCCGGTGGAGAGCGGCGCGATCGATCTTGTGATCGGCAATCTGGTGCTGGAGCACGTGGCCGACGTGCGACCCATCTTTGCGGAAGCGGTGCGCGTGCTGCGACGCGGCGGCAAGTTGTTTCTGAGCGAACTGCACCCGGTGCGGCAGTTACGCGGTGCGCAGGCGCACTTCGTTGATCACACGTCAGGGAGCGAGGTGCGTGTGCCGGCGTTCCGTCATTCGGTGAGCGAGTTCGTGAACGCCGCCATCGGAGCTGGTTTCGCGCTGCGTTCCATCGGCGAGTGGCTCGAAGAGGGTGCGGTCCCGGATGCGGCACCTCGTCTGCTCACCCTGCAGTTTGTACGCGCGACCTGATCATCGCCTTCTGGATTTGGTGAGCATCGCGACGGGTGCCGGAGATCGCGCGTTATCGCGGAGGGGAATCTTCGCATTCCGCTGAATGAGCCGATTCCGTACGCGCTGATTACCCGTGTCGCCCTCGCCCTGCGCGAGACGCATGGCGCTGGCGGGTCCGGTCGGTAGATTCTGCAGCAACCATTTCACGGGAGATCGGTTTTGTCCCATCGCACGGGTCTCGTCCGCCTGCCGGCGCTCCCATGGACGCTCGCGCTTCTCGCGATCATGGCAGTCGTAGTGCCGGCCGCCGCCCGGCGCGTGGACGAGCGTTCTGTCGCGGACCGTTCGGTGCTGACGGACGAGCGACTTCGGGACGCGGTTGTTCGCGCCATCCCGCTCATGCAGAACTCTGCCGATACCTGGTTTGAGAAGCGTTCCTGTTCCTCGTGTCATCATCAGGGGTTGGGCACCGTGGCGATGTCGGTGATCAGCGAGCAGGGGTTCGCGATCGATACCGCACGCCTCCATGCGCAGGCTGTGCGCACGATGCGGCCGAGTGCGAGTTGGGCCGAACGGTTCGTGGTGCAGGATGTCAGCATCAATCAGTCCATCGGGCAAACGTATCGCGCGATTGGTGCCGCGGCCGCTGGGCATCCCCCGAGTGTCATGATGCGCGCCGTCGCGCACCTCACAGCCGGACAGCAGCATGCGAGTGGACGTTGGCTCTCCAACTCCCATCGTCCGCCGCTCGAAGATTCTGAAGTGACCGCAACAGCGCTGGGGATTCGCACGCTCTCGCTGATTCCACTCGCTGGACGGGAAGCCGAGTTTGCGCAGCGCATCGCCAAAGCGCGAGCCTGGCTTCTCGCGATGACGCCCGAGTCCACTGAGGAGCGCGTCATGCAGCTGCTCGGCGGCGCCTGGGGTGGCGCCGACAGTGTAGCGCTGAGCGCACCGGCGACCGCGCTGTTAAGCCAGCAGCGCGCAGATGGTGGGTGGGCGCAGGTTGCGACGCGTGCTTCGGACGCCTACGCCACGGGACAAGCGTTGGTCGCGCTGCATCAATCCGCTCGCTTGAGCATGCGTGATGTGCGGATGGCTCGCGGATTGGCGTATCTGCTGACCACGCAAAAGGAAGACGGCTCTTGGCACGTGCCCACAGCGCGCACCAGCGAAGGCGGACTGCCGTACTTTGAGAGCGGGTTTCCACACGGCAAGGATCAGTTCATTTCGTACGCGGGCACCGCATGGGCGACGATGGCCATCGCGATGTCGACCCGTGATGCGCGCTCGACCGTATTCAGCGGGCAACCGCGTGCGGTGATCGATCTCCCTGCGGACACGATGCCAGCGGGTGTGACACCGTTGCAGTTGTCGGCGATGTTCGGCACCGTGAAAGAGATGCGGTTGCTGATCGCATCGGGCGCAGACGTGAATGAGCTGGCCGGCGCACGCACCACGGCGCTGATGGCGGCGGTACACGATGTGGAGAAGGTGCGCCTGCTGCTCGATGCCGGTGCAGATCCCAATATCGAAGCGCGCGCCGGTCAGACCGCGCTGCAGCTGGCCGCGAGGCACTCCGGGGGCAGTGCCAGCGCACGCATGTTGCTGGAGCGCGGGGCGCAGCAGGAACGACCCGTTCGCTCGCTCACTGGAGCGCGTGTGGCCGCGTTTTCTTTTGCGCTGATGCGCGGCGATACGGCACTCGCGCAGTACATGCAGGATCGCGGCGCCGATGTGAATGGTCCGCCCAACTCGGGTGACTCGCCGTTGATGGCCGTCACGTGGCAAACAGACGGCGGTGCGGCGCGCTGGCTGCTGCGGCGCGGCGCGCTGGTGGATGATGGCCCGCGTCCCGCCGATTCTCTGGAAATGACGCCCCTGATGACTGCGGCGGCGGATGGTGCGACGGATGTAGTGCGCGCGCTCATCGCAGGTGGTGCGAATGTCCACTCGAAGGACGACAACGGTTGGACGGCGTTGCATCACGCCGCGGCTGCGCCAGATCGTGGGCACCTGCGCATCGTGGACGCGTTGCTGGTGGCGGGTGCGGACCGCGTCGCTACGTCAGGCAAAGGCGACACACCAGCGGCGCTTGCTCGGCTCTACGGCAAACCGTGGGTGGCGGCCAGGATTGAGCCGCCGCGCTAGCTCGGGAGGCAGCCAGACGCTCGGCGATTCCGCACGGGTCGTCGCATTTCTGCCGCAACCCTCGCGCTCGCTCTTGACATCGCGCAGAATAGTAGATGTCCAATTCCCACGAAGTACCCCGTCGCGCGCTTGCTGGCGCCGTTGTTGCCCTCGCTGTGCTATGCGGGCCCGTGCCGATCATCGGCGCGCAGGCCCCAGCCGCCAAGACCGTCACGTTGCCGCTCAAGAGTGAACGCACGCACACATTCACCACCACCAAGGGCACCTGGCTCTCACTCGATGTGTCGCCCAACGGGCAGACGATCGTCTTCGACTTGCTCGGCGATCTGTATACGTTGCCGATGGCCGGCGGCAAGGCCACGCGCATCACGTCTGGCATGGCGTACGATGTGCAACCACGATTCTCGCCCGATGGCTCACGCATTGTGTTCGTGAGCGATCGCTCCGGTGGCGACAACGTCTGGCACATGAAGACCGACGGCACTGACACCACGCAACTCACCACCGGCGACAACAACCTCTACATGTCGCCCGAGTGGACGCCCGATGGCAAGTACATCGTGGCCTCGCGTTCCGGCGGGCTCGGTGGTACGGCGAAGTTATGGATGTATCACACCGACGGCGGCAGCGGGCTGCCACTGTCCACCGAACCTGCGGCGCCGCCGCAACTCAAGATGGTAGGGGCTGCGTTCGGGAAAGACCCGCGCTACATGTGGTTTGCCGCGCGTACCGGTGATTGGCAGTACAACGCCCTCGGACCGCAGTACCAGTTGCATGTGTGGGACAAGGAAACCGGACGCGCCTCGCAAATGACCACGCGATTTGGCTCCGGTTTCCGTCCAGCGCTCTCGCCCGATGGCCAGTACCTCGTGTACGGTACGCGCTTCGAAACGAAGACAGGACTGCGCATCCGGAATCTTGAAACACAGGACGAAGATTGGCTGGCGTTCCCGGTGCAGCGCGACGATATGGAATCACGCGCCCCGATGGACGCGTATCCGGGGTACTCGTTCACACCTGATTCGCGCGCCGTCGTGGTGTCGTACGGCGGTGAGATCTGGCGTGTGCCGATCGACAAGTCGGCGCCCAGCAAGATTCCGTTCGAGGCGGAAGTCAAGCTCGAGATGGGCCCCGAAGTGAAGTTTGCGTATAGTATCGATACGGGCCCAACGTTCACGTCCCGTCAGATTCGCGATCTGGCACCGTCGCCCGACGGCCGGCAGTTGGCGTTTGTGTCGATGGACCGGCTCTATGTGGTGGAACTGCCGAGCGGCCTACCGTCGCGCGTGTCGAACGATACCGTGGGTGAGTTCAATCCGGTGTGGTCGCCCGATGGCGCGAGCGTGTCGTATGTCACGTGGCACGATGCCGCAGGTGGATCGATTCGCCGGGCTACTCGCGGCCCCCGTGCCGGTGCGTGGCGTGTGTCGGCGCTCACGAGCGGCAACGCATTGTATACCGATCTTGCATGGTCACCGAAAGGCGATCGCATTGTAGCGGTGCGTGCCGCCGCGCGCGAACTGCAGGAAGCGGGTGGCGCGTTCTTTGGTCCCGCCGCAGCGGAGTTTGTGTGGTTGCCGGCCACGGGCGGTGTCGTCACCCGCATCATGCCCACGAGTGGGCTCGGCAATCCGCATTTTACAAATGACGCCGAGCGCATCTTTGCCTACGGCGACGGTCTGCAGTCGTTCCGCTGGGATGGCACCGATCTGAAAG
>Ga0163147_10009164_pt1 | contig 10770 bp, 7 predicted proteins | sample OliLakLV19MP6G1_FD_148597 | JGI IMG/M metagenome (GOLD analysis project Ga0163147, IMG submission 148597) | Freshwater microbial mat bacterial communities from Lake Vanda, McMurdo Dry Valleys, Antarctica- Oligotrophic Lake LV.19.MP6.G1 | ecosystem: Environmental > Aquatic > Freshwater > Lake >... | reverse complement strand
GACAGAAATCTCCGAATGCGCCCGCGCCCACCAACCCAATTCCAACAGGTTTCCCGTTCATTCGCCACTTCGCGCAAAATTGATGACATCGCTTATGGGCGCAGTCGCCAAACCCACCATGCGATCTGCCCCTGCATAGTAAAATCGCAGTTCGTCTCCGACAACGATATTCGTACAGCTAAAAATGACGTTCGGCACATCGCCGCGAATTTCCCACGTTTCGGTAGGTTCCATAATGTGCGTGGTGGGGCGGTGCAATACTTTAGCAGGATCGTTCAGGTCAAGCAGGGCAATGCTCTGGCGGTAAATTTGTTCCACGCTGTAACCGTGATAAAACAACAGCCAACCATATTCTGTTTTGATGGGTACGCCGTTCGCGCCGATGCTTTTAGAGTCCCAACCCGCGTGACCATCCTCGCGGGGTGACATGATGATCGTATGATCCGTCCAGTTGATCAGGTCGTCACTATATGCAATCCAGATGTGCGGGCGGCGGCGGTGCAAAATGGCATAGCGCCCGTTAATCTTCTCTGGAAACAGCACATGATCTTTGTTTTCAGTCAATTCCAGCGGTGCGACATCTTCCCATGTGATCAAATTGTCGGATACGGCGATCATCGGGTAATTGCCATTTTCGCCGTAAGCGGTGTAACACATATAGAAGCGTCCATCGAGCGGCGTCACGCGGGGGTCTTCGAGTCCCCGATAATCTTCGCGCCCGTTATGGGGTGAAAAGACCGGATTTTCCATGCGATTCCATGTTAAACCGTCCTCGCTGACCGCATAGCCGATCCGCGAGACAAAATCGACGCCTTGCGCCCGATAGTGCATGTGAAACAAGCCGTTATGCTCGATGACAGCCGCGTTAAACACATTCATCGATTCCCAACGGTGCAGGGGGTTGGGGTAAAGCACGGGGCTTTGAGGGTGGCGTACCAGTTTCAACTGCATGTTTATTCCTCTGTCCAAGTGGAGTCGCCTGTAAGGGTGTCATAGGTCAGCGTGATCACGCGCCCATCGGGTAATGCAAAGGTACGGCGGGCGACGGCGGGCTGAATGTAGAAGGCATCAATTTTGCTCAAGCCGGGATTTTGCGCGTTTTCCGCCCCCGCGTACTCGTAGCGGATCGTGTGTTCGCCCGCTTCAAGGCGGATGGGCTGCATCGTGACCAGATCAAGCCAGAAATAATCGCTGTCCGGCGAAATGGTCTGAGGGATAATCACATCGTCTTCGCTGTCCACGCGGATTTCAACGGCGACTTCCGGCGCTCCCAACGCGCTCATGTCCATGCCCGGCTCAGTCAGCGTCATTTGCAGCAAATTCGCGGGAACATCGGGGTCGCGTCCGGTGAGGTCTAAGAAGGAGTTGCCGCCGATCCCGCGTCCTGCCTCAAAACCGATCCGTGTTCCCGCAACAGGCATTTCAACTTCAATCGCATCCCACGAGATCGCCGCTTCGTAAGTGTAGCCTGTGCCATCGGCAAACGGTGTCCAAGCGATCAGGCTGTTTTCCGCAAAACCGTTCTCTGTCCAGTCCCAAAGCTCTGAGCCGTTCGGCGTTTCCGCGAGGGTGAACTTTGCAGAGAGGGCGCGGGAGTCTGGCGTTGGGGTGAAGTACAACCACAACGTATCGCCTTGCCCTACACTGCTCAAACGCTGAGTTTGCTCGTGTTCGGGGTCGCGCACGGATGCCAGCACATACAGGTTTTGATCATCCCATTGCAGTTGTAGGGTGAAGCTGTCCACTTCAACGCCTTGCCACAAACCCGCGCCGCGTAAGAACTGACGCGCTGTATTTGCCTCTAGCAGGGGGATTTCTGCCGACCAATCGCCCGCATCACCGTCAATGGTGGGGACAGACTCGGCACGCTGAATCACGAATCCGCTGTTGTTCAAGGCTTGGCGTATATGGGCAACGTAGACGAGGTAATCATCTTCCTGTCCCGGCTCGATCTCGAACTCAACGCGCATCCGTTGACCTTCGCCCAACCCCACGTAACGCCCATCGCTGATGTAGCCTTCGCCCGTCCAATTACCGCTGAAATACACGGGCGTGCCAACGATACGATCTCCGGTTTCAGCTTCTAACACGCTGAAACTGTTCCCACCCGTCGCCGTCGCGTATAGATAGTCTTGCGCCTCAGGGATAGTGGACAAAACGCTCATGCTCATCAACGCTTCAATGGTCGATTCTGCGCCTGAATTGCGGTTGACCCGATAGGACACAGGTCCGTTGATGCCGTCGTAGCCGCGTCCACTCTCAGGATAGTACATCTGCGTGGACGCCATGTTGTTCCCGAAAAACCAGCTACCCGCTAATCCCGCATATTGAGCGTACTTTTCTTCTCCCGTAGCGCGATACAGCGCAGCGTAGGCTTGCACAAGCATATTCGTCCCATAGGCGATTTGCTCCCGCCGATAGGGGACTACGCCCATATGCCGGAACGGTTCAAACGCCAGTTGACGCAGCAAGAACGAGTCTGCACTAGCACGCGCAGACTCGATCCAATCCTCGCGTCCAAGTGCCATCCCTGCTTCGACCAATGCATGAGGCATATGAGCGCCCCAGTTATGCCAGAAACCCGGCGCGTTAGCGCGGGTAGGGTAGGATCCCCATGGGTAAAGCGTGTCGTCACCCAGCCGATACATCGAAACGCCGTCGGCAATCTTGGTGATAATATCTGCCGTCGTTTCGTTGGGGCGGGCGCGATAGTAGGCGGACATCCCTAACAATCCCACGCTGGCGACGGTAGATTCACCACCGGGAAGCCACGCTGGAACGCTGAACCCATGTACATCGATCATTTCGCCGTAGTTGCCGAGCGTCGCGCCAAGCGCGGACTCGGTACGCTGGTAGGCTTCGGCAAGCACGTCAGCATACGCCGAATCGACGGGATCAAAGACGCGGACGCCTTCTCCAAGCGACCATAAGGCACGCATCGCCCACCAACCGAGACTCTTAAAGCTCGTGCCACCCGTGAGATTAATCGTCCCTTCACGGTCAAACACGAAATTGTAAAATTCGCCGTCTTCGGCTTGCATGTAAAGGACAAAATCGAGGCAGCGACGCGCCCAATCGAGCAGGGCTTGATCGCCTGTGCGCTCGTATTCCCACAGGTAGACAATCGCAGCGCGGGCGACATCATCAACCGCGCTGATCCCCTCATCGGCGTCGTCTACCCATTCGTATTCGGGATACTCCGAATAAATGTGGACAATCGCCATGTCTTGATCATCAATCATGACGGGTTCGGTCAGGTATTGCAGGTGGTCAAGGTTGACTAGATCACTCTCTTGCGCCGTGACCGCGCTAGAAAACGTCAAGACGATCATCACGCAAAGTATGAATCGCTGCATCAGTTTAGCCTTTCACCGCGCCCACATTGATCCCCTCAAGGAATTGTTTCTGCGCGAGAAAATAGATGATCAGGATAGGGAGTGCCATCATCGTTGCCATCGCCATCATGTAATGCCACTGAGGGGCTTCTTTACTCAGCGATTGATCGAAGAAGCGCAGGGCAACCGCCAGCGGGAACTTTTCCGGTGTACTCAGGTAGAGCAAAGGTCCCTGGAAGTTGTTCCAGTTGGCTTGAAACGCCAGCACACCAATCGCCAGCAAAATCGGCTTGATGAGCGGGATCATGATATACACGTAGATTTGGATGACGTTCGCGCCGTCCATGATCGCCGCTTCTTCAATTTCACGCGGAATCGATAAGAAGAATTGGCGCAGCAGAAACACATACAAGGGACCCCATGCAAACAGCGAGGGCCATGTCAGCGGGTCATAGGTGTCAAGCAAACCAAGCTGTCGCCAGACCAAGAAGCCGGGAACGCGGGTGACAATACCGGGGATCATGACCGTTGCCAGCATCAAGGCGAACAGCAAATTGCGCCCCCGAAAGTTGAATCGGGAAAACCCATAGGCGACAATCGACGCGCTGAGGATTTCCCCGAACATCGCCAGAAGGGTAATAAACAGGGTGTTTCCAAGAATACGCCAGAACGTCATGTTGGGGTTAATCGATTGCAGTTGTTCCCACACACGCACGTAATTCATGGGGACTGCCGGATTAGGAATGAGTTGAATTTGCCGCGTGAACAATTGGTCTTCTGTTTTGAGCGATGTAGAGATCATCCAGAGGAACGGGATCAACACAATGGCTGCACCGAGCAGCAGCAGGGCGTAAATAATAATCCGGCGAATCTGGAATCGCCGCTGTGAGGGCTGCGGCTGTTCGATCAAACTATCGCGCTGACGGGCAGTTGCAGTCGTCATGTTAATTTGCGTCCTTTGCGCCTTGATAGAACACCCACGCGGAAGAAGAACGGAAAACCAGCGCCGTTAGCGCAAGGATGAGCAGCAGCATGATCCATGCCATCGCGCTTGCCATTCCCATGTTGCGGAAATTGAACGCCTCTTGATAGATCAACCAGTTCAGGAAGGTCCCTACGCTGTCGGGTATGTCGATGAAGGCGGCAGCCTCAAACACTTGCAATGCCGCAATGGTGGAAGTGACGAGGTTGTAGAACAGAGACGGACTCAGCATAGGTAGAGTCACATTGCGGAACTTCGCCCATTCGTCCGCGCCGTCAATATCGGCGGCTTCATATAACTCTTGCGGGATGCCCTTAAGACCCGCCAGCAAAATCACGGAATTAGCGCCGAACACCCCCCACAAGCTGAACACGACGAATACTATCAGCACGAGATCGGGGTTGGTCAACCAACTCGGTGCGGCAATGCCAGCGGCACGATAAAACGGCGCAAATAAGCCGTTGAGCAAGCCGCTGCCGGAAAATATCCAGCGCCAGAGGAGAATAGTGGCTATCGAAGGCAAAATGGCAGGCATGTAATACAAGACGCGCCAAAACCCCAACAGTCTAACCTTCTGGTTGAGCAGGAGCGCCACTCCCAACGATGCGACGATCCCTAATGGGACGGTGAGGACGGCGTAAAGGAGCGTGAGGCGTAGAGAACGCCAGAATTCTTCCATGCGGGCGCCAATGACAAAGCCACCATCACCGAGAGTCACGCGCTGAACTTCATCGTAACGCGGGGGAAGTGCGTCGGAACTGCGCTGTGCCGCCGATTCGAGCGGCGCAATTTGCAAGTCGAAAATTTCACTAAAGTTATCAAAGCCCACCCATTCGGGTGCGCGAAAAAGATTGTATTCGGTGAAGGATAAGTATAAGGACGAGCCAATGGTGAACACGTTGAAAATCAGAAAGCCGATCAACCACGGCATGATCAAGGTGCGCCCGGTAGCAGCTTCTTGCTTCACACCCAAAAATCGCTGTACCCGGTAAGCGATTAACATGATGACGGCGATACCCACCATCACAGCGACGTAACGTGCAAGGGTGGGGAGATACGTTCCTAGCACTCCAAGGTTCATGATGGGAAATCCTCGTGTACTCGCCTATCAGGGGGAATTGGGGGCAAGTTGAGACTTGCCCCCGGTAGCTAAAACTAGTCGCTCAACGTTTCTTCAAGATCAACGCGGACTTCGGCGGCAAGTTCTGCCACGCTCAGATCAGTTTCGTTATTGAGCAGGGGTCCCCAGAATTCTGACCAGAAGGTTGCATCCCAACGGCTGTAGTTGCCGAAAATGGGTAGCGCACGCATATCACCAGCGGCAGCAATGATCGCTTCGGCGTTCGGTTCTTTGCGCGGTTCAGACTCGACCAGATGTTCAACCGTCGCCTGTGAAATGCGCGGGGAGACAATCTTCCAGCCCTGAATCGCTTCGGTGATTTGAACCAACGCATCGCACGCTTCTTCGGGGTTGGCGGTATTGCCATTCACGACTGTGCTGGCGTTCCATGCAAACGTCGTAATGTCGCCTGTGGTGGGGTTCGCTGGAACGTGGATCACGCCAACATCCATACCGTCCACGCGGTCAAGGTCATCTGCTGCACCGCCCATGAACATGGCGATGCTGCCCGCCTTGAACATTTCACCAAAGCCTTGTTCAGAGATCACTTCGCGGCTGGGTGACAGTTCGGGGTTGTAGGCAGTGCTGAGGTAAAACTCGAAGCCTTCGACAAATTCCGGGCTGTCGATGGGGGAGGTCGTGAAATCAGCAGAGATCGCTTCGCCACCCGCTTGCCACACGAAGATGAACGGCGGTGGCCAACCATTATTGGTGAAACCCCATTGATCAATTTCGCCGTCCGCGTCGGTATCCTGCGTCAGTTCCATGCCCATTGCCATGAAATCATCCCATGTCCAGCCAGCTTCGGGGTAGGCTACGCCTGCCGCGTCAAAGATTGCCCGGTTGTAGTATAGGACGACAGGTTGAGCGATCCACGGCAAGCCGTAAACATCGCCGTCGTATTCGTTGACAGCCAGAATGCCGGGGTAGTAGTCGTTCACATCGCCAGCGGTTTCAGGCTCGGAATCTGCAAGGCATTCGGTCAGCGGCATCAGCACGCCTTCCGACTTGATCGCCATCTGGTTTTGATCGAGCCAGTACAGGTCTGCACCTGTGCCGCCCGCCAGTTGGGTTTGAACGGTGGGGAAATAGTCGCCGGGAATGGGCTGGTGAACGATTTGATAACCGGTCACTTCGGCGTTGATTTCATCGATCAAAACTTGCAGTTCAGCGGCTTCATCGACGCCCGCCCATGTCGAAATGGTGATGGTGACGGGTTCTTGCGCTCCCGCCGAAATAGTGACGGTCAAGAGGATCGCCACCAAGAACAAAAACAGTACACGTTTCATGGATACACCTTTCATAAACAATCTTCGCTAACAACACTCTGGTCATGGAGTTTCTGACAAATTTGAACGTTGTCACCTCCTTGGATATGCGGCGGTGGAAGCACGTTCCACCAAGCGGACAGGGACGGTAATCTCAGAAGGGAGTAAATCTGGTTCGCTCAGGACTGTCATCAACCGGAGCGCAACCTCCTTGCCCATCTGTTGTTTCGGAATGTGAACGGTAGTCAACGGGGGATCGTTCAGCGCCGCCCACGGAATATCATCAAAACCCACGACGGAGAGATCATCGGGGACACGTTTACCCTCACGTTTCGCCGCTCGAATTGCGCCGATTGCCATTGAATCGTTGATGGCGCAGATTGCTGTCAATTCGGGGTGGTGTTTCATCAGCGTTGTAAAGGCTTGCTCACCTGACGTAATTGTCGTGTAGTCACCATGATGCACGTACAGCGTATGCCCCACTTCGATCATGGCAAGGTTGTAGCCATTGACGCGGCGGCGAGAACTTGCCCACGTCGCGGGTCCCGCAATTGCGCCGATGCGCGTATGCCCAAGTGCCAATAGGTGACGCAGCGCAGCATAGGCTCCATCTTCATCATCACTATTCACGCAATTGATTGGTGTGAAGCTCAAGCGGTTGTCAACCAACAGTACCGGAATGCCCGACTGCATCATTGCCATGATGAAGTCCGACGGAATGTCAGGTCCCGCGAGGATCATGGCGTCGATGCGTTTCTCACGAACGAAACGAAATTCGCTCGGTTTCGAGACAATAGCATCAGTGAGGGTCGCTATTGTGACCTGATAGTTGGTGCGGGAAGCGATTTGCTCGACCCCATGCAAAATTTCCGCATAAAACGGATCACTTTGCGCGGGAATCCCCGGTTTTTCCCGGATGAAGAAGCCAACGTTATACGTTTGAGATTTAGCGAGTCCGCGTGCAAGTAAGCTGGGCGTGTAGTTGAGTTCTTGCGCTCGAAGAAGGATGCGTTCACGTAAGTCATCGCCAACGCCGGGACGGTCATTGAGAGCGCGGGAGACCGTCGCCCCAGAGACGCCAAGTTCTTTAGCTATCTGATTAATGATTCCCGACATAAGTGCTTGCTTCTCAATAACGTTCTATTTTGCGTAACCGCTTACGTATAATTTATAGTACAATTAACATTACTTGTCAACAGATGACAACAGGGCTGTCTCATGATCAACGTTATGTTTGGACAAAATAACCAATTCAATGCTCAAATTACGCAAGACGCTGGCGAAGGATTAGGTTTTATTGTATTAAAGCGTGAAGAGGATGCGACTAGGCAACCGATCAGCGTTCCGGTTCATGGGCTGACTCCTCAATCGGCTGATCATGGGCGATTGCATGGGGCGGGGGAGGGTTATTCGTGGCAGTCTACGCTCCGCGCTCAAGCGAGTGGTGTATGGGTTGAAACGATTCTCAACGTCACAACACCCATTCGCATCAACCCATCCATGATTTTGTGGCTTGGCGCATTAGATAATTACGATGATCGGCAAGCGCATACGTGGCGTCAAACAGTTTTACGTGCGCCGACGACCAATCAAGCGGGGCTAGGCGGCAACGATTTGCCCGCGTGCTACCTCTATGACCATGAACAAGGCTTGGCGACGATCTGCTATTTCCCGCCAGAGTCGTTCGCATGGTCGCCTCATCGCTTCTATGAATTCACAATGCGCGAGGTGGTTCAGTACCGCCCAACGCCGCGTTACGGCATCGGATTAATCCCCGCCACGCCAGAAACTCTGTTCGAGTTTGGCGAAGGCGAACATCATTTACGCTGGTGGTTTACGCAAATGCCCGTTGCTGATGCGCCGTCGGCATGGGACGCTCAGACGGCACTGATCAACGCAGTGACGCCGCTGCTCGATCCCGTCCCGTCGCTTTACCCCGATGCGACGGGTTGGGATGTCATGGCGGGGCATACGCTGACTGATCTCTCGGATGAGGCGTGCTGGGTGACGGTTGCCGGCGCGACAGGATTGCGGGCTTACGTCAAAGGGAGTTCGCTGGCGGGGCGTGATCATGATCGCAGTTTCGAGCTGATGACTCAGCTTGATGTGCTGCTGCCGCTGCTGCACTGGCGTAACGCAGCGGGCAACACCAACGCCGACAGCACAATTGATCGGCTGATTGCAGCCGTTCACGCTTACCTCAAGCCGGGAATTTCAAACTATTTCCCGAATCACTACCCCTATAAATCAGATAGTACGTTCATGGATACATGGTATTTCCTCGAAAATGTGCTGATCAAACTTCCGTGGGTCGCATACCTGACGGGGGATGAAGTGTTGAAAGCCGCTTTCTTTGACTCCCTCGAAGGGGCGCGAAGCATGGCGGAGCAGTCTCGATACCTGTTTCCGCTGTTTGCGGAGGCGTCCGATTGGAAGATGCGTCACAGTTTGCTGAATGCGGGTGTTGGCGGGTTGTACGCGGCGGGCTGTGTGATCGCATATCAGTTGAGCGGCGATGTGAGTCACATCACCGAAGCGGAAAACGCGCTCCGCACGATGCATCAACTCCCGCCGCACATGCTCACTCACGAACCGCAGCAGTTGACCTATGCTGCCGCCGCTGCCAGTTATCTGGCAAAACAGGATGGCACGAACGAGTATTGGCACCTTGTCTCCCGCGATCTGGTCAATTTGTCGCTGCGAATGGGCTATTGGGGCAAAGACGCGGCGGTTACTTTCTACGATCCGCGTGGTATGATTCAGGCGTGTGCCTCGCTGAGTTACCCCGCTTACAAAGAAAACGTCGAGACGATCTACGGATGGTCAGAACTATTAGGGGAAGATCGCGGCGTGCTGCCTCGAAATCTCATGGCGGCATTCGCAAATTTGCAGCGATGCCATAATTACGCTTTCTTCGATCATTGGCTGCCCGCCGAATACCGTCAAGGTGCTTGCCCGTACATCCCCTATGAAGACTTAGCGACAGCAGAATTTACGCATACTGCGACGTTTGGTAAGGAATTGTATGGGGCGGGGGAAGTCTTTTGGAGCGCACTCGTGTTTGATACGTTCGGTCATGTGGATGCGCCCGATGTGCTGTGTTTGTCGCTTGATGTGCCGTGCCTTGAACTGCGCTCGATTTCTCCAAACGGAAATCGTCGCTTCCTACTGTACAATCCTCGAACGGTGGCATGTGAAGTCCTGCTAACGACCACCCATCAAACAAAAACTGTGACTATTCCCGCGCAAACTGCCATTTTGGAGAGCCTTTAATGTTCACTCGACATGCGAATAACCCATTGATCACGCCCGCACAGGTTCAACCCTCACGCCCCGACTTTGAGGTGATCGGCACGTTTAACGCGGGTGTCACGCGATACAACGGTGAAGTGATTTTACTGGTGCGGGTGGCAGAGCGTCCGGCACGCCGTGACGCCGAGTCGGTCTACTGCCCGTACTTGACGCCCGACGGTGAAATGGTAGTCAAAACTGTGTCACGGAATGACCCCAATTACGATACGGACGATCCGCGCATTGTCAGAGACGTGCTTAGCGGCGAAACGTTTTTAACCAGCATCAGCCATCTACGTTTAGCGCGTAGTCATGATGGAGTATCCTTCCAAGTCGCTGATCAACCTTTTGTTCCAGTCGAAGCGCCCTACGAGACGTTTGGTATGGAAGATGCTCGCATCACGCAGATTGGCACAACTTTTTACATCAACTACTCGGCAGTCAGTCCGCATGGGATCGCCACAGGGTTACTTTCGACTCAGGATTTCGTCTCCGTCCAACGTCATGGTGTGATTTTTCCGCCGTCTAACCGCGATGTTGTCATTTTTCCGCAGAAGATTAACGGGCTGTATGTGTGCTATCACCGCCCTATGCCGGGTGATTTAGGTAAATACAATATCTGGTTGGCAACCTCGCCTGATTTGATTCACTGGGGCGGGCATTGCGTAGTTTTAGAGAGTCGAGAACTGGGGTGGGATGGCGGGCGCGTCGGGGGCGGCGCTCCTCCCGTGTGGACAGAACGCGGTTGGCTGTCGATTTACCATGCGGCAGATC
>Ga0163147_10009157_pt1 | contig 10773 bp, 5 predicted proteins | sample OliLakLV19MP6G1_FD_148597 | JGI IMG/M metagenome (GOLD analysis project Ga0163147, IMG submission 148597) | Freshwater microbial mat bacterial communities from Lake Vanda, McMurdo Dry Valleys, Antarctica- Oligotrophic Lake LV.19.MP6.G1 | ecosystem: Environmental > Aquatic > Freshwater > Lake >... | reverse complement strand
TTCGCGGAGCCGGAAATCGCACACGCCGTCGGCCTCGCGATGGAACTCGACGAATCGCGGATCGGCGACCAGCGAGTTGGCTTCCCAGGTCGGAGATTGCTCGGTTTTGTTGTGGAGCGAGGCGGGGAACTCACGGATGAATTTCAAGAAGTCGTCGGCGAGCGGCTTTTCGCCGGCCGACCAGTGCAGGTTGCCGTCGATTTGCACGTCGTGCAAGTGAAAACGGGGACCTAGCGCCGCCCGGGGCGTGTAGCAGCCGTCGAGATAGACCATCAGGTTGTTGAACACGCGGCGCTTCGTCTTTTCGGTGGTGCCCATGAGCAGATGTTGGTCCCAGGCGTTGTTCTTGCTGGGGGCGACCAGCGTGTTTTGATAGAAGTGCAACGACTCGATGCCGAGCAGTTCGGTGCCGTGGGTCAGGAATACGTTGAAGGCTCCCAGGGTTCCGTCGGGCGTTTTCGGGTTGGGACGGTTGAGGGGGATGCCGCGCCGCATGTCGACGACGTTGCGATAGAGATAGATCGAGCCGTTCGGTCCGCCGCGTTTATTGCAGCCGATGGCCGAGAGCGTTTTCGTGATCAGGTTCTGGTAGACGTGGACGTCGTCGTTGAAGTACGGCGACGGGGCGCTCAGGTAGATTCCGTCGTCTTGAATGTTGTCGACCCAATTGTGATGGAAGCGAATGTGACGACCGCTGACGTAGTAGCCGTCGTGGGCGTCGGTGAACTCGCTGTGCGAGACTTCCCAATCGTGGTTGTAGGGATAATGGAATACTTCGAACTCGTAACTCCCCTCGGTGACGACGAGCGCGTGCGTCGGCAGGCGGGCGATGTTGCGGCGGTTGACGGTTTCCGCCGTCGGAACGTAAGGATCGTAGGCGTCGGGCGAGTAGGTGTAGAGGCTGTTTTCATTTCGCCAGGCCCAGGGAGGAATGATGCCTCGCACGGCCGAGTCGACCATTCGAAGCGGGCCGGTGCTGCGGGCCCGGATGCCATAGGTGCCGGCGAGGATCACGCAGTTGTCGAAGTCCAAATCGACGCCGAACTGCAGGACCACGGAATTGAAGCCGCCGCCGCGGATGAACAAGTCTTGGAAGCGAACGTGCATCCCCTGGTCGACGAAGAGCGGCTCGGAATTGAACGGGGCGATTACGAGCGGCAGCTTGCGGGGATCGGTTTCGCCGGTGTAGTTCGGAATACTTTGCGTCGCCGCGGCGGTCGGGGCGGGATTGTGCGTGTGGGCGAGACGAACATGGATGCGGCCGCTCGGCTTGTCGTACCAGAGGCCCGGCCCGCAGTAGACGGGGAGGACCATCTGTTTTTTTTCGGGATCGTCGATCCATTGCTCGTTGTCGGCCCGCAGGTCTTCGACGTGCCAATAGGTTTGCAGGCCGATGTTCGAATCGCCCAGTGCACCGACGACGTCGCGGACGTTCTTGTAGGTTTTGGTCGAGCGATACTCTCCGGCCGCGCCTCCGGCGGCGGCCGGCACCGGTTCCCAGGCTGACTGCGGATCGCGTTGGAACTCCGGATATCCGCCGTCGAGCACGGCCAACTCGCCGGGATAGGAGCGGATGGTGATCGGTTTTTCTTGGGTGCCGGCGACGGCACAGTAGACGTTTTCAAAGTACGAGCCGCCGCGCAGATAGAGGGTGTCGCCGGCGTCGAGTTGCGGCAGCCCGTGGTTGATGGTTCGCCAGGGCGCGGATTCGCCGCCGTCGTGGGCGTCGTCGCCTTTCGCCGCGTCGACAAATTTGGCGGGCCCGTCGGCTTTCGGCCGGCGCGAAACTTCGGCGGGCGGCCGAATGGGCGGATGGGACCGGAATTCGGCCCCCGCGGCGTGAAAGTCGATGCACGCGAGCGAGAGAAGTAGCGCGAGGGGTGTGAGGCGGGCGAGGGAACGAAACGGAGAGTTCATCGGGCGATCTTCCAGCGAGGGAAAGGCGACGCCGGGCCGGAAACGGGGCACGCGGCGAGCATGGAAAACTTAGACGGAGGGTCCCCGAATCGCTAGCCGGCCACGGCCTTGGCAAGCGACTTCTTCAGGTTGTCGAACTGCTCGTCCTGTTTTTGAACCACGATTTTGCGCGCCGCTTCCGCCCTGGCTTTGGCGGCGGCCGGGTTCTTCGCGATGGCGAGAATCGTCTCCGGAATTTTCGCCACCCTCGCCTCATCGTCCATGGTGAAGAGCCAGTCTTCCAGGCCGATATCCCGCCACATGAAGCCCTTTTTTGTTTGCTCGTCCCAGCGACCCACGGTGGCCGGAACTCCGTTGGCGATGCACATAATCGGGCTATGCATTTCGTTGCCGAACAGCCCCGCGCTGAGCGCCAAGGTGCTCACCGCCCCGTCTAATTGCCGGAAGCGTTCTCGCCAGACGACCTTCCGCTTGACGTCGTCCGGCAAGGGATCGTAGAGCACTTCCTTGCCGAGCGCCACTTGGGTCATGTCTTCCGAGGTGATCAGCACTTTCATCTCGGTCTCGCGCGTCACCCGGATGATGGCCTCGCGGTAGGGAGCGTGATCCGGATCTTTTCTTTCCTGATTGCGGGCGTCTTTGGCGGCGTCGAACGGCTGACCCTTTTTCACGGTCCATCGGGGCGTCCAACGATAGCGGGGAATGCAGCAGAGATACTTGCCCGGTTCCAAGCCGTGCGCCTGCAGGAAAGCCTTCGCGTCGTCGTCGTCGCGGGTTTTCACCACGCCGAAAGCCGTGTCGGGACCCCAGCCGTGTACGGGGGGGCGGCACTCGTTTTCGACGGCCGTCGCGGCGGAGACGCCGTCGCGGAAGTAGACGAAATCGGCCTTGTTCAACAGCTCATACGTGGCCGGGCCGGCTCCCGGAAGCGAGATGCCCATGACGCCGAACGGCTTTCCCGTCTCGTTGGCCCACTTCTGGACGTCCTTTTGGGCCACGAAGCCGGAGCCGGAACCGTGCAGCAGGAAATCGCACTCTTGGAACGCGGTCGCGATCGAAGACGGGTCGTTGAAGAACGGCACCTCGGGAAAGTGCTTCTTGAACAGCTCGGCCGCTCCGTTTTCCATGTTGCTCGTCCAGAGACGGACGTCGGCCTCGATGCCGTATTTCCGAAACAGCTCGAGCATTCCGACGTAGTGGGCGACGTCGCCGACGTTGATGCTCTGCCAGCCGTTGCGGAGCAACACGCGGGGCTTGCGCGGGAGGGGGGCTCGGGCGGAGAGTGCCCTCGGCGACACGGCGGAGAGGGAAACGGCGGCGAGCGAGGATTGAAGCAGTTGGCGGCGGTTCATGGCAGTCGCTCGAAAATCGGTTGAGGGACGGAGAGCGGAGTCGCCGAGGCGTCCGAAGCACTCAAGACGGAAGCGAGGCGGCGATTGCCGATTTTAGCATGGGCGTCGAACGAGGGTGAGCTGGCCGTTCAGCCTGATGCGCAGCGCAGCTTCACAGGCGTTTTGGGCGGCGGGGATGTTTTGGGCGAATTTCGAAGACGTTTACCGTGCGGCGATCCGCAGGCACGACTCCCTCCTGCGCGCCGGCCGCGCTTTCATAGAACGGATCTGCGGAGGTCATGCCGCGCCGGCGCTGATCCAGCTGCTTCGCAGCGCCAAACTTACTCGCCAGGAAGCGACCGAAATCCGGAAATTGCTCGACCAACGTCTTTCTGAAACGGAAGGAACCGAATCATGATCGAGTCGACGCTGGAAAGCGCCGCGGCGCTGGTCTTGCTTGCCGCCTGGCGAGCCCTCCCATTGCTGGCCGTCGCATTGGCGGTCGATCTTGGATTAGGGCGTCGGGTCGTCGCCCGCCATCAGGCGTGGCTCTGGACGCTCGTCGCGGTCAGGCTCCTATTGCCGTTTTCGGTCGCCGCACCGCTCAGCCTGCATGGTCCGATCGATGATTGGACCGTCGGACGGCTTGAGCCGGAGTCGACGCCTTCGGCCGGCCCGACGAATCCGGAACTCAGATTGCAGGCAACCGACCTGCATCCCGCCCATGCGCCGCTCAGCGCGGAAGAAATTCAGGCGTTCGTGCCGCCGGCCGCGGCCGATGTGACCCCGGAAACGGCGATCATTTGGACCGTGATCGTGCTTTGGTTGCTGGTTGCCGTCGCCGCACTGCTACGTGTCTGCGTCGCGCACCTCCGGTTTGCGCTGCGATTGAGAGACTGCCGGGAACTGACCGAGGCGGCCCTGGTCGACCTCGTCGCCCGCGAATGCGACGACTTGCGAATCCGTCGCAGGCCTCGACTCAAGGAGGTTCCCGGCCTCGCCACGCCGGCAGTTTTCGGACTGTTGCGCGCGACGATCTGCCTGCCGCCCGGCCTGCTCGGGCGCCTCGAACCGCCGGCGCTCCGCTGGGTGCTACGCCACGAACTGGCTCACGTGCGACGTTTCGACGCCTGGACCCTCTCACTCGCCGCGATCATGCGGGCGGTGCATTGGTTCAATCCCTGCGCGTGGCTCGTCGTTTCGAAGCTGCGTACGCGCGCCGAACAAGCGGCCGACGAGCTTGCGTTACGAGGAGCTTCGACGGCCGACGTGGTAGCCTACGGACGGTTGCTGCTGGAGTTTGCGGAGGCGGGCGAGCCGTCTCGCGCGGCGCCTGCGCTCGGTTTTGTCCCGTTCATCACGGGGCGAGGTTTGCGACGGCGGATCGAGCGAATCACTCGCCCGATTCCCCAACCGGGACGGCCGCTCCGCCGGCTGCTCGCAGCGGCGTTCCTGCTCGTCGCGGTAGCGGGCCTGACCGACGCAGAACAGCCGCAGGCCCCTGAGCCGAAGATTCGGACGGCCGAGATCGATCGGATCGATCCGGTCTCGCCCCCCACCGCCGACGAGGCGCCCGCCTCGGTCCGTTCATACGACGTTGCGGCGCTACTGGCCAAGCTCCGCGAGCGTGAGCCCGACGCGGACGTCGAGCTCGGACTGATTCGCTTCGCGCGCTCCTCGACGCGGATGCCTGAGATTACCGAGGGTCGATTGACCGTCGAAGCGACCGAAGAACGGCACCGCGGGTTGACCGAACAACTGGACGCGATGGCTCGGAGCGGTCCGCAGCAGATCGCAATCCAACTGCGAATCCTGCAGGTCGATCTCGCGGCGGCGACTCCGATCGAATGGAGGGCGCCGTCGATCGCCGGCCAAGGGCGAACATCCGGCGCGGGGCCGATGCTCATCGCGCAAATCGTCGAGACGCAACTCGGCGCCCTGGTTCGAGCGGCCGAGCAGAATCCCCTCGGCAACATGTTGATGGCGCCTCGAGTGACGACGTTCAACGGCCAGACGGTGACGGTCACGAATCGCACGCAACGCCCGTTCGCGACCGGAGTCGTACCGGCCGATAACGGACGTTGGCGACCGCGCGTGGAAACGTTTGATGACGGACTGAAGACCACGATGCGTTCGGTCGCAACCGAAACCGGAACGATCGAACTTTCGATCGACCTGGAAAACTCGGAAATCGGCGCAGTGCGGTTGGTGAATCTGCCCGTTTCCGTCGCGGGCGGGCCGCGCGGCGACAAACCGATGGTGACGTTGCAAATGCCGACCGTGCGAAGCGACTCGCTACGAATGACCGTCGAACTGGCGGAGGGTGAAAGCCTACTGATCGCGGCGCCGCGGTCGTTCGATCCGCGCGGAGGCAAGGAAGCGGCGGAGGCGTCGAACACGACGTTGCTCTACGCCTTCACGCCGAGAAAGATCGCGGGCACGGATCGATTGGAATAGCCGCACCAGGAGGAATCATCCGGCACCGATCGCATTCACCAAGGCGCCGACGGGATTTCGACGCGCATTCACATCCAGGGTTGAAAGATCCTAGTGCTATGTCAGGTCCAAAAGTTCGGGTTGCACTTCTTCACCGAGCCCAGGAATCACGGGCATCTGGAATAAGTTGAACCCGAGCATTTAGATTTGACGCAGCACTAGTGTGACGATTCTTTCCTCGGAACCATCTCCTTCCCGTCTCTTCGACTGCCCGAAATCAGTTACTGGGGAAAGCACTTTCCGAACGCCACCAGCAGCTTGAGCGGGCCGGCGAGCCGAATCTTCCGCCGCAGCAGTGCCCAGACCACGTATTTTTCCTTCCTCAGAAAGCCGATCCAGGTTTGCGAGTCGGCCGTAACGTGCAGGTCGGGCCGGCCGACGTGCCCTTCTTGCACGCTGATTTTCTGCCGCTGAATCACGACGGTTGCCTGCCGCCGCTCCGTACCCGTGAAGGTGAAGTGAAAGGTGGCGTTCAGTTCCGCCGACTTGCCCGGCTGGAAGACGTTCGGCATTCCTTGGAGGAAAACCTCGATGGTGTTCGGTCGTAGGGTGTTGCCCACGTGCTTGATTTTCTTGTGAGGAAACCGTTTGGCGACATGATCCTCAGCGTCGGAATTCTTGGTGACGTAAATCGTCTCTTCCTTCTCTTGCAGGGGGCGCACGATTTCCTTGAGATGTGCCTTCCGATCGGTGAGGAACGGTCCAATCACGTCGTCTCCTGCCGGGCAGACCGCCAGGCAGTACGCCGCTTTATAGTTCGCCCCGTAGGACAGACTTTGCCACATCGAAGCCGACTCCGCATCGCTGACCCGACTGCGGTAGTCGCGGGCGTTCTTGCTGTCGGCCACCTGCTCGACCCAATCGGTGAAGCCGCCCATGAACTCCCGGTAGTTATGGGTGTAGCAGGCCGAGAAGTTAAAATCCCCTTCCGGCGAGATGGCCCCCACGGGACATGCGGCCACGCACAGTTTGCATTCCAGACACGGGTTGTAGTCGATCGGCCGGCCGGACTCGGAAACCTCGGCATCCAACAAGATGGTCCCCAACAGGATGAAATTGCCGAACTTCTCATGGATCACGTTGCGGTGAATGCCCATCATTCCTAGCCCTGCCGCCACCGCGACCGGCTTGTGTGACACGACCCATACCTTGCCGGGGAACCGGTCCATCTCCATCGGGAAGCCCATCGCGGGGTTCATTGCGCGGATTCCCCGGTCTTCCAGAGTCCGAACCACGCTGCGGGCAACGTCATTGACCTCATCACCGCTATGGTGGAATTCGGTGTTGGAGACCGAGCGAGCCGGTGTCCGTATGGCCTCCCGATTCATGCGAACCACGAAGCTGATCAGGCTCTTGGCGTGAGGAAACGCCTTGAAGATATCTTGGCGTTGATCGTCCAAAGCGGGTCTGCCGATCTCGACGAACCCCACGTCATCCGCACCGGCATCGAGGACCAGTTGCCTTAGCCATCCGGCATCCAGCGCCTCCTGCTTGGAGGGAACGGAAGGGACGGTCTTGAGGTGAATGCGCCGTACGGTCGGGTGATCTTCGAGCTTCACGGCCGCTCATTGTTGTATATACAAATAATAGCGAAAAAAATCAGCTCGCGGCGGTCTCTTTGCCGACTCGCTTCACGGCTCGGTTCAACTGCTCCACGAACCCGTCTCCAAGAAGCTTCTTGACCTGCTGTTGCGCCTCGCTCCAGGCCGGCATCGCCTTTTCCAGAAGTTTGCGTCCCTGGGGTGTCAGGCGAAAAGGCTGCGAGCGACCATCCTCGTCGGACACAACTTCCAGCCAGCCACGAGCCTTCATTCGTTCGACGTTGCGGCTGAGGGTCGAAACGTCGAGATGGAGATGATCGCAAACTTCCGTGGGGCGAGCCGTTCCCATCTTGGCGGCGGCGACCAGAATGTTCATCTGGCTCACCTTCAGGTCGAGCGACCGCAGGGCGTCGTCGTAGATGTTCGTGACGACGCGATTCAGCATGCGGAGCCGTACGGCTACGCACTCGCCGGCGACCTTGTCAATCATCGCTCGCATGTGCTCGGCTCCCACGTTATGCCTCCGCGCGGTTTTATTGTATATGCAACTAGAAGTTCGTCAAGAGGGAGCCCGTGATCCGACCCATGTATGGGCGATGCCGCCGGCCGCAGCCTGACCCGGTTTTCCGTCGCGCCGTCTCACTACAGCCATCCGCCCGTGAAACCGGCCCGCTGTAGGCCGGAGACGATGTACGGGCAGCGCCGCATGAGGTTCCAGATCAACCCGGTGCGATAATTCTCCACCGCCGGCACGACGGGGCCCTGGTCGATGCCGAATTGGTCTCGTGTGGGTAGTACAGAACCGTCGTCCGCTGCAGCCGGAGGAATTCTTCATCCGACGGCGGTCCGTGTCGAGCGTCCTCCGTCGGGGGCTGGTCGGCCATCGCTCACCTCTCAAGAATGAATCGGGCGAGCACGACACTGCCCGGGTGCAAAGTCGACACACGGTTTTTGCATCGCCGCTCGGCCGTTGTCGGAAAGACTTTTGCGAGAACTATGCCGGCGAGCCTCCGACAAGTGAAATTTACCAGAAGTTCTCCCTGGGAAATCGCGGCGCGTTCGAGATCCATTGTTTCGCAGCTTCTATCTCCCCCGCAGAAAAAAGATCGGGTCTCAGCTGCAACAAATTGTACGCCAATCGCAATCGCACAAGCACTTGCGAGTTGAAAAGCGGCCCCGTGAGTATGCCCCGGGTCACTCTGGTCGGAGCGCTTCGGGCGGCGCCTCGTCGGCCGTCTTTATTTGAATTCGAGTTTCCCGAATTTCGCGGGGAGGTGCCAGGAGCCGCCGGTCGGCGAGAACGCCTGTTGTTCCGGAGCTTCCAGGCCGGCCAAGCGCAATCGCCCCACGTTGAAATACCAGGGAGCTTCTTTCGTCGGCTTGGCTCCCGCGACGCGATGCTTGGGGTCGGCCTCGGCCTCGGCTTCGCCGACCGCGGGGATGCGCAGTTGCACACGCCAGAAGTCGGCCCCCTTTTTTACTTTGACGTCGGCGAGCGATTTCCAATCTCCCGCAGGATCGCCCTCCGAGAGCCGTCCATCCGGATTGATTTCCAGATGGTAGTACGTGTGGTTCGGGGTTTCCAAGGAAACCGCCACATAGTCGCCGCTGACCACGTCCTCGGCGGCGACGATCTTTTTCATGTCCGATTCTTGGCAGACGATGTCGAGCAGCAAGACGTTCTTGTCCCAGCCGATTTGAAAGGTGGTTTCGGCAACCGTTTCCTTCCCGCCTCGGTTGAGCTTCAAGGGGTAACGGGTCGCCTGGGCGAGATCCGCGCCTATGATACCGACGGCGAGCGGAGCTTTGGCGCGCAGCTCCGCGAGCTCTTGTTCCTGGGCCTGGTATTTGGCGATGAGTTGTTCCCGCGGCTGAAGCTCCGAAATGACGGCTTCGACACGTTGCCCATCGATGCCGCTGCCCGCCGCCGACTTAGCCTTGTCGAGCAGGTTTCGGAACTTAAGGGCGGATTGCAACGATACATTCATCGGATTCCCTTTGCCTCGGCCGCGGCTGACATCCTTGTAGGCCAAGTTGCTCTCGGCGAAGTCGATCGCCTCCTTCATCGCGCTCGCCGCCGGGCCGTAGAAGAGAGTGCAGTATTCATTGAGAACCTGGTCGACATCCTGGTCGGCATCCCAATAGAAACGGGACTGCACATAGAGCGTGATGTGCTCCAATCCCATCGCCTGCCATTTCCCTCGATACTGGCTGACCTCGCCGGTTCCTACGAGCGAGACACCCTTAAGATACTGGAGGTCCTTGGCCATTGCCCGAGGGTGGAGCAGCGGATAGGAAATCGCCGCGCCTCGGACGCCGTTCTCTTTGCCCCAGAGGTGATAGAGATTGTTCTCGAAGCGAAACAGATTCCCCGGTACCACTTTCGTCTTCCATCGCTCCACGCGGCTCGTGTAGTCGGCCCAGTGCTCCGGGTCGTTCATCTTCGGACGGCCGGAGTTAGAGATTTTGATCGCGACGTTGGGGGTGAACTTCCCGACCTTGTCCGAAACGTCGTTGTAAGAAGTATAGGCCCCGCTCGTGATGAGCTTGTCGGGATGCGTCTGGTAAAGTTCGCGGCCGACCCGCTCGGTGAAGCCCCACACGAGATCGGGAGTGGACTTCTCCTTGCAATCCTCGCAACCGCAGTGGGAGAGGCCGTCTCCCGGCCAAAGGTCCACGGCAGGCATTCCGTACTCGTCGAACATGAACCGGCAATAGTTTATAGTCTCCTGGATCAGCCCCTCCGAGGAGAAGCACGGCGTGCCGTGCCCGCGGTGTTCAATGTCACGCTTGCCGCCAAGAAGTGCGTAGTATTCGGGGTGGGCCTGCTTCATCGCCTCGCCGCTGTGGACATGAGTCAGCCCGTGAGCGCCGCCGGCAAAGCCGAGCTTCTGATAGGGTGAATTGATCCCGATCCGCCGGGCCCAGACGACATCGTCGAAGGAAAAGCTGGAGTAGTTATTCCACATCCACGAGCGGCCATGAGTGTCGGGCAGCACGGTTTTGTTCACGGCTGCGAAGCCGATCGTTTTCCGTTCCGGCACGACCTCGCCGAGCTTGCCGGGCATGTACCACCGGACACCCAGGCCGCGCAGAAATTCGCAGACCGCGTTGAGCGATCCGTTTTCATCCTGGTATTCAAATCCACGGGTCGTATTCCCGCCGCCGAGCCATAGTTCGGCCGCACCCTTCCCGTAATTCGCTTCCAGCGTCGCCTCGAACTTCGGGGGAATCCACTGGCTTTCCACACCCGATTGAAACGGAAATCCCCACTCCATGTCGGTCTTGCGCTCGACCGCTTTTTTCCAAGCCAGTTCGGCCGACTTGTCGCTCCGTTTTCTGGCCAGATACGCGGGGGGAACAAAGTCGAAGTCATTCCCCAGCAGCACCAGCCAATCCGGCCCGGAGACCATCCGGAACGCACCGTACTTGAGATCCTCGTCGGTCACGCCCAGCTTGTCCGTCGCCGGACTTCGGCCGACATAGAC
>Ga0163147_10009155_pt1 | contig 10775 bp, 5 predicted proteins | sample OliLakLV19MP6G1_FD_148597 | JGI IMG/M metagenome (GOLD analysis project Ga0163147, IMG submission 148597) | Freshwater microbial mat bacterial communities from Lake Vanda, McMurdo Dry Valleys, Antarctica- Oligotrophic Lake LV.19.MP6.G1 | ecosystem: Environmental > Aquatic > Freshwater > Lake >... | reverse complement strand
GCACAAAATGTCCACCACCGGCATCCGCCGGATCAAGTCTTCGCCATCGCGCTCCGCCATGCACCCCAGAACGCCCACCACGATTTCCGGCCGAGCCAGCTTCCGCGCCTTGTCGATCCCCAACCGCGACCACACCTTCTGCTCCGCGTGCTCCCGCACCGAGCAGGTGTTGTAAAGGATCACGCCCGCCCGGTCGGGGTCCGTCGTAAACCCATACCCCAGCGCGCGCAGAGCCCCGGTCACCAGCTCGCTGTCGAGCTCGTTCATCTGGCACCCAAACGTTTCGAGATACACCAGTGGCGCGGGCATGAGCGGAGCAAGGATAGGAGCCGGTCGCATTCTGCGAGTGGAGCCGAACCGAGTGGGTGTAGTCCAGTATTATGGTGGCAGGCACTGCCCTCGGTTGCCTTCCACACCGAAGGTGTGACCGCCAGTAGCCGGTGGTGGAGGAGGTTCGGCGACGACACCACCGGAAAGCGATGCCCACCCCTTTTTTTCGTTTTCTCCGCAGTCCGTGGGACTGCTCGTACCGGCAGTGTTCACCTTGCTCGCCTCGCAACCACAATCTTGGACTACACCCCTTCCAATCCACTTTTCTGGGCATCGGCTGGGAATGTTATAGAATAACCTTGACGGCCGAGTCCCTTCGTGTCACGGAGACATGCCCCTATGCCCATCGTTCGTATATATGCCTGCGCTTTGTTCATCGCGGCGTCGGCTTCGGCACAGCCGATTACCGTCCAGGATGTGGTGCGGAACACACCCGGCGGCATCGCGCGTGGCTCGCTCGCGACGATCGACCTGACCGATCCCCGCGTGCAAATTCTAGTGACCAGCGCACCCAACCCGGCCCCCGGCGGCGGAGCCGATGCCAACCTCCAGACCGTGCCGGCGTGGCGGACCTCGGTAGCGGCCGACCTGGCGATCAACGCGAACTTTTTTTCCACAATCTCCGGATCGACCGCCGACACCATCGGGCTGTGGGTCTCGGGCGGAACGGCGATCTCGCCGCCGCGGCAGTTCGGATCGTTCCCCGATCCCGCACTGACGTTCTCGCCGACCAATGTCGCCAGCATCGGCTACATCGGGTCGAGCGCCGGAATCTGGAATGCCGTCGCGGGAGTCGGACCATCCAATACCGACAGCGATCCCGGCACGATGCTCGTGACCGATGGTGTAAACACCGGCGCCACGGCGCGCGTACAACCGGGCGTGCGCAATCCGCGCACCGCTGTGGGCATCAACGCGGCCGGGACGACGCTTTATATATTAGAGATCGACGGCCGCCTGACCGGTTGGTCCGAGGGCATGACGCTCGCCGAAACCGCCGACCTGCTGCTCGAACGCGGCGTGTGGCGGGCTATTAATCTCGACGGCGGCGGGTCGTCATCGTTCATATACAAAAGACCCGACAGCACCATCTTTCAGAACCGCCCCAGCGATGGATCGTTTCGCGCGGTGGCGAATCATCTGGGGGTCAAGCTTCTGCCTTCGGCCGCGACCGATCGCGTCGAGCGGCCGATCCGCGGCGTGTGGATGCGTCCACCTTCGCCGGTCAGCGGTGTCGGGACGGCGGGGAGCTTCGAGAACGTCTGCTCGTTCCTCGCCACCGCGGGCATTCAGGACGTGTTCCTCGAGACGTTCTACTGGGGACTCGCCAGCAACAGCAGCACCGTCTACAACGACCGCTTCGCCTACGACTATCTCGCGCAGGCGATCGTTGTCGCGGCCAAATACTCGATCCGCGTGCATGCCTGGTGCGAAGTCGGCTATCAAGGCTTCGGTACGACCGGCAATTACCTGCTCAGCGCGACCGGCGTCGGCGACCAGAACGGACGCACGGGAAATCCGGATTGGCGCGTCCTCAACATCTCCAGCGCAACGATCTTCGGCGACGGCACCGCCGGGCAGATGTTCGTCAACCTGATCCATCCGGGCGTGCAGGGGCGCCTCAGTGAGTTCATGGCCGAGCTTGGGTCATACCCCGGCCTCGCGGGGGTCCAACTCGACTATTGCCGCTATCCCCTCGACAACAACACCGGCGACGTCTATCCGGGGCCGTGGTCGTACGACGCGTGGACCCGCGCCCAGTTTCAGGCCGACGGCTTCGGCGATCCACTGACCACGGCCGCACGAAGCAGCGGACCTAACAGCGCTCAGTGGCCCCAGTTTGTTGCGTGGCGACGGGCCGGCATCACGGACGCGGTGGTCGATATGTTCGCGGGCTTTGGCTTCGGCAACGCGGGCGGCGGAGGGATGTGGTCCGCGGCCGTATTCCCGGATCCGCTCAACGCGGCCCAGCTCACCAAGATGCAGGATTGGCCGTCGTGGATCTCGAGCAACGCGCTCGAACTCGTCGTGCCGATGTGCTACTCCAACTCGCAGACCAACATCCGCAACGAGGTCAACCTCGCCAACACCAATGCCGGCTCGCGCCGCGTGGCCGTGGGCCTGGCCTATCCGGGCGAGCCTAACCACCCCGATCTTCTCACGCAGCTCGCGGCCATCACCTCGGCCACCCGCCCGGTGCAGGATTTCGTGTGGTTCGAGTATTCCACCTTCACCACCAAGGCCAACGCGGCCACGTACCGGGCTCAACTCAGAAACTGGGTCGACAACACCGCGACCGCACAGATCGGTGACATCACCCGCGACGGATACATCGATGCCCGCGACCGCGCCGCCTTCAACACGCTCTACAACGGCACCCCCGTCGCCACCTCACCCGGCACGCTCCGCTACGACCTCAACTCCGACAACGTCATCAACGCGATCGACCTGCAACTCTTCAACCAGGCGTTTGCGCGGTTTCACTTCGGCGAGGATGGGGTCGTGGATGGGCGCGACATCCAGGCCCTGCTCAACAGTTCGACGCCCGGAAGCGGCACCGTGCCAACCCCGCTGAATCTCTGGGATCTGAACGGCGACGGCGCGGTCAACTACGCGGACCAGTTGATTCTCCACGGCCACCTCACCGTGCCGCAGCCGCCGGACCTCGATGTCAGCCGCAACGGCGTGGTGGATATCCGCGACCTGTACGTTCAACTCGGTTCCCCCATCGACGTGAACCGCGACGGACTCGTGAATGCGGAGGACACCGTGGCCCTGGTCGCCGGTCTGCGAGCCGGCGAGATCGCCGACATGACCATCGGCCGCTGAACCGCGGCCCGATGCCGGAGTATGCTCCGCTTATGATGCGACCCGCGATTTTGGCGGCTTTGGTTCTCGTTGTGTTTGCGGCCTCTGCGCGGGCCGACCAGCCGACCACGTTCCCGCGCCCGTTCGTCGGCCTCTGGATCACCCGGTACGACTTCCGAACCGCCGAAGATGTGCGCCGATGCATCGCGCTCGCCGCCAGTATCGGCGGCGAAAACGGCGCCGTCACCGACATCTTCTGGCAGGTGCGCGGCCAGGGCGACGCGTTCTACAAAAGCGAGCTGGAGCCGTGGGGCCGAGAGCTTCTCGTCGGCTTGCCTGAGGGCCGTTCCGAGCCGGCATTCGATCCGCTCACCACCGCGATCCACGAGGCCCACGCACGCAAGCTCAAGCTGCACGCGTGGGTCAACATCATGCCGCTCTGGAAGGGCAAAGCGGCTCCGATCGCACCCACACACGCTTACAACGCGCACCCGGAGTGGCGGCTGAAAGACACCGCCGGAACTCCGCAGCCTCTCAACGATCACTACGTCATCGTCAACCCGCTCCTCCCCGCCGTTCACGACCACATCGTCGCCGTGTGCAAAGACCTCGTGAGCCGTTATCCCATCGATGGGCTGCACATGGATTATGTGCGCTTCGTCTCTGATTCGATGTCCGACCCGGCCGCGTATCCGCGGGATACCGAGAGCCTCCTCATGTGGGAGCAGTTCACCGGTCGGCCCTGGCAGGCTACCGCCGACGACAAGGCGGCGCTGCGCACCCTCACGCGCGATCGGATCACGGTGCTCGTCAACCGCATCAAGCGCGAAATCGTTTCCGGTCGTCCGGGCGCAGTGCTTACCGCCGCGGTTTGGCGGAGGCCCGATCTCGGCCGCGAGACATATCTGCAGGATGCCGCCCGCTGGCTGACCGAGGGTACGCTCGATCGCGCCTGCCCCATGATCTACACCATCGACGACCAACGTTTCCAAGACGATCTGTCGTCGTGGGTTGCGGCCGCGCCGGGCAAGGCGATCTCGCCCGGCCTCGGCATCTACCTGCATCAGCCGGCGCAATCCGGCCCGCAGCTCGAAATCGCCGAAGCACTGAAGTCCGACGGGTTCGCGCTCTTCGCTTACGCAGCGCTCTTCGAGAGCGTCGATCCGAATCAGGACAAATCCGCGGCCAGAGTTGCGGAGCGGGCCGATCGGCTCAAAGGCGTTTCCGCCGAACTGAGCCGGCGGCCGACCGGCTCCAAGCCGGCCGCGCCCGCGAGCCAGGCACCATGATCGCGCTGGGCATCGACATCGGCGGCTCGGCAGTCAAAGCCGCGGTGCTGCGCCGGGGCGAGCAGTTGTGGTCGGGCACATCGGCCAGATACTCCCGCCCGAGCCGGCAAGACCTTTCGGCGGCGCTCCGCGCCTTGCTCGCCTCGTCACCGCTCGCACGCGATGTGCCGTCCGCACGCGTCGGGCTGTGCGTGCCGGGAATCATCGATGAGGCTTCCGGGAAGATTACCCACTCCACAAACGTCCCATCGCTCATCGATGCACAACTCGACCTGCTCATCCGCTCGGCGCTGCCGGTCGGGTTCGAGATGCAGCATGGTCCATCCGTATTCTCCGACGCTCACGCCGCCGCCTTCGACTTTGCCGTCACCACCCAGGTCCAGGGCCGTCTGCTCGCGATCAGCCTCGGGACCGGCATCGGCGCCGCCGCCCTCGACGATGGCCACCTCGTCATTCTCACCGGCCGCTCATCCGGCCACTTCGGGCAGTTGGATGTCACCGTCCCCGGAATCGAGCCCGCACCCATCGGCCCCGACGGCGGCCGCGGCGGGCTCGAAGCCTACCTCGGAGCGCCCGCCCTCGCAGCGCGTCATGGTGACATCGCTCGCTGGCTTGCCAGTCTGCGAGGCGATGAGCCCGAACTCGCCGCCCTCGCTCGCGCCATCCGGATCGGTCACGCGATCTACCGGCCTCAGCACATTGCCCTGCTCGGCGGCATTGGAACCCGCCTGTCCCCCATTCTCGAATCGCTCCGCGACGCTGTGGCAAGTTCCTTGACCAGCTTGGCTCGGCTGGGATGGACACTCTCCTGCGGCCGTTCCGACCACCATGCCGCGTGCGGCGCGGCCCGCTTGGCATTGAACGCGCGGGTACCCTAAAACGGGGTTGGAGTTGGCCTTTGACACCCTAACAAAATACGATAATATGCTGGAATTCGCGCAACTCTCGCGTGTTCCTCCACCAAGATGATTTTCATCTAGGCGCAAGGCGTTTCTTGTTATAGAATATCACCCAGTGTCACATTTTATGCCCGTGTTCGAGGTCCCAGTTGAGCCTCGCGATCCAGCCGACCCAAACTCGGCGGACATGAGGATGGAGAGCACAGTTTTATGAACCTGAAGAACGGATTGACGGCGGCGGCCGCGGCGGCTTTGCTGTCGGGCATGTGTCTTGGTCAGACCACCACCACGCTTTACCTCATCAAGTCGGAAAACTTCGACATTCTGAGCCAGGCCGAGGTGAGCGCGGGCGTTCCGAATCCCGACAACACCTTCTGGATCGGGCACAGTCCGACCAGCATCAGCTATGGCAAGGGTCGGCTGTTCATCTCCGGGATCTTCAACGGCGCGGCGTTTCCACTCGATGGAGCCGATGCTGATGGCGACACCGTCACCAACGAGACCACCCCGTTTCAAGTCTCCATCGTCAAGGTCAACGACATCCTCACCGTCCGTACCTTCAGCACGGTCCCTGGCTCGCGCGTGAGCGTGCCCTCCAGCCGCGGCTACGTCGGGATGGACTACGCCCCCAATGTCGGCGCAACGGTTCGCGGCCTGGTGGCGACTTATGACCCTGGCAGCGGCGGAACCAACCTGCTCTCCCGCTACAACGTCGACCTCACGGGAGCGGGCGTGCGGGCCGCGCCGGTCCCGGATCTGTTCACGGGCTTCCGCGCCGGCAGCGCCGGCCCGGCTTGGGATTTCGGCCCCACCGGCCTCGGCGTCGACTATGCCCCCAGCGGCGCGCTCGATGGCAACCCCGACGGGCCGGTCGTGCCGATCATCGACTTCGGCAACCGTGGTCCGTACGGAACCGACCCCACCACGCTCAACCCCGGGGTTGGCGCGACCTTGTATGAGCTTGGTGTCAACAACGGGCCGCGTCTGGCACCGGACACCGAGGGCCAGCTCCTCTGGCGCGATCTGGCCGTCGATCGCCGCAACGGCAACTTTGCCGCACGTTCCGACAACACCGTCACCTTCTGCACGCGCAACGCCGATGGCACGACCACGCGGGTCGACCTCTCCCCCGCAGACCCCACCACCGAGCGCATCGTGCCGATCCTCGGCAGCTTTGTGATCGGCCAGAACATCACGATCATGTCGGGCTATGAGCCTGCCGGTGTCGGCGATCTGCTCGCGTGGAACGACCGCAGCTCGGGCGCGGTCGGTCAGGCTTTCGCCTCGGTGGTGAAGTTCAACAAGACCAACCGCACCCCCGCCACCGACAGCGGCGCGCCCGTCGCGGTCACGTTCCTGAACCCCGACAACACGCCGGCTACGTTCCCCGCTAGCTCTGGCTTGTACGATTTCCACTGGGACAGCACCACACAGATCCTCTTCGTGCTCGATTCATCCAACCGCAACGTTTACTTCCTGAGCGCCGAGCAGCCGCGCACCTGCTGTCTGTCCACGGGCGTTTGCTCGCTCCTGAATCCGACCGCGTGTGCATCGGCCGATGTCGGCGGCACAGTGGGCGCTCCCGGCTCCACCTGCGCGGCCAACCCGTGCTCCCAGACCAGCGGTGCGTGCTGCAACGACACGGCATGCACGATCGCCACGGCCGCAGCCTGCACCGGCGTATTCGTCGGCAGCGGCACCACCTGTGACTTCGTTGGAAACCCCGTGACGTGCTGCAAGGCCAACTTCAATCAGGCTGGCGGCGTGACCGTGCAGGACATCTTCGACTTCCTCGCGGCCTACTTCACCAACCTGCCCTCGGCCGACATCAACGCCTCGGGCACCGTCACCGTGCAGGACATCTTCGACTTCCTGTCGCTGTACTTTGCCGGTTGCCCGTGAGTGCGGACACCACGGAGCCGCACAGAGCACCGAGGAACGCACACCAAATACCGAGAAAACAGCGGGGCGGCCAATCGGTCGCCCCGCTCTCATTTCGCAGAACTGCCGCGGCCGCAAGAGCCACCTGTCGGATTCGAACCGACGACCTGCGCTTTACAAAAGCGCTGCACTACCACTGTGCTAAGGTGGCCTGACGCATGGACACTAGGGGGATTTTAGGCCCGGTGTGCTCCGCTCCTCCGGCCCGGACGAATACCCATAGCTACCAAACCAGCACCCGACCCGTGCGGCCATAAGCCCGGTGTAGTCCGAGCCGCCTGCCCGACACGCTCGCTCTCGCTTTCCCATCTCCCCCCGAACCGTCAATTTCCCGCCGCACCCCAAATCTTTACGAGTATTCATCGTTTCCGGCCCCGCGTCCGCCATCCCTGTGGCAGACTCACCTTCGGCCGGAGAGAGCACGTTCCCACGGAAGGACCGCTGCTCATGTGTATTCCACCTCCCGAGCCACACGTTGAGTCCTCTTTGTCGCCCTGCCCTTCCCGAGCGCCACGCGGCCGCTCTGGACTGTGCGCGATCGGTCTATTCATGCTCGTCCTTACCTCACAATCCTTGGCCGACATCGACCCCGCCAGCGGGATCGACTTTGTCCGCATCACCCACCCGGGCAACGCGCCATTCACCACCGCCAACCCCAACGACTTTGCCAACGGTCGCGGCGGGGTGGACTACCAGTACGGCATCGGCCGGATGGAAGTGACCACTTTTCAATGGGTGGAATTCTTCAACGCGGCCTACGACCGCGACCCGGCCGACCGCATCCCCCACCTCGAACTCCCGACGTTCTGGGGAGCGGGCGGGGCCATCCCGCATACCCCGGGCGGCCTGCGCTTCAGCGTGCCGGCGGGCAACGAGAACCGGCCGGTGGGCAACATCTCCTGGCGGATGGCCGCGATCTACACCAACTGGCTCTGCAACAACAAAGGCACGCAGCGGAGCGCCTTCTTGAGCGGTGCGTACGACGTGAGCACGTTTGCCACCCTTGGCGGTGAGCAGCGTGCCCACACGCCGGGGGCGCGATACTGGATCCCGACGTGGGATGAGACGCTCAAGGCATCGCACTACGACTCCCAGAAGGCCAACACCGACGGGAGCATCGGCGGGTGGTGGACGTACGGCAACGGGAGCGACACCCCGTATGTCTACGGCCCGCCGGGGGTGACGATCAACGGCCAGCCCACCCAGGCCAACGCGGGGTGGGACAACCGGATGTACCCGGGACGGAGCCCTTTCACCATCCCGCTGGGCGCTTATCCCGCCGTGCAATCCCCGTGGGGCCTGCTGGACGTCGCCGGGGGGACGACTGAGTGGACTGAATCGGTACTTGTTGTCGACACTGTGCCCTACCGAATTTTTGATGGGTCATGGTGGAGCTTGGACCCTGGGGGGGCGAGGCAACTGGATACGGCGAGAACGTACGGCGGGGAGTTCTCTTACATCCCCACCCTCGAGTTTGGTTTGCGAATCGCAACCTCTGTCCCGTCACCCGGCACTTGCGCCGCGGGTGTCGGTGTGTTTCTCCTGTACGGCGCACGAAGAAAGCGGAGAAACACATGTTCAGGTTGTTCGTCGTCTGCATCGCCGCCATCGTGACCGGGTTGGTGCCGCCTTGCCGCGGCCAATGCACTGCCTCCAGCGGCCCGCCCATCAAAGTCGCCAGTGGGCCGCTCACCGGGGCTCTCACGGTCATCGACTGTGCCGCGGATGGTGCCGATATCTCAATCAATATAGCCGGCCTCAGCGGTGCCCGTGTTCTGCACATCTACAACAGCGACATCGCCGACAATCCGCAGTTCGATATCGGGCGCATTACCATCTCCGGTGTTTCCAGTTCACTTTCGTCGCTGGCGATCCTGGTGGCGGGCCCCTTTCAAGCGTGGAATGACTCACGATTCGCTCCATTGGCACCGGGCTGCGCCAACTTCGGCGGCCTAATCATCTCCGACTCCGCAACCTTGGCCAATACGCGCTGCTCGATCTCGGTGAGCGAGAGCATCGAACACCGCGGTAGCGACTCCTCCGCGCCCGACGTGCTGGTCAACCAGGTGGTGCGCATCCAGGCGACCGGCCCGCTCGATCCCCAGACCCAGCGCACGAGCACGGGTGTCATTAACGCCAACATCGTCGCGACCGGTGCAGCGGCAACTTTCGCGGAGACGGTTCCCCACATCGGCCACGTCCGCGCTGGGGACAAGATCATCGGCCGCATTGAAGCCCTGAGCGGCGACATCGGAACCATCCGCGTCGTCGGCGACCCGACCGTCACACCCGCCCCCGGCGGCATCCGTGGCGACATCATGGCGCTGGGCGGCAAGATCGGCGCGATCTACAGCACCGGCGACATTGATTCCAAGAACCCGTCCCACCTGATGCGGATCCATGCGATGCAAAATATCGATGAGATACGCACAGCGCCGGAACAGAGCACTCTGCAGTTCGAGCCGGTCGTTCAGCGCAACCTCATCGCCGACATTCAGGCCGGCATCAACTGGACGCTCGTGCCCCTCCCGGGTTTTCCCAATGTCTATCTGCCCGAGAACAACGCCGCGATCCAGAACATCAATGTCGGTGGCGACATCGAAGGCTCGATCAAGGCCAAAAACTTGTCTTTCTACGGCAATGGCTTTCGCTCCGGCATCATCGCAAACGGAAAGATCGCCGCCTCCATCGACATCGAGTGCAACGTCGAGCAGGTCGATATCATCGCCTCGACGTTCACCTCGGCCGACGGTATCAAGGTCGGCGTGCGACTTGAAGGCTCCATCGTCGCCACCGCGCCGGAAGGCCGCATTCCCTTTGTGGATGTCGGGCACGGAATCAGCACCGATGCCAACCTGTTTGCGCTTGTCTGGGTGCGCGGCTTCTGCGGCGATGAGCGCCGGCCGCTCTCGCCGACCCTGACCGAACCGGTCAATCTTCTCAACCCCGGCGACTGGTACGTTCCTATAACCTGCGTTACCGGCGGGTGCATTGACTCGGTGATCCGCGCCGACAGCATCGGAGAGGTTCGGCTTGCGGCGATGACGATCAAGTTCGCCGATGTCGTCGGGCCGGGCGGCGACCTTGCCAAGCCTTTTCCGCCGCGCATCGAGAGTCCCGTTATCGACCGCCTCGAAGTCACCGATCTTCGCAACGGCATCATCTGGTCGGGCAACCTTGACTTGCAAAGCCACGGCGTTCCCGACACGTTGAGCGACGACACCGCCGACAACTATGCAAACATCGCCTCGCTCGACATCGGGTGCGTCGGATACGGCGGGATTCTCTGGCTCGACGGAGCAAACGATGTGAACATCGCCTCCGACTTGCTCGGCAAACTGCAAATGTCGGGACTCTTGCCCGGGAAAACCATCAGAATCGGCGGGCGGCTTGGGGACTGGACACAGTTCTGCGGGTGCGAGACGCTTGGTTCGACCTGCTTATTCCCGCCGTCGCAGGGACTCGACAACTCCTGCGTCATCTTTGTCGAGGAATCGGCGCGCGTCTC
>Ga0163147_10009151_pt1 | contig 10783 bp, 9 predicted proteins | sample OliLakLV19MP6G1_FD_148597 | JGI IMG/M metagenome (GOLD analysis project Ga0163147, IMG submission 148597) | Freshwater microbial mat bacterial communities from Lake Vanda, McMurdo Dry Valleys, Antarctica- Oligotrophic Lake LV.19.MP6.G1 | ecosystem: Environmental > Aquatic > Freshwater > Lake >... | reverse complement strand
GGCCTCACGACCGCGCGCGCTTGGCGATTGAAGGAGCGATTGCGCGACATCCTCGCGTGGCGGCACCACCGACACGTTCCCGTGGTGATGCTGATGGACCAGTGGATCAACTGGGCCCGCCGCAGCCGGTTACCTGCCTTCAAGCGGCTGGGAGCAACGTTCAAGGTGCACATCGACGGCATCCGCAACACGCTCGCGCATGCCAACTCCAACGGGATGGCCGAGTCAATCAACGCCGACATCATGGGTGCCATTGCTCGCGCCCGAGGTTTTCGGACCTTTCGCAATCTGAGGACGATCATCTACCTGCTGAAGGGAAAACTGGACCTTCCAACGTCGCCGTATCGGTCACCGGTATGACAGGCGGGATGAGATTTCTTCCACACGGGATGGCATAGACCCGTCTGAAGTACGGCCGTTTCCAATTCGTTACCGCAGCATTTACGTCGCGTGCTTACCTTGCGTGCTGCTCGCGATAGATTGAAGCGTGCCGATTAAGGTTCAACTTCGAGATAGCGCATCAATGTTTTGGAATGACATCAAGCGATCAGGTGCAGTGGCAGCGCTGCTGGCGTTAACGATCTCAGTCGCTGGCGCAGGCGAGTGCGAGAGCAGCTTTCGTGAGGCCGGTAGCCCATTCTCCGGCGCCGACTACAGCGCGACGGTCACGTTGCGCGATCAATCGATTGCTGACGCCATGGCGCAGATGCGCGGCGTCCTGATTAGCGAAAAAATGGACGTGCTCACGCAGGACGAAGAGACCGGCACAATGTTGGTGGAAGAGCGTCGGGCGGGTGCCAAACGGCCAATTCCGAGTTTGATCGGCGTTGACGCGGTTGGCGTAGACGCCGCAGTTAGCATGACGATCAAAACCGAGAAGGGCATGCTGGCCAGCAAAGACGCCATGCAGGGCTATCTATGCGGCGTGCTCGCAAAGTTGCAGGACGGCGATGCCGGCCGACTCGCGGCTAAAAGCGGTGCAGCGACTCAGAACGCGGACGACGTGACGGTCAAGGATGTTTACATCTTCTCGCGCGAGATTGCCCGCGAGGCCAAGGGCAATGCACTGGCCGTGGGCGTTCGTCACAAAGGGCGTCGATATGCGCTGCACGGGCGCGTTGACTACATCCAAGAGGATGGAGAGGACTTCAACGTCTCGTTCGACATTCCTGAGCCGCGCGATTCCGCGCTGCAGCTACCGTTTGACGACGAGGCGCGGGTCGGCGTGGCCTGCCTGTTTCGCCCCAATCAGTTGGCCAACGTACTGACTTTTCGTAAGGGCGAGACGGCCAATTTCACGGGCGCGTTCTATCGCTATGACGATTTCAAACGCATGGTTTGGCTGCAGAACTGCAAGCAAACTGCTGGCTGATCGTCATCCGGAACGCTCTCCATGCAACCTCATGATCTCGCCATTCCCGCGCTGCCCGCACGCTCCATCGTTGATGCAGTTGCCTTCTACCGTCGGCTTGGCTTTGCGGGTGGCGCACATGCGTACAACGGTGATTACGCCATTCTTACGCGCGGCAGCATTGAGATTCACTTCTTCGCCCATCGCGACCTTGAGCCCGCCGCCTCGTCTGCCGGCTGCTATCTGCGGGTGTTGGATGTAGCGGAAATCTACGCCGCATGCGAGTCAGCCGAGTTGCCTAAGCAGGGCATTCCGCGCATCGACAAACTCGAAGACAAGCTTTGGGGGCTGCGCGAGTTTGCGGTGGTGGACCCGGACGGCAACTTGCTGCGGATTGGCCAAGTGATCTGAGGTTGCTGTATTTCTGCATCCACCGTGATCAGCGCTCATGCGTCGCCTAGCGCCTGAAGATCCTCAGACACCCAATACGCAGCTGATCGCGTGGCTCAGCTTTGCCGTTCTTGAGCAAGAAATATGTCCGTAAAAATGAAAACCTACCCATTCCTAACGCTACCAATGGCACTGATTATTGCGCGCGTCATGACCGCAGTATTGTTTATGGCTCATGCAGTCGTCCGCATTTTTAACGGAAGCATCCCGCAGTTCGGGCAATTCATGACCCACCAGGGGTTTCCGTTCGGGGAAGGGGTGGTTTGGGTTATTACCATCTGCGAAATTGTCGCGGGACTGTTGCTGATCGCTAACCGCTTTGTCCGTATTGCAGCTACCGGACTTTTTATAGTGGCCGTCGGCGGAGTCGTATTAATTCACAGGCACCTCGGCTGGTTCGTCGGCGAACATGGCACTGGCGGTAGCGAATACAGCGTTGCGCTAATGGTTCTATTGTTGGTTGTTGCGGCTTCAGACGGTGAAAAGTTCAATAAGTAGGGCCTCCACCGGGGGCCGACCTCCTGCCCGCTGGCTGAGAGTTTCGAAATTATTGCAGCTTGGTAAGCGCCTCGTGCGCCAGTACGTAGAGTCGTCCGGGCGCGTCGAGATCTTCTTCAGAGGCCAGTTGATCCAAGGCCGGCGCTAGAAGCGCGCGTGCGGCGGCTGCGTCGCCGGCTTGCTGCAGTGCGATACCGCGCATGGCGTCGATCGTTGCCTGCCAGAGACCTGTGGTACGACTGGTTTCAAGCGTCTGCGCGTCAAGGCCGTCGATAAGCGCACCAGCGGCCGTCGAATTGCCAAGCTCAAGCTCGACCGAAGCAAGCGATTGCTGACAAATCTGCGTGCGCGGCGAGTTGATGCCGGTAATGGCGGCAAGGCGCTTACACGCCTCACGCAACGGCGGTGCAGCTTGCTCCAGCTGCCCTGCCTCGTATAGCAAAAGTCCCCAGTTGCTGAGCGTGACGTAGGTGAGCGGATGGGCATCGCCATTTTTTGCGCGGACTCGCGCATGCAGCTTCTCGGCATACTGAATGCCGTCTTCCAGTTTTCCCTGCCGCAGGCTAAGTCCAAGCAGTTCGCCCAGCAGCTGCAGGTGACGCGAGTGATTGTCCCCTAAGCGTTCAACGATGATCGGTTGTGCCTCGGCTAGCAGTCGGCCAACGCTGGCGTGGTCTTCACCATAGGCACGCACGACCGCCATTTTGGCAAGCGCCACGGTGAGCTCGCCATCGTCATGGCGCTTGCTGGCCTCCGCGATCAGACTGTCAGCTATTGCTTTGGCGTCCGCGTCAGCGCCTGACAGGGCGAGGCATGTGATGAGGTTTAAGCGCAGTGAATCGAGCAAAACCTGGTTGATGGGCTGGATCTTACCGAGCGCGTCCACCGCCGCCGTCAGTTCACCTGCTGCGCCAGCGTAGTCACCACTGGTGATCAGATAGCTGCCTTTGGCGGAGGCCACCAGGTAGCGTGATTCAGCGGAGGGATACTGAGTGGCGATGGCGCTGAGGGGGATGAGCTCTGTCGCCGCTTCGTCATGCTTGCCCAGCTTGCTTAAGACGCTGACTAGCAATGATCGCGCCTGCAGCGACTCGCGTTTGGTTGATCGCGAATCGCTGTCGATTAAAGCGAGCGCCTGCCTCGCCTCCTGTTCTGCCTCAGGAAAAAGATCAATCGTATTAAAAAGCGTGGCGAGACTTAGACGGACGGATGCTTCAGCACTGGCGTGCCCGCTAAAGTGTTGGCCAATGCGCGTGCGCGCTGCGAGCAGCACCTCTTTTAGATTGGCCTCCGCGCCTTTAGCGCTGACCAAGGGGTTGGAGCTGCCAATCAAATCTTCGGTGACAAAGCGGGTGATCGCGCTCGCCCGCTCAAGCTCGATGCGTGCCTCATTGCTGGCGCGAACCGCGACCTGCCGGTGCCACAGGGCGATGCCGACGCTAACAATCAGTACGCTGATCAGCGCGAGCACAAACGGTCGGCGCGCTTTAGCGCGGGCAAGCGTTGCATGTAGCCGTTCGGCACTGGCCTCGCGCTCAGCTTGATCCGCCGCCCGTTGGCGACGAACCTCGATGCTGCGCAGGCGCGCTGCAAGTTCGGCAGCACTGGAGAGCCTGCGGGCGGGATCGCCGTTGGTGGCTTGACGAATGTCGTCCTGCAACAGCGGGTCCGCGATGGCCTGTTCCCAGCCGGACGCCATGGGTCGGCCGATCTGTCCGGATAGCACCTGATACAACAAAATGCCTAAGGCGTAGACGTCACTTTGCGCGGTCGGGGTATGCCCTTCAAACACTTCCGGCGCCAAATATAGGGGCGTCCACGAGCCGTTTTCGTCGCCTACGCCCTCATTCAGCGTCATGCCTAGTCGCGTGATTCCCAGCTTTTCCAGTTGATCAATATCGAGCAAATGCCCGCTGCCGAAATCGGTGAGGCGGACCTGCAGCTGTCCATCGCGTGCGCTGATCAGCACGTTGGCTGGCTTTAGATCTTTGTGCAGAACCCCGACCGAGTGCGCTGCCGCGACGGCATCGGCGATTTGCAAAAACAGACTGACCCTAGCCGCGTCGTCCAAATGATCGAGCTGAGTTTTTGCCCACTCGCCGAGGTTGTCGCCGCCGTATCCACATTCAAGGAAGTAGGGTGGATTCTCAAAATTCCAGTCGATGATGTCGACGAAGTGCGAGCAGTCCGCCAGACTCTCTTGTAGCACCCGCAGCAGCGTCGCCTCACGCTTGAGCGCGCGTAGCCGGCCGCTATCAAGGCCAAACTTGTAGACCCGCTGCTCGCGAGTTTTTCCGTGTTCGGCGAGCCACACTTCGTTGCCCGCCGTCCGTGCCAGCTGCTCGCGCAGCACAAAGTTCGGCCGACTTGGCACCGACTGGCCGATGGCCAGCTGAAGCTCGCTCAGCAGCTGCCGACCAACGGCGACGCGACTGATCGGACCATCCAATCGATAACCAACGCGCGCCAAGGTGCTCAGGTGTTCCGCATTGGCTTCGCCCAAGGCGCGGCGCAGCTTAGTGATCGCGTTCGGCAGCACCTTATCGACGGTGACCCGGCCCGACCAGACGTCGCGCAGCAGCTCTTCTTTGGTCACGGCCTCGCCCGCGTGGCGCAGCAAGTAGGCCAACACCTCAAGCGCGCGTCGCTCCACCTCGACAGGTAGCCCAGCGACGCGCAATTCGAAGCGTGATTCATCGAACTCCGCACTGCCAAAGCGAAAGCTGAAAGCGGCTCTATCCACTGCAATCCTTTGATCTGTATTGAGTCACCGGCGACAACTCGGCCCGTTACTACTTCGTTACCGAGACGTTGTCGCGGCGTGCCGACTTGAACGTTTGCGCACCCTAGCATTGCGGCCGGTGAACGCCATCCCAACTGACGGCACGGTTGAACTATTGATGCCCGCACTCCGGGCGAGGAACGCTGTGATTAAAATTAATCAGAAATCTCACGTTGAAATGCTGCTCGCCGTTGCGCTCGCGACTCTGCCGCCGGCCGTCGGTGCCCAGACGGCCACGTGGCAGGTCATTGGCGGCGAGCACAGCGATGTGCTGATGGCCGATTTGCCACTCGGGATGTCCCGCGATTTTAACGAGGTCCTGATCGGAAATTCTGGCAGTGCTCAGTTCGGCTCTCGGGTGATAAGCCCCGCCTCACTTGAGGGCTACTGGGCCTATCGAAATGACCGGTTCACGCGCTACACACAGGTCGGCATCGACGGATTACTCGGCCCCGGGCGCAGCGGCAACGAGGCGGCGCACCAGTTTCTAAGCATCAACATCGGACAGGGCGACGCGAGCGCTGACGGCCAGCGCGCGTTCGTTGCGCGAGCCGCCGATCCGGCCAATGTGATCGCGGCCAGCTACGGTCTGTGGCGCTGGAACGGCAGCAGCAATGTCGAGTTTGCGCGTGCTGATACCGATGGCGCGCTCGGCCCGGGCTTGGGGGCCGCTTTTCGTTTTCCCAACAGTGCGAGCTTCGCTCAGGCACGCGTGGCCAACGGCGGTGTGGCGGTGGTGAATGCGACCGTCAACAGCCCTTCTAACGTGCAAAGCCAGGTGGTGTTTAAGCACGTGCCGGGTCAAGCAAACCAAGCCTGCCTGCAAACCGGATCAACCGCTCCAGCGTTATCACCCGGCCTAACTGGCGCTGACGTGTTCCAGACGTTCAATGCAGGATTGGATCGCGTTGCGGTGACCGCCAGCGGGCGGGTCAATGCGCGGTTGGTGTCGAGCACCTTGCGCGAGGGCATTTGGGAGCTTTGCAACGGAGCGCCGCGCGTTCTGGCGGTAACCGGCGAGTCTGGCCCGCGCGGTCCCGATGTGGGCATAGGCACGGCCACTTTCGTAAATATTGGGCTCAATGCACCGCAGCCCTCAGGCGCGGCGGGACTGGTATTTCTGGCCCAATGGCGATCCGCTCCCGCTACCAGCAGTCTTCCCGGCTTATTCCGCTTTGACGGCGCAACCAATCCCGGCATTGCCTACACGGAGGCCAGCGGCTTTTTTGGCCCCAACTGGTTGGGTTCGACTTGGCGCAGTTTCATCACCGATTCGCTGAGCGTTGCCGGCAGTTACGTTGCTGTCGTCGCAACCGTGACTGCAACCGATGGCGGCACGCCAACCGGCCTATGGCGAGTGCGGGCAGGCCAGCGCCCGGAGCTGGTCGCGTTGATTGGCATCAGCACAGCGGCGTTCACGCCGGAGGCCGGCCGCACTTGGCGCGATTTCGAAGCGCTGTCCATACTCAGCAACGGCGACATCGTGCTTGAGGCGAGCACCAACCCCAACAACACCAAAGACCTGTGGATATTAAAACTCGGCCAAGCCCCACGTCGCTTGCTGTCGCCAGGACAAACGTTGAGCGTGCCCACTGCGCAAGGGCCGGTTCAGACGGCCGTTTCGACCTTCGATTTGCCCGATGGCGGCGCGCGCTTCAGTGACGGCAGCGATGGCTGGATTGGCGCTGACGGCAGCATGTTTTTCCCAGTCAACTCGACCAGCATGGGTCGCCTGCATATCACTCATAGACTGGATGTGCCGAGTCCCGATCAGGTATTCAGAAGTGGTTTTGAGTGAACCGCTTGGCGGCCAACATGCACCCTCATAGCGCTGACGCCGGCGTAATCAGTAGTCATTCGTAGGAAGATAAATGGATATCAACAAACGTTTTGCGACATTCAGATGGCTTGCCTATGTGCTGCTGCTGGCCGCCAACGTCGCGCACGCCGAATCAACCCAGCCGGCATCCACAGAGTCAAACAAAACGTTTGGCAGAATTGTGGCCGAGCAGATGAAAGCCTCCGGCATGGTTGGGCTAGGGGCCGCCATCATCGTCAACAAGCAGGTGGTATGGACGCAAGGCTATGGGCTGGCCGACAAGGCGCTCGGGCGGCCATTTACTGCTGACACCATCATGAGCGTAGGCTCGATTGCCAAGCCGTTTCTGGGCGTGGCCATGATGCGGGCGGTGCGCGCAGGCAAGCTCAGCCTAGACGAGGACATCAACACCTATCTGCCGTTTCGGGTCGTCAACCCGCACCACCCCGAAGCGCTCATCACCTTGCGGCATTTGGCGACGCACACCTCTGGCATCACCGACCGTTGGGAGGTGTACAAAAATACCTACCACTTTGGCAGTGATGCCCCCGAGCCCCTAGGCGAGTTTCTGCAGCAGTATTTCGCTACGGATGGCAAGTATTACTCGCCCAAAAATTTTCTCGATGCTACGCCGGGCGGACTTCGCGACTACTGCAACATCTGCGCCGGCCTCGCCGGTTTGATCGTCGAACGCGCCGTCGGCGAACCGCTCAATGTCTATACGCGCAAGCACATATTCGAGCCGCTCGCGATGACGCGCAGCGGCTGGTTCATGTCCGAGGTTGACCTCAGTCAGCACAGCAAACTCTATGTCCTGCACAACGGCCTCATCATTCCGATACCGCTTTACGGCGGCACCACGTACCCCGACGGTGGCGTGCGCACATCGGTCAATGACCTAGCAAAGTTTTTTATCGCCCTGTTGAACGAAGGAGAGTATCAAGGCACCCGTATTCTCGACGTCGATAGCACCGCCGAGATGCTGCGCTTCCAGTTCAACGACTCGAATCGGCCTGAAAACTTCCCGGCCGCCGATGGCAATTCCGGCCTGTTCTGGCGAACCAAGTTCAACGGCACACTGATCGGTCACGGCGGCAACGATCCCGGCATTCAGGCCGACATGCTCGCTGACGTCAGCAAGCAGGTCGGCGTCATTCTTTTTGTGAATACCTCACTCAGCGGACCCGAGGAGCAAGCCGCTGGCATCGTCTTCGACGCGCTATGGAAGCATGCCGCTGAACTGCAGCATGTCGCGCAGACGGCTGCTGGAAAGTGAGCCGCTGCGTCCCGTGAGCAAACTCGTCAGATGCCGGTGTCCGCTGCGGCTGCAACTCCGTTTTTATCGCCATGTAACCCACCAAGGAGAGTTTCAATGAAGCGCATTCTCGTATTCGGCGTCTGCGTCGTCGGGCTCATGCAAATGACCGCAACGTCTGCCCAGGACGATGGCTTTCGCGATGGTCAGCCCAATTTTCTACATCCTCGCAACGGCTCCAGTATTTCTGAGCAAGATAGGGTCTCGGTGCTCTACACAGACGGCTGCGGTGCCAATGAGCTGAATCCAGATATCGCACCCATCGTGCGACAGGGGGGCGGTCGCATCGTGGTTGAGTTGACCATTCGTCTCAGCAGCACGCCGCCGTTCTGTTTCGCTGCGCCGCCGCCTAAAGATTGGGTGATTCCTATTGGACGCTTGCCAAAGGGCAGCTATGAGATCGAGCGCCGCGTCTATCAGCCGGCGGCGGCCGGCGTGGAACGTCCGCTACTGTCGCTGCTGTTGAACACGGTGCGCGTTGGCGACACGCCGCACCCGTCCATTTCAGGCACGTGGTTTGATCCGAGCGCGCCAGGTAGCGGATTTGTGCTGACCTTGATTCCCGATGTCAGCACGGCCGAGCCACAGGCCATGCTGTTTTCGGCCGCGTTAGACACAGGCAGGCAACCGTTTTGGCAGCTGGGTGTTGGTCGCTTCAGCAACGCCAATTTAACCGTTGCCGGTGCTATGGGTGGAACGATTCCGGCTCCGCGACAGCTGCTATTTAGCTATCGCGGATGCGGTCGGGCATCGCTAGCCGAGGCCGCGTTTCCGACATTCTTTACCGAATTGACGCAGTTGACGACGGTCGCGGGGATTGAGGCATGCCAAGCGAGCGGCAACCTATTGCAGCCTTTGATGCCGTTGGATATCAGCCTAAGGCCTTAAGCCACGGGCCGGATAGGCGAACGTGTTGGATGAGAGAAGTGAAGAAAGGGGGCACTTACGATGTAGGTGACTCCTTCCGGTAGAGTCGGGATGTGGCGCGGTGGCTTTAGGTTCGGCATATCTGTTGGCCGCCTCTTTCGATTGGCGGTGCCTTACTGTCCGGCCCTTGACTCCGTTTCAACACGCCGCTCATCGAACCGGACATGCAGATTTCCCGCATCCGGCTCTCGGACAAAACCTCACGCCTTCACCCACGACTGGTCGCGGTCGCGCGCCGTCAAACGTACGAGCCCGAAATGCTCGTAGAGATGCTGGAGTGGATAGCTTCCGCCTCGACGTCGCCTGACTTTGTGCTTGTGCCGCAACCACCGGCGTAACCGCGTGGCGGTGTAGCTGTCGAGCGCACGGTACGCGCGACTGACCGAGCCTACTTGGAAGTAGTTCGCCCAACCCCGCAGCATGCGGTTCAACTGCTCCACCATCCACGTGGTGTCCTGCCATGACATCGCATGGGCGGTGAGCCCGAGTTCGACACTTAAACGACTTAAATGATTGATGTATAAAGCTTCTAGAAAGCGTTTATGCCACTACATTCCGGCGATATCTCGCCTACAGGCGGCTTGGATCGGGCAGCGGAAGGTCCAGTTGGTCGAAGATCTCGCGGGTGTCGTCGTCGTGTCGGGTCAGGCCGCTGACGGTCTGGCCGGCGGCGGTCAGGCGGTGCAGCTGCACGCGCTTGAGTTTGCGCAGCGCGGCGCTGGGGCTTTGGTCGCTCAGCTTGGGGCGCATCACCCGATGCAGCAGCAGGGCGAGAAAGCAGATCAGGCCGTGTGCCCGGATGCGTTCCGGCAGGCGGTGATGCAATGGCGCCAGCGCGATGTCCTGCTTGAGCACGCGAAAGCCAAGTTCGGCCGCTTACGCGTCAACGAATGAGTTCGATCACCTACCGCATCGCCACCGGCAAGCACGCAGGGCGCAAGGTAGCGACGCTGCAGACGATCCCCGCCGATAACGGCTCGCCCGAAGGCGACGCCGGCAAGGTCGGCGGTTTCTCGCTGCATGCGGGCGTCGCGGCCGAGGCGCACGAGGGCCAGAAGCTCGAACGCCTGTGCCGGTACATTGCACGCCCGGCGATCAGCGAGAAGCGCCTATCCATCTCGCCGCAGGGCAGGGTGCGTTACCCGCTCAAGACGCCGTGGAAGAACGGCACGACGCACGTGGAGTTTGAGCCGGTGGACTTCATCGCCAAACTGGCGGCGTTGGTGCCGCCACCGCGCGCCCACCTGACCCGCTTCCACGGTGTCTTTGCGCCAAACGCGAAGTTGCGCGCGCAGCTGACGCCATCGGGTCGCGGCAAACGTCCTCCTACGGACGAGGAGTCGACTGGGGCCAGCAGCGACCACCGTAGCCCCGACGAAAAGCGCCGCGCGATGACCCCGGATCAAGTCCGGGGCAGGCTCTGGGCGCAGCGCCTCAAGCGCGTCTTCAACATCGACGTGAGCACGTGCGGCCACTGCGGCGGCGCGGTGCGGATCGTGGCCAGCATCGAAGAACTCACCGCCATCCGCGCCATCCTCGCCCACTTCGCAAAACACGGCGCGCGGGAGAAAGCGCACTACCGACCCGCCCCGCGCGCCGTGTTTTGCGAAGTGGGCGAGGATGGCGCGGATGGCGGTGAGT
>Ga0163147_10009150_pt1 | contig 10784 bp, 10 predicted proteins | sample OliLakLV19MP6G1_FD_148597 | JGI IMG/M metagenome (GOLD analysis project Ga0163147, IMG submission 148597) | Freshwater microbial mat bacterial communities from Lake Vanda, McMurdo Dry Valleys, Antarctica- Oligotrophic Lake LV.19.MP6.G1 | ecosystem: Environmental > Aquatic > Freshwater > Lake >... | reverse complement strand
TGCGTTTGGCATGGGGCGATGTAGGTCAAGAGAAAAACCAAATATATTTTTTGTACCCCTCCAGGGGTCTGGTACTTGGGCGATCCACTTCTCGATCCAGGATCGTCCGATCCGGAGCCAAAACGTTGTTGGAGGACCTAAAAGATGCACGGTGAAAACAAGAAGCGTGGGGGGCGATTGCCGCTGGTTTTGGCGGGAGCTTTGCTCGTGGGATGCGCGGGCGAAAAGCCCGAACCCATCAAGGGCGACTGGGGCGACGAGGTTGCCTATCCCGAACTCGGAGGCGCCTACGCACGCGCACTGACGGCTCTTGATGGCACTTGTGCCTTCACAGCCGGTGCCATGACCATCGGTGCCAACGACACGGCGCAGACTATCATCATCGGTGTTCGCGCAGTCGACCAGGCAATCCTCGTCAATGGCGCGACGTGTGGTACGCCTGCCGCAACGGTCAAGTCGATGAAGACCTTGAACGTCGACCAGGACATGGCCGGTGACCAGGTTGTCATCCTTGACTATCTGAACGGAATTTTCGGGAAAGGCAGCGGGGTGACAGCCGCGACCACGATCGATCTTGGTGCTGGAACCGACGAATTGTTGATGCGCGGGTCATCAGGAGCGGACAATATGGTTTTCGCCACCACCGGGATCTACATTGACAAGGGTACGGTACTTGACGTGAGCGCTGCGGGCGCTGAGTCGTACAACGTTAGCCTTGCGGCTGGCGCCGACGTGTTCAGTGGTTCGGATTTCGCGACCGCATTGACGGTTTTCGGCGGTATCGGCAACGACACCGTTACCGGTACGGACCAAGCCGACACCATCAACGGCGGCGAAGGCAATGACATCATCACCGGCGGACTCGGAGCCGACACGCTGAACGGAGACGAGGGCGACGACACCTTCATGGAAGGCGAAGATCCCAGCGGTGGTGACACATTTGACGGTGGCGCGGGAACCGCAGACATGGTCAGCTACGCGCTGCGCACCGTTGCCATCACGGCATCGATCGGTGCGGGCACCACGGACGACGGTGAAGCCCTGGAGGCTGACGACATTCTGGCGACCGTTGAAGGCATCACGGGTGGCACAGCGAACGACGTGTTGACGGGCGACTCTGGCAACAACGTCTTGACTGGCGGACTCGGTAACGACACGCTCACGGGCGATTCCGGCAACGACACCCTGAACGGTGGCGAAGGAGACGACACCTTTGACGAGGAAACGGCGAGCAACGGTGGCGATATCTTCAACGGTGGCAACGGTACCGATACGCTCGACTATAGCGCCCGAACGGTAGCACTTGTCGTGACGATGGATGGCGTTCTCGCGAACGACGGTGAAGCGCTGGAGGTTGACAACGTCAAAGCTGACGTTGAGAACATCCTTGGTGGGACTGTCAACGACAACATCACTGGCAATAATGGCAACAACGTGATGACCGGTGGCGCTGGCGCCGATACGCTCTCGGGCGGCGCAGGCAACGACACCTTCGATGAAGAAGCAGCAGACAGCGGAAGCGACGTGTTCAACGGCGGTACGGGTGTTGACACGGTCGACTACTCGGCGCGTACCGGCGCTCTCGTTGTCACGATGGACGGTGCGGCTGCGGATGACGGTGAAACCGATGGCGACAACGTCAAGGGTGACGTTGAAAATTTGCTGGGCGGAACCGGAGCTGACGTCATCACCGGCAACGCTTTGGCCAACGATATTGACGGCGGTGCCGGCGCCGACGTCATCGGCGGTGGCGCGGGAAATGATGTGTTGTTTGGCAATGCGGGCGCCGACGTCCTGAATGGCGATGCTGGCGATGACACCCTCGATGGCGGTGGTGACGCTGACTCGCTGTTCTGCGGTGCTGGCGACGACATCGGTGTTGGCGGCGGCGGCACAGACTTTATCGACGCCAGCTGCGAGCTTTAGTCAACGCGCTCTAACAACGGGGCCACGGGCCGTCGCGGTGAATACTGCGATGGCCCGTCGCTTTTTCGAACGCCTGGCGTGCTACCGATTCTGCACGTGGATGGCTTCGCCCAGGCTTGCCTTGGCCGCTTCCATGATGGCTTCTGGCAACGTTGGGTGGGCGTGAATCGTAAGGCTCAGATCATCCGCGAGGGCGCCCATCTCAATCGCCAGTGCGGCCTCGGCAATCATGTCCGATGCGCCATTGCCAACCACATGGATGCCGAGCACCTCGTGGGTTGCAGCGTCGATCACCACCTTCACGAAGCCGTCGGTATCCGCGTTTGCGATGGCGCGACCGAGGGCAGCGAAGGGGAACTTGCCTATCTTGACCTTCTTGCCGCCCGCTTCCGCTTCGGCCTGTGTGATCCCGGCCGATGAGATCTCCGGATCGGTGAAAATCACCGACGGGATCGTTCGAACGTCCATCTCGGCCTTCTTGCCCGCAATGACCTCGGCGACAACTTCCGCTTCCTTTGAGCCCTTGTGCGCCAGCATCGGCTGCCCCGCCAGATCACCAATCGAGTAGATCCCCGGCACATTGGTCTCCTGCCGTCGGTTGGCGGGAACAAAACCGCGCTCGACCTTTACACCCAGCGCTTCAAGCCCGAGGTTCTCGAAGTTCGGTCGGCGGCCCACGGCGACCAAGATCTTGTCGGCCGATAACGTCTCACTGCCGGCTTCTGTCTCAATCGTCACACGCGCTTCGCCATCCACCTCGACCCATCCCTTGGCCTTGGCACCGGTCACGACCTTCATCCCCAGCTTTTTGGCCTTTCGTGCCACAACCTGCGCAAGTTCTGGATCGGTTCCCGGCAGAATCGCCGGCAAGGCCTCGACCATGGTGACCTCACTGCCAAGCTTGGCGTACAACGTTCCAAGCTCCATCCCGATGTAGCCGCCGCCAATCACCACCAGGCGCCGAGGTATCTCGGTCAGCGCCAGTGCTCCGGTCGAGTCGATCACGCGATGGCCGTCAAAGGTGAATCCGGGAATTTCGATGGGGCGCGATCCTGTCGCAAGCACGATGTGATCGGCCTCGACGATGATCACGCCTTCTGAGGTGGTGACTTCGATGCGATTGCGTCCAACGAGTTTTGCTTGACCACTCAAATAGTCACACTTGTTGGCCTTCAGGAGCGTCTTCACGCCACCGGTCAACTTGCCAACCACCTGATCCTTCCAGGTCTGCATCTTCGACATGTCGACGCGCGCGTTGTCGGTGAGAATGCCCATCTCCTCGCCGTGCCGAATTTTGTCATACAGTTTGGCGGCGTTGATGAGCGCCTTCGAAGGAATGCAGCCCACGTTCAAACAGACGCCACCGGCTTTTTCGCGCTCGATGACTACCGCTTTTTTTCCGAGCTGGCCAAGCCGAATGCCACACACATAGCCGGCCGGACCTGCTCCGATAACGGCTGCATCAACACGGATTGTTTCGTTTGCCACAGGGCCGTTTATAGCGGATGCGGTACATCCAGGCTACCGCCGCGAAGGGCCTGTTCTCAGTCCCGGCGGGCGCGCACGCGTTCCAGGTCAGCCAGTTGCTCTTCCAGCAGCCAATTGGGCTTTTTGTACACGTCTTCGATGATGGAGCGCATCGAGAGCGCAGGGGCCTTTTCTTCCTCGGCGATGGCGTCGCGAATCGATGCCTCGATTTCCGCATCAACTTGTTCGCGCGCGGCATCCGAAAGAATATGGTTGTCCGCCAACCAGCGGCTGTAGCGCAAGATGGGATCCTTGGCCTTCCACGCCTCGGGCTCGGCCGGGTCGCGGTCCCTTTACCGCAATCGTTTCGCTCGTGGTTTGTTTCTCAATCGGCGTCGAAATGGCCCACTGATTGTTCTGGCAAACAAAGATGACGGGCACCTTGAAGACGCCGGCGAAATTCATCGCGACGTGAAAGTCTTCCGCGCTGGTTCCGCCGTCACCCATATATCCGAGTGCGACGTTCTTGTGACCGCTCAGCTTGGAAGCCCAGGCAATGCCCATCGCTTGCGGAAGCTGCGATGAAACGCAGGACGACATGATGAGGTGATTCGAGGCGCGATTCCCTGAGTGGCACGGCAGTTGATGCCCTTTGACCAGGTCGTTGCCGTTGCCCAAGATTTGCGCGACATGCGTCCGCAAGGGGACGCCGCGGTAAATGCCTGCCGCAGTCTCGCGCAACCCCTGAATAAACCAATCATCGGGGCCGATCGCGTGGGCGCCGCCTATCATGCCGGCCTCCTGGCCACGGCACTCGATATAAAAACCGATGCGACCCTGTCGTTGCAGTGGCATCAGCCGATCGTCGAGCGTGCGACTCATGCGCATACCGTGATACAGTTGAATGAGCTCACTGCGCGGCAATTGGGGAACGAGGGCCGGATCGGCCTTGCCGTTTTCGTCCAGGATTTGGAAAAGCCCCGTCGCCTCGGCCCACTGCGCGTCGGTCCAAACCTCGACCTGGGTGGCTTCACTTTGCCCCGAACGTGCTTTGCGCACGATGTCTGTCCGTTCGGGATAGGGTGGTTTTACAGATGCCACGGTGATTTTTCCAGACTGTCCCTAGATCGATTCCAGAAACATGAGACCCGGCGTCTCGAGCGATTCCTTCACAACAGCCACGAACGATGCGGCTTCGTGTCCATCCACCAGTCGATGATCGACCGAGATCGAAACGTTCATTCGCTCGCGAATGGTTACCTTGTCATCGATCACCACGGCGCGCTTTTCAATCTTGTGGATGGCAAGGATCGCCACCTCCGGGAAATTGATGATCGGGGTGGCGTGCAGGCCCCCAAGGGTGCCGAGGCTGGTGATGGTGAAGGTCGAACCCGTCAGATCGTCGCGGGTCGCCTTGCCCTCCTTGGTGGCCTTCGCGAGTCGTTGCGTTTCGCGCGCAAGCTGCACGAGCGACAACTGATCCGCATTTTTCACCACGGGCACCACCAGGCCACCTTCGGTCGCGGACGCGATGCCGATGTGGTAACTGCGGCGCTGAACGATCTCCCCGACGGTTTCATCGAGGGTTGCATTGAGCTGCGGGTAACGTTTCAAGGCATCGACGACCGCCTTGATGATGAAGGGCAGGTAAGAGATCTTGACGCCATCGGCAGCCAGGCGGGCATTGGCCTTTTCACGCAAGGCCACGAGTGCCGTTGCATCGACTTCCTCGACGTAGGTGAAGTGTGCCGCCTTGTGCTTGGAGGCAATCAAGCGGTCTGCAATCGTACGGCGCATGCCGCGAAATGGGATGCGCACGTCGTCGGAGCCCGTCACCACAGCGCGCGGTGCGGGTGGAATCGCTGTGTTACGGTTGTGTGGGCTGGCGGCTGCGTGAACGTCGGCCGAGGTCACGCGTCCTGCGGGGCCTGTCGCGGGCAAGGTCGTGATGTCGATGCCCATTTCCCGTGCAAGCTTTCGGGTGGCAGGGGTTGCGAGCACCGCGGTTGCTCCCGTCGTGGGGATTGAGGCTGCGGGTATTGCACCTGCCGGAACGATGCTTTTGCGTGCACGTCCCCGCCCTGCCTCGTGCGCGCTGCCATCCGAAGAGGCTCCGTCGACCTCTTCAATGCGTATCAGCACGTTCCCAACGGGACAGATCTTGCCTTCGGCGAACATGCGCTGCAAAACGGTTCCCGCGCGGGGCGAGGGGATCTCGACGGTGGCCTTGTCGGTCATCACTTCGACCATCGGTTGGTCGAGTCGCAAGACATCTCCCTCCTTGACCAGCCAGCGGACAATTTCTCCCTCGATGACACCTTCACCGATATCGGGCAGTCGGAACTCGTAAGCCATTTCGGTACGGTCTCCTCGGGGCTAAAAGTTCACGGTTCGCTCGACCGCATCCAGAATGCGATCGGCGTCGGGGAGATATTCGTTTTCAAGCGTGTAAGGGAAGGGCGTGTCAAAACCGGCCACGCGCAAGATGGGTGCTTCCAGATGAAGCATCGCTTTTTCCTGGATCGTGGCGGCCAGCTCGGCGCCGAATCCACAGGTTTTGGGTGCCTCGTGTACCACAACCACGCGACCGGTTTTGTGAACGGAGGTCAAGATCGCGTCGATGTCATACGGAAGCAAGGTCCGCAGATCGAGGATCTCAAGATCAAAACCGTCGTCTCCCATGCTGTCGGAAAGCGCAGCGGCTTCTTCTGCGATGTGCACCATCGCGCCCCAGCACAGAATGGTAACCGAGCGCGCGCTTCGACCTTGCGCCTCACGAACGAGTCGCGCCTGGCCAATCGGAATTGTGTATTGCCCTTCGGGAACGTCGGCGCGTGAGGCCCGGTAATAGCGTTTTGGTTCCATGAAGATCACCGGATCTTCGCCGCGAATGGCCGAGGCCAACAGGCCTTTGGTGTCGATGGGGTTCGATGGATAAACGACTTGCAAACCCGGCGTGTGAATGAACAACGCTTCGGGAGATTGCGAATGGTAATGCCCCCCGCGAATGCCACCGCCAACGGGTGTCCGTATCACCACTGGGGCCGCGTACTCACCGCCCGAGCGGTATCGCATCTTGGCGAGCTCGTTCACGATCTGATCGAAGGCCGGGTAGATAAAGTCGGCGAATTGAATCTCGGCGACCGGCCGCATGCCGTAAAGGGCCATGCCGATTGCACTGCCAATGATCCCCGCCTCGGCAAGCGGCGTGTCGATGCAGCGCTCGGGACCGAATTCCTCGTAAAGGCCCGCCGTGGCGCGGAAAACGCCGCCAAATCGACCGACATCCTCTCCCAAGACTACGACCCGGCTGTCCCGCCGCATTTCTAGTCGCAGGCAGTCGTTGACCGCCTGGATGATGTTCATTTCGGGCATGTGGCGAATTACCGTTTAAAATCAGGTGGTTGTGTGGAATGTCCCGGACCCAGTCGGTGGGTAGGGCCGACGGCACGTTGCGCAGAGATGGTATCAGGGAAATGGCCATTTGCACCCCGGGTCTTGCGGGCGACCGTTCGACCTCGCCGCTGTGCCTGGGCTTTGGCTGGACTGATCTTGAATTGACGCGATCGTTCGGACGCGATCAAACATTGGGATGATGGATCGGTCCGATCGATTTACAGCGGCGGCCGGTTGAAGCGTATCAGCCAAAGAAAAGCGGCATCGATGCCGCGACGGCGAAGCTGTTTGGAGTGGGCGAAGCGACAGTTTTGGCATCCTGGTTTGCAGTACCATTCGCAACACCTGCGATCCGGTAGGAGCTTGATGTCGGATTTCCCCACTCGCAAGGGCCATGGCGTCGGTTCAGTTGTACGTCCCTGAAATTCCAAGCGCCATGGTCGTGCTCGTGAAGTGACCACTGGTGCCGTCGGGAAAGGCGTCGGCATCGTGTACGCGGGAAAGGTGTAGTTGTGCGGATACACCAACCCCGAGGTGCGGTCCAACGAGCCATTCTTTCCCGATGGAGAGTGCGGCGGTTGGACCGAGATCGGTCGTATCGGAATCGCCGTTCGCGGCCACGCCCAGAAACCCCACACCGACGGACGCATCCCAAAACAAATTGAAGTCGGAAAAGTACTGCGTGATACCCAGGCCGACGGCCGTGGTGGCAACCAATAGGTCTGTATTGGGCGACGCGGTTGTTTTGCTGCCGTTGTTATCGATGGTGAGATTTGGGTTGCGGGAACCGTGTTGCGAAATCTGCCCGTAAATCGCGAGATTGTTGCGCAACGTGTACCCTCCTGAGAAAGAAAATGCGTGCCCCATTCCGTGAACGTCAACAGCAGTGTCCGCGTTGGCGGCTTTCGACGATGATCGTCCGAATCCCAGTTGTGCCCGTAAAAACAGTTGATTTCTGGTGTGAGGTGCTTCTTTCTCTGTGACCGAAGCCGCGTCGGCATTTGCGCGGGTGGGTGACGCCGTGAGAGCGATGAAGATCACCGCCTGTGTAACGGTTAAGAAGGCGAAGTTTCGGTTGAACATTGGAACGCTCCTGAATGGTGGTTTGTTTTCGGTGGGGTCGATGGGTCTTCGGATTTCGGCCTCTCAAGTTGCGACAAAAGAAAGATTCGTTTTCGAGCAACCATGGCCTCCGATGGGCTGAAACCCATTGTGGCGGCGCAACTTTCCGTTGTGCCCAATTGCAGCCAAACCGAAAGGAACCCACAAAATGATCCTCCTCGATACCAAGTCCAATTTCGCCGAGATGGTGAAACGATTCTCGAATCCCGGCCACGAAGCGGCTTCGGATTCAAAAGTTATAAGTGGTGTCCGCGCTGCGCTCAGTCACGTCACCGACGAAGTCGAAACCACACGACAGGAACACAACCTGTACGGAAACCACGGTGGTCCCGGATCGAAACCCGGCACCGAGAACATGGGAAAACCGGTTGATAAACTCGACGAGGCCTTCCAAGCCCACGACCGGGGCTACGGTCGGAACGGATACTTCGACCTGTCCACCGATTTGACGCTCATCGCGGCGTCCCTGGGGAGGGTGTTCGCCCCCGATGCATCGTGGAGGGAGCGTGCGGGCGGCCTTGCAACCGTCGCCATTTTTGGGGGAGCGGTTACGCCGATTGTGAGCGTACCAGTGTCGGCGGGTCGCGCTGCCAGTTCCGCGGCCACTTCCATTGCCTCCAGTACTACGGGCTTTGGGAGAAGTGTCTACAACAGCGTCAGAAATTTGTTCTGACGATTCTGATGAGGGCGTTCCCACGGACTGTTGGGAACGCCCATCGCCGGGAACGCCCGGTACCTCGTGTTTATTGTCTCGCGAAGCGGCTGACCTCGGCTTCGTCGAGTTTCACGTCAAAGAGTCGAACCTCGTCAATCGCGCCGTCGAGGAAGTCAGAAACGGACTGTTCATTGACACCACCGCCAATCGTGAATGGTGTCTTTTCCACGGAGAGTGGCCAACCCACGTCCTGACAGATGGTCGGATTGCCATCGACAAACCCGCATTGTGTGACGCCATCGTAGGTCATGGCAACGTGGGTCCATCGGTTGAGTGGAAAGTTCTCGAATGAGGAGCCGTAGAAGAAATTGATGCCGACCGACAGTGTCCCGCTTGTCAATCCGAGGAAGAAATTCTCGAGTCGGGTGCCTGGGATGTGCTGTTGAATGAAGGCCGTAAAGGGTCCGGTCGAGTTGTAGCGACGAACGTTGACCCACGCTGAAAAGGATACGGCGTTGGCGATACCCGGGCGGGTCAGGCTGTCTGACGGCTCGATTCGAACCCATTTGTCTTTGCCATTGAAACCGAGCGCCGCTCCAAATCGACCGGGAACCCACTCCGGTGAAAACTGAACGACCGAGTTGTTGGGCAAAAGGCCCTGGACGGCAAAAGCGGTGTTGTTGTTTCCTGAATTGTCCCTTGCTGAAAATCCCGCCCCTTCGTCGAATTGCCAGTATCCAATCGGGTCTCGCTCCCTGGGCAACACGTTGGCAGACAGAGAGACGGACGCCATCGCTCCCAGGTTGTTGTATGCGGTGAGGAACTGAGTTCGCGGACCTTGTTGGGATGTATTTGGCGAAACCGTCACAGAACACGTCGATCCTGCTTGTAGTACGAATCCTGTGCATTTGTCACTCAGGATCGTGAAGCTGGAATCGAGTGTCACCTGGGTGACGACGGTGGCAGATTGCGCTCCATTTTCCGGACGGAGGAAGAACGTCGCGCTGGGCGCGCTGTCCTCCGGGATGGTTCCGAAGTCGTGGAATGTTTCACTCCACATTATCCCTCTGCGCACGCGAACGCGGCCCGTCATGAACGCTTGTGTGAATTCACCTCCCGCCGCACTCGCATCAAGTGTCGAATACTGGGTTTGGCTAAAGGCGGCTGAAATGAAACTGACGCGAATGCCGCAGGAGCCGCCGGGGGCCAACGAAGCACCGCATTCCGAAACGAAAGTAAACCCCGACATGGGGTTGCCGAGTTTCACCTCGGGGCGGCTGATAGGTGTCGTGCCGTTGTTGTAAAGCGTGAAAATCTTCGTGACCGCGACGTCGGTGCCGTCTTCGCCGAAATCCCACGACGACGGCGAGATGGTGAAGTTCGTCCCAGCAGGCCCCTTGCCCCCAGTGAGCGTGACCGTAACGCTGGTCCCGAGTTTGTCACTCAGGACGACAGTGCCCGTCGCGGCGCCTGCATCCTTGACGCTGAAGGTGACCAGAAACTCACAGCTTGCTCCCGGTGGAAGCGCATTCTTGCATGTGTTGACGTCGAGTCCAAAGTTGCTCGATCCAGTTCGATCAAAGCGAAAGGAGCCGGCATTCCCTTTCCCGACATTGGTAATACGAATCGCGACTGGGGATGACCTGCTCCCGATCGGAAGCTCTCCGAAATTCACCTGAGTTGGGAAGACGATGACCATGGACGGAAAGGACGTGCCGCCTGTCCCACCGGCGCCGATGCCACCGGCGCCGATGCCACCAGTGCCGCCGGACGAAGTGCCACCCGTCACGGGAAAACCGCCGCCGCCGAAAGAGCCGCCCGCGGGGGAGCCCGCAACGACGCCGCTGGATTCCCCGCGGGGAAGCCAGCAACGCCGCCACGGTTCGTGTTTCCTCCGTCACCGCCACCACCAGCGTTCGATCCGCCATCGCCGCCGCTGCCACCCGCCGATTGCCCAGCAGCACCAAGCTGTAGGTCGAGAGGTGCGCTCAAGCAAGCGCTGAAAAACAAAAGCAACCCAAGCGACTTACGCGGCACGCTACCCATCAATCGTTACCTCTTATGAAGCCGAGTCTAATCGATCTGGGGCGTGACGGAAACGTCGGCGGGGCCACAGGTGAAAAAACGCACCGCAAACCGGGTATCGGAATCGACTGAGACGTGATGGGGGCGCGACGGCGCGACGACGCCCACAACGGCCGGGCGCAGGACGAACGAA
>Ga0163147_10009138_pt1 | contig 10797 bp, 8 predicted proteins | sample OliLakLV19MP6G1_FD_148597 | JGI IMG/M metagenome (GOLD analysis project Ga0163147, IMG submission 148597) | Freshwater microbial mat bacterial communities from Lake Vanda, McMurdo Dry Valleys, Antarctica- Oligotrophic Lake LV.19.MP6.G1 | ecosystem: Environmental > Aquatic > Freshwater > Lake >... | reverse complement strand
TTGGAGTCCTGCGTGCCCTAGGTACGCTATCTACTGTGCGAAATAGCGTACCTACGGCACGCAGGACCGCCCATTCCTCTAATGCTACAAAGATGTTGCTCCGATGGAGCAGGGCGGCTGAATAGTTACCTTTGGTGACACGGCCAGCGTTTGTGTCCAAAGTCTAATGCAACTAAACATTAAATAATAGATACCTTGCTCCGTGTCTTTCTACATCAAAAACATGGTCTGCGCCCGCTGCATCCGCAAGGTCGAACGTTTGGTTACTGAAGCGGGCCTGGAAGTAAAAAATGTGCACCTGGGTGAAGCAGAATTAACCATGGTGGAAGGTGTGACCATCGAGAAGTACATCATTGCCCAAAAAATCGAGCGTGTAAAAGAGTTGCTCCTATATAACGAACGGTCGCTCAGCGAAATCGCCTGGCAGACCGGATACAGCAGCACACAGCACCTGAGTAATCAATTCCGGCAGGTGACGGGGCTGACTCCGACGCAGTTCAAAGCGGAGCATCGCCAATATGGGCGACATGAGCGGAAGCCGCTGGACGCGATGTGAACAAAATCCTGTACAACTCCCCCAAAAACCTGTGCACCCCTAAATGAACAATTGTTGAAAAAAGACTTGACGGTCACTTCAGTATGATGAAATCCAAGCTGTTACACTTTCTTCTTCTCCTTTCGTATTTTTCTGTTGGGGCCCAAACCACCGTGCGCTGGTCGGATTCTATCGTGGTAACTTCCACGCCCGATGCCATCACTGCTCCCCGTGTGAACCTCCTGCCCGATGGCACGCCACTGGTCAGTTGGGGCAGAAGCGGCAGTACCTCCCAAATCTGGTGCGCCCGGTTGGAGAATGGTGCTTTCAGCCTGCCAGTGGGCGTTGCGCAAGGTGCTTCCGAGCCAAGTTTGTTCGGGTTTGGGGGCTATGACATAGCGGTATCAGGAAATCAGGTGTTCATCGTATTTGAACAAACACAACAGGGTATTTTTTTAGCCCGGTCAGAGGATGGCGGCCAGACTTTCACCAAAGCCAACACGGTACAGGGGCCTGTAGCCGGCGGTTATTCAACACTGTCGTCAGTCGTAGTGGATGGCACCGGCAATCCGGTGGTCAGTTATATTTATGAGCAGAATGGGACAGCCGCTTATCGGGTGAGCCGCTCCCAAGATGGAGGCTTCTCCTTTCAGGCGCCTGTAACGGGCAATGCCCCGGCCCCGGGCGCGGCCGTCTGCGAGTGCTGCACCTCCGACCTGCTGGCGTCCGGCGATTCAATTTGGCTGCTGTTCCGCAACAACAACTTGAATGTCCGCGACATTTGGATGAGCCGCTCCACCGATTTGGGAGCCACATTTGATACAGCCACCGATGTGGATGCAACGGATTGGAAGCTGAATGCCTGCCCCATCGCCGGACCGCGCATGACACGGGCGGGCGACAGTCTCCTGACCGTGTGGATGAGCGCTGCCAGCGGCACCAGCCGGGTCTATCTCAGCACACTTCATGCGGGGACTATGCAAGCGGGCCAACAATTGGCTTTTCCTACCTCGAATGCCCCGACCACCCAAACATTGGCGGATGTGACCGCGTTGGGCGATACGGTGGGAGTGGTTTTTCTGGAAAAATCCAAAGAGATCGTGTTCTGCTATTCCACCCAAAGCACCGCGAATTTGAACATACAAAGCACCCGTTTTGCGTTGCTCAATCATACGTTGCAATATCCCTCGCTGGCATTTCGCGACGGGGTTTTTCACCTTGTGTACGCCGACGCAACTGCCGATAAGGTGTTGTACAGGCGTGGCACGGTGACCAAAAGCAGCCGGACGAATGCGCCGGACGAAGGGCGCATTTCCGTTTTTCCCAATCCGGCTGTTTCCGGCGAATCATTGACCGTGCAAATGAAATTGCTTCAAACGGGGAAAATCAGTTTTGATCTGATGGATGCCCGGGGAAAAGTCGTCCGAACCTTTTCCATGATTGAAAAGGTAAGTGATCATCCCGTTTTTACGCTCAAAACCACAGGGCTTTCAGCAGGCGTTTACTTCCTGACAGCGCGATTGGAGGGAAAAGTGTTGGGGACTGAAAAAGTGATTCTGAAATGAGTCAAACTGCCGAAAAATCTAAAATGCACTGATTGAAAACACAATATATTCCAGGAAAAAAAGCCCCCACACAAACTGATAATACCTGCTCATGGAACGGCTCTCGGCCGGAAGTGTGCGCCGTGACATGTACCCAACAGCGAGTATAAACAGCCCGTGTACGACCATCAATAGATTTGTATTCCAGTCGTCCGGGTATCGGGCAGCCATCGCGATCACGCCGACAAATACCAGGAGCAGGATCAGATTGCCCCAGAAAAAAACCTGTTTGGCGCCCCAGATCAGGGTCAATGTACGGATCTGATGCTGTTGATCCCCTTTCATATCCGGGATGTCCTTGAACCAGGCAATGACCACACTGTACACAAAAATAGTGCTTGCCAGCATCCATACAATCGGTGGCAGATCCGTGCTTTGATTCAGCACCTGATTGAAATGCAAAAACAAGAGCAAATTGACGACCAGCCCGCGAATGGCTATAATGCAAAAAGCCGCCCAGAAATAGAAGCGTTTGAGCCGGAAGGGAGGCAACGAATAGATGGTTCCCAAAAACAAACTGATCAAAATAGTGGCCAGCAGAAACCCGCCGTAATATATGCCGATGCCAAGCGCTGGCAAGACAGCAAGGAAGATCAGCCGACGGGCAAACTCTACCGTATAAGCGCCTGACGCCAATGGCAGGTAAGGCTTGTTGATGCGGTCTATGTCAATATCGGTCAGTTGATTCAGTCCCACGATGTAGATGTTGGCGCCGAGGCACGCAATCAATGTCAAAATCAGGTGGCTGACCGCCCAGGAGGTTCCGGCATGACCGGCTGACAAGGCGATGCAATAAAGCGCCGTCACACTCACTACAGTTCCTATGACGGTGTGCAAGCGGGAGAACAGCAGAAAATTACGGAGTGTTTTCATAGCCATGCTTGTAATACGCCAAACCGGATCAGCCCGGTCTGGTAACCTTGTCGCATATAGCGCATCGCCCAGGCGCCCTTGATCGTACCCGTGCCGGAATGCAACAAGCCAGTCAGTCCTCGCCAGGTGAGTGCCGAGCGGATCACTTCCCCCCAAAAGGGCGCTACCGCAGCACTCCAGTCGGCGGTTTTTACTTTTTTAAAACCTGCGTCCTGCGCCAGGTTTTCATACTGGCTCATGCTAATCATTGGTGGCAAATGGTAAAAACGACCGATCTGATGCAGCAATTTTTCCTCGCTGCTCGTCAGGGATTTTGTGGTCGTATCCCGGCGGCACCAGGTGGCCATGAGCAGGCAGCCGCCTGGGGTCAACAAACTGCGACACAGATTCAACAAGCCTTGTTTATCGGCAATATGTTCGGCACTTTCCATAGACCAAATCAGGTCAAACAAGTTTTCGGCTGGTTGCAATTGCATCATATCCTTCACTTGGACGGACACTTTGTCCGCCAGGCCGGATTGCCGGTTATAACGTGCAGCCGCTTCCGCCTGCACGGGCGACAAGGTCAGGCCCAATACCTGCGCATCGAATTGTCTGGCTAAATGCCGGGCGCTGCCACCTACTCCACAGCCCAGGTCGAGGATGTTTTCTGCAACCGTGATGTCCGCCCATTCCAGCAATTCACGGATCATATCTGTCTGGGCTTTTATGCGCGGCTTTTGAGCGCGTCCATCCAGGCCATAGAATCCGTGGTGCATGTGTTCGCCCCAATGATCCAGCCACAAGGGAGTGGATTCATCGTAAAACGTCCTGATTTTATCATTCAAGTCTGAAGCCATCTTATCAACGTATGATCCACCAAACAAGGGCGGTAAACAATCCAAAAAGAATCACTAAAACCATTTTCTGGTATCCGTTCAGCCGTTCTCGATAGTCAGCCGAAATATCCCGCTGTTTGCCAATACTGAACAGATAGCCCAACAGGGCGGCAGGGATGAATAAAAAACCGGCCAGCGAACCTATCAAGACCCTCCAGATCATTTTTAAGGTTCTGAAAACCCCGTTTTGGGCATCATTTTCCTCAGTTTCAAGAGCGGTTAAAACAGGTCCGTTTGGTGAGATTCCGGCAGTATTTTTCTTTCCTGCGATCGCAATACCGTACTTTTCATCGGAAACCCAGTGTGGTGCCGTGTATATCACCCGGATATCGGTAAAGCCAGCTTGCTTCATCCAGTCGCGGTACTGTTCGTCAGTGGGGAATAACATCCACGTTGTGGCCAACCATCGGGCCAGCCGTCCTTTCGGTTCCAGCGGACCGATCATCAGTGCTGTTCCGCCCGGTTTGATGACCCGGTAGGCTTCATTGAGTCCTTGCTGTGGGTTGGGCCAGTATTCGATACTGCCTGCCGAGATGTATCGGTCGAAAGCATCGGTTGGTAAAGGCAGTTGTTCAGCATCACCGAGGATAAACGTACAACCCTGAAGGTCCGGCTTTTTGCGCGCCCGGGCCATTTGGTGAGGGCTCTGATCTACGCAGGTGACGTTTTCTGCATCCACAAAACGGACGATGCCTTGTGTATTGAAACCAGTACCGGAGCCGACATCCACGACTGTAAGATGGGGAGAGTTGAAGTGGGCCAGCACCTGACAGTCATCGCGCATTTTTCGGGTCCAAAACAAGGGGTTCACCAGTTTATCATAAAAAATAGACAAGAAGCGATAGAACCAGTAGGCTTCTTTCTTGTGTTGGACCAGGCGCATGTTTTTGAAAGGTTGATGAATGTTGATGAGGGTTTATGGGGGTTGATGGGGGTTGATGAGGGTTGATGAGGGTTGATGAAGGTTTATGAAGGTTTATAAGGGTTGATGAAGGTTGATGAAGGTTTATAAGGGTTGATAAAGGTTGATGAAGGTTTATAAGGGTTTATAAGGGTTGATAAAGGTTGATGAAGGTTTATAAGGGTTTATAAGGGTTGATAAAGGTTTATAAAGGTTTATAAGGGTTGATGAAGGTTTATAAGGGTTGATAAAGGTTGATGAAGGTTTATAAGGGTTGATGAAGGTTGATGAAGGTTTATAAGGGTTTATAAAGGTTGATGAAGGTTTATAAAGGTTTATAAGGGTTGATGAAGGTTGATGAAGGTTTATAAGGGTTTATAAGGGTTGATGAAGGTTTATAAGGGTTTATAAGGGTTGATAAGGGTTGATGAAGGTTTATAAGGGTTGATAAAGGTTGATGAAGGTTTATAAGGGTTTATAAAGGTTGATGAAGGTTTATAAGGGTTGATAAAGGTTTATAAGGGTTTATAAGGGTTGATGAAGGTTTATAAGGGTTTATAAGGGTTGATGAAGGTTTATAAGGGTTTATAAGGGTTTATAAGGGTTGATGAAGGTTTATAAGGGTTTATAAGGGTTGATGAAGGTTTATAAGGGTTTATAAGGGTTGATGAAGGTTTATAAAGGTTGATGAAGGTTGATGAAGGTTTATATACGTGATGCGCTCAATCTCATCAACCCTCATCAACCCTCATCAACCCTCATCAACCCTCATAATAAACCCTCATCAACCCTCATAATAAACCCTTATAAACCCTCATCAACCCTCATAATAAACCCTTATAAACCCTTATAAACCTTCATCAACCCTCATCAACCCTTATAAACCTTCATCAACCCTTATAAACCCTTGTAAACCCTCATCAACCCTTATAATAAACCCTTATCAACCCTCATCAACCCTCATAATAAACCCTTATCAACCCTCATCAACCCTCATCAACCCTCATCAACCCTCATCAACCCTCATCAACCCTCATCAACCCTCATCAACCCTTATAAACCTTCATCAACCCTTATAAACCCTCATCAACCCTTATAAACCCTTATAAACCCTTATAAACCCTTATAAACCCTTATAAACCCTTATAAACCTTCATCAACCCTCATCAACCCTCATCAACCCTCATCAACCCTCATAATAAACCCTTGTAAACCCTCATCAACCCTCATCAACCCTCATTATAAACCCTCATCAACCTTCATCAACCCTCATTATAAACCCTCATCAACCTTCATCAACCCTCATTATAAACCCTTATAAACCTTCATCAACCTTCATCAACCCTCATCAACCCTTATAAACCCTCATCAACCTTCATCAACCCTCATCAACCCTTATAAACCCTCATCAACCCTTATAAACCCTTATAAACCCTTATAAACCCTTATAAACCCTTATAAACCCTTATAAACCCTTATAAACCCTTATAAACCTTCATCAACCCTCATAAACCCTCATAAACCTTCATAAGCCCTTATAAACCTTCATCAACCCTCATAAACCTTCATCAACCCTCATCAACCCTCATAAACCTTCATCAACCCTCATCAACCCTTATAAACCCTTATAAACTCTTATAAACCTTCATCAACCTTCATCAACCCTCATCAACCTTCATCAACCCTTATAAACCCTTATAAACCCTTATAAACCCTTATAAACCTTCATCAACCTTCATCAACCCTCATCAACCCTCATCAACCCTCATCAACCCTCATCAACCCTCATCAACCCTCATCAACCCTCATCAACCCTCATCAACCCATTCGTTCCTATTATCTCATGCGTAATAGCAGTGACCGGGCAAATCTCTTCACAAATCATGCAAGCAATATCACAGGGTGTCTGCACGGCGATCGTATCGAAATCGCTGATAAATCCAGCATCTTGCGGGCAAATGGCTACGCACACGCCGCATTTGATGCAAGCATTCCAGGAGATGGAAAAAATAACGGGCAAGGATTTCACAGTGCTTATATTTTTTTAAAGGGTGAATTTGGGCTGAAGTATTCCGCCATCGTTTTAAAAAGCGCTTCGTCGCGTTGTTCGATGTTTTTCATTCTGAAAATTTGTGCCTTGATTTCGTAGAGTTCCCACATTTTTCGGCCGAGCGCTGCCATCCAAAGGTCTTGTTGGGTGCTCAGGTTTTGCGCATTCGGCACTTGGCCCGACGCAATGAACCCACTCAGGAATTCCCCGGCAATCTTACCGCTGCTCAAAGCAGTGTGGATGCCGCCGCCGGTAATGGGGTTGACGTGCCTGGCCGCGTCGCCCACCAGAATCATATTGTCAGCATATTGGGTGCGGAGGGGATGGGACAGGGGTACGCCGCCGCCTTGCACTTCCAGGATGCGGGCATCGCGGAATCGTTCTTTAAAAAAAGATCGTTTCAGGAAATGGTCCAGGTGCCAACGGGCATTGAATTCGGTCATGGAGCAAATCACGCCCAGCCCAATCTCCACGTAACCATGTCCTTTGGGAAACACCCAGGCATAACCGCCAGGGGCCCATTGATGACCTGTCACAATTTCTAGCAAGCCATCTGCCGCCACCTGATCCACTACAAATTGCAGGCAACTGGCGAGTTCGGTGAATTTCAGGTGGGTTTGAAGACCTGCCCATTTTCCTACCTGCGATTGCAAACCGTCGGCGCCTACAATGATTTTTGTTCGAACCTGCACGTCTTCATTGAAGTGCTTGATTTTCACTATCACATCAGCACCCTCCCGTTCGTATCCCTTGGCTTCTGCCTTCAGGATCACTTGGGTACCTGCCCTTTCCGCCAGGGTCATCAGGTACCGGTCGAAACGACGGCGATCCACCACATATCCCAGGGGCGTTTGTTCTGGTCCAGGTCCATACGTGTCGGGTTTCAAATCCCGGTAATCTATTTTTGAACATGCGCCCTGGGTATCAAATATGCTGAAGCCGTAGATGGCTTCTTGAATAAACTCGTCGCTGATGCTGACCTCATTGTCCAGCAGGGCATGACGACTTACTGCTCCGGAGCATTGTACGGGAGCGCCCAACTCCTGGCGTTTGTCGAGCAGCAGGACTTTTAATCCATGTTGTGCAGCAAATCGGGCAGTGGTGGCGCCTGCGGGTCCCGAACCGATGATGGTGATGTCAAAATACTCCAAAGCGTGTGAAAGAAAGCGTTCTGTTTTTTCTAAAAAGAACTATGCCAGATAAAACAGGCTGTAAAATACACGGCCCGCCAGACATGGTCTGACGGGCCGTGAAATGCTGAAAGCATCCTGGCCAATGGATCAGTGCCGGCCCTTCTTTCCCCCGCCCTGCACTTTAATCTTCTTCGCGCTACCGCCATGCCGGCCTTCTACCGTAGTTTCTTTCTTTGTTACGCTACGGCCACGTTTACCTTCCACCGTAGTTTTTTCCTTGGTGACGCTTCTACCGTGTTTGCCCTTGACGGCAGTCGTGGTTTTGGTGGCGTGTACATGGATTCGGAAGCGCTGACCGGGACTTGCAGCACAATCGCGTGGACATCGCCGTCCATACGGTCAACCACCCGGACGTAGTCAATCTGGCCGTCATCGTTCAGGTCCAGGTTGTTGACGTCGTTGTTTTCTGTATTCAGCAATTTTTTTAGCCTATATGCAACCTTTAGTAGCGGGATTTCCGAAGGGAATTTATTTTTTGAAAGTAAAGACTGCGAAAGGACAGGCCGTGAGAAAATTCATCAGAAATTGAGTGCCAAAAATCAACCATACTATATGAGGAAGGCGCTGATTGTAATCGGGCTATTCATGTTTTTTGCAGCCAAAAAAAACGCCCAAATCCTAACTGATACGGTTTCTAAATCCATTGGTACACCTCTTCCAAATGCAGCCTCACGAGGGTTAACGACGCGCTATCTCTTCATCGTAACCACCGACGGCTTCCGTTGGCAGGAGATGTTCGGCGGAGCGGATAGTGTGCTGCTATTCGATCCTGCTTCGCAGGCCCTCAATACGTCAGCCGCTACGGCAAAATTTTGGGCTGCTACACCCGAAACGCGCCGCCATGCGCTCCTGCCTTTTCTCTGGTCCACTTTTGCCCGCGATGGCCAATTGTATGGTAATCGTTCCTATGGCAACAAAATGGACGTGACCAACTGGTGGGCTTTCTCTTACCCGGGCTATAACGAAATGTTTACTGGCCGGTCGGATAACTTGCGGATTTTTTCGAACAAGAAAATCTATAACCCAAATCAGAATGTGCTGGAATTCTTTCAGAAGCAACCGCCGCTGAGGGGTAAAGTGGCCGTATTCACCAGTTGGGATGCTTTCCCCTACATTCTAAATGCCCGTCGCGCCGGCATACCCATCAGCAGTGGCAAAGAAAACCGCCGCCCCGGCACTCACAATCTGCATTTGCCCCAAGGCAGACTTGACGACCCTTTCACCTGGACGGCCGGTTTTAACTATGTGCGGGAGCAACGGCCTCATGTCATCTATATCGCCCTGAATGCCACCGACCTGCTGGGGCATACCGGCCATTATCCGGCTTATCTCGATGCCGCGCACCGGTTTGATGAATATTTGGGTCAATTGTGGACGTATATTCAGCAGGATTCGATGTACCGTAACAAAAGCACCTTGCTGATTACTACCGATCACGGGCGGGGCGGCGGGACAGTTCGACGCTGGATGGAGCATAACCGCCACTTATCTGGCTCGAAACACATCTGGCTAGGTATACTGGGCCCGGACACCCCGCCGCTGGGGGAGGTACGCGCACCCATGCAACTTTGGCAAAAGCAATTTGCACAAACAGCGGCCTATTTCCTGGGCTTAAAATTCCATCGGGGCCAAAAGCGGTGACGGCCATTAAAAGTAACAGATTCAAATTATTCAAAGCCTTATCTGTCAAAAACGCTGCCAGTGAGCCGCGCTACAACCATCTTGTCATGAATAAAACACTCCTCACGCTCTTCGCTTTAACCTTGGCCTATTCAGGTTGGGCCCAAACCCTCACCGGCACGGTCACCGACCTGAACGACCTCCCCGTGCCCAATGCGCGCGTCACGATATTTATAAACGACACCTTTTTATTCAGAGAGACCCGCACCGATGCGAGCGGAGTGTATCTTTTTGAAAACCTTGAGTGGGTTTACTTCTTTTTCAATGTGGCAGCGCGAGGTTTTGAGCTCTTTCAAAATACCACCACGGGTATCGTCGGTACGGTCGTCCACAACGCGCAACTCCTGCCCGAAACCCACCCCGGCGAATGGACAACCATCATGGACTCGCCCGAACCATTGGGCGGCACCGATCTGGGCGTACTGTTGCCAGATGGCCGCATTTATTATTGTCACAATACCAAGGACCCCTTCGTGTTCGACCCTGTGCTCGATGATACACTTTCGATCCCCGGTGACACCAAAGTGCAAGGATGCGCCGCTTCCAAATTGCTGTGGAACGGCAACGTCGTCATGGCAGGCGGTACGGAGATGGAAGTGTTCGGCCCCGGCACACAGAAAATCAAACAGTTCAACTCTGCCACGAAGACTTGGCAGCCGTTGCCCAAAATGCTCGATTACCGATGGTATCCCTCCATGACTCAATTAGCCGACGGGCGGCTGCTTCTGGTCGGCGGCGGCGGACTGAACAACCCCGTCCGGGTAAAAACCTGCGAACTCTACGACCCCATCGCAGGCACAACGAAATGGGCGGATACAGTGGCCATCGGCATGGAACAATCCCCCATCCTGGTGCTGTACAGCGGCAAAGTGCTGATGACTTTCCGCCCACCGCAACTGTTCGATCCTGCGACCGAGCAGTGGGATTTGGCCGCTGATTTCGTGCAGGGCAACCGGATGCCCAACGGCGACCACGTGGACCACGAACTGGTGCATTTGCCGGAAGGCCAAGTGGTGGCCATCGGCTTCAAGCCCTTCCCGGCTGGCAGCGGCGGCAACCTCGTGGAGCGCTACGACCCTAGCG
>Ga0163147_10009133_pt1 | contig 10803 bp, 8 predicted proteins | sample OliLakLV19MP6G1_FD_148597 | JGI IMG/M metagenome (GOLD analysis project Ga0163147, IMG submission 148597) | Freshwater microbial mat bacterial communities from Lake Vanda, McMurdo Dry Valleys, Antarctica- Oligotrophic Lake LV.19.MP6.G1 | ecosystem: Environmental > Aquatic > Freshwater > Lake >... | reverse complement strand
CGGCAGGGTGACGAGAATCAGCCAGAAGAAGTGATCTAAACAGGTGGCTCATTCTGTGGTCGAATGGAGGTAGAAAATCGACTCAGCCATAGGACGCATAGCAATTCAGCGGACGCAGATCGGTAGAGACTCAATAGGAAGGATGACAACTATGGAACATAAGGTGATGCCATCAACGCATCAACGCACACAGTACCAACATGGCGATCACCATACTGGTCAGGTTCCTGATAGCCATAAGAAGCATAGCGGTCATGGGGTCGATCACAGCGGACATGAATTAATGTTCCGTAATCGTTTCTGGGTCAGCCTGGTACTGACCATCCCGGTACTCCTGTTCAGTCCGATGATTCAGGAGTGGTTCGGCTTCGCCATGCCCGAATTCACGGGGAGTAATCTGATCGGCCCTGGCTTTGCCATCGCCATTTTTCTCTATGGGGGCTTGCCCTTCTTGCAGATGGCGCTGCCGGAAGTGCAGAGCCGTAAACCGGGGATGATGACGCTGATTTCGCTGGCGATTACGGTGGCGTTTGCTTACAGCCTGTTTGCAATTTTTGCTGTTCCCGATAGCGGTTTCTTCTGGGAGATGGCGACGCTGATTGACATCATGTTGTTGGGTCATTGGTTGGAGATGCGGAGTGTACGCCAGGCATCGGGTGCCCTCAATGAACTGGCAAAACTGATGCCTGATACCGCCGAGCGTATTCGTGAGGACGGCTCTATTGAAGAAGTTGGTGTAACCGATCTGAGCAAGGATGATCTGCTGCTGGTGCGTCCGGGATCGAGTATGCCAACCGATGGCGAAATCGTTGAAGGAGACTCCGAACTGAACGAGGCGCTGCTCATCTACAGCGAACCTGATCCCGAGTCAGACATTCTCGAAGCGGCGGTAAGCGGGGTCGTGCTGCGGATCATCGACGGACCAGCATTGATCAACGACGTGCGTTGGTGGAAGGTGCGCTCGATCAGTGGGATCGAGGGCTGGACACCGGGAGTGGTCGATGGCGATGCCGTTCTGGTGCCGCTCAGCGAAATGGTCACACCGACAGCAACGCCTACCGCGCCTCCGATAACTGCAACCAGCACTCCTCAAAATCTGCCGAACATATTGCGCGTCGGGGGACAAGCCCGGGTGTATGTGGAAGATGAAGGCTTGAAACTCCGCAGCAGCCATGATGTAAACAGTTCAATCCTTGAAAACCTGCCCGTCGGTACTGTCGTTACGCTACTCGCAGGTCCTGTTAGTGGCGGGGCGTATCGATGGTGGCAGGCGCGTAGCCCGGCAGGAAATGAGGGGTGGCTTGTCGAAAGCGCTGACGGAATCACCACGCTCATCCCGATTGCTGCTGTTCCAACAGCGAATACTTCTGGGCTGGATGGACAGTTCGCGCTTAGTGCGGAAGTTCAGATCGTCAGTTTGGAACCCGCGTTTCCATTGCGCGCTTCGCCTTCCATGCGAGCTGCTGTCATCACCAATCTTTCGCGCAGCGAGCGCGCCAGTATCATCGGCGGACCGCAAGTTGTCTCGGAGTCAGAGGGCGGCGTGCCGCAGAATTTCATATGGTGGCAGATTCGAGCGGCGGGAGGAACAGAAGGATGGATACAGGCGGCATACTATGGTGAGCCCGTCTTGATCTCCTACAACCCCGCCAACCCGATCCAGCCTGTGACCTGTACGCTCAGCACCTTCCGCGATGTCAACATTCGCAGGGGTCCCGGAACGGGCTATGAGCAGATCGCCAGCCGGGAGGGCGCAAACCAAATTCTGGCGGCGGATGGTCAGCACGGCGACATTGCAACCCCGGAAGCGCACTGGTGGCGGCTGTACAGCGGCTTCTGGATTAGAGACGATCAGGTCAGCGAACAGACACGCGAAAGCTGTGCGCCGCTTGCCAGTGGTCGAGCGTGACGGTCGGTGCCTCATCCCGTGTATTGAGCCAGTCGAGTGACGCGAACAGCGATGCCAGCTTGAAGGCTTGGACGTGCATCCGCCCGTAGACACCCTTCAGCCGATCATCAAGTTCGACCTCGCGGCGGGGATCGCACAAGCGGCGCAGATGATCGCCATAGTGTTGAACTTCCGCCCAACACTCGACATTGAGTCGCAACGCGCTCGGCGCACTCCAGCCCATCTCGGTCAGCTGGGGCGCGGGCAAACGCTCGTGCAACTTTTGCAAATCGTCGATCAGATCAGGCGGCGCAGGCTGGTAGATGAGTGATGCCGGACGCTCGGCATAATCCGGTTCCGGCATGAGCAGTGCGAACCGGACGAGCAAACCGTTGTCCCAGTCGCCCGTGCTGATGGCACACCCCAAACTTGCCGGCGTGGTGACACCGAGGATCGACAGTGCTGCATTTTCGACGATGTTCAGTCCCGTTTGGGTATCCTTATCGAAGTAATCTGGGCAATCGTACAACTCCATCAATAGGTCTTTCATGCCCACCATGTAATCGCGTTTGTTGATGGCACCGAATAACCCCGACACTTCGTCTTTGAGCAAGCCGCGTTGGGCGGCGAAGGGTTGCGCCTTGGTCAAGCGATCCTGCTGCGCTTTCGAGAGCTTGTCATAGTTGGTCGGCATCCGTCCCGCCAACGCCTCTTGAAACCGTTCCGGTGAACCCGGTGTCGGCATGAGCATGTGCGGGATGGCTGCCCGCGCCACGCTCTCCGCCAGTTTGTAGGCGGTGGACTTGCGATAGAACGTCGTTCCAGCGACGAGCATCATGTACAGATTCGGATAGATGCGAACACCCCACGGGGATTCGCCGTACAATCTACGCCCGACAGCAGTCGCCAGTAGCCACAATCCCGCCGCCTCGTGAAAGACCATCGGCGTTTGATTGCCCGTCGCGCCCGCCCAGTCGGTGTAACGCGCCAACCAGTCGGGAAGTTTTGCCTCACCTTTGCCCCTTATCGTTGGGGGTTCGTCGGGTGGCTGGCGCTCGTCTCGCCGTGTTTGGTGGGTATGCCGGATCAGCGGCGGTTCAGGTTTTGCCGCTTCGCTTATGACCAATCCGCCCAACTGCCCCTGATCGATGTTCAAGCGCGCACAAATATCCTTCGCCAGCATCGTCCCGCAGACATAGCAATGCCCGTAGCCGCTGACCGTATGGAACCCGAACGACGGGTTGCGGTCGCCATGTTTGTGCCCTTGCGGGTTGATACAGCGTCCATGCAGCCAGTCGCCATGTGGCTTGAAACCTTGCCCGGCTAGGGTGCGGGCAATTTCCTCGACGACACGATGGTTCAAGGGTGACTCGCCAATGGGTGCGCTGATGCGCGGCGGTTTCCACGCTTGAACCGCTTGCCGTGCCTTGAACGACTCGATCCACGCTGCTAATTCATCAAGGTTCGGTACACGCAAGATGTCGAGGGCTTTCTCGATACGGTATGGTTGTCCCGTGATCGGGTGAATGCTCGGTGGCGCGACCACCTGCCGACCGTTTCCACACAACTCCAAATGACCAATCGGCGTGTTCATCGCTTTCACGCTCGGCGGCAGCACTTCGGCGTAGAAATAGACATGTCGCCCGATGCCACCACCGCTGGCTACCGTGTAGGTTTCGGCAAGCACCGGGAATGTCGCTGCGAAAGCGGCATAGCCCGCTGCCCCGTCCAAGTCGAGTACAACTAGATTGCCCGACACTGCCCCGCAGACGATGCCAACATTCCCGAATGACCAGCCCCGGATCGTTTTTTCACCTGCCCTTTCCTGCTGAAACTGCGTCCAACTCTTTAACGCTGGACGCTTGCCGTCCAGCGGGATCACACTCAAGCCAAGCGCGGCATATGCCAGCGCTACCGATAAAATCGTGTCTTGCTCTGCCGCCGAAACTATCAGAGGCACAGTTGAGGAGTTCATCGTACTTCCTTTATATAGATCACACCGGATGTAAAACGTGCTGTTGGACAGCCGTGTGAACCTGATGTATCCTCAAGTTGCTCAGACATGAAGAAACATCAGGTTCACCCACGCCGCCAGTGCATTTACGCTGGCGGTTTGGTTTTCTTATGAACGACGACACTTTCGATCAACTCGCTCACCATCTCCTGAAAATCGACCCCTTCAGTAATCGCTTCGGCAAGCAGATCCCCGGCTTCAATCTGTTCTTTGCGAAGACGCTCGTACAGCAGGTGCAGCATCTGCAAGTTCATCCACAACCCGACGGACAGCAGCCGCTCGACGTGATCGACACGCCGCCCGAAGGCTTTAGTGAAATGCTTGCGGCTGCCGATCACGTCTTCCTGCTCGTCGAGGAAGACGCGCAAGGCAGCGCGCACCACCTCAGACTTGGCTTCGTCGCGCCCACGCGCTACCTGCTCCAGTCGGTCGTCCATCGCGTCGGTCACCTGCACCGATAGACGCCGAGGATATTCGATACGGTTTTGCTTCACGATTCCTCACTTGCAGTGTTTGCGAACGAAAAAAGCTTTTGCGGTGCGGTTTTGGTGGCGCAGAGCACGGCGAACCGTGACGCGCCATGCCTTTCAGCGTCGGGGGGCTGCGGCACCCCCGACGCTGGCGCGACGCTGCCAAGCGTGGCGCATCAAGCCTCTCCGGCATGTGAGGAGCGAGTTCATTAAACTCGCTACCCCTACTTCGTAGCGGGTAGGGTGTCCCGCCCGCCAACACGCACGCCGCAAGGCGCTGTCGGAATGGCGGGACACCCACGAGCGGCAAGCTTACGAAGTAAGCACAGCCGCTCGTATGCTTTTGTGCTGGTTGCCCCAAGTGCCATGCAAACCGACGACTCATCGATCCAACTCCAAACTCGAACTCATGCTGATATCGAGATCGGGGGAGACTGGTTCCTGCGCTAACACCTCTTCTCGAAGGAGTCGCCACTCTTGACCAATAGTCCGATCCAGCAAGGTCTCAAACTCATGTCGAGCAATGTGATGCAAGTTGTCTTCGCGCTTTAGTCCGCCTCGGTCGGTACACACCTGCTGCCGTTCCACACGATGAGATTGGCGTTCGCCGATGCTGTTCTCGACCGTCCCTGCCACAAAGACATGGGTGTGGAGCATTTGCATCTCCAAGCCTGAGCCGTCATCGTCGGTGTCGCGGTCATGTAGCACATATGAGAATTCAGGGACATTCAAGCCGCGTGCTTCGTGCCATGCCTCAATCGTTCGCTCGGTCACTTCACGCACCAAGTCATGGCGCACCTCCTCCGGAACCAAGATCATCAAATCAGGTGCGGGCGCGATCACCATGTGATGAGCCAAGACATACGGGCCGGCGAGCTGCCCCGCGTTCTCGTAGACTTCACGCCAGCCTGTCCCCAACCCGCAATCCGTCCACCGATCAAGAATCTCGACCGCCCGATGATCAGGGTTTTCGCGATGAGACACATACTTGAGCAGTTTCTTCAGCCCCTTGTAGCCGCCTTTCGACGGCTTTTGGTATTTCCAGTTCGGGATGATCGTCGGTTTAGTCATGATGGCTAAACCTTGTCCACTGACACGAAATGACCGACAAATAGCTTTTGACGCTGCCACTTCGCCACCTGCTTGCAACGGTTGCTGCAATACAGACGCGGTCGTCCGGCGTAGTAATCTGAGCGTGGCAAAGCCTCATCACAGACCGAGCAGTACCTCATTCGTTCACCTCGTGATGACTGCCGTTGCCATTCCCGTTGAGTACCAAAGGGCGCGCACCATCCTCCACGCCCCCTGCCTCTGGATTTCCCATCAGCATCGGAGGGGTGGGTATTTCTGGCGTTTCATACCAGTTGTCGGATTGCAGTTCGCGGTAGACGAGGGCACGCCAATCCCCATGGGTCAGTCCCTCGATTACTTCACGGCGGCGGCTGTTTCCTTTTCGGAGCGCATCTCGAATGGCGTTGGCGTAAAACTGCATCCAGCGGGGATGGGCTTCTGAGTTGATCGCAGCGCGTTGCCATTCGTTGATCGCTTCCTGATAGGCGCGTTCGTTGGCATGGCGCATCTCGATGGATTCAAGCATCTGCTCTTTGAGGACATAGGCGGTGGACAGCACCAGCAAAGGCGGAGCGATGGCTTCTAACCACGCGAAGGGGCTTTCGATATGACCGGGGAGGGCGACCTGCACATTGCCGACGAGCGCGATGGCTGTGGCAATGCCCATGCTGCTGTACAACAAGCGCCGCGCGCCTTTCGACGTGCCAAGCGTTGCCAGTGCCAGCGAAAAGACGACTTGACCGATTTCGGCGGTGAGAACAGTAGCGATCCCCACGGCGACCATCGCCAATTCAAACGGCACCGCTGCGCCGAACGTCTCCGAGCCGATGACGTACAACCGGATCGCGGATGGCGTAAAGGCTGCCAGCAGCAAAACGATGCAGAGTACGTTGATTAATTTGGTCACACCGGGTGGGTAGCGTCGAGTGGCGTGGTGGTTGAAATATTCGCGGTTGGGGCGGTCGCCAATGTCGCGCTGCACCGCTTCTTGAGCAGCACTGCGGGCAAGCTGACGTTCCTCTTGGGTGAGGGGTTTAATCTGTGAAAGTGGGGTTACACTGTTGGACATCTTGCCATCTCCATAGTCTGAAACGAGTTTCGTTTCCGACCTGGTATGGCGTTGTGCTGATGGGCATCAATGTGAGCGGCATGGCGGACAAGGACAAGATTGCCGTGCGCGGCTGGTAAAATGAGGTCTGTGTAGAGCGGTGGAGACTCATTCACCGCTCTCATTCGTATGAGAAATTATGAGATTCAGTGAATCACAAAAGTTGAGTTTTACTTGACAAGCGACTTGGTTCGGTTAGGTTATGGGTTACCAGACCAAACCAAACCGAGTCAAGATGATGATACCGGAATATACGCTGAATGCGGAAGATGTACGGGGAATGATGCTGAATGTCATGGAACGCCACCTAAGCGTGAAAACGGAAGGGTATCGCAGCACGCGAACGAAACGTTCAATCGGCTGCTGAACGTGGGCGCGGCGGGTGCCAATGTGTCAAAATATGATGGACTGGGCAACCGCGTGAGCCGGACAACCAGCGGCTTCACCATTAATCTGCTGCACGACTTGCAGCCGGGCTTGGCACAGACGGTGGTGATTGGATATCCCAGTTTGGGAACGACTTCGCGGCAGGTGCAGACACCGATGGGCGTGCTGGCGCAGAAAGATCCGAGCGGCGCGTGGGAATGGTCATTGGCGGACGGGCTGGGCAGCGTGCGGTCGGTAGTGGATAATGCGCTGGCGGTGCTGGAACATCGACACTACGAGCCGTATGGGAGCTTGTTCGCGGGCGCGATGAACGAGACGCCGTTCGGGTTCACGGGTGAATGGCGGGACAGCGCGACGGGCATGTACTATCTGCGCGCACGGTATTATAATCCGACTATCGGCGCGTTCGTCAGCCCTGATCCGTATGAGGGTGTGTCCACGCGCCCAATGAGCCTTAATCTCTACGCTTATGTGCAAGCTAACCCAATCAACCTCACAGATGCCAGTGGTTTAAATCCGTGCGATTGCATTGAGGTGCAATATTATACAGGCAATGCAACCCTTGAGGAGGTTGAAGCGTGCCTTGCTAGCATACCGCGGCCGGGTGAGAGCTCCTGTCCCCGAATGCCTCTAACTGGTAAGGTCTATGATTGGGAAAAAGAACTGCTGAATCTAACGGCGGCTTCCGAGTATAGATTGTCCGCAACTGGAATCCCCGAGTCTGATGTTGCCAAATTAGGCTATGCGTTATCTTGGGTTGTACTTAACCGAATTACATCCCCATGTTGGGGTGGAAATTTCACTCGTATCCACCAAGCTGCCTTCAGCGGTTCGGCGATCCGCAATCGAGGTGTATTCGGTACTGCTGCATTCGACGAAACATCGATTAGCAGTTTGGTTGTTACCCTAACCAATGGGCAAGGGCAAACTGTTACATTCATCGATAATGAAAATGCAGTTACCGGAGCGCAGGCACGCGAGTTTACGACCCATATTCTCCAGAATTTCTTGGCTAACAGCCCAGGTGATCAGCGTACAGTTGAAGCGATGAGACCAGCCACTAACAGAGCACTTGACGAATGGTGTTCTGGGATGAACGGACCTGGAGTAGCGGTCAATGCCGTCTTTTATGCGACTCTCAGCAATTCACAGGGGTTGTATGACAATGCGATCAATGAAATATATGACCAATTAGGAATGTTAGAACGGCTTGGTGATGGCGCTTCGTGTGGTGGGAATTTCGGTTGGGTTGGGACTTCAACAGATCACAGCGTCATCGTTTCCTGTAACAATACCCTAGCGGTCAGGGTAGAGCCGGCAGAATGGGGTCCAACGCGCCAAATGATTCGTACAAGAGGTCAAATACTCGCCGCTGAACGACTAATTCGATATCCGTAAATTATTTCGGCATTGAGGTGGCTCATTTGGATTGAGCTACCTAATGCTCTTTGGGAGAATCTCCATGACGCTGCGAATCATTATCTTCATTTGTTGTATGTTTTTAACATCGAATGCTGCAAATTCCTATTCCTTAAAAACGCAAGATTCTGAATCCATATCAGAGAGAATTCTTTATACAACTTTTGATGAATTTAATTATTATTTTAAATCAATCCGCTTAAATGGAATGGACCAGAGACTTCTAGCACAATCCAATTCAGGATGGTTTAGATTATCTCCAGATAAAAAGAGTATCGTTATGTTGCAGCACCGTAGCGGGAGCCTTATGGAGGGAGAATATGATATATACTTAATGAGTCTAGATATAGGTGAACTTATACAATTAACCAATACTCAGCACAATGCTCAACCAGTTTGGTCTCCACTTGGAGATAAGATCGCTTATTTATCAGGGCAAGAAAACAATTTTGATGTTTATCTGGTCGATCTGAGGGATTTAAACATTGATCGTAATGAGATACCAAATGTGATCAGACTAACGGACATTGAGCAGCACATTTCAAGTCTGGAGTGGTCGCCTGACGGTCAGAAACTCGCCTTTACCACATGTGATGAAGTCTTCCTATGTGATATTTATCTTGTTAACTTCGATGGAACAGGATTGATAAACGTTACAAATGAATTTGACGATATTGTGTCATCCGTCGTATGGTCGCCTGACAGTCAGGGGATAGCTTTCATTGCGTATCCGTCAAGTGAATATCAAAATGCAGATATTTATTTCCTTGATATTCAACAGTACACTATTTCGAGATTGTCGCACATCAGCGCTGATTACCTGTTTTTGCAGTGGTCTCCTGATGGGTCGAGTCTTGCATACTCTTCCAATCAAGCCGACACTTGGGATATCTACTTGGTAGATTCCCGTAGTCTCGAGGTTGCCAATTTAACATTTGACTCAGATTTACAAGATGGATTTTATGGATTGAGCTGGTCCCCTGATGGTCAGCGAATTGCATTTAGTGCCGGTCCATTAGAAGGGAATTTCGAGATATTTGTTATGAACTCTGACGGCTCGGGCCGATATCAATTAACCAATAATGACACGCATGACACAAATCCAGCATGGATTATGAACTCTTAAGTCGGTAAACTATTTCTGTATGGTCTACCCCCATTTTAGTCGATTAAAGGGTGGTCAGGCTACGGGGCTAACCGGATGAGCATAGTCGATGCCAGAATGCAGCCGCTGGCGGTCGCACACGGCTGCTCACCGTCGCGCCGCCGGACAAGCTTCGACAACAATACTTACAAAGCGGGTAACCAGATCAGCAATTCCGGCTACACCTACGACGCCAACGGCAACCTGACCAACGACGGGATGAGCGCCTACACATGGGATCGCGCCAATCGGCTGTTGAATGTGGGCGCGGCGGGCGCAAATGTGTCAAAATACGATGGCTTGGGCAACCGTGTGAGCCGGACAAACAGCGGATTCACGAGCAACCTGCTGCAAGACCTCCAACCCGGCTTGGCGCAGAACGTAGCCATTGGCTATCCGAGCTTGGGAAATATGGCGCGTATGGTTCACACCCCGTTTGGTGTGCTGGCACAGGAAGATAATGCCGGAAACTGGGAATGGATGCTCGAAGATGGCTTGGGCAGCGTGCGCAGCGTGGTGAACAACGCGCTGACCGTGTTGGAGCATCGCCATTTTGAGCCATACGGCAACCTGTACGCCGGGACGATGAACGAGACGCCGTTCGGGTTCACGGGCGAATGGCGGGACAGCACGACAGGCATGTACTATCTGCGCGCGCGGTACTATGCGCCGGGCATGGGGACGTTCGTGAGCCGCGATCCGTATGCGGGGACGACGGCGCGCGCGATGAGCTTGAATGGGTATAGTTGGGTTGAAGGCAGAGTCGCCGATGGACGCGATCCGAGTGGGATGGATGTGAATTTAGCAAGAGGGTGTAGCAATAAAACGTGCGAGGATTTCTTACAAGAAATGTTTGAGGCGATCATGGGGCGCGGACCAGGTAGCGTTTTTAAGGGTCTCGCTCAGCGGTTTGATGAGTTAGTAGATGACATCTGTCATTTCTATGAACGTGATGTTCTGAATACTCCTACACCACTTTCGCTGCTTCCTACTACTTGTTCTTCATCAACTGTTTCTAGTACATCTTGGGGTGGGCATCTTCAACAATTCAGAACGGGTCAAAATCCACTTAAAACAGCAATAGATTGCTTTAGAGACCGTGGTCAGCAGCTATTTAATGCAACGGGTGATACGAGTCGACTCTGTGATCAGAATGATGCTATCTACCAAGCGGCTGTACCGTGGAATACCGTAGATGTTGGAGTACCTGGTGATGGAAAAATGACACCTGATCGCGTTGGAGGGCGACAAGCCAATCGACCTTCAGATCCGCCGCCGCCCACTCCCCCTGCGCCCCCACCA
>Ga0163147_10009127_pt1 | contig 10810 bp, 8 predicted proteins | sample OliLakLV19MP6G1_FD_148597 | JGI IMG/M metagenome (GOLD analysis project Ga0163147, IMG submission 148597) | Freshwater microbial mat bacterial communities from Lake Vanda, McMurdo Dry Valleys, Antarctica- Oligotrophic Lake LV.19.MP6.G1 | ecosystem: Environmental > Aquatic > Freshwater > Lake >... | reverse complement strand
TCCTTCGGCCAAGCGGACATTCTCGCGAACTTCGTCGAGCAAGCGGAATGAGTGATGTGAGCGATAGCTCATGATGATCAGGCGCGTTGTATTCGAGCCAAGATCAATCACTCCCAGGCGCTGTTGCATAAAGCTCCTCAGCATTGTACGGTACTGCTATACATACATTGTACCCGATTGAATAGGCAGAAACGCACGCTTGTGGTATTGGAAAATTAACAACCGGCTGACAATGCTACAACTATGCTTATATCCAAATCGTGCTACTATTGGCGCGCTTATATGCGAAACAATCGTGTGGAGGAATACAATGGCTGCCTATCGAATCGAGAAGGACTCACTAGGCGAGATGCAGGTGCCAGCGGATGCGCTGTATGCCGCCCAGACTCAACGTGCTGTGCTGAATTTTCCAATCAGTGGCCAGCACCCCTACCCGGCTTTCGTCTGGTCGATGGCGATGATCAAACGAGCGGCGGCTGAAGTCAACTGTGATCTCGGATTGTTGGATCCGAAACTGGCTGATGCGATCATTCAAGCCTCCCAGGAAGTGATTGATGGCCAACACCGCGAATTTTTTGTGGTCGATCCATTCCAGGCCGGCGCGGGAACCAGCCATAACATGAATACCAACGAGGTGATTGCCAATCGTGCCAACCAGATTCTTGGTTTTGCGCTGGACAGCACGAAAAAGCCGATCAACCCGAACGATCACGTAAACATGGCCCAGAGTACCAACGATACGATTCCAACAGCCATTCGCCTTGGGTGCCTATGGCGCTTACCCGAACTGCTGACAACCATTGATGCGTTGGCTGCGGCACTCGATGCCAAGGCCGAAGAATTCGATGGGATCGTCAAATCTGGCCGTACCCATCTTCAGGATGCGGTTCCTGTTCGGCTTGGCCAGGAATTCGGAGCCTATGCACGGGCTGTCCAGTATGATCGCGAGCGCATTGCAGTTGCTGGTGATCGATTGCGCCGGATTGGTATCGGTGGAACGGCAACCGGATCTGGCCTAAATGCCCATCCAGAATATCATCCACGCATGGTCACTCGCCTGAGCGATCTGCTCGGCCAAGAACTACGCTCATCTGGCAATCTGTTTGAATCAATGCAGAGCATGGCCGATGCTGCCGATTTCTCATCCAGCATACGAACCCTGTGCGTGACGCTGGTGCGCGTTGCCAATGATCTGCGCCTGCTCTCATCTGGTCCAACCACTGGCCTGGATGAGATTCGGCTGCCTGCTATTCAGCCTGGGTCAAGCATCATGCCAGGCAAGGTCAACCCCGTTCTGGCCGAAATGCTCAACATGGCCTGCTTCCATATTCAGGGCTGTGATCACTGCGTGACACTGGCGGCACAGGCAGGGCAGCTTGAACTGAACGTGATGATGCCGATTATCGCCCACAACTTGTTCGAAATGATGCACATTCTGAACGGCGCGCTAGCAGCCTTCACCACCAAGTGTGTGGTTGGAATCGTTGCCAATGCGGATAAAGCCCATGGCTGGCTGGCCCGCAACCCCATCCTGGTAACAGCGCTCAACAGCCGGATCGGCTATGATAATGGTGCCAAAGTTGCCAAGGAATCGCTTGCGACCGGCAAGACGATCAAGCAAGTTGTGATCGAGAAGGGCCTGCTCAAAGCCGAAGAGATCGATGAGCTACTCGATACTCGTATCATGACTGAGGGTGGCATCATGGGGATGGCATCGGGCGGGTAGCCGTCAGGAGTCAGAAGTCAGAAGTCAGAAGTCAGAATAGTGGATTGAACAATGAAACAATGATTGCGCTGATTCTTGTTCTTTTATTCTCTTGTTCTTTTGTTCAGGGTGCGGCTCTTGGTTCTGGGTATTCTGACTCCTGACTCCTGAATACTGGATTTGGAAAGGGCTCGTATGCCGCAAACACTGATCTTCACCGGCAATCCTGGTCCAGGAATCGCTGTCGCTGCAACGGCGGCAGCGCTTGGGATAGCGGCAAGTGGCCAGCGTACGCTGCTGCTCACGCTCGGCTCATCGGCTGGGCTTGCAGCGCTATTGGGCATCGAGCTTGGCCCACAGCCAGCGGTTGTCATGCCCAATCTGGATGTGTTGGCCCCCGATCCAGCCACTGAGCTAGCCGAACTATGGGGCCGCACTGTTGCGCAACTGCCAGCTGGCCTATCGCGTATGGCAGCCGATGAGCTACCACTATTGCCTGGATTTGGTGCATTGTTTGGTCTGCTGCGGCTAGTTGCGCTACGAACCAAATATGAGCGGATTATTGTCGATGCCGGGCCACACGATGCGCTGCTGCTGGCGCTTGGGCTGCCCGACACAGCTCGTTGGTTGATTCGCCTGCTGCTTGGTTTGGATCGCGGGCCAGGCCAGAACCGCACATCGGTGATCAATGGGCTGCTTCCCTCCGATTTTCTGCCAAGTGGCTTCATCAATGGCACGCAGGATGTGCGCGTCCAGATCGAACGAACCCGCGCCGAACTGATTTCCCCAAGCGCCGCCTGCGCCTGCTATGTCTTGCGCCCCGATACTGCTGGCCTGGCGGAGGCTCGGCTCGCCCTGCCTGCCATCCAACTGCATGGCCTGGCCGTCGCTACCGTTGCAGTCGGCCCATTACGCCCAAGCGAAGAGATCCCCGAGGAGACGGCCACACTCTGGCCAACCCGACCATGGATTCCGTTTCCCGCCCCAACAACCCCAGGAATAGCAGGGCTCACCAGCCTTGGGCCGGCCCTGGCATCCTGTGATCCGCTTGATCTCCCAGCCGCTCCAATTCAGGATCGCCATCAGGGTGCTCCAGCCATTACCATCGATGTGCCAGGGTTGCCCAAAGGTGCCCTCGGCCTGACACTCAGCGGCGATGAACTGATTGTACGGATTGGCCACTACCGACGCCACATCCTGCTGCCAGATGGCTTGCGCGGCACAACATCGATCCGTGCTACCCGTGAGGGCGATCTCCTGATCATTCGACGCCGCGAGTAAGATACTTTATGCTATAATGCAGTGCGTCATGGTAGAAATATGGTAGCAATGCTGTTACCAGCAACTGACAATCTCCGCAGGAGGAAGTATGCATATCGTTGTGTGTGTCAAGCAAGTTCCTCAACAGAACTCAGTCAAAATCAATGCTGATCTCAGTATTAACTCCGATGGGATCGAGAACATCATCAGCCTGTTCGATGAATATGCGATCGAAGCTGCGCTGCTGCTGAACGAAAAGTATGATGGCCAGGTCACGATTCTGTCGATCGGGCCAATTGAATGGAAAGAACAGATTCGGCGTGCGCTTGCGATGGGTGCCACGGATGCGATCCTGCTGAGTGATCCGGCGTTTGCGGCCCTCGATGTTCTTGGCGCAGCTCGTGTGGCTGCTGCGGCCATCCGCAAACTTGGCAGTGTTGATCTGGTGATCTGTGGGCGCAACTCAACCGACGACGAAAGCGGTGCGTTTGGCCCATCGCTGGCACGTGTGCTTGGCTGGCCACAGGCAACCTATGTCAGCACGATCAGCGAAGCCAACCAAAGCCAGGTGGTTGTCGAACGCCAGCTTGAGGATCAGATCGAAACGGTTGAAGCCAAACTCCCGGCAGTCATCAGCATGATCAAAAGCCCAAACGAACCACGCTATCCCTCACTATTACGCATTCGTAAGGTTGCCAAAATCGAAATCCCGCTCTGGGGCGCTTCCGATCTCGGGCTTAGCGCAACAGATCTCGCACCTGCCCTAATGATTGCAGGGCGCGTTCCGCCACCGGCTCGCCCAAGTGGTGAAATCATTGATGGCGCTTCTGCTGCCGAAAAAGTCCGTAAACTGGTCGATAAGCTGCTTGAGGCACAGGTCATCTAGCTCACAGCTCTCAGCTTACAGCTCTCAGCTTTCTAACGATGGGCGTTTGTACCAACAACAGATGTTGCAGGGACAACAAAACGTTCGCCTGCACTAAAAAGCTGATAGCTGATGGCTGAAAGCTGTAAGCTCACTTGGCTGATGGCTCTCTACAAAGGAGTATCCCATGTCAAACGAAATATGGGTCTTTATCGAGAAATCGCCTGCTGGCGATGGGATCGCGGCGATTTCGCGGGAACTGCTTGGCAAAGGCCATGAACTCGCCGATGCTGCTGGCGTTCAGCTCGCAGCACTCGTCCTTGGTTCAGGAGTTGAACTACTTGCCACTGATGCCATGCTCTATGGTGCCGATCGGGTCTATCTTGTGGATGATGCAGCACTTGCCCCATACACAACAGATGCTCATGTTGGTGCCGCAGCGGCACTCGCCCGCCAGTATCAGCCACAGGTTATTCTGACTGGTACGAGCTTCCAGATGCGCGATTTCAGCGCTGCCCTAGCCGCCGAATTGGGTGTTGGCCTCGCCGCCGATACAACGTCCGTGACGATTGATGGTGGCCAGATTAGCGCCATCCGCCCATCGCATGGTGGCAATGTTATCAACCAGCTTACCTTTGGTGCAGCACGGCCAGCGATTATTGCCGCTCGCAAACAGAGCTTTGCTGCTGCCCAGCCCCTGCCTGGCCACACCGGCGAAATTATCTGCGCCAGTATGCCGGCTCTGGAGCAGCGCACACGTGTGGTTAGTTCAGCCGCCAAACAGGGAGCTGTCAACCTTGCCGATGCAGCGATTATTGTGTCTGGTGGCCGTGGGCTGGAAAAAGCCGAGAACTATTTTAAGCTTATTCCACCATTGGCCGAAGCGCTCGGTGGTGCCTATGGTGCCTCACGGGCAATCGTTGATGCTGGCTGGATTCCCTATGAACACCAGGTTGGTCAAACCGGCAAGACGGTCACACCAAAATTGTATGTGGCCTGTGGCATTTCTGGAGCGATCCAACACCTAGCTGGCATGCGTAGTTCACGAACGATCGTTGCGATCAATAAGGATACAGAAGCCCCGATTTTTCGAGTTGCAACCTACGGCGTCGTTGGCGATGTCAACGAAATCGTCCCACTGCTGACGGACGAAGTCCGCCGCCGTACCGGGCGGTAACAAATACAGGAATAGCCAAGTAGGGGCGGTTCGCGAACCGCCCCTAAGAATGTTGTTTGTATTCTGGCATACAAAAATAATACGCCAGCCTCACAAACTCTCTTCCCTCTCTTCCGGCAAGTGGTATAATCGCTACTGATCTCGTGCGTGGCCAAACAGATTCGATGACCGTGCTGTCAAGCCAATGAAGGCAGCTGCGCTCGTTACATCGGGCACCAGATAGGTAGGGGAGAAGCTGAGATGAAACATGTCCCACGTATCGGAGTTCTGACGAGCGGTGGTGATGCCCCTGGCCTCAACGCAGTGATTCGGGCTGTTGTTAAGACAGCCGATAGCCGTGGCTATGAGGTACTCGGCATTCAGGATGGATTCGAAGGGTTGATTGGTGAACCGCACTACAGAATTCTCACGACTGCCGACGTTAGTGGGCTTCTGCCAATGGGCGGAACCATCCTTCATACAACCAACAAGGGGCACTTCTCCGGTCCACGTGTCCCTGGTACCCCCAACGACCCATATGAAGAAGCATTTAACAATATCACGAAGCTCAATCTCAAGGGGCTGATTACGATTGGCGGTGAGGGAACACAGGCAATCGCCATGGAACTCTCCAAAATGGGGGCACCAATTATTGGCGTACCAAAGACGATCGATAATGATTTGCCCGGCACCGACCGCACCTTTGGCTTTGATACAGCACTCCAGGTTGCAACCGATGCGATTGATCGCCTGCACACAACAGCCGCAAGCCACAACCGGATTATGGTCGTCGAAGTCATGGGCCGCCATGCTGGCTGGATTGCGCTGCATTCAGGCATTGCTGGCGGGGCCGATGTCATCCTGATCCCTGAGATTCCATTTGATATCGAAAAGATCGCGGCTTCGATCAACGAACGCTATACTGAGGGCCACTCATTCTGTATTGTTGTTGTTGCCGAAGGTGCCTCGCCAAAGGGCGGCCATGCCTTCTATATTGCCAGTGGCCGCCTTGGGGGTATTGGCCATACTATTACCGAGCAACTCGGCCAACTGACAGGCAAAGATGCACGCTGCGTCGTACTAGGCCACCTCCAACGCGGCGGCGGCCCAACTCCATATGATCGTATTCTGGCAACGCGCTATGGTGCCGCAGCCGTCAATGCCATCCACGATGGCATTACTGCCGAAATGGTGGCCCTGCGTGCCCAGGATATCACCACAGTTCCGCTTGAAGAAGCGACAGGCCATATCAAAACGGTGCGCCCACATAGCGATCTCATCCGTACTGCCCGTGGCCTTGGTATTATTTTTGGGGATTAAAGCATCTTTCAATCTAGCTTGGCTGTTAGGGCTGCGGGATCTAGAAATCCCTTGCGAACATTATTCCTTGGTGTGGCGCGGCGAAGCCGCGCCACACCAACTTCCCATCGGGTAAACATATGGATCATCTCTGGCTTGGCTATGATAATCTGGTTGTACACTGTGCCGATGTAGCGGTCGTGCTGTTATACCACAGCGCACTCGATCAGCGAATTGTTGTGGCCTATGGTCGTGTGCCATTTAATATACGCACGGTCGTCGTGACCAGCGATGGTTCGTATTGGCCATCAAGCTGGCGCGCTGAGCAACTACGTAGCCGCCTAACGCGCTGGCGAATCTCTGATGTTGGCTAATCCTTTCAACTTTGATCGCATCCTATCTTCAAACTGACGCAAAGTACTACCTCTACGAGATAGAACAAGCCAGTGTCCAGCAGTATAATAGCAGTGTCGGTACCCGAAGGTGTGCCAATCCCTGCCCTGTCCGCAGATGCTATCCGCATATTACTATTGAGTTGTTGATGTTAGCATTCTGTAACCAAGCAGGGCTACTCCCAGCCAACCGCCAGGAGTACACTCACATGAGCGTTGTGTGTTCAATCGCACGAGAAGTTGATGTGTACGTCGCAATGGCGCACACACGCGAATTTGCACAGCACCTCGGCTTCGACCAGATTGATCGCACACGGATCGAGATTGCAGTGCTGGAACTCTCACGCAATATCCTCGTCCACGCGGGGTCTGGTGAAATCCAGATCAAAACGACGGAAAGCCCTGAAGCATTCGGCATTACGATAGAAGCCCGTGATAACGGGCCTGGTATCGCCGATATCGAACTGGCCATGCGCGATGGTTATAGCACAGCCCATACGCTTGGCGCGGGATTACCCGGCGTTCGCCGCCTGATGGATACCTTCGCAATCGAGTCAACCATTGGTGCCGGTACGTATGTCCGAGCAACAAAATGGCTCAAAGGAACGAAGGGTTCTGATGTGAGAGGCAAACGTCCATGATTCCAACATGGGGCGCAGTTGTCCGTGCGAAACAAGGGCAAGTTGTTTCTGGGGATGTGTATGTCATCGAAGAGATCGGTTCGGGCATGCTGGTCTCTATTATCGATGGCCTTGGTGGTGGCGAAGAAGCGGCTCGTGCCGCGAATCTTGCAGCAGCAGTATTCCAACAGCATCGAAATCTGGCACTCCAGGATCTGATCAAGTTGGCTCATACCGAGCTGCATTCGACGCGTGGTGCCGTTGTTGGCCTGCTCAAGCTCGATCTTAACACCTGCCAGGCGAACTATGTTGGTGTTGGTAATATTGGCACACAGGTCTATAGTCGCCGCTCAATCAAACCTATCTCGAAGAATGGCATTCTTGGCTTTCGGCTTCCAAGCCTGCTGGAACTGCATTATATCTATGAAGCCGGTGATCTGTTTGTACTGTACAGCGATGGTATTTCAAGCCAGTTTGCCCACGATAGCAAAATCAATATTACCCTGCCGCCCCAACAAATTGCTGAGCATATTTTAGGTGCCTACGGTAAACTGACGGATGATGCTACCGTTGTCGTTGTGAAGACCTAACCCAGCGCAGCGCCTCATATCCAGAGAGTATCATGAACGCACCACTGGCGCATTGGCTAATCAAACAACGTGCGGAACTGCTTCCACGCTGGATTGCGCTTCTCAACGATGCTCCTGAGGCAGTCGCGAGCGGCATGCGGGTGTATGAATCAAGCAGTTCGCTGCCCGAATTCGATGAACCCGCACTAACACCTCCCAATGAACAACAGATTGTGCTCACGTCAATCTATGATAGCCTCATTCAGGCTGCCGATGGCGATACTGCTGCACTTGATGAGGGCATGCAGCTTTTGCGCGCGTTTCGAACCACATCAGGCGAAGAAGAATTACCCCGCCATATTGAGTTGCTATCGCGATTGCGCCGTGCTGCGTGGGATACGCTAGCTGCCGATGTTGCTCCCGGTTGGTATCAGATCGGCGCAGAGTTCGATCAACTGATTGAACATGCCATTATTAGCCTGGCCTCCAATTGGGTAGGGCGAGCTGCTATAACCCACCACGAACTTCAGGAAACGCGGCTGCTGGTCGAGAGTTTATCCCACGAAGCGGAAGCGAGCGACCGCACAACCCTGCATGTTTCGCGGATCAATGAAATTAGCCAGGGCCTCTCAGCAACCTTCGACCAAGCCCAACAGATTGCGATTGTTGGTAGTAAGCTCGCCGAGACACTCCAGGGAGTGGGGGTCAGCATCTGGCAATTTGATCAGAACAATTGCCTACGTGCGGCACAGCTTTGGGAGCCACACACACAGAACAGCGTTCAGGTAGAATCGGGTTGGTGTATTCTAATTGACGATGCGCATGATATTCTGGCCCAGGCCTTTCATGGCACCGATATGCTGATCGTGCAAGAACCGGATGCGGCTACCCAGGGCGATTGGTATCGCGCACCGAGTGTTGTGCTGGTTATGCCATTGATCACGCAGGGCCGTGCAAGTGGTTTGATTGTGCTACAGGAAGAGGGTGGCCTGGCGTTACTGGAACGCTCCGAACAGGAATTCATCCGCTCAGCGGCTAGCCAGGCGGCAATTGCACTCGAAAACGCCCGCCTGTATGCCGAAGTGCGCAGCTTCAATGCCGTGCTCGAACAACGAATTGCCGAGCGCACCAATGAGCTTCAGGTCGAACGCGACACACTCGAAACGCTGAACACGATCGCTCTCGAAACCAGTAGCACCCTCGATGAACATCTGCTGATGCAACATTCGTTGGCGGCGATTGCTCAGTTGGTGGATGCTCACCATGGTTCGATCAGCCTGCTGGATCGTGAAACAGATCAACTTGTTGTGAGTGCCGTTCTTGGTCGCACGGAGGGCGTTGGATACACCCGCTTTCCAATCGGCCTGGGCATCCTTGGTTGGGTTGCACAGCATCGCAAATCCGCGCTGGTTCCGAACATTCAGGCCGATCCACGTTGGATCGATCTGCCGAATGACGAGGATGGAGAGCATAAACGCAATGGTTCGATGATTGTCGTGCCACTGATCGCTCATCACGAGCTACAGGGCGTTTTGGTACTCTCCCACGATCAGCCAGGCTTCTTTACCGAGGAACATCTACGTCTTGGTGAAGCATCCTCGAGCCAGATCGCAACCGGCATTCATAACGCACTGATGTACAAACAGGTTGAGCAGGATCTCCTGCGGCGCTATGAGATGCAACAAGCCCAGGAGCAGGCCGTTAGCCAGAGTAACGCAATTCTGCAGAGCCTCTCCGATGGCGTGATTGTGTGCGATGGCTTTGGGAGCGTGATCACGGTGAACCCTGCTGCTGAGCGGATTCTTGAACGGCCACTTGAGGAACTATTGATCTGGAACATGCCAGAGTTATTTCGCCGCCTGATGGGCCGCCGCGCCGATGAACTGCCCGTTGAGGCCCTACTGAACGACCCACGCGACGCCCAGGGCAATCCGCAGGTCTTCTCATCGATCTTCCAGATTGGCACACGAGTTGTGAGTGCAACGCTCAATCCCGTGCTCTCGAACGAAAAGCATACCTCGATGGGCGCGCTGACCGTGTTTCGGGATATCACCCGCGAAGTCGAATCGGATCGCCTCAAAACCGAATTTATTGGCACCGTCTCGCATGAGTTGCGCACACCGATGACCTCAATCAAGGGCTTTACCCAGCTTCTGGCCATGGGTAGCCTTGGGCCGACAAACGAGACGCAGCGGGAATTCCTTGGGATCATCCAGAATAATGCCGAACGGATGATTGCGATTATTAACGATCTCCTGGATATTACCAAGATCGAAACTGGTAGTGTGGAACTGGACATGCGCCCGCTGCATTTGGCGGAAGCGCTCAGCAATGTTGTGATGGAACTTCAACCAAAAATCCAGGAGCGTGGTCACGAACTGACGATCAGCCTGCCACCTGGATTGCCATTGGTGCGTGCTGATCAGCGCCGCTTTAATCAGATCCTGTATAACCTCGTCTCGAACGCTATTAAATATACGCCGCGCAATGGGCAGATTAGCCTGGATGCACGCGAGGTAACGCTCGATCTCGTGCCAGAAGCATTGCACGATGGCCTCCGAACCGGGCGCTATGTGCAGGTGGAAGTGCGCGATAGTGGGGTCGGGATTGCACCAGAGGAGATCGAGCGCATCTTTGAGCGCTTCTATCGAACGGAAAACCCGCTCAAGGTTGAGGCCGGTGGAACAGGGTTGGGCCTTGCGCTCGTTCGGCCATTAATCTCACTCTTCGGCGGGCGTATTTGGGTCGAGAGTAAGCTTGGTGAGGGCAGCAGTTTCCGATTCATCTTACCGGCGCTGTAAGTAATCAGGAGTCAGGAGTCAGAATATTGCGCTGGAAGCCTCTCGCCAAGGATAATCGGCACACCTCTTCTAACTTTTGTCGGGCGACTAATGGATCTTTACCTTTTCATCGGGTATTGTCCTCGCCCCCCTCCCCTGCGGGC
>Ga0163147_10009123_pt1 | contig 10816 bp, 13 predicted proteins | sample OliLakLV19MP6G1_FD_148597 | JGI IMG/M metagenome (GOLD analysis project Ga0163147, IMG submission 148597) | Freshwater microbial mat bacterial communities from Lake Vanda, McMurdo Dry Valleys, Antarctica- Oligotrophic Lake LV.19.MP6.G1 | ecosystem: Environmental > Aquatic > Freshwater > Lake >... | reverse complement strand
GCACAGAGAACCATGAGCGAGGTCCTAGCCTCGCTAAACATCAGTCGTGCCATTTGGACCTCACCTTTTGGTTAGGGACAAAATTGTCCCGTATTCCGAAACATCCCGAAACCTGCAAAAGTTAAATATGTGAAAGGGCGAAGGTACCTCTCTCTTGTTCCTTCGCTTGGAATCCGATACCTAGGCAATAGGATATCTGATTGCGCGATAACATACCAGAAATTTGCCTTTTTGTCAATGCCCGTATGGTGAAAAGTGCTTAGCTTAGCCTTTACAATCAACCATTTTTTCATTCAGGCTGATCTTTATCTTTTTTAGGCTTTATACAGATAAAAAGGCTAATTTTAATAATAAATGTGTGCAAAGACGTTAATCTAAGATGTGATCTATCCTATAAAATGAACTTTACAGATGAAAAGGAATAATAAGAACTCTTTTAAAAAGGCGACCCTTATTAGTTTTTCACAAGGATGCGGCGTGCAATAAGTGCTTTTTAGCGCTGTTTATTCGATTTACCAGCAATGATCTTGAAAGAAGGTAGTGAAAAATACCTTCTATGTTTGGAAATATAATCTTACCGACCAAGATCCAGCTAGCTGCTTGATAAAAAATCTTTTTATCCCTTCCTAATGTTTTAACTAATGGAAATACTTGAGGATTTTTTTCGATCTGACTAAGCACTTCTGGCAAGACTGCCCTCACTTCATCACCTATTTCTTCGTATGTAGGAGTTAGAATGCTTTGCAGGATCCCCAGACTTTCTTTCGATTCTCTGTGAAGAGAGATCATGAGCTCCCTTAGGAGGGAATCAGTTTTTAATTGTTCGGCTAATGAATCTTGTTCATTCCTTTTCAGATATGTAACTAAAGAATATATATAGGTCTCGGGTGAAAAGTGTTTTACTATTTTTTTATTTAAATGATGCAGTTGCTGGAAATCAAATTTGCCATTCGTCGTGTGTATTTTATTCGCGTCGAAATGGGTAATAAACTCTTGTATCGATGAATAGACTAGTTCAGGATTTCCATATCCTGAAGAAATCAAATAGGAGATCAGAGCTTGCGGTGCGATGCCTTTCTTCACAAAATCATCAAATGTAGTCGCTCCTCCCAGAAGCGCTCCATTTTGATCCAATAAAAGTGGAGTATGAAGATATTTTTTCTGTTCAAACCCCAGAGCTATGCGCACCATCTCCTGGCATTCAATAACCGAAAGCTTATCTTGACCTCTTATAACATGAGTAACACCGTACATCGCATCATCAACAACAGTTGCGAGATGGTATAAAGCGCTCTTATCAGATCTTTGCAATGGAAAAAAAAGCTGGCCGCCTCTTAGACCTTGCAGAAGACGAAAAACTAATTTGCCTCTCAAAACCTCATCGACTTCGAGCGTATCCGAATACTGCTCAATGAATTTCTGTATGTCAAAAAGAACAAGGCCCGATGTTGCGTCCAGGCAAGCGATTTGTTTCTCACACAACTCCTCAACATATTTTGCATATACAGTCTGCCTTTCTGACTGAAATACTGATTGACCAATTTTTTCCATTGAATTATCCGGCGTGACATCAAATCTAAAACCCAACTCCTCGTTAAAAAACTGAAATAGCTCCCTCGTCTTGTCGTTTCGATGCTTATCCTTATTCGTGTCGTCGACTCGAAAAATAACCGTTGCATCTACTCCTCTTATCGCTGCGCCCTTGGCGAAACAATAATTGTAGAGATGGGATCGAATAGCTCCAATATTTTTGTTCCCCTCGACTGGTGACATCCCAATCCGAACAACAACCCTCTCCCCCTTATTTATTGGCTCGTTCAAAGGATTTTTTTCCATACGTCAACATAATACATTCTCTTAGGTGTGCCTCTTTCTGAGAACAAAAAGGACATTCTCGTCAACCCAGTGAATCTTTTTCTTATCCGTGAACCGTTTTTGCATGTTTCCTATAAATTGTTCCAAAGATCGGTCGAATTCATCCTTCGTATACAGACAAAATGTCGAATAATGGCGTCCCTCTGCCTGCTCAATGAGCCGATCCAAAGGTACACATCGAGCAAACTTAAAATATTCTATATCCTCGATATTTAATCTGGTCAGCTGATTACAAAACTGTCTCATTTCACTCATCTTAAAAAGCCTTGTTTCTTTTCTCTTAAATAATGGGAAGTATTTTCCCCAAATATTTCTTGCGTTCTGACTTCTCAGACGAGTATAGATAAACAAATATCCGCCATCATTTAAAGAACGCTCACATTCCTTCAAAAAGAGCGGCATTTTAAAATGGTGAATCGCATTAAATGTAAAGATACAATCTAAAGATTCGGAAGCAAAAGGTAATTTTTCGGCTGTAGCTTCTTTAACTTCGAAATTTTGAGTACCTCTGTTCTTCAGAGTTCTTTTTAGATGCAATAACATCTCTGCGTTTGTGTCTACGCATGAAAGAAAAGTCTTTGCTCCGAAGAACTGAAGCAACTTTTCGTCATATCTTCCATCACCACAACCGATATCAGCTGCAGCTAATGGAAAATGCTTCTGCAACTTTTGTTTGATAAAAAAAATTGGCTCGAGATCAGTCGTCCGCAAATCTTTGTATGCATGAGCAATCTTTGAAAAATGCTGATCGCTATTCTTCATAAATCTCATAACTTATTCTAGACTATCTACATCAACTACCTTTACTTCCTGTTCGTTGAACAAAAGAGCTTGTCCAAATACTCTCTCGAGCTTACCACCACGCAATACGACTCCTGAGTCTTCCGGCAGCGCTAATATCGGCGACTGCAATACACGCGCCATAGCTGAAGCATTTATCTTTAAACCCTCATGATAATGGCAAAGAACAGATTTCCCACCCAAAAGATTTAAGCCGGCGCTGCTTGTAGAGCCAGCATCATTTTCCATCTCTACCGTTCGTATGTCTTTTCCTAACACAATTGCACCGGCGCTCCCGCCATAGAGCATCCCTCCATTCTGCAAATATTCGATGATAGATTGCCCACGGTTTTGGTGATTTAGATATTTCAATAGATAATAGGTATTTCCACCGCCTATATAAATAGCTTCGAATTTATTCAGAGACTTTATCTCGTCATTCTCTAAAATCATTTCAAAGTCAATATTCTTTGTGGTCGAATACTGCCCAATGACGCCAGAGAACCAATCAAAGCAAGATTCATATCCGACGACGCCCCGACGCATGGCGACTGGTATATACAAAATCTTCGCATGAGAAGACAGGCATGAAAAAAAATATTCATCAAACTTAAAGCTCGTCGCTGTATCTCCTCCACCCCCTAAAAAAATAGTTCCGGTGTTCATATGAGCTTTTGAATCGCTTGATGAATAATATCCGCTTCATTTGGCCTTGAGCGCCGCAGCTGATGCACAAACTCTCGGCTTGCCTGATTAACATTCAGATAGATATCCGGTCCTCCGAGCTCCTTAAATAAAAGCAGCAATCTTGCATTGTATGCTCGTTCGGTTTCTGCCTGGATCAGGTGTAGCACCTCCTCCTCATTCAACAACGGCTCAATCCCCCATTTTTTCCAATATTCGTAAGCCTTAGCTACAAGCTTTTCCGTTTCTAGTTTCAGTGCTTTATTTCTTGAAAAGAATCTTGTCATTAGTAAACGCAGGCGATATCCAGGATCCTTATGGGATGGTTTTACTCCTTCACATGCAATCAGCACAGCCGTTCGAATACTATCAATAATTCCAGCTATCTCGTTTCGATCATGACCAGATGGATAGAACTCTTTGAAGTCCTCAAAGTAAACGTCATTCTTCCTCAGCCCCCAACATAACCGCTCAACCCCGAAGCACATATCAGCCACTGATATTTTAGAAGTTTCTGTTAGTGGGTAGTCTGGAATATACACGCACTCCCCAATTTCTATGTCATTTACATAAAAGGTAACCGTTCTCTTTGAGATCCTTTTTTCTCCCCACTGGTCAACTGACTCACTTATGGTAAAAAGGATGTTTTGAGCAGGGATACCCTGGTTCACCAACAAAGACACAAAAAGCTTGTGCAGACGAACAAGATCGTCAGGTGTTGCGCCAATATTTTCTACAGAGCAATCAACAAAAGACGTTGACATACCTTCTTTGACTTTATCCAGGAACTGACTTCGTATCACTGGTTGAGCTACGACGAATGTATCTGACTTTATCTCAGCATTCTCACACAGCATGGATTCTATACGCTGGACTCCGGCCGTTGTAAAGATAGTCGTATCTCCCTTAGGCCTCAGAACTGCCTCCGGGTGCAGGATCGAATACTTATCAAAATAACTCTTCAAGGCATCTGGACTTGAAAGAGCTAAGGGTTCGCCTGTCTGCTTTTCATATTCCTGCCTTGCCACCTCAGTTAAACGATAAAACTGCCTTACTGTTTTTTTATCATTCTCAAAACCGAGCTTTTTGATAAAAAATGCTTCATCTTGAATAACTACTTCTGTATTTTTAAATTCGAATTTTTCCATTTTATTTTCATCTGAACTCAATAGATTCGTACGCTTCCATCGATCATGCCCTTCGAAAGCTCAGGAATTCGTCGCACTTCATCTTTGATGAGCTGGGCAAGATCCTCTCTCTCAAGGAATGTAACCGGGACATTTACCGCCACTACCCATGGATCAACGAGCTCACGATCGCTCTGACTTACAACATAGACCTCATTTTGGATTTTGTATGTTTCGTAGATCCGTTGGGCGAGATGAAATGCCGCGACATAGTAAATTTTTCCCACTTGGTAAATTGGATTCTTGCCACATGACCCCTCCATACTCATAGGTCGAGTTGGTGTTATCACTTTGTTGATTCGATTACCCCTACCCACGAGACCCTCATCACCGCTTTCGATAGAGGAACCGACAGCTGTTAAGTAGAAATCCCCTTTGTGGACATCATCTCTCGTATTAGTATGCAACTCAAAATCGGTAATACCAAATTGAGAAAATATTTCTTCAATATCCTGTCTAGCTTTTTCTAAATTCTTAGCGTACTCATTATACCCTTTTACATACTTAGCTATTTGTGGCAAACAAAGTGTGAAAAGAAATTTCTCCTTGTCGCGACAAGACATGATTTTGATATCGCTCCCCATCCAAGGATTATCTTTTTTATATCCTACTGAATTCAAATGGCCCTCAACAGCTAAAGTTACCCGCTCTAAAACCGTCATAGGCGCATACCCTACCCCTAAAGAAGTATCATTCGCCGTCAGCCGCTGTAGCTCTGGCAAGTCTTCAAGACTTTCTGGTTCAAACCATTTTTGGCGCGCGCCATCTTTCGCTTCCTTTTCATACGTTTTTCCTGGGCTGCTCTGAACACTCAGATTAAAGTGAAAATCCAAATCTTCATCTGGGTCGACACCTGGCAAATGTTCTTTAAAAAAATCTTCGTCCATTCAACGAGCAGCTTTCTAGCTGGAATCTTCTCCTGTCCAAACTTTGTAGAAATTCTGCCATTTATCAGGACGCGAATAGGGTTGATAATACGACCCTCTCCAAAGGTAACATGAGATGACCCACCTAATAAACCAAGTTTGTCGAAATTATGGTGCAAAACAGCACCGAACCGCTCTAAAGAATATTGAGAAAATTTCATTGAAAGCGTCTCGGCTAAAGCATCCGCCAAAGTATCTGGATGCCCACTCCCTTTTCTTTCGATAACTTCAAAATCTTGAGCAAAATTTTTGTCAGATAAAATAAGCTGCATATTTCAATTTAACACTAGCATTCTTCAAATTCAGGGTCAAAGATAAGGAGAAAAAATGCGCAGTTTTAACTTAACACTTTAACTTTTTTTGAAAACCGATTCAGACCAATATTTGAAGATAGCTTTGAAATGAAAAGGCAGATCTTGGAATGTCTCGTAAACCCCGGTACCCTTCCAGGATGAAGCAACAACCCCTGGACGACCTCAGCGCCTATAGCTGGACGCAGAGTACTCTTGAAAAGTACCGCGCCCTCATGAAGAAGCTGCGCGTGATCAATCCGGAACTAGCTATAAGCTATGACACCTGGTTCATGACGTTCTCCTCTCTGCGTAGCGCAAAAAACGCGATTGAGAGCCTGCATGACTGGATTCTCAGGAATGACTCGAGCCAGGTGCCTGAAGTTCTTCCGCGTCTCCTTTTGCAGTGGGCTCGGGCTTCTGAGCTGTCTCTGCTGGCTGAGGAACGCTATCCGGATGGGCTGCCCAAGGGGCAGAACTGGCCTGGGATTGGCGACACGTCAACGGTCTTCAAACGATCTCAGGAGCATGTGGCCTTTCAGGAGGGCCAAATCCTCGAGTTCCTGCGCCAGTATCCGACCTATGCCCGAGAGGCTACGGATAATTGGATCGCTAAGTATATGCAGGATTGGCGCGAGGAGATGCGCGTCTCGCATGAGATACTCATTTACACGTATGGCCAGGATGAAGACTGGCTTGAAGGAGTATATAGTGGACGCAATCTCATGGAATACATGAAGGTCGCCGTCCTGGTTATCCGGGAGCTTACGAAGAATGTCTTGCTCTCAGATCTGATAACTTGGAATGACTTCATAAAGCTTCTTGAGGATACGGATCCTCACTTTAAGGAGATTGTTGCTCTGGAAAAGAAGGCTGGTCGCGGGGACTTGTATCTAGAGGATTACGCTCCGCCTTACTTCTACTGGCGCCACTAACGTATTAAATACCCCCCTCCCGGATTTATTCTGCGGAGGGGTTTTTGTTTAAGGTAAATTGATTTATTTTGGTATTTTCCCAAGAATTCAGCTATGCTCCAGGAATGAAGCAGATACTCTTCGACGGTTGTTCTGACGAAGAGTTTTTCAAGAACGTAGCCGAGATAGTTGCTTGCGATGATCCGAGGCGCATTATCGAGATGGATCAGCTCCTCAATAACGGCCGTCCAGATAATCGGGGTTATAAGGTTAAATACGATCGCGTTCAACAAGTTCGCGTCTTATTTAAACCATGGTCGCATATCGTCTCGGTCTTTTCAGAAAATCCTGACGATTTTGCCAGAAGTTTTAAAAGGAAGAGAAAGATAGGTGAATGGTAATGCCTTAAAAATTCCGTTATGCTTCCTGCATGAAGCAAGAATCTTTTAAAGACCTCAACGCCTTTAGCTGGACGCAGAGCGCTCTTGAAGAGTACCGCGCCCTCATGAGGAAGTTACGAGCAACCAGTCCAGAGCTGGCTGTCAACTATGACACCTGGTTCATGACGTTCTCCTCTCTGAGTAACGCAGAAAATGCCGTTGAGAACGCCCATGCCTGGATTCTCAGGAATAACCCGAGCGAGATACCCGAAGTCCTTCCACATTTACTCGTGACGTGGGCTGAGGCCAGAGAACTGTCCTTTTCGGCCAAGGAACGTTATCCTGATGGGCTACCAAAAGGTCAGAACTGGCCTGGGATTGGTGACACCTCAACAGTCTCTAAGCGAGCTCAGGAGCATTTAGCCTTCTTTGAAGGTCAGATCCTGGAATTCCTGCGCCAGTATCCGACCTATGCCCAAGAGGCTACGGATAATTGGATCGCTAAGTATATGCAGACCTGGCGTGGGGAAATGAACGTCTCGTATAAAGCGCTCATCGACTACTGGAGCGAGGATGAAGGCTGGCTCGACGGAGTATACAACCGACGCGATCTCATGGAATACATGAAGATCGCCGTATTTACCATACGCCAACTCTCAAAGAATGCCCTGCTCTCGGAGCTTATAACTTGGGATGACTTCGTTAAATTTCTTGAGGATATGGATCCTCACTTTAAGGAGATTGTTGCTCTGGAAAAGAAGGCCGGTCGTGAAGACCTGTACAAAGATGATTACGCGCCTCCTTACTTCTACTGGCGCCACTAAACGTTCGATATTCCCCCTCCCAGATTTATTCTGCGGAGGGGGTTTTTGTATGTTATACTCCCCGTAATATGAACAGTGTACATTCTTCGACGAGTCGAACTATTTTAGTGGGGCTCGCGGCATTGGTGGTGTTTACGGCTTTGGTCTTGGTTGCGATGAATGCCTACATGCAACAAGGCAATTTCAAATCTTCGTCGAAGATGGCGGGCAGCCTATCGACGAGCCAAGATACATATCAGCAAGGATATGAAGCCGCTAAGTTGCGTTTCAGTGCAATTTGTCCGCAATTGAATGAAGCCGTCATGAGCTTGTCGGGGAGCGTTAAGAGCGCGGGCTCGAAATCGATTGTTGTTTCAGAAGAGTCGCTCGCGGTTGATCCAATCGCTGATGGAATTTCGAAGGACCGTACGGTTCAACTTGCTGCGAATGGAAAGGTCATTCTGATGAAAGAAAAAGACGCAGATCAATTCAACAAAGAATCCGAAGCTTTCGCAAAACTCTCAGTTCCGACTTCACCTCAAGCAACCCTGTCTCAACCTCCGTCCCGATTTACTGAAACGAATGGCGCCTTGTCAGATATCAAGGTTGGAATGACGGTCACGGTCGAATCAGACAAAGACCTTCGTCTCCTCTCGACAATCAATGCGAGCGTGATCCGAGTCATCGTGAAATAAAAAAATCCCCCGATCGATTCGGGGGATTTTTTATTTTCTTTCTTTTTCAATTTCTCGGAGCTGTCTTTGCTGGACACGTTCAAGCTTTTTCTTTAAGGCTTCCTTTTCTCGTTTCAAGATCTCTTCATATTGCTTACGATCTTGATCGCTCTTCGTTGCCGCTTTTGATTCTTCGAGGAGCTTGAGCTTGGTTTTTTCTAGCTTGATGGCGTCTTGCTCTATTTTTTGATGCTCTTTCTCTGGGAGCTTTTCAACGGCTTCAATTTCATTGCGGATTTTTCGAGCAGCTTCAATCACACGATCTTTTCCAATGGGGACGTTTTTCCGTTGGAGCTTTCTTGCCTCTTCCAAACGACGCTGAAGATGTTTGATACGAATTTTTGTTTTTCGCTCGGGGCTTACAGCGAGCTTGGTTTCAACCTGTTCAATCCCTTCGCGCAATCCATATAAAGGATGGTTTGGGAGGACTTCATCGGATGTATAGGCATAGGCTCCCGTACCGCTTGCAAGTAAGACGAAAGTCGAAGCTCCAATGGCTGCAACCCGACTCCACTGAATCCACCAAGCTGGATGACCATTTTCTTGCTTAAGGCGCTGTTCAAGACTCATGACAAAATCACGGCTTGGATTAGCTTTTTCGCCCAGCTTTTTCAATTTCCAGCGCAGAATGAATGACATATCAATGTTTTATACCGTTCTTGGCTATTTTTGTTTCAGGATGGCTTTGAGGCTCTTTAAGGCTCGGTGGACCTGAATGCGTAAGGCTCCGCTTGTTTTCCCCTTTATTTGGGCGATATCCTCATACTCCCAGCCTTCAAGATGTTTCAGACGGATGATTTCAGCATCATCGGCAGGAATTTGAGATAAAGCTTCAAAAAGACGCTTCTCGTCGAAACTCAGCGCCATTCGATCTGATAGGTCGACTCGATCCCAAAGCGTTTGCTCGATGTCTTCCAAAGGGACATTCCCCTTTTCTTTTTGCAGACTATTGATCAGGTGATTTCGTGCAATCGTAAAAATCCAGGCTGAAGCGCTAATCTCAGGATCATAGGACTCAAAAGCGCCGAGCGCCTTCATGAATACACCCTGGGTCAGGTCTTCAGCCATCTCTGAACGTCCACTTAAACGGAAATACAAAAAACGATAGACGCGTTTCACATTCGCCCGATAGAAATCTGGGAAATGTTTTTTATTCATGATGACAATACGTAAACACAAATAACGGTTTTTGTCATTAATCCTACCTCTTTTGTGTCCAGGTATTACTCGTCACCGCCACCGCTTGCTTTTGGTGCTAATGCCATAAATACGATTGGCAGAACGACCCAGGCGCTTCGTCCAATATCACCCATAAAAACCTGACGCGTTCCTTCGGCGAGAGCCTGTGTCATTTCTTTTGGCAAAAAAGAAAGAGTGACGCTAATCAAAAGTCCGACTTGTAAAATACTGTAGATAATCGTCTGCCACCAAGCACCCGGCCCTCCAGATCCGCCAATTGTTTTAAGAAGTGCGCTACGGGATAAGAGAAAAAACAGAACAATGAAAATGCCTAGAAAAAAGCTAATCTTAAGCACGTAATTTTCATTGACATGAAAAGACAGATTCAATGAATTCAAAAGAGGCGTATTTGAAACCACCGCCAAAGCCATATACATCGAAACCAGGATGACGATGATGCGGTCACGTCCAAGTGAGAGTCCGTAGAGGAGTGAACCGACGATGAAAAATAACAAGATGAAGATATCCCAAGACGGATTTGTCCAATTCATCGACTGGAAATATGAAATGATCGGGCCCATATGGGGAAGAGTATAGCATGCGGGAGAATCACGGCCGGAAGTAACCCCTCCTACCTCCCCTTGTACTCAAGGGGAGGTTCTGCCGGTCGGATCTTACAGCCCCTGCTTCTTCAATTCTTCTAGCGAGGCTTTTTGTTCTTTTGTCATTTTTGATTTGACTTCAACTTGGACGGTCACTAAATGATCACCGCGTCCGGAAGAGCGGAGATGGGGGAAGCCTTTGCCGCGGATCTGAAAAACGGTGCCTGGCTGTGTTGATTCTGGGATGGTTAGCGTGCCTGTTCCGTCGACGGTATCGATCACGACATCACCACCGAGGGAGATGGCGGAAAAAGGAATGCGAATCGTGGAACGGACATCAAAGCCGTCGCGTTCAAAAACGGAATGAGGTTTCACGCGAACGCGTACGAAGAGATCACCGGGGCGACCGCCGAGACCAGGGTGCTCGCCTTCACCAGGAACACGGAGTGCCTCGCTATCAGC
>Ga0163147_10009118_pt1 | contig 10819 bp, 9 predicted proteins | sample OliLakLV19MP6G1_FD_148597 | JGI IMG/M metagenome (GOLD analysis project Ga0163147, IMG submission 148597) | Freshwater microbial mat bacterial communities from Lake Vanda, McMurdo Dry Valleys, Antarctica- Oligotrophic Lake LV.19.MP6.G1 | ecosystem: Environmental > Aquatic > Freshwater > Lake >... | reverse complement strand
GTCTGATCCTCTACCGTTCCGGTGATGCGCCGCTCAACTACGCCGATTTCTTGCGCTACACCACCTCACGCGGACTCACCCGTCAAGTCGGCGGCGGATTCGTCTTCCGTCACCGCTTGCTCATGGAGCATTTCGCCAACTCCGACTGGTGATTCCCCTCTTACATCGTTCCTACACTTTTTTGACACGCATCATATACACCCAACATACAATGATGTTTGTAACGTAAAAGAGAGCGTTAAAAGTTAAAAGGGTAAAGTTAAAAGTAAAAGCAGTGCATTGCTGTTCCTTACTTTTAACTTTCGACTTTTAACTTTTAACTGATGTAATCAAGGGGTGTATTGATATGGCTAAAATTCTAGGAATTGACCTCGGTACGACAAACTCGGTAGTCGCGGTTCTCGAAAATGGCGAAGCAGTGGTCATCGCCAATGCCGAAGGCAGCCGCACGACTCCTTCTGTAGTGGGCTTTACAAAAACCAATGAACGTCTCGTCGGTCAATCGGCGAAGCGCCAAGCAGTCGTCAATCCTGAAAACACGGTCTTCTCGGTCAAGCGGCTGATGGGCAAGTCTGCCAGCGAAGCGACGGGCGAAAGCAAGTATCTGCCCTACAAAATCGAGTCCGGCGCGACCAACGACGCCCGCATCAAGATTCCAGCGACAGATCGCAGCTACTCGCCGCAAGAAATCAGCGCCATGATTTTGGGCAAGCTCAAGAAAGACGCCGAAGCCTATCTCGGTGAGTCGGTCACGCAAGCGGTGATCACCGTCCCGGCGTATTTCAACGACGCACAGCGTCAAGCGACCAAAGACGCGGGTAAAATCGCGGGGTTAGATGTGCTGCGTATCATCAACGAACCAACGGCAGCGAGTCTCGCTTACGGGCTGGACAAGAAGCACACCGAAACGATCCTCGTGTTTGATCTCGGCGGCGGCACATTCGATGTGTCTGTCCTCGAAGTCGGTGACGGCGTGGTCGAAGTCAAATCCACCAGCGGCGATACCCATCTCGGCGGCGACGACTGGGATCAGGTGATCGTTGATTGGCTGGCAGACGACTTCAAGCGCGAAAACGGGATCGATCTGCGCAATGATCGTCAGGCGCTCCAGCGGTTGAAGGAAGCGTCAGAACGCGCAAAAATCGAACTGTCGAACACCGTCCAGACCGACATCAACCTGCCCTTCATCACCGCCGATGCATCGGGTCCCAAGCATCTCACCGTCACGCTGACCCGCGCAAAGTTCGAGCAAATGAGCGCCTCCCTGTTGGAACGACTGCGCCAGCCTGTGACTCAGGCGCTGGGTGACGCGGGTTTGAGCAAGGATAAAATTGACGAAGTGGTGCTGGTCGGTGGCTCAATCCGTATGCCGATGGTGCAGGAACTCGTTCAGCAGTTGATCGGCAAGACGCCGAATAAAAGCGTCAACCCCGATGAAGTGGTCGCCGTTGGTGCGGCAATTCAGGCAGGCGTATTAGGCGGCGAAGTCAAGGACGTGCTGCTGTTGGATGTGACTCCCCTCAGCCTCGGTGTCGAGACAATGGGCAGCGTCATGACCAAGCTGATCGAGCGCAACACGACCATCCCTGTCCGCAAGAGCGAAATTTTCTCGACAGCGGAAGACGGTCAAACGGCAGTAGATATTCATGTGCTGCAAGGCGAACGCCCGATGGCGGCGGATAACATGACGTTGGGTCGCTTCCGCTTGGAAGGGATCACGCCAGCGGCACGCGGCATGGCACAAGTCGAAGTCGCATTCGACATCGACGCGAACGGTATTCTGAACGTGACCGCCACCGATAAGGCGACGGGCAAGGCGCAGAAAATCACCGTCACCGCCTCAACCAATCTCAACAGCAGTGAAGTTGATCGGCTCGTGCGCGAGGCGACTCAAAACCGCGCCGCAGACGAACAGCGTCACCAATTGGCGCAAGCCCGCAACGAAGCGGACACGCTGATCTATCAGGCGGAAAAGGCGCTCAATACGTTGGGCGATAAACTTCCGGCGGCGGAACGTGGCACGGTTGAACAGCAGATCAATGATGTGCGCGAAGCAGTCAAGCATGACGACGTGAACGCCATCAAGACGGCGGCGACTGCGCTCCAGAACGCAACCTATGCCCTCTCACAGCAGATGAATGCAGATGACAGCGCCAACGCGGGCGGCAGCTACAACCCTGAACGTCGCGGCGAGGATGTAGTCGAAGGCGACTTCACCGAGGCATAATCACAGATTCAACGTAAAGGCGCGAAGCCGCAAAAACGCAAAGCAAACATTTCTACTTTCTTTGCGTCTTTGCGTCTTTGCGTCAAATCTTTTTCTTTTCTTGTCTTGTCTTTTCTTTATTACGCTTCGGGCTGTAAATGTTCCATCCGTAGCGCCTTAATCTCTTCATTGAACTTATCGAGCATCACGGTTTTGTCCTCGTCAGACAGGAAGCTGGCACGCACGCCATTCAGCGCGATATTTTCCATTTCTTCCATCGAAAACCCGAGTTTGTCCACCAGCATCAACAGTTCGTCGTTGAGCGTGTTTTTGTACATCCCCGGCATATCCGTGCCAATCACCAGCGAAATGTGTTGATCGTACAGGCGGCGGAGCGGGTAATCGCTGATATTCGTCGCCCACCCGTGACGCTGCGCCCGCGCTAAACTGATCGCCAGCGTAATCCCCTTCTCTTGGATTTCCCGAATCGCGTCTTTTGAATCCGCAACGCCCCATGCATCAGCGATGCGATTGGGCGCAAGCAGTTGAATCGCCTTGAGGACGCCATCAGCACCCGCAACATCCCCTGCACGCGCCACACGCGGAAATTCCTTCTTCTCAACGCCGCGGAACGCCCGCTCAAACTGACTTACCGTCTGAACATCCTCGCGTCCAACTAACCCTAATGCGACCACGCCCGCACGCTTGGCAACCGCCGTCGTCACCCATCGGGCAAGATCATCGGCGCGGCGAGGTTCATCACGGGGAACAGCTAAAATCCACGCAATGTCGATCCCCCACGCCCGCTTCGCCCGATCCCGCCCATCGTTGAGCGCGGCGAAAAACGTCTCAATTTGTGAGGGAAGTTCGCTGTACAGCGCGGGGTTGACGCTAATTTCAGCATAGCGAACATTTTGCTTTGCCAGCCACGTCCCCAAATCATAGACGGCACGGGTCAAGTCTTCGGCGTGATGAAACCACGTACTCGTCACCTTGAGGATGTCGGGTATGCGCTTGGGTTCAGGTTGATCGAGCAGTTTTACCCACTCCTTGAAATGCTTGATGGATGAGGCAATGTCGTTACGATCAGCAATCCCTAGCAAGCTGGATTTCTGCATTGCCCCTTCAAATTGGATATGCAGTTCGGCTTTGGGGATCGCCTGAATATAGCTTGCTATCGACATGTGTTGTCTTTCCTTTTCTATCTTGTTCTATCGTTTCTGTCTTTTTCTATTTAACTTGAGTATCGGATAATTTTTCTCGCCCCAGTTTAATCCTTCTCGTATGTAAACTGATGAACGAGAAGTTTTTTCTCCCCTCCCTGAATTCGGGGAGAGGTCGGGGGTGGGGTCTATCCGAAACTCAGGCTATTTATTCTTGAACGACATCTACGCTGTGATGTTCGCGGATTGCCGTCTTGATGAGTTGCAGGAACAGCGGATGTGGCAAGTTCGGACGGCTCAAGAATTCGGGGTGAAATTGGCTGCCGACCATGAACGGGTGATCAACGACCTCCGCAATTTCGACCAACATCCCATCCGGGCTGAGTCCGCTAAAACGCATCCCGTTTTCCTCGAACATCTGGCGATAGTGATTGTTGAATTCAAATCGGTGACGGTGACGTTCCTGCACAGGCTGTTCTACGCTACCATATGCCTTTGCCGCTACCGATCCCTTGCTCAAATTACACGGATAAATGCCAAGTCGCATCGTTCCACCCAGATCGGTCACGTTTCGCTGCTCAATCATCATATCAATCACATGATGATCGCTGTTGCCTTCAAACTCAGAACTAGTCGCATCTTCTAAGTTGAGGACGTTACGTGCAAATTCAATGCACATCGTTTGCATCCCCAAACACAAACCGAGATAGGGGATTTTGTTCTCACGAGCATACCGCGCCGCGAGGATTTTTCCTTCTACGCCGCGATACCCGAATCCGCCCGGCACAATGATCGCGTCAACAGACCGCAGCGCGTCCCATCCTTTATCTTTTTCCAGATCGCCCGAATGAATCCACTCGATTTCGAGTTTGTGATCGCACATGCTGGCAGCGTGGAATAACGCCTCTTTCACGCTCATATAGGCGTCGTGTAGCTCGACATACTTGCCGACAATGCCGACTCGTACCGTCTCTTTGACGTTACGCATCCGGCGAACCATTTTACGCCAGTCATCCAACTGAGGCGGCTCAGTCTTGAGCTTGAAATGATCCATGATAAAGTCGCCCAAGCCGGAATCCTCCAGAATGAGCGGCACATCGTAGAGCAAATCCACCGTTAGAAGTGGAATCACCGCCCGTTCATCAACATCGCAGAACAGCCCGATCTTGCTCACCACATCTTTGGTCACATCGTGGTCCGTCCGTGCGATGATCACATGCGGCTGAATGCCAATCCCGCGCAGTTGTGCAACACTGTGTTGAGTCGGCTTGGTCTTGAGTTCATCTGTTGCGCCAATGTGCGGCAAGAACGTCACATGCACATACAGCGTATCACTGCGATTCATGCTCATACGCATCTGGCGGATCGCCTCAAGGAACGGCAAGCCCTCAATATCGCCAACCGTGCCGCCCACTTCAACGATCACCACATCAGCGTTGTTTTCTTTGCCCACCAGCATAATGCGCCGCTTGATTTCGCTGGTGATGTGCGGCACAACTTGAATCGTGCCACCCAGATAATCACCCCGTCGTTCTTTCTCAATCACATAGCTGTACACCTGCCCCGCCGTGACATTGCAAGTGCGGTTCAGGTTTTCGTCAATGAAGCGTTCGTAGTGACCCAAATCAAGGTCAGTTTCCGCGCCATCTGCCGTGACGAAAACCTCCCCATGCTGAAACGGACTCATCGTGCCGGGATCAACATTCAGATACGGGTCAAGTTTTTGCACGGCGACTTTCAAGCCCCGCGCTTTCAAAATCGTGCCGATAGCAGCGGCGGTCACACCCTTGCCAACCGAACTCACTACCCCGCCTGTGCAAAAGATATACTTGGGAGTCGCGTTCATCGTTTCCCCAAAAATACAAAACACGGCGGGTTTCCCCGCCGTATTACGTGCTGTGAGTGTAGAACTGCCTCGGTGCTGTCTTGCGCTGTCTCGCTTTTATCTGGCTTTTGTCTGGCTTTTATCTGGCTTTTATCTTGCGCTTCTGCGTTAGACGAGGCGTTCGAGATCGTCTGCGGTGCGGCGCATATCCAGAAGGATCAAGCCGAGGCGTGCGCCTTCACGCACCAGAGTGGTTAATACTGCTTCTTCCCCTACCGACATCAGGATGACAAGTCCGTCTTCACCACGAATGTAGACTTGATCCAGTTCGCCGCGCCCTAATTCCGAGGCGATGCGTTCACCAAGCGACAGCATTGCGGCAGACATCGCCGAGACGCGGTCTTCTTCGATGTTGGCAGGTAGCGATGATGCCATCGCCAGCCCATCGACGCTTACGACCGCCGAGGCTTCGATCTCTGGAGTTGTGGCTTGCAGATCACGCAGCCGATCAACCATCAACTCTGTCCGCGATTTTACCATGAGATGCTGCTCCTGTTCGGGGTTCGATACTGTCTCAATTATTATACAGAAGCGAGGTCAAACGGCAAGTTGGTTTCGACAATGGTTTCGTTGATCGACTTCGTTGATCGACTTCGTTGATCGACTTCGTTGATCGACTTCGTTGATCGACTTCGTTGATCGACTTCGTTAATGGACAAGACGATCTGCTAACGTGACGAGATCGTTGGGGCTAACTGGCTTAACCAACAGCAAGTCGGCATAAGCCGCTTCGGGCATACGCTCAACCATCACATTACCGCTCACCAGTATCACCTGTACACGCTTTAACACCGCCGATTCGCGGATATACTTGAGCAAGTCTAATCCGCTGACATACGGCATGTTGACATCCAAAATCAGAATATCGGGCAGATGAATGTTCAAGAGATTTAGCGCCTGTCGTCCATCTTCCACCGGGTAAACTTGATAACCTCGTTTGCGAAACACGGCGCTGAACAAGATGCGAAGGTCTTCATTATCTTCTGCAATCATGACTGACTTCACAACAATTTCCTCAGGGCGCATAGTAGCATTCATCAACATCTAAAATCCACTGTTTAAGAAACGGTATAGAAATAGAGTAACTAACCTTACCATTAATTACATCAAACGGACGGGTAGTTTTTGCCAGCACATCAGCCTAGTCAAACGACTAGTTGAGTTTACATGTGTCCTCAACCCCTCTCCTTTTTCGGTTGAGGACAGGGCTGTTTAGAGGGCTTACAGGCTTTTAGGGTAGGCGGAGGCTTTAGCCTCTGGTGGCTGCGATAAATCATTCTTTTCTCCCCTCTCCTTTTTCGGAGAGGGGTTGGGGGTGAGGCTGTCTAGTTCGGGATAATTTTGTTCTGGTGGGCAATAGAGACCGCTTCCGTGCGGGTAGAAGCGCCCAATTTGCCTAGGATACTACTCACATGGAATTTGATGGTCGATGCGCTGACCGTCATACGCTCAGCAATGTCTGCATTGCTTAACCCCTCAATCAGCAGCGCCAGCACTTCAAGTTCGCGCTTGCTCAAGTTAAAGTCTTTCGGGCTGCGTTGAGTCTTCGATTGAATTAACATGCGTGTCGCTTCGGGTGCCAGTATGGGAATGCCTTCATTCGCCAGCCGAATGGCTTTGGCAAGGTCAGCAATAGATACATCCTTGAACAAATATCCGATTGCCCCCGCATTGAGCGCCTCTTGTACAAGTTGTTTATTATCGGTGAAACTGGTCAGCGCAATCACTTGAACATGAGGGTAGCGATCCCGAATCGTCTGTGTCGCGTCGACCCCATTCATGCGTGGCATGATCATATCCATGAGGATTACATCCGGTTCAAGTTGTCCAGCCAAAACCACAGCTTCTTCGCCATTCAGCGCTTCCCCTACAAATTCGAGATCAGGAAAGGCTTTCAAAAACACGGCGAATCCTTGCCGCACAACTTGATGATCGTCAACGATAAGCACACGAATTTTCTTGTCAGGGGAGTTATCACTCATTGGAAACGCCTTCGGTAGATTTCATTAAGCGAACTTGTGTGCCTTCGTTGGGAATGCTGATGATGTCCAGTTCAATGCCGCACGATTCTGCCCGCTCGAACATAATTCGCAAACCCATGTGACTCCCGGAAATCAGTTTCGCGTCGAAACCGCGCCCGTTATCTTGAATATCGAGTGTCATGGCATCATCCGTACACAGAAGCTGCACCATAACCGAAGTTGCCCGCGAATGACGCACAATGTTATTGAGAGCCTCCTGTGCGATCCGGTAAAAGCTGACTTTGACTTCGGAATCCATCAGCTTACCACAGCCAATATTTTCGTACACGATCTCCCCTTCCAAACGGGTACGAAAGCTGTTGACCAGATACGTCAGCAGTTGGCTGAGGTCAATTTCAAACAATGCCGTCGGACGCAGTTCAACCAGCAGCGTTCGCATTTCAGCAAGCGCCCCTTTTGTCAACGACGCCAGTTTGTTCAACCCTTTGATCACCTCGTCGGGTTCGCTGTCGTACAGCATGGGCAGCGTTTCCGCGATCACGCTGGCAGAAAACAACGTTTGACTTACAGCGTCGTGTAAATCGCGTGCCAAACGTTGACGTTCTTCCATCGCCACCAGTTTACGCGCCTGTTCAAATGCCTCGCGTGATAAATCATCAGAGGCAGTTTGAGACGCCGACACGATCAATGACATTTTTCCGCGCTCATCTTCAAGGGTACTTAGCGTTGTATCCATCCAAATATATTCACCCGATTTCGTGATCAATTGGTGTTTGATCGGGCGTTCCTGTCCGCCATGCTGCGACAGTTTCTGAAAGGCATCTAACAGCGCGTGAATACTATCCTTGTGAATCAATTGGATGGGAGAAATTTCGCGCAAATCGTCCAAACGATAACCGGTTGCCCGTTCAAATGCCGGATTCACATAAACATAACGTCCAGCAAGGTTATGAACAGCGATTAATTCATGCAGTTGGTCAGCCACAAGATAAACGTCTTGTAAGCGTATGAAAGAAGTCATCCACAAATCACGCAATAGGCGGCAATCTAGTTTATTATACACGCCAATGAACGAGTCTTTGGCTCGAAAACTATCACAACCTATGTTACACTCGGCAGGTAGACACGTTTAAGGTGAACGAACGAATGCCCGATCCTCAAGTTTACAACAATAATACCCGTCCACGCCTAAAACTCGACGTTGTTCAACAGGTGGCAGAACTCATTGTCCACAGTGTGAGTCAGGTGATCGTCGGCAAGCGCAATGAAATTCGGCTGACCGTCCTCGGCTTGATAAGTCAAGGGCATATCCTGATCGAAGATATTCCCGGCGTCGGTAAAACCATGCTGGCGAAGGCGTTATCACGCTCGATTGGCTGTTCATTCAGCCGCATCCAGTTTACGCCAGACATGCTCCCATCCGATATAACGGGCGTTACCCTATTTAACCAGCAAACCCGACAGTTTGAATTTCGTCCGGGTCCTATCATGGCGCAAATCGTCCTAGCGGACGAAATCAACCGCGCAACGCCTAAGACTCAAGCCGCGCTTCTCGAAGCGATGGAAGAAAAGCAGGTCACAGTTGACGGCGTGACTTACATGCTCGAACAGCCGTTTTTACTGTTAGCAACGCAAAACCCCATTGAGTATGAAGGCACGTTCCCGCTGCCCGAAGCACAGTTAGACCGTTTCTTAGTGCGTATTCAGTTGGGCTACCCTACCCCACACGAAGAAATGACTATTTTGTCGGCGCAGCAGTACGAACACCCGTTGGCAAATGTTAAGCAGGTCGTCACAGTAGAAGACTTGATCAACGCGCAAAACGCCAGCCGGCAGGTACATGTTTCAGACGAAATCAAGCAGTACATCATCTCACTGGTGACCGCCAGCCGTCAGCATCCCGACGTTTATTTGGGCAGCAGCCCTCGCGGGTCGCTGGCACTGTTTCGCTGTTCGCAAACCCGCGCCGCAATGGACGGACGCGATTTCGTCACACCGGATGATGTGAAAGCACTGGCAGAAATCGCGCTGGCACATCGCATCATCGTAGGACCTGCCGCCCGTATCCGCGATATTTCCTCGCGCACCATTGTGCAAGACATCCTCAACACGACGCGAGTCCCCGGCGGTTCGGCTGCCCGTTAATATGCAAAATCGCCGTAATACGATTTACATCTTGCTGATCGCCGCCCTCTTGACTGGACTTTTCACGGGAAGGGCGGTCTTCTTCAACATCGCCTATTTATTTGGCGGCTTGTTGATTGTGTCTCTATTGTGGGCGTGGGTTTCCGTGCGCTGGGTCAGCGTGGGGCGCAAAACGCGAACGCGACGGGCGCAGGTGGGGCGCAATCTGGAAGAAGCGTTCGTCGTGCAAAACCGCGCATTTTTGCCGAAGTTGTGGCTAGAAATACGCGACGAATCCGAGTTACCGGGACACCGCGCCAGCCACGTTGTCCCGTCGCTTGGCGCAAAGGCGAAGTATCGCTGGAATGTCGAAACACCCTGCTTGACTCGCGGCGAATTTCGCTTGGGACCCGTGACCATCCTCAGCGGCGATCCGTTTGGCTTATTCATTTCCCCGCGTAAATTCGCGGCAGTCTCTCACGTCACCGTTTACCCCGCAACCGTGCCGGTCAACCGCTTTCAACTGCCTATCGGCGTGCTGTCGGGCGGTGAGGCACAGCGCCAGCGATCACCCCATGTGACGACTAACGCGGCGGGAGTGCGGGAGTATGTTCCCGGCGACAGCTTTAATCGCATTCATTGGGCATCGACAGCGCGTAAAGATCGCTTGATGGTAAAAGAGTTCGAGATCGATCCAATGGTCGATATTTGGCTGTTTATTGATTTCTCGCGCTTATCGCTGGTCGAAGACCCGGCATTACAGCGAATCAACGACACAGGACCCGTGATTCCAACAGGAATGGGCATTCCCGCCTCCACCGAAGAATACGGTGTGGTGATCGCCGCTTCGCTGGCACAGCATTTCATCGAGCAGGAACGGGCGCTTGGTTTTGCCGCTTATATCCCCCATCGAGAAGTCTACCAACCCGAACGCGGCAACCGTCAGCTTATACACATTTTCCAGGCGCTTGCCGTCGCCCGCAGTCTATCGTCTTACTCTTTAGGTCAAATGCTGACGTTAGAAACGCCGTATTTGACACGCGGCACAACCCTCGTGATCGTCACCTCATCACTCGACTCAAGCTGGATCAGTCAGGCACAAATTTTGTCGCGCAAAGGCATTCGCCCCGTCTGCGTCTTAATCGATCCGGCGTCATTTGGCGGGAATACAAACGCCGATGACACCCGCGCCATGCTGCGACTTGGCAAAATCCCATCCATCATCATCCGCAAAGGCGACGATCTCACAGCGGCTCTCGCCCAACCCCTAAGCTAATCTTGTCTCCCCTCTCCCTTGGGAGAGGGGTCGGGGGTGAGGCTTCTTTTTGACTTGAGGTGAGGCTTATGGTTTGTCTCCCCCTCTCGCTTTTCGGAGAGGGGGTTGGGGGGTGAGGCTTCTTTTTGACTTGGGGTGAGGTGTCGTTTCGGAGTCTGCTTTCATGCATACTGATAGATATAC
>Ga0163147_10009113_pt1 | contig 10823 bp, 8 predicted proteins | sample OliLakLV19MP6G1_FD_148597 | JGI IMG/M metagenome (GOLD analysis project Ga0163147, IMG submission 148597) | Freshwater microbial mat bacterial communities from Lake Vanda, McMurdo Dry Valleys, Antarctica- Oligotrophic Lake LV.19.MP6.G1 | ecosystem: Environmental > Aquatic > Freshwater > Lake >... | reverse complement strand
ACCCCCCACTCATGGTTTTCGCCCCTCCTTCTTGGCCGCGATCAGCTGCTCGAGCAGCTCCAGGTTGCCTTCGTCCATCTCCGTTGCCAGGTCCACGAATGTGGCGAGCAGCGCCGCGCCCGCCTCAGGGAGCATGTCGCCCAGGAGCCCGGCCATCAGACGCTGCTGAAAACCGGTCCGGGTAAAAGCGGGGGTGTATTGAAATGCCAGCCCGTCCTTCTCGCGTTCGACGAGCCTCTTCCGGTACAACCGGTCGAGGATCGTCATGATGGTGGTGTAGGCCAGCTCACGCTCGAGCCGTCGCTGTACCTCCTTGACGCTGAGGGGCTCAGCGGCGGACCAGAGCACTTCCATAACCGCTTCCTCGAGCTCGCCGAGGGCGCGCGGGCGGAATGAGGGAGGGGATTCCGGCGTCGGCATTTCTCATCCTGCATGGAAAGTTCACTCTGGCTTACACCCCGTATAATCAGGATCCATCCAATCTACTACGTAATGTAGTTTGCGTCAACTCATAGCGCGAGGATCTGGATCCGTTGCCGCTCACGACTTCTCTCACTGAAATCCCTCAGCCCACGCCCTGTAAACGAATTCCTCCCGAAAAAGTGTAAGACAAGCATCCCTCCTCCGTCTGCCTCTGCGACAACGACATGAAGGCCAAATCGTGGCGCTCGCCGCAATGGCGCGTAAGTTGCTACCGAGAGGCATCCATGGCTTTCTTACGAGAGGACTACGCGATGAAACTGTCAAGCTGGAGTCGACTCGGACTTTTGCTCGCGACCATGCCATTCAGCATGCACGCTCAAGAAGCAGGCTCTCACACACACGAGCACTCTGAAGAAACGAAGCAACCTGCGTCAACGGGGCAGACGAGGCCTGAGAACCCTGCTCAGCATGGCGTGGCGCCAGCGTCACCGGACGCGACAGAAGCAGCGCACGAAGGCCACGGCTCAGGATCAGAGCACGACTCCTCCTCTGCGGGCTCCACGCAAAACGGCTCAATGGACTCCCTGCAGCACAGCTCGCATGCGATGCCCATGACCGGGATGTTCGGCCCCTACGCCATGACCCGCGAGGGTTCCGGCACCTCCTGGCAACCTGATGCGACGCCGCACGAAGGCCTCCACTTGATGAAAGGTGGCTGGATGCTGATGCTCCATGGCTCCGCCGATGGGATCTACGACTACCAGGGCGGAACCCGGGGCGATTCCCAGTTCTTCAGCGCGAACATGCTCATGGGTATGGCCCAGCGCTCCCTCGGACCCGGGACGTTCGGCGCCCGGGCGATGCTCTCGCTCGAGCCGCTCACCATCGGCAACGCAGGCTATCCGCTGCTGCTCCAGACCGGGGAGACCGCCGATGGAAAGACGCATCTCATCGATCGTCAGCATCCCCATGACCTGCTGATGGAGCTGGCGGTGAGCTATAGTGTGCCCTTCGCAAAGCGGGGCGCGGTCTTCGGTTATTTCGGCCTGCCGGGGGAGCCCGCGCTCGGACCGGCAGCCTTTATGCACCGGTTCGCGGGTATGCAGATCCCCGAAGCCCCCATTTCGCACCACTGGCTCGACTCGACGCACATCACCTTCGGCGTGGCGACAGCCGGGGTGGTGTGGAGCGGCATCAAGCTGGACGCCTCGCTCTTCACCGGACGGGAACCGGATCAGTTTCGTTGGGGCTTCGATCCGCCGAGGTTCGATTCTTACTCGGTGCGACTGTCCTACAACCCGACGCCGGCCTTGGCGATGCAGGCCAGTTACGGCCATATCGTAAGCCCGGAGCAGCTCGAGCCCGACGTGAACGTCGACCGTGTAACCGCGTCGGTCACATACCACAAGCGCTGGGACGAGAACGACTGGCAGAGCACGCTCGCCTGGGGGCGGAACATGGCCCAGCCCGGTGAGAGCCTCGATGCCTTCCTGCTCGAGTCCTCGTTGCGCCTGCATGCGGCTCATAACATCTTTGCCCGCGCGGAGCGGGTAGACAAAGACGAGCTGTTCACCCACGACGACCCAATGGACGGGCAGGTCTTTACGGTGAACAAGCTCAGTGCGGGTTACCGGTTCGACTTCCTCTCCGGGAAGACCGGTCGGTGGGGGATCGGTGCGCTGGGGAGCGTTCACGTGCTTCCGGATGCGCTCGAGCCGGCTTACGGCAGCCCCACACCGCTGTCCTTCATGATTTTCACGCGGCTCCAGCTCGGCGGAAGGGGCCGGGGATAAAGATGCCGACGCAAGGATTTCGTGCATCGCCGCGCTGGACGCCCGTAGTGTCCCCGCGAGTCTGACAACGATCCCACTTACTGGATGGACAGGTCATGAATCATCACGAGCACTCAGGACACCCCCCTCATAACCACACAGCTGAACCCGCTTTGACGGGGGAAAAGGCGCGAGATCCGGTTTGCGGGATGCAGGTGGATCCGAAGACTGCGCGCTTTAGCGCAGAGCATCAGGGCCAGCGCTACCTCTTCTGCAACCCGCGCTGTCTGCAGAAGTTCCAGGCTGATCCGGATCGTTATCTGACGGCGGACAGCGGAGACCCTACCCGGAAGCTCGAGGGCGCCGTGGCTCGATCTGCCAATCCTCCAGCAAGCGCGACCGAGTTTACCTGCCCCATGCATCCGGAGATACGGCAGAGCAAGCCTGGAAGTTGCCCGAAGTGCGGCATGGCGCTCGAGCCCTTGTCGCCCGTCCTGTCAGTGCAGGTGTCCAAGGTCGAGTATACCTGCCCCATGCACCCGGAGATCATCCGGGATGCCCCGGGGAGCTGCCCGATCTGCGGCATGGCGCTCGAGCCGCGCACCGTCACGACGGAGGCCGAGCCGGACAATCCGGAGCTGAGGAGCATGACCCGGCGCTTCTGGGTCGGTGTGGTGTTGAGCCTGCCGCTCCTGGTCATTGCGATGGCGGACATGATCCCGGGCCGGCCGCTCGGGCATCTCGTCTCCGGCCATGCGATGAACTGGATCGGGCTCGCGCTCTCGACCCCCGTGGTGCTGTGGGGCGGCTGGCCCTTCTTCGAGCGCGGCTGGCAGTCGATCGTGCATCGCAGCCTGAATATGTTCACCCTCATCGCCATGGGCGTGGGCGTCGCATACCTCTACAGCCTGGTCGCGACGCTCATGCCGGACCTGTTCCCTCCATCCTTCCGCGTGATGGATGGCGCGGTGGGGACCTACTTCGAAGCTGCGGCGTCCATCGTCACGCTGGTGCTCCTGGGACAGGTGCTCGAGCTGCGCGCGCGCAGCCAGACGGGAGCTGCGATCCGGGCGTTGCTTGGCCTCGCACCGAAGACCGCGCGACTTCTGCGCGAGAACGGCGTGGAGGAGGACGTACCGCTTGATCAGGTTCAGCCCGGTGATCGACTCCGGGTACGACCCGGCGAGAAGATCCCGGTCGACGGCCTGGTGATCGAGGGCTCGAGCTCCGTGGATGAGTCGATGATGACCGGCGAGCCCATTCCCATCGAGAAACAGCCCGGAGACCGGCTTATCGGTGCGACGATCAACGGCACGGGCGCACTGATCATGCGCGCGGAGAAGGTCGGGGCCGACACGCTGCTCTCGCAGATCGTCCGCATGGTGTCTGAGGCGCAGCGCAGCCGGGCGCCCATCCAGAAGCTGGCCGACCAGGTCGCGGCGTACTTCGTTCCCACGGTGATCCTGATCTCGATCGTGACGTTCCTCGTCTGGGCGTTCTTTGGTCCGCAGCCCCGGATGGCTTATGCGATCGTCAACGGCATCGCCGTCCTGATCATCGCCTGTCCCTGTGCGTTGGGACTCGCGACGCCGATGTCGATCATGGTGGCGACCGGCAAAGGCGCGAGCGCAGGGGTGCTGTTCAAGAACGCCGAGGCCATCGAGGTCCTTCGGCAGGTCGACACGCTGGTGACCGACAAGACCGGAACCCTGACGCTGGGCAAGCCGCGTCTGCTCTCCGTAATGCCACTGGAGGGCTGGACCGAGGCCGATATCCTGAGGCTGGCGGCGAGCCTCGAGCGGGCTAGCGAGCACCCGCTCGCCGCAGCCATTGTGCAGGGGGCTACCGAGCGGGGGCTCCACCTCTCTACGGCGGTTGATTTCACCTCGATGACGGGACGGGGTGTGGTCGGCACCGTGGACGACAGGCGCGTCGCGCTCGGAAATGCAAAGCTGCTCGAGGAGCTGTCCGTGGCTCCCGGGCCGCTCCTGGAGCATGCCGAAGCGCTGCGCTCCGAAGGTCAGACCGTGATGTTCGTTGCGATCGATGGTCGGGCCGCGGGTCTGCTAGGGGTCGCCGACCCCATCAAGGAGACGACCCTCGAGGCGATACGGGCATTGCATGCCGAGGGGCTACGGATCGTCATGCTGACCGGCGACAGTCGCACGACCGCGCAGGCCGTGGCGAAGCATCTGGGGATCGACGAGGTGGTGGCTGAGGTGCTGCCGGACCAGAAAGCGGAGGTGATTAAGCGCTTCCAGGCAGAGGGGCGGCGGGTGGCGATGGCCGGCGACGGCATCAATGACGCGCCCGCCCTCGCCCAGGCGCACGTGGGCATCGCGATGGGCACGGGCACGGATGTGGCCATGGAGAGCGCAGGCGTGACGCTGGTGAAAGGCGACCTGATGGGCATCGTGCGGGCACGTCGGCTCAGCCGGGCGACCATGTCCAACATCCGTCAGAACCTCTTCTTCGCGTTCGTCTACAATGCGCTCGGTGTCCCGGTCGCCGCCGGGGTTCTCTATCCCTTCTTCGGCCTCCTGCTGAGCCCTGTCCTGGCGGCGGCGGCGATGAGCCTCAGCTCGGTCAGCGTCATCGGCAACGCGCTCCGGCTCAGAAATGTCAGGTTATGACCTTGAAGGGTTGCAGAGCACCCCCAACCTACCCATCGCCTCATCTGGAGGCTGAACACGGTGCTCCTTGGGACTACCGAGGCGGTGTGGCAGGACTCGTGCAATTGTGATGGGATCACGGAGTGCTATGGGATGGCAGGAGTGATGGACATACCGGCGATAGCAAAACCGGTGACCGAAATGCCGTCAGCTTCGGTGGGTATCAAGGACTTGTGACGCTGCGGGTCACAGATGCTGAAGAATCACGTAACGTTTACGGTCACACTGTCGAAGTATTCATCACAGCATCCAGCCAGGCACGTTCCTGAGCCCAGCTTCAACGCAGGACGAATTACAAAGAAACTCAGCATCTTCTTGCGGTGGGCCAAAGCTGGAGGCTGTGCCGCCTGTGACGGCATGAGAATTGCTAAGATTGGTACGTCCGTCCACAGTGTGGTGACCAGCGCTCTCCGGTTCATAGGCAGCCATTCAATGAACAGCTCTTCTATGTTGAAACAGGAGACCGGCGTTCCTCGCCTCTCCAGGCGCAGTGCTCAACTTGCTGCTCCCGTGCCGTTTGTCATCGAAGGTTGCAACTGGTAGTGAGCTCGCGCCCCGGGCTTGGCTGGAATGTATAAGGCCCAGGTTCTGTCATCTTTCGTCATAGACTGTCGCGACGCCGAGGTCAATCCATCAATCTATCATTCCAATCTCCCGGAGGTACCGTGAACACCGATCCTATGAAGTCCCTTCTGGCCCTGACCCTGGCCGGTCTCGTCGTGCAGCTCGCCGCGTGCGGCAGTGGCGCTGAGGATGACGACTCAAGCCCTGCGGGAGACGACGATGCGAGCGAAGCGGCGACCGAGACGCCCTCGTCTTCTTCTCCCACCCCTACGTCGTCTCCTTCGCCCACTCCGACATCTCCGACTCCCGTGCCGATGGCGGAAGCCGTCTTCGTCGCTCATGACGTCGTGAAGGATGCTCAGGGGACCATCACCCAGCAGGGTGTTATCGTCGGGTATGACGTGGCGACGGGCGAGCAGATCGGCGAGCAGATCAGCAACGTTGAGACGCCGTATGGCATGCAGTCGCTCCAGGATGGCACCGTCCTCGTCAACCTCTCCAACCGGAACGAGATCCTCATCTTCGACGGCACCACCATGACGGAGCTGTCCCGGGTCCCCTCCTCCGGTGTGAGCGGCACCCGGCCCGTAGACTCCCTGATCAGCCCCGAGCATGATGGGCAGGCGTACTGGCTGAGCCTCAACGACGGCTCGAGCGGCAACTCGGCCAGCAACACAGCACTCTTCATCGACATCAACCCAGCCAGCGAGGACTATCTGAAGGCGGTCGGAGAGATCCAGATCGGGCTCGGTCATCACCAGGCGGGCTTCAGCGCCACGCGGGAGCGGGTTGCGGTCAGCAACTTCTCGGACTGCAACAATGTCGTGGGGGTCTACGATTACTCCGATCCCAGCAATATCAAGACGCTCGAGACGCTTACCGCCGTTGAGATGGGGTACGACAACTCGACGAAGGACAAGACCTGTGACACGACCGAGTCCGAAGGCGTGTCGATCAAGCCCCACGGCTGCGCAACTTCGCTGGCGAGCGGAAAGGTCTACTGCAATACCACGACGGGCGGCAAGCTGATCATCGTCGACATCGACGCCGCGACGCCCGCCTTCGAAGTCCTGCAGATGAGCGGCACAGGCGGCGGTTACGTGAAGGAAGGAAAGGGCGGCGAGTACATGTACACCGTCCAGAGCACGCCCCGGGAGGGGAACGGCGGTGCGAACTGTCGGATCGGCCAGCTCGTCACCGTTGACGCGAGCACCGACACCATCGCGAGCACGGTCCCCATGTTCTACAAAGGACCGGACTGCACCGATGTCTTAACCGGCACCGACGAGTCCGCCAGCCAGGGGAACCACCTGAAGCTGTCGCTCGATGGGGAGATCCTGTTCGTGGCGCTCGCGCCGAGCTTCGGCTCGACCGGGGCACACGTGCGACAGCAGGTGGTGTATGACCTCAGCGATCCGGCCAACCCCGTTCAGCTGGACTCAATCCCGGTCGGCTCATCCTCTGTCCAGCGTGGCACGGCGATCACCGGCGATGGAAAGTACCACTACGTCACCAATATCGACGACGGAACCGTCACCGAAATTGACGTGGCGGCGCTGAAGGTGACCCGCACCCTGCCTGCCGAAACCTATCCGAAGATGGTCTCAACCTTCGGCACCGAGGAAGGTCCGAGCCTGCCGGTAGGCCCCGTCCACTGAGTCAACTATCAATTGCTGATAGCGGCGTACGAGCGCATATGTCACACTTTCGCTGGAGCTGTAACATCGGGAATCCGCCCCGAGCGCCGCGAGCCGTCTAATCCCTTCTACCGACCATGAGGAAGCCATGACAAGGTCCATTCTTGCATTGATACCTGCTCTATGCCTGCTCGGCTCTGGCTGTTCCAATGAGGAAGAGGAGCACGAAGGTCACGAGGATGTCATCCTTGAGGGTGATGTCACCGACGAGACCATGGTTGGCCTGGCCAACGCGCTTGAGGCTGGCGATCCAGTCGCCTCTTCCGCCAAGGCTCCGACGCTCGACTCCCCAACGGAGGGTGCCTCGCTCCCCGCTGGCACCATCCCGACGTTCACCTGGCATGTTGGTGCGTCCACCCTTGCCGCGCGCCCGGCGCCGGGCGCGACGGAGCCGATGCACGGAGACCCCTACTCCGGTTATGCCACGTTTCTGGAGTTCATGGTCGGCACCGAAGCGGCGGTCGAGGTTCTGACCAGCGAGCTGAGCTGGACTCCCACGGACGAAGCGTGGGATGCTCTCGTCGCCGCCGGACAGCCCATCACGCTGACGCTGGTGGGCGCGGAGTTTGAGCAGGATCGCGTAATACAGGACGGTGGCCCCTATGCGGGCAGCACGATCGAATTCGAGGTGACCCCATGAGAGCTCACGGCCTGAGCTTGCTCGTGCTCCCGCTACTGCCCCTGCTCTCCGCCGGGTGCGGGGAACAGGAGTACGAGCCCTATGAGGGAGAAGCTTATCCGAACCGGCGCCCGCCTCTGACTGTTCCAGAAGGTGGTGCTGGCTTTGTCACCGATAGTCGCTCCGATACGGTCTCGGTAATCGATCTGGAGACAGGCCAGCTGATCGCGCAGTACCCGGTCGGGAAAGATCCCGTTACCATCGACGGCCCCCATCACGTTGCCGTCGACCCGACGGGTCGCGCGGTCTACGTCGCCCTGTCCTATCCGGTCATCGCCGGCACCACAGGACCGCACGCCAGCCATGGCTCGAGTCTGCAGCCCGGCTACGTGCAGAAGCTCTCGCTTGACGACATGCGCGTCCTCGGGCAGGTGCGCATCGATACCAACCCCGGTGAGATCGTACTGTCGCAGGACGGCAAGCGGCTCGTCACGTCGCATTTCGACCTGCAGCGGGCGCTGGAGAACACCACCGACCTGGAGGCAGCTCGAGCGACCATCGCGGTCATTGATCCGACACAGGTCCTCCCCTCCGGCTCTCCCGACCCCACGTTTATCCAGGTGTGCGTTGCACCGCATGGTATGGCGCTCTCCCGGCCGGATGGGGCGAAGGCCTACGTGGCGTGTTACGGCGAGGACGTGCTGGCGATCGTCGATCTCGAGAATCCGGCGGCAGAGATCAAGCGGATCCCAGCGGGTCCGGAGCCGCAGGTGTTCAATCCGTCCTATGGCCCGTATGGGGCCGTCATGGCTCCGGACGGCTCGACCATCGCAGTCAGTCTCACCGCATCGAACGAGGTCGTTCTCTTCGATGTCGCTACGGAGGCGTTCTCGAGCAAGCGGATCAAGACCCAGGGTGTTCCCTACTTCGTGGGCTGGACGCCGGATGGGACGCAGCTCTATATCCCGACGCATGATCCCGACGCCATCATCGTCTACGACCTGGTCCTGGAGGAGGAGCAGATGTATCGCGCGTTCCAGCCCGGGGAATGCGACAAGCCGCACGTGGCGGATCTACACCTCGACCACGCTGTCTTCATCGCCTGCGAGGGCGATCAGGTCGGACCCGGCAACGTGGCGATGCTGGATCTGGATTCGTTGGAGACCCTCGAGTCTGCGGTCGTCGGCGTCTATCCGGATGCGTTCGTGCGGTTGGTGGGAGGTGCGAAATGACGATACTTCGATTACGACGGGCTGGACTGGCCCTCGTCCCCCTCGCGCTTCTGAGCGTCTCGGGTTGCAAAGGAACGGCGGCGGAGCACGGGGAGGTGCTTTTCCAGGACCCGATGATCACCGGGAGCGATGCCGGCTCATACGCCTGCTCGACCTGCCATGAGGCCGTCCAGGGCGACGCAGGGGACGCGATCCTCGCCGGATCGCCACTGGCCGGCGTCGTGAACCGGCCGAGCTTCTGGGGAGGACAGGAGATCGAGCTGCTGCGGTCCGTGAACCACTGTCTCTACTATTTCATGTTCAAGAACCAGCCCTGGACCGGGGACGAAGTAGAAGCGCGCGCCCTCTACGCTTACCTCGAGTCACTGAACGACCGGGGCAGCTCCGAATCCGCTCCGTTCACGGTGGTCTACGAAGTCTACGATGCTCCATCGGGCGACTCCAGCCGGGGCGCCAATCTCTATGACCGTGCCTGCCAGTCCTGCCACGGCGCGGCAAGTACCGGAGATGCCGCACTGATCGAGTGGGCTCCCATACTGCCGGAGGACTTTCTGGCCGCTCATCCGGACAGCGAGTACAGCGCGGAGGATCGGCGTCTGGTGATGATCGAAAAAGTCCGGCATGGCGCATTCGTCGGCTATAGTGGCCAGATGCCGCCACTCTCAGCCGAGAAGCTCTCAGACCAGGATCTGGGCGACATCCTCGAGTACCTGGGAATCGTGGCCGAGTAGCGAGCGGAGGATAAGCGTGAGGAAAGACACAGGAAAGCTGCTGCTCGGGGCGGCGCTGACGTTTCTGATGGGGGTCCCGGACGCGAGCGCCAATGGGCGGTTTCCGGCAGCGGGCCAGCTCGTCGTCGATCCGTCCGATGGGTCACACATCGTAGTCCGTACCACGTACGGGCTCATCACCACGCGAGACAGAGGCGAGACATGGGACTGGATCTGCGAGACGGGCGTCGGGTACAGTGCCACGACGCCGGTCGATCCCGCGATGGCCATGACAAAGGATGGTACCGTCCTGGCGGCGTTTCCGGGAGCACTGAGCGTCGCCCACGGCGACAACTGTGACTGGACCTTCGCGGACCCTCTGGAGGGACAGACCGTCGTCGATGTCTCTACCGAGAAAGCTGACCCATCCCGGGCGGTGGTGATCGTCTCGAACGCGCAGGGCGGCGGAGTCTTCCAGACCCGGCTCTTCGAGTCGGCGGACAACGCGGCGACCTGGGCGCAGGCAGGAACGGATCTGCCGGGTGATCTGGAAGCTGAGACGCTGGATGTGGCGCCATCCGACACGGAACGTGTATATGTGAGCGGTGTTCGGGGCGGGACCGCTGGCGTCCTCGTGCGTACGGCGGACCGGGGTCAGATCTGGGAGTCGTTGGACATCACCTGGCCGGAGCAGGACGGCAACACCGGATCGAGCGATGTGGACCACGTGCCTTTCATCGCCGGCGTCGATCCGCTCGATGAAGAAGTGGTGTATGTCCGACTCAGCGGGACGCCAGGGAGACTGCTGAAGACCTCCGACGGCGGGGAGACCTGGTCCCTGGCCTTCAAAGGACAGGGGAGCCTCAAGGGCTTCGCCCTTTCGCCGGATGGGACACAGATCCTCGTGGGAGGGGACGGAGACGGTACCTGGCGAGGTTCGACCTCGAGCCTGGACTTCGAGCAGGTCTCTACGGTCCGACCGCAGTGCCTGACCTGGGTCGAGGCGGGGGTTTATGCCTGCGCGCTCGAGTATAATGATGGCTTCACCGTCGGCCTCTCGACGGATGACGGCGCGACCTGGGAGGCTGTCAACTACCTGGCCTGTGTCCGGGGACCGTTGGCCTGTTCTGACGG
>Ga0163147_10009110_pt1 | contig 10824 bp, 8 predicted proteins | sample OliLakLV19MP6G1_FD_148597 | JGI IMG/M metagenome (GOLD analysis project Ga0163147, IMG submission 148597) | Freshwater microbial mat bacterial communities from Lake Vanda, McMurdo Dry Valleys, Antarctica- Oligotrophic Lake LV.19.MP6.G1 | ecosystem: Environmental > Aquatic > Freshwater > Lake >... | reverse complement strand
CCTTATAATTGGTGACGAAACACAGAACCTCCCCGCGCTTAAAGAACGCACCCGGGACGCGAGTATCAAATTGGAAGTGAACATAGATTTACCAACTGATTACATCGCCATTCTTGCTGTTTCGGTTACGGAAGGTCTTTCTTCGGGCACATTCAAAGCTCTCGAAAAGTACTCCGATAAAATTCTATATCTTTCTGCGATCCTACTGACTGATATTGACGACAAGACCTCTCAAGAGACGATCACGGAAGCCACGGATGAGCTTAAAAGTATGCTTCCTAACTTGATAAGCCAACAAGCGAATGACCTGCCCATATTTAAGATTAACAGCCAGGACTTATTTTCTCAGTTAGATGCTTTGGCGAAAGAAACATCGCGATCGGTTGCCGCTTTTACACCCGCCAAAGTCACAAAAAACAAAAAAAGTTGGTGGAAGCTGTAATAAATTAATGAAATCCGGCCCGTTAAGGCATCAGGCACCCTCTGCCGGCGGATATGAAAATGAGAGGGCATCCTGGATGGCTGAGTTTATTCGACGAGTGGTCCTTTTTGGCGTGATCAGCTTTGCGACTTCCGTGGCTAGTGCCCTGCCTGGTGCAAACCCACCTCAAGCTCCCGCATTTCGGGAATGGAAATACGTTTCATCGTTTGAGCTCACTCAAAAGGGACCGGTAGTTGTCGTGGTCCCGCCAGAGGTCGTGGGTGTTTCTTTGCCGGACTTAAGCGATTTGAGAGTGGTCGCCCCGGATGGAATCCCAGTGCCTCTCCGCCTCATTGTGCAGGGAAAGGACGCCCGATTTTTTGCAGTCTCAAATCTAAAATGGGCCAGCGATGGTCGATCGTGCACTTTCTCGGCACCCAGTCGTTCGATCCGCCCAGACCTCCTCATCTTCGTGCCTGTACATCCAAATTTAAAAGTTGAAGTACGGATTCAAGGATCTTCAAATAATAAATCATGGACGGAACTTTCTCGAAGTGAAATTGATTTTACGGGAGCAGGGGGCAATTCGGTAGTCTTAGCCGGAGAACAAATCAGAAATTTTCGAGCGATCTTCAATGTGCCGTTCCGGGAAGCGATTAAATCAATTCTCATTCGTGCATCGCCCCACATTTCCGAACTCCCTTCAAAAAAAACACCCGTGAATTTGAATCGCACGTTTATGTCCGGTCCCGACACCGTCGCAGAAATTAGTTGGAACGCGAAAAATCAGTACGTTAAAGCTGTGCACATAGGTGTACCGGAGAACGAACTGGTGGACGTGGTGAGTTTCCTTGTTCCCACTTTAATTCGATCGCGCGCTAGACCGTCTATCATCGCCACGGGATCAGGTACGCGTAATGGGCAGGGTCTTGTCGAATTGCCGGTGGAAAGCCGAATAAGTGCGAAACGCGCCTATTTAAAATTTACGTCGCGCACGCAGAATCTAGTTTTGCCAGAGAATATTTTTATTGAAACAGTGGACGGCGGATTTTCATTTTTGGCTCAACACACAGGGGTTTACCGTGTGTTTGCAGGAAATACTGCAGTAATAGACGACCCTCAAGAAGTGGCCAAGGTCCCAAGAATCGAAGAAGAAAACCGGGTACGTCCGCTCACTCTGGATTGGGCGAACCTTGATGATAACCCGGACTACGTCCTCCAAGATTTGACAGTCGCTGACAAAAAGACGCCGCCCACGGATATGGACGAATATCGTTGGCGATTTAGGCAAAAGTTGACGGTTAAGGAGAGAGGAGTTCAGGAACTTCGCATCATTCAAGAAGTGGCCCAGAAAGCACAGCGCACGCTCCAGGACATACGCATTGTTGTGATGGATGATTTTTCACTTATCCCTCAACCCTGCATTATTGAAAAAACTCTCGAACTTTCTTCGTGGCCACTGACAGCGACATCCACCCATACGACTCAGGAAGAAACGATACTTCAGCTTGTTGGTTCGCCTCAGACAAATGCGAGAATAAGCGATGGTCGAAATACGTATTTAAGTTTTACAGCCTCGACTACCGGGTTGTACACCGCAGGCATACGCGAAACTTTAAAGGACGGGACCATTGCCGAAAAAGGAAGTACCAGAGTCAGCGTTGCTAAGGAGGGAGCCCGAGTTTACGTTCCCGTACATACGGACATTAAGGATTTGTCGCGAACAACCCTTGTCGTGTCGCATCCCACGGGGGCATCGCCCTCATTCGAGTCAGTGCAAATGGATGAACCGCTGGTGCGGATCCTTTTTCCTTATCATGCTGGGAAAATGTACATGTTAATTGGTAATGACATCGCATCTCCCGGGCCGACGGTAGATACAGAAACCGCTGAGCTTTGGCTTCAAAGCCAAGTCACAGCCGTTGATGCATCCCCACTGGAAACGAACTATGTAAGTTGGGGAAGGGAAATCAGGAAAGCATTTTATAGTTGGTTTTGGGGTGTCTTGCTAGGAATTTTGATTGCTGCGGTGTTATATGTATTTTTTAAGCGCCGCGCTATATCGCAGAACCGCGCTAAGACACGTAGGGAAACTATAAAACGGAGATGGAGGAGATGAAGTGCCAAACCAGATGGTTAAGGCGTAAATGGTTTGCCTAAAATAATCTCTGGGAGAAGGAACTTTGGATACTTTTCCTTCACGCGGTTGTAAGTCCACAAAGTGGCGAAAATTAAGGGGAGCACATAAAGGAACGGAAGCAGAATGCCTACAATCACATCTGTGGGATAATGCGAACCCGTATAAATCCGCGCAAATGCCATCATTACAGGTAAAATAAAGACCAGAGTTATTGCCTTTTTTGACCTGTAAAAAAAGAATAAGCACAAAGCTACGATCATATTGTTCGTCACGTGGCTGGAGGGCATGGACCTTCCTCGGGACTGGCCTTTTATTTCAGGGGAGGACACTTTGATTTTGGAATAGCCCTCAATTTCCCGGACCTTTGTGCCCGGCAAAGCTTCGTGTGGGCGAGGCCGGTGTATGGCTCGCTTTAAGTTGACATTGACTAAACCGTCCCCGATTGCAATGCCTAGCAGGATGGTGAGCACACACAACCGACCGCGGGCGTTGCCGAACAGAGCGACAGCTCCCACTGCAAGAGCCAACGGAATTTTAAAAAGTTTAAAACTTACGAGGATCGTAAAAAAAATGTCCAAGAATGGGTGCGACCATCCATGATTAATTAATTTAAATAATTCGATATCCCACTGCATTTACATGCCAAGGCCTAGGCTAATCACCAGAAAACGCAAGGCATAGGAATTGAACGACCAACGACGAGCTGTGGTTTACCTGAGATTGATCTCCTGGGCGCAACAGTTAAACTTTTGAAATGAAAGACCGACAGGTTTTTGGAATTTGCATGGGGACGATGCTCGTGCTCAGCCTTTTTGCGTTCGCGGAGCAAGGGGACGGCAGCTGGGACAATGTAATTAATATTGAGCCTCTCGGCCCCCCGATTCATCGTGATGGGACTCCCCTTAATGAAAAAGAGATGCACCACTACGAAGATGCCTATCTCTCTTATGAGTCTGAAAAAATAGAGGCTCTGCAGCTCTACCTTGCGAAATATCCCAAAGGCATATACGCGAACGTTGCACTCATTCAACTAGCCGAAATCTGTAGTCCTGCTCTGGCGGCATCAAAAGAGAACCTTGAAAAAAATATGCTCATGGAATTGAAATCCAAAGTTGCCCATGAGCTTTTGGCGCGAGCCAAGATAAATGCAAAAGTCGCGACTCCACTTTACCAAGGTTTAATCACGCGCGATTTAAAAGACGCGGCCAAAGTTGGTACGCACATCGCGGAGTTCTCCGTCAAGTTTGGAAGTGACAAGGCGGAGAAAGTTAAAATGTTCACAGCAATCATGTTAATGGAAAAGGACCCAGCACGGGCCAAAGAAATATTAGCGTCCCTCCCTGAGACGGCTTCAGCAGATATTAAAGCTCAAGCGGCTGTCATGATGAAATCGGCCACTATTTTAGGGCAAATGCCGGGTATGTCATTCGTTGCACTCGACGGAAAGAAATTCGATCTTGCCGCTTTAAAGGGAAAGGTGGTTATTATTGATTTTTGGGCGACGTGGTGTGGACCATGTGTTGCCGAATTGCCGCATTTGAAGAAAGTATACGAAACCTTTCATGCTCAAGGTCTAGAAGTTGTGGGGATCAGTTTGGATAAGGAAAAAGCGGAACTGGAAGCTTTTATTAAAAAGCAGTCGATACCATGGCCCATGCACTTTGATGGGAAAGGATTTCAGAATCAATATGCCGCGGAGCACGGCATTCAGGGCATTCCAACTGTTTGGCTGGTGGATAAAACGGGAAAAATCGTTGATATCGATGGGCGGCAAGACTTGGAGGGTAAGGTGAAGAAGCTATTAGCAGAGTGAACTTGGCTGGGAATTAAATTTAAAATTATTAATCCACAAGCCGCTTTGAGCTTCTCTTCTTGGAAGTGGTGTTAGTGACCATAACTAGTTAAATTACTTATAGTCAGTAATTTAGGTGCAAAATAAAGCGAGGAAAGCTTAAGTCGTAAAAGTCTACTAAGGAGCTAGATTTTTGGAATTCCCAAAAAAACCGTGCAATTTTGGCACTTTTATGGTACCGTCTGCGTCCTTTCTTACCCTATGAAAAATCGTGTACAAAAATTATCAAAAAAGCTGGAGCTCGTCGAAAAGGTAACAACACCTAAAAACGTTACAGTTTTCTGTACGCAATGTGGTGTGAGACTTTCTGAAGCGAACCATGCCGCTCCCTTTAGCGGGGTGTGTAATGCGTGTCGTACGGCGCAGGGCCAAAAAGAAGCAGAAGCCGCCCGCCGGAAACAATCTCAAACAGTTGCCGGTTTTAAACACTCAACTTACGTCAAAAAAGCACTCAAGGGAATTGAACCCTGGTTGAGTTAAAGAACCAATAGGAACTATACCTTTAAGGTTGCGTCTTTTTCCCCGGCCCGTGACGCTTCGACAAGATAAGATAAAAATCAAATCTGCTCGAACCGTCCACAGAAGCTGGGGATTTTTTTGCCTTTTTATGGCGCGCCTCCCTTGAGTCACCAGCGACTCATCCGCACTTTCATTAAACGTTATGCTCACTTCTCCTGCACCAGCGAACTTTTTTAAACTTGCTCATTCAGGGATGTATAACCTCGGACACACGCTTGAATGTGGGCAAACCTTTTGTTGGCTTCCATGGGAGAAAGGGTATCTCGGTGTGTTGGGAAAGCATGCAGTCTATGTGAAGTCGGGTTCTGGTTATTTGGCTGTTGAAACAAACCCCGGACTCGATAAAGCAAACATCACAAATTATTTTCAAACACACATTAACTTTGAGGCCGTGATCCAATCGTTCCCGCCTCAGGATCGATATTTACAGGCCGCGATTGCTCGTTACGCGGGATTACGGCTTGTGCGGCAGGATCCTTGGGAATGTCTCGCGTCGTTTCTCATGTCCCCGCTCAAACAGATACTCCAGATTCGCCAAGTACTTATGAAACTGCGTTCCACCTATGGCGCCCCGATTTCATCCTTCAAAAAAATCGGCCCCGTTCTTTATGCATTCCCTGACATCCCAACCATCGCCAGGTGTTCAGAATTGGACTTGCGCGCCATGCAAATGGGGTTTAGGGCAAAGAATCTTTTAAAAACCTCGCGCCAACTTGAATCGGGGTTAGTGGATCTATGCAGACTAGAGACGCTCCCGTATGAAGAAGCGAAAGAACAACTAACCAAACTTCATGGAGTCGGAGTTAAAGTGGCCGATTGTGTGTTGCTTTTCGCGTATGGAAAACAGGAAGCATTCCCCGTCGATGTGTGGATCGCTCGAGCTTTACGAAAGCTTTATTTCGGACGCAGGAAATTTGACTTGGACCGCGCCACACAGTTTTCAAAAACACATTTTGGTCCCAATGGCGGATACGCCCAGCAGTACCTCTTCCACTATGTGCGGAATAATCCAGAGATCCTCGAATAATCAGCTACTGACAACGACAAAGGAGGGTACTTTTAACTTTTGTTTTATCAGCGCACGTTCAGGATGAGGGGCGCATGCGTTCAGCACAATTTCTTCATCGACCCTGGGCCATAGGTTTGTCTCTCGCTCTCATTCTTCTAAGTCCATCACTTATCTGGGTCTCGCTGGACAGACAAATATTTAGCTTTGACCAAGCGTGGTACGGCCGTATTTCCATTGAACTATACAGGTTATGGGGCGATGGGATTATCCCATGGGCGTCCGGGATGATTCAAGTTAGCGAAGATAAAGCTCCAGGGCTATCTTGGATCGGTCAATTCTTTGTGCCGTTGGGTGATCTAATGGGGTCAATTGATTTTGCATTACACCTGTCGGTAATCATTCAACAAGTATTGGTGCTTCTCTTTCTTTATTTGGCGTGTGAAAGATTTGGAAGGGCAGCCGCGATCATGGGTGTGACCCTTGTGGCCGCCAGTCAGATGGGGATTGGATTAAGCCAACAGTTCTTAACCGAACCATTGCAAGCTATGTGCATCGCATGGGGGATTTTTTTAATGAGCCGCTATGTGATGCCAGGCGCAGGAGGAAAAGGGGGAGGAGAAATAACTGCCGAATTTATGCTTCATTTTATTGCATGGGGCACCATGTGTATGCTCGCCAAGACCAGTTCACCACTTTACCTGTTTTTTCCAGGGCTCATCTTACTCGCGCATTTATGGGTGCGTCCAAAAAATATTAGTTTCACCCGTTGCCAAAAAATAATGGCGGTACCCATCTGTATAAGTGGTTTTGTCACAATCGTTTATTACGTCGTAAACCTTCACTTTCTCGTTGGCCTTCTCTCCTATAGTTCCAAATCAACTTTATGGGGACAACAACGACCCTTTGGAGAAAAAATCCTGTATTGGAGCGAAAAGCTATTTGAGGCTCTATCCTCCATGCCATATTTTGGAGGGATTTTATTATGTGGGATCATTTGGTTTTTAGTTTTTGGGATGCGTGCACAAACAATTTGGATCAAAGCCGTCCTATGGGCATGCGCACTTGAAATCCCTTTGGTTCTCAGCATTTTCTCATTTCAATTAAATGAAACCACACGCTATCTCTATCCGCTGTTGCCCATTGTAGGATTTTTGGGTGCGGCAATGGTATCACGGTTAAATAGGGCTTGGATATATGCGCTCGTCATCTGCGTGAACCTAGGACAATGGGCATTTTTGCATCATCGATCTTTTACAACCTCAGGTTATGAGGAAGTTGCCGGGCTAACCACCGATACCCGACCATCCCTCGGTGTGGCCCAATTGGTGGAATCGACATGCCTGACACTACCAAAAACAGACGTGAACATGGTCGGGGTTGATTTAGGGTGGCTGAACATGTTTACGTTGAATTATTATGCCGCCAAAGACCGCCGCATCCGCTACCACAAGCTGACATACATCGGGTATGGTTTTGCTGAAACAGACCCCAAAAAAGCCGCGTACAGAGTTTTTTATCATAGGCCCTTACATTATGTAACTTTGAAAGATGAAGTAATGCCATCGTCCGACGACTCGCATAATCGTGTGTCCGCTGAGTTGAAGAATTTTGTGATTAAGAGTGGATTGTACTCGGAAGTTCCGCAAAGAATTGGGCCAATTGAAATCTATAGGCGCCGTGACGTGGCGGATCCATCACAGTGATCGTTTGCTGAGTTTATATTTTTGCTCTCGTCATGACAAATGATTACGGTAAAAAGGTGGATATGGATGCTCCTTATCTTGAACTGCTCGATGGACCTGATGCAGGGAAGCAGTTTCCTTTGGTTGAAAACGAAAAGATTTCCGTAGGGCGGTTACCCGATTGTAGCATCATTTTATCTGATGGATCGGTCTCCCGATTACATTCCTCCGTGGAAATGACGAATGAAAAAGTTGAAGCCGCCGATAATGAATCGCGGAACGGTACATTTGTTAACGAAGAAAAAATTCAAAAGAAGGAATTGCGTCACGAGGATATTTTACGGTGTGGCGACATTCGGTTCCGAGTCATATTAGGCCAAGCGCGATGGGCAAAGCAGGTTGTTGAGGCATTGCAAACGACCAGCGATACAACGGGTCCCGGAACAGGAAAGCCTGTGAGTACGGGTGAGATTCGCTTGCTCGGTTGGCCGTACATCATACAAACACTCTCGGAACATAAATGCAGTGCGCGAATGGTATTGGCCTATAGAGGGCAGAAAGGGGAGGTATGCTTTCATCAGGGGAAAATTTTTAAAGCATCGCTCCTGAGGTTTGCACCCTTACAGGCCTTGCTGCGAATGACGAGTTGGGATAAGGCACTGTTTATTTTGTTTCAATACCTCCCCGTGAACAAAGGGCAAACGAATCAAGAGCTCGAAGGGGCCTTGGACGAATGTTTGAAACAGAGGGATGAGCTTCAGGATATTTTAAATTCATGGGCCGGGCCCTGTCCAAAGTTCATGACACTGCAACCCTTAATCCCAAAACTGTCGGTACTTTCAAAAGATGAACTTGATATGTGGCAAAGCGCCTACCAGGGAAGTACATTTGAAGATATGATGGAGGATACGAACCTTCCTCCTCTCGAAATAGCGCGAAAACTTCAGGAGTTGATGGAGCGCCATTATATTGTGATGGCGCAAAAGGGTTAACCAGAAAGTTACATATGAGCGACGCTACACTTAATCCTGGATCCGAGCATATTGTTACCATTGTCGATATAGGCTTCGGCGGCGAAGGCATTGCGCGGATTAATGGGCAAGTCATCTTTGTGCCTTTTGTCATCACAGGGGAAAAAGTGCGAGTTAAACTAAAAGTCGCACGGAAAAACTCATTCACAGCAGACCTAATCGAAGTCATTGAGCCTCATCCTTCGCGCGTCGCCCCTCCTTGTCCTGTATTTGGGCGGTGCGGGGGTTGTGATTACCAGCATATGAGTTATCCCGCTCAATTGGCAGCGAAGGAAAAGCAAGTGCGCGATGTCATTGAACGGATCGGAAAAATACCCAACCCGCCGATGGAACCCATCATTGGCTCGCCCTGTGATTATGGGTACAGAAACAAGGTTACGCTGCACGCAAATGGATCAGAACTCGGGTACATGGACCGGTCTGGTTCAAAAATAGTGAGCGTGAACCAATGTCCGATTGCTTCGGAAGGCGTAAATATTAAGATTCAAAACTTTGTGAAGGAGTTTAAGGAAGGCGAAGGAGATTATGTTTTCCGGGATATTCCTCAAAAAATGGTGTCTCTCGAATCATTTTTTCAAATTAATTCATCAATGCTTCCCCAGCTATTGGACGTTGTAAAAAACGCGATTTCACCGGTTACAACTCATTTGATTGATGCTTACTGCGGTGTGGGATTGTTCGCTTTCCATTTAGCCGACAGGTTTAAATACATTGTCGGAATAGAGCTTGAGCCAAAAGCCATTGAAACAGCCAACCAAGAAGCAGCTCAACGAAAACTCTCCCATATTGCTTTCGTGCGGGGATCTGTTGAGACCTACCTGCCTGACATGCTCGAACCTGTTCGAACTGAAAAGGTGTGTCTGATCATTGATCCGCCACGGACTGGTTGCACGCGCAGGGTGTTGGAAGCCACCTTACTTTATGCGCCTGAACAAGTTATTTACGTTTCCTGCAATCCAGCAACCTTAGCGCGGGATCTCAAGGAAATGATGGGTATTTATCAAGTCCGCGCCCTTATACCCCTCGATATGTTTCCACAAACGGCCCATGTTGAGGTGGTGTGTATTTTGGATAAACGGCAGGTGCCACTCTAGAACCGTACTGAGAATCAAAAGACGTTTGCGACGAGTTTAATTTTTTCCCATTTTGCGCTTTGCCTTTGCGGAGATTTTCATACTGTATGGCAGCCAAACTTTCTTCCTATGCCTAAGCGTACTGATATTAAAAAAATTCTAGTGATTGGATCCGGCCCCATTGTTATTGGACAAGGTTGTGAATTCGACTATTCGGGTGTTCAAGCGTGCAAAGCCCTGAAGGAGGAGGGATACCAAGTCGTCTTGATTAATAGTAATCCTGCTACGATTATGACCGATCCGGAATTCGCCCAAGGCACATACATTGAGCCTATCACTCGGGACATGATTGAGAAGATCATCATCAGGGAGAAACCTGACGCATTATTGCCCACGCTTGGCGGACAAACGGCGCTTAACGCAGCGATGGATCTTCATCGCTCCGGCATTCTCCAAAAACATAATGTGGAGATGATAGGAGCTAAGGCCGAGGCCATCGATAAAGGGGAGGACAGGCAGAAGTTCAAAGACGAAATGATCAAGATCGGATTGGATATGCCCATTTCTGGTACGGCGCATACGATCGAGGAAGCTCGCCAAGTAGCCACAATGATAGGCCGCTTTCCATTGATTATCCGCCCCGCATTCACGTTAGGCGGAACAGGTGGGGGCATTGCCTATAACAAGGAAGAATTTGAGACGATTGCCGCGAATGGGATTGATCTGAGTCCGGTCAGCGAAATTTTGGTCGAAGAATCGTTGCTCGGATGGAAGGAATTTGAAATGGAAGTCATGCGCGATTGCGCAGACAACTGTGTGATTATATGTTCGATTGAAAACTTCGATCCAATGGGCGTGCACACCGGGGATAGTATTACAGTGGCACCCATCCAAACATTGACGGATCGTGAATACCAAATCATGCGTGACGCTTCCTTTGCGTGTATTCGCGCTATTGGCGTTGAAACAGGAGGGTCGAACATTCAATTTTCGGTCAACCCAGAAACAGGTCGGATGATTGTGATCGAGATGAACCCGCGAGTTTCCCGTTCGTCTGCATTAGCATCAAAGGCGACGGGGTTTCCCATAGCAAAAAT
>Ga0163147_10009109_pt1 | contig 10824 bp, 12 predicted proteins | sample OliLakLV19MP6G1_FD_148597 | JGI IMG/M metagenome (GOLD analysis project Ga0163147, IMG submission 148597) | Freshwater microbial mat bacterial communities from Lake Vanda, McMurdo Dry Valleys, Antarctica- Oligotrophic Lake LV.19.MP6.G1 | ecosystem: Environmental > Aquatic > Freshwater > Lake >... | reverse complement strand
TTTACTCAGTGATGGCGCTTTCGAACCAATCTGGACAGCTTGCAGAGCGGTACGGGTACACGCCTTACGGCAAGCGGCGGGTGGTGTCGCCTGGCGGCGCGACGTTAGCTGCAAGCGCTGTGGGGAACCAGGTTGGATTCACGGGGAGGTATCACGATGGTGAGACAGGACTGACGTACTTCCGGGCTCGGTATCAGGATGCGGAGTTGGGGAGGTTCGTGGGGCGGGATCCAATTGCTTTTGGAGATTTTAGGCGAACAAGCGATTTCGGCTTTGGCGTGGCCATACCTTCCAGGAGTGAGATTGGCCGAAGAAATGCGATTGCAAATATTGCGCTGCCCGGCGCGGAGGAGCGACCTCTTCTTCAACAACGAGCTCCGGCGGACATGTCCCTTTACACTTATGCCAGTGGGCGTCTCGATCCCTATGGCACCGAACCATGTGAGCAAGACTGCGTGGATAAGGTGCGTCAACAGTTCGATGGAGTGATCACCGCTCATGGGCAGCAAATTCAGAACTGTCTTGATCAATTTTTTGCCTGCGATGATCAGGCTCGTCCCGGATGTGAAAAGCAGGAATGCATTGACCGGCACCGGGAATGTGTTAGGGCGGCAGATGAGGCCGCTCGCGGGTGGGAGGACGACCTGAACGGTGAACTTGAGAACAAATGCGGGTGTGTCATCAATGTTGCTTAGCGCCAGGCCACGTAGTTCAACTTGGTCGACCGACACACGGGGTGTCTAATGTCAAAGGAAGCACTCCAGTGAACGAAGCGCGACTTGGTAACGGTGCTACGCTCACACTGATGAGGTCGGTCGGCAAGTGCTGCGCATGGATCCTGTTGGTCGGTTCTGCTTTCATGGCCGGTAGAATGCTTGCCCTCCAGGCTCTCGTTCAACAACGAGACACGAAATCCCACTCGCCGCGTGTGGCGATGCACAATTCTGAATTGCGCGGACGTCCGGCTGGATTAGCCCGCGGGGAGCAGTCAGCGGAGCCTTTCCAGCTGCGCCGCCAACGCGACCCAACCTTGCTCGACTCAGTGGCGCGGTTACGGGGGTTGATTCGGAGCCATCATGTGGGTCGCGAATTAGAAGTCCTTCGCGAAATCGACCGTGTGGCAGACTCCGATCGTCGTCTCGAGCTGCTTGAGGACATCATGGAGTACGGCAGCGAGGGACTCAAGCTTGATGGGCTTGCGAGGGTGTTGGACCCAAGGTTTCCAAGACCTAGGGTTCTGCGGCTCCTCACGGGAATCGTTGATGCAGAACTGAATGAGAACGTTCAATTAACGGCGACGCATAAACTTGCAGCTCTTGCTGCCGAGGCCCGACTACGAGAAGATGAAGAATTTCCGACAGCATTGAATATCTCCTACCAACATGCGAGGACTGATGGGGGGCGCATCGCTCTTGGTGTGGCACTCAGCTTGGTGGGCGATTCGAGCCGCACTGGGGAGTTTCTCCCGCTCCTTATAGGCAGGTTGAGTGCATCCGACGACTTCGTACGCGCAGAGGCGGTTTCAAGCCTTGGCCTGCTGAAGCTAACTGACACTACAGGGCACTTGGCGGCAACGATGAAGGACTCAAGCAGGCGAGTCAGGCTTCGAGCAGTGGAGGCTCTGGCGCGATCCAACGACCCGAATGCGGGGGCTTTGCTCTCGCAAGCAGCCTCAGGGTCCGATCCGATCGTGGCCCAGGCCGCGCAGAAGGAGATCTCTACACGCCGCATGAGTGCGAAAGAGAGGTTGTCCGTTCAGCTCGGTGTTGTTGTGCGATGAGCCCGAGACCCTGGCGTTTGCTTGCGGTCACCCTCATCTGCGGAGTTGTGGGAGCTGGAAGCGCCGTTCTTGGTCCCACCCGGATGCCCAACGGAGAAAGTATCCCGGGGCCGCACCCCTTGCCACCCTCCAGCATGGGGCCGCAGCCAGCGACGCGCGACCCGATGCCCACTGTTCAAGTTGGTTCGGGGGGAGGGCAAGGTGACGGCGTTGGGGAGAGCCAACGAGCTTATTGGGAAGCGCAAATTCTCCCGCTGTTGCGCCGAGACACTGTTCGAGCATCTTTGGACGCCGCTTCGAAACTTCCCGATATTGTAGACCCAACGTTGAGGTACGAGATGGCGCGCATTGTCGTGCAAGGAGGCAAGCGTGAAGTTGCAGGGCCGGTCATGGGCGCCGTGGCGCCCACCCTACCCGATCGATATGCACTTGACCTCGCATGGAGTGTTCTCGCCGGACATGACTACGACTGGCGGGCGAAGAGTGAGGCCGTGCGCACGATCCTTGGGCGGCAAACGACCCCCGAATTGGTGCAAGAAGAGGAGGAACTACTGAAGCTGCGCCAATCTGAGGAGCTGGGGACTCGGGTTGCGGCGGCTGCGCTGCTGCAGCGCCTGAACCATTCTGCGACCGAGATTCTCGCCATCCTACTTTCGACCCTACGAAAGGAAGATCCGGTTCAGCGAGAGGAAGCCGTCCGCATGCTGGCAGTCTTTGAGGGTGAAGATGCCTTAGGAGGACTGCGCGAGGCCGCCGCGGATTCTAGTACGCAAGTGCGTCTTGCGGCGGTGACCGCTCTAGCGAGGCAGCAGTCTGAAGGTGCCCGACGAACGCTGGAATTCCTAACCCACGATGAGAGCCCTCGCGTCTCGGAAAGCGCACGGCGGGCGTTGCGGCCGTAGGGGAATGAATGAGGTCTCGGTCATTGCGACCGCGTTTGTTGTATTGATTTCAGCGGGGTGGGCATCAACACCCCGAAGGCTTGCCGCTGGGTCACGGTCTGACGCGGCGCGACATCGGGTGCGATGGCCGGCACGCTAGTGCGATTGCGCTTCATCAGCAGGAACGGGAGCAGCAACAACTCGCCGGGGGCTACAGCTACATGTTAACTCTTAAATTGGCATCGTAGACCGCGTTCGGATTAACATCGTACAAATCCAAATAAATTGAGCGCATGTGACTGCACTGCGGTCCGAAAAGTGGCTCAAGCGTGTCTTAGACGTCTGCAAGTGTACGACGCTGCGGGTCACGCGGGTATACCTGTGGTAACAAAGCGCGTGCTGCGTTTAGTGAGCTAATCACAGATATCGGACGGGCCTGCCTTGACGCGCGCCACGCCGCGCACTTCTCGACGACTAGAAGAGGCCGAGGGCGGCGTGGTGCTCAGCACAGCAGGGCGGTAGCCCCGCTGTACTCGCGTTCTGGGGAGCTAGGAAAGGTACTGTTCTTGCCTCCAATGGGGTTGAAGCAGGACGCGGTTGACCTGTTTCAAGTCGACAATTTTCGTGCGGTCGCGGACGGCTTCAAGCAACGTTGAAAGACACAGGTTTCTGGCTCGCCGCAGGATCCCCTCGGAGGAGCGCACGATGAGGTCGAGCGCTTCGAGGGTAAACGTGCGGTGTGCCAGGGTGACGCGGTCGAGTTCGGCGAGGATGAAGGTGTTCATATTTTCCGCTGTGAGCTTGGGGACCAAGGCAGAATAGGTCACACGGCTTTTGATATCCTCATTGACGGTGAGAGCCAATTTTGTCAGCAATCCCGGCTGAGCAATCAGTACAAGATTGTGGTTCTTCGGAAAGTCCTCGAAGAGTAGTCGAAGACGCCGTAGCGAGTCAACGTCCAATAAATGCGCGGCGTCGACGATAGGGACCAGCATCTTGCCGAGATGGTGTCGAAGATTTCCTGTTGCTGTCGCAACAGCGAGAGCCTCTCGTGAGAGAAAGGGTTCTGGTCTAGGCCGAAGTGAGCGCGGCTTCTAGTGCTTCAAGGATCAGCCCTCTCCGCGGTGCAGAGCGCGCCAACCCTACGACCCCGTAAGTTACCTGCGCGCGAAGCCCGGCGAAGAGGGGCTCGGCCGCGCGCAGCGAAGCGAGCACCGGCCGGCCTTACTTCTCGCCCCCTTTCGAGGAGCATCAAGAGACACTTTAGTCCACATGAAGCGCTTGAATCAGGTGCCCGTCGCGAACTGGGACCTGGCGCTTCCGAATGGCCAATACACGGTACGGCTAGTGATGGGCGACCCCAGTTTCCAGGATCAGACCAATCACATCAAGATAGAAGGCGTCACGTACACGGACACGGATCCGTACGACGACGATCAAGATGTGGACGCCTTCGGAGACTTTGACGAGGTCACACGCACGGTGACGATCACCGACGGCAAGCTAACGCTATCGCCGAGCAGCGGCTGCTACAACACGAAGCTGGTGTTCATCGAGGTGACACCACTGAATGGGGGCGGGGGAACAGCGACACCAGGCTTGGCCGCGGCAATGTATAAGTACGACGCCCTAGGGCGCAGATTGCAGAAGACGGTGGGGGGAGTCGCGACGACGTTCGTGCACGACGGGGACCAGGTGGTCGCGGAGTACGAGGGCACCACGCTCAAACGCCGTTACATTTACGGGACTTACATCGATGAACCTTTGGCGATGGTGACGTCGGCGGGCACGCAGTATTACCATCAGAACCGGATTTACTCAGTGATGGCGCTTTCGAACCAATCTGGACAGCTTGCAGAGCGGTACGGGTACACGCCGTACGGGAAGCGGCGCGTGGTGTCGCCTGGCGGCGTGACGTTAGCTGCAAGTGCTGTTGGGAATCAGGTTGGATTCACGGGGAGGTATCACGATGTCGAGACGGGGTTGACGTACTTCCGGGCGAGGTATCAGGATGCGGAGTTGGGGAGATTTGTGGGAAGGGATCCGATTGCGTTTGAGGATGCTGTGATTAGCGGACGAATGTGGGCAAACCACCGCGCTCGGATCAGGAGTCTCTACGCGTACGCGCTGAACAATCCCCAGACTTTTCTGGATCCGAGCGGAGAAGTTGTGGATGTTAGCCGCGCCTCACCAGAAGTTCAACAAGCATATCAAGAGGCCAAGGACTATGTTGGGACAGTTGGAGACAACCCAATAGCGAGGTTGGAAGAACTCCCGTACACAGTCTACCTCCAAGACCCATCCGAACTAGGTGATGCACATTTCTATCCACCGCAGCCGGGGATAGATAGCCCAACAATCACTTGGGACCCGAACGGGGGTCTGGCAGGGGAGGGTGGAGTGCAGAGCCCCGCTGTAGTCCTTGCACATGAGGCTGCACATGCTGAGCATTACCTCACCGATCCGGCAGGCTTCGAGAACCGGACCGAATCGAACACAGGGTACGGTACAGAATTTGCGAATGACGAAGAGGGATATACTACACTCGGCGAGGAAACCCGCATCGCCAAGGCCCTCGGGGAACCCACGCGCACTGACTATGAAGGCCAATATGTCCCTGTTGATGGACCAACAGTTTCGTGCGTGGGGTGTACGCCAGTTCCAAAGATATGTCGCTAACTCGAACTTGACTCGGCTGAGAGGATTCACCTGTGTATTTTCAACGTCTGTGGCAAGTACGCGTACTGAGTGACCACGCCAGTACGCCCCGCAAACGGCGGGCCCGCCAATTCCTATACCTTCTGGGAACCGTCGCAACATGCACTGCCGCCTGGTTTTTGCCACTTTACCAAATTGCCTTTGCTTCGCCTGGGAGAAAGTTGCCGCTGCCACCGCTCATCGCTGCGGTCACTCCATTTGGCGGTCCAGCGAAGGCGACGTTGAGGGGGGTGATGTGTGTGACTAAGTCCAATGCGACAACCTCGTTGAGAGAGATCTCTTGGTGCGAACCGCGTGTCCTCATGTATCTCCCCGCCTTGAATATTACGGCAAGGCCCTTCAGTACGGGCTTTCCGGTTGAGCCCGCATGCTCCGAAAAGCCTCGCACGGAATGGTTTGCTGTCGACTACAATGGTAAATTCACAGTAAAAAAAGGCGGAGCTTATAAGTTCCGTCTAGTGTCTGATGATGGTTCCCTGCTGTGGATTGATTGGAAACAAGTCATCGATAACGACGGCGTTCACTCGGTAACCTCCAAGGCCGCGGTAGTGCACCTGGAACCTGGCGAACACAAGGTTAGAGTATTCTATTTTCAAGCCCGTAGTTGGGTGGCACTGCAGCTCTTTGTGACACCACCAGGAGATAAAGAGATTCTATGGCGCTCCGAGTTTTGAATACGACGCCGCCAATCGGCTGACAGAGCGGAGCTACCCGGATTCTCAGAACGACCTCTACGTGTGAAGATCCCCCGATTCGGTGGACAGCATGACTATACCACACTGTGCTGAGTTTTTGATCGCAATTCAAACTCGATGGGGTTGAGGTAACCGAGGTAGGAATGGCGACGTTCGATGTTGTAGAAATTTTCGATGTAGTCGCCGATCGAATTCTTCGCCTCATAGCGAGCGGCGTAGCGCTCGTGATCGACTAGCTCGGCTCGCAGAGTTGCAAAGAAGCTCTCGGCAACGGCATTATCCCAGCAATTCCCTTTTCTGCTCATGCTTCGTCGCACCTGGTGAGCATTCAAGGTTGAGCGATACTCGGTGCTCGCGTAGGGGCTTCCGCGATCAGAATGATGGAGAATCCCGGCGGTGGTCTGCGGGCTTGCAGAGCGGTCTGCAGCGCATCCAATGCCAAGACGGTGTCGTTGCTTGAGCTTGTCGCCCAGCCAACAACACGCCGGGAATACAGGTCGAGCATGATGGCAAGATACAACCACCCCTCGCCTGTCGCGATGGCCGTAACATCAGTCACCCACGCGCGGTTGGGCTCACTCGCGCTGAAGTCTTGGGCCAGCAGGTTAGGTGCTATCGGACCGTTGTGGTTGGAGTCAGTAGTCCGCTTGAAACGGCGTTTTCTCCGGCCTTGAATGCCATTTTCTCGCATCACCCGTTCCACACGCTTCCTCGCGATACGGAATCCACGCGCCTTCAATTCCTTGTAGACACGCGGACTGCCGTACGCCCTGCGGCTACGCTTGTGCACGGCGGCAACCGTCACTGCAAGCTGAGCGTCGGCGTCTGCACGGGCCGCTCTTGGGCGTTTCCTCCAAGCGTAAAAGCCACTGCGTGCAACTCCGAGCACACGGCACATAGTGTTGATTGGGAAGGCCACCTCCTGGGCGATAAAAGCAAATTTCACTTGCTCTCCTTCGCGAAGTAGGTGGCCGCAGCTTTTAAAATGTCACGCTCCATGGAGAGGCGCTTATTGTCGCGTCTCAATCGAGCAAGCTCCTCCCGCTCAGCAGTTGTGAGCGCACCAGGCGGCCCGTTGCCAACATCTGCGTCAGCTCGCTTGAACCACTGACGAAGCGACTTCTCACTGAGGTCGAGGTCTTTGGCGATTTGCCCAATGCTGCGATCACCCACTCGACAGAGACGCACCGCCTCCGCCCTAAACCCTGGCGTAAAAACTCGCCGTTTCCTTTTTTGATGCTTCTTGACCATGGATCACTCCTGACGCATTCTCGCGCTTTCTGGGGTGTCCACCAAACCGGGGGATTTTCAGTGTTACGCACCTAATTACCATCGTAAGCCAATGCCGAATTGGCACCGTATGATTTCACGAGAAATCCGGTGTATTCATCGCAAATTGGTGCCTCTTGCGTCGTAGAGCAGAGGCGTTATCTTACGACGCCATGTGCCATCTGTTCGTCTAAAACGCTGCTGGAGCTGCTCAAGTTGCTACGTTCAGAGGCTCACAGCGGCGTATCGAGCTCCCTTCGCCAATGCGGTTGAGCAAGACGCGGTTGACTGGTTTCAAGTCGACGGTCTTGATGCGGTCGCGCGCGGCTTCTAAGAGGGATGCCACACACAGGTTTCGAGCTGAGCGGAGAAGCCTTCAGACGACCGTACTGTGAGAGTGAGAGCGTCGTCGGTGAAGGTGTTGTGGGCGAGGGCGACGCGATCAAGTGGGGCGTGGATAAAATCCGCCATGACATCCGGCGCGAGTTTGTGTAGCGTGGCCAAGGACGGAGATCTTGTCGTGAGAGCCACCCAGGACAACCTTGCGATTCAGCCCCTCCGCCGCGCGGTCCGCGTGCTACTTACAGCGCCGCAGCTCACCGGCGCGGGAGCACAGCGAAGAGGGGCTCGGCCGCGCGGAGCCTCGCGAGCACGGCCGGACTTGCATTTGGCCCTCTTTCGAGGAGCATCAAATCAAAGCCGGATTTACTCAGTGATGGCGCTTTCGAACCAATCTGGACAGCTTGCAGAGCGGTACGGGTACACGCCTTACGGCAAGCGGCGGGTGGTGTCGCCTGGCGGCGCGACGTTAGCTGCAAGCGCTGTGGGGAATCAGGTTGGATTTACTGGGAGGTACCATGATGCCGAGACTGGGCTCACTTATTTCCGGGCGCGGTACATGGATGCGGAATTGGGGAGGTTTGTGAGCAGGGATCCGATCGAAATGGGTGACTGGTCGCTAAGCGGAGGGCAGGCGGACACCCTGAGCCTGAATGGCTCAGTCCCCCTCTCGACGCAGAAGAGGGTGCGAAGATCGACCGGCGCGCGAGGGGGCCGCGGGGTGCTGTTTGCGGCCGTCTTCGTGCCGAATCAGACTGATCCATTAGGACTTTTTAAGATTCCGAATGTGAGTGCGTGCGAGGTCGCTGCGGGGCTCTGCCTCATTTATCCATCGGATTTGAAAAAAGTGGCAGACTTCGAAAAACAAGCCAAAGCCATGGCAGAAGCCACCAAGCTGCCAGGACGGCAGGACGGTCCACAGGACGCGTACAGGCATTGCGTTTGGAGCTGCATTATGGCCAAGTTTATTGATGAGCATGTAGCAACCGTCGCAGGGAATATTCATGAAGTTTGTGTGGAGAATACAGCGTCGGCGCATCGGCAGGATTTCAACAACAACAAGATCGGAAGGAACATTGGTCTCCATGACGGGGATTGTGACGAGGGATGCACGGGTGCTATGGACAATGGAACGCTATGGGTGAACGCGACGGATCCCGGCCCGAGGACTCCCAGCTTTCTTGGCGACACAAACCTAGAGCCAGCTTATGACTGATCGCACTTGGCGAACCGGGGTGGCTCTGACCAAAGTTTCACCTTTGGGGGCCCCGTCTGAGCTGCTTAAGATGGCGGAGCGGTTGAGGCAATGGGACTAGCCTGGTTGATCATCGTTGTAGTAAACCTGTTGCTGATCGCAGCCGTAGAGATATTGCGACGCAAACAGCTCCAGCGCCGGTCGCAGGCTTTGATAGTCTCCGGGATCGCAGTAGTTCTGTTTGCTCCGATATTCTTCGGGATTCTTGAGGTGCGGGCGGCTTTCCACGCCTCCTTCGACGACGGTCTCGACCCCGTTCGGGTGCGGGCGACGGATGCGGTCACTTTCGCCGCGCTCGCCACTGCGTCGCTTCTCGTTCCTGCGCTCTTTTGCCTTTTGGAGTTGGTGCGGCTATCGCTGATGCCGGCAGAACAGTCGTCCTCATTGCCCCGCAAAATGGCGGGGGTCCCTCAAGCCTTTCAGTTCGCGTTGCTTGGAGCCACTGTGTACATGGCCTCTTTCTGGGTGGCGCTGAATTGGGTGTCGATTGCGACTTTTCTCATGGGTACAAGTAGGGAAGCATTCGTCTCCGCTCAGATGCCTGCGTGGCTGCGCATTCTGTATCGTACGATTGAATATGGGCCGTGGTTGATAGCTCTTGGGTTTCTCGCGTTTGCGCTCGTTCGGAAGCAGCCTCTACCGTTCTCGGCATTTCTCGGCGGAAGCATAGGAACCGCGATTATTCTTTCCACCGCTATCCTCTTCGAGCCGTGGGTAACGGATATCATGACACGAGAACCTTTTGATGCTGCCGTGTGGAAGGCAGAAAATGGTCCCCACGCACAACGTAGACGCAGCCGCATGTTGAACGACCTTCTTAGCACGCACCGGTTAGTGAATATGACGCGGGAACAAATAAACAGCCTGCTGGGAGTGCCGCCCCCTTCTCCCTATTTTCGGCCTTCCGACTACGTGTACTGGCTCGGTTCCGTTGACTCGGCGTGTCTCGTGCTGAGGTTTGAGCGTGAAATTGTGGCCGAGGCCAAAGTAGCTTCGGACTGAAGCAGCGGATGAAAGCAGGCATGAGAAACCCATCCAAGAACATGCATCAGGAATTGACCCACCCATTGCATGGGGCCTTTTGAACAGGAACGGGGCTGTTCTGAGGAAGAATGCCGCGGTGAAGATGAAAACCTGAAATCACAAATGGGATCGAGTGGGGCGATTGACCCCACCCAGGAAACCTGGCCATCCCTGAGCGTGTCTTGTGTGGACGGCGAACAACCATTGAGCCCCGAAAGGAAACCCGAAAGAAGCGGGATGAGTTCACGGAAGTCCAACGCTCGTCGATTGATCCCCAAAGCGTGCACAAAAACACACAAAATCACTAAGTGTTGCGCACCCCTCTATGATCGTAAGCCAATGCCGAATTGGCACCGTATGATTTAGGGAGAAATGCCGCGTATTCATCGCAAATCAGAGCCCGTGACGTCGTAGAGTGGGGGTGTTACCCTACGACGCCATGTGCCGTCTGTTCGCCTATGCGCTGGGTGGCGTCACGACGTGGCAGACAAAACGAAAGCGCCCCACAGGGCAGCAAGAGGCTGCACCCACTGGGCGCTCAAGGTCGCAGTCGCAGGCTCGCAACCTGCCAAGTTGCTACGTTCGGAGGCTCACAGCGGCGTATCGAGCTCCCTTCGCCAATGGGGTTGAGCAAGACGCGGTTGACTGGTTTCAAGTCGACGGTCTTGAGGCGAGCGAGCGCGTCGTCAGTGAAGGTGTTGTGGGCGAGGGCGACGCGATCAAGTGGGGCGTGGATAAAATCCGCCATGACATCCGGCGCGAGTTTGTGTAGCGTGACCGAGGTCACGCGGTTACGGAGATCTTGACGTGAGAGCCACCCAGGACAACCTTGCGATTCAGCCCCTCCGCCGCGCGGACCGCGCG
>Ga0163147_10009108_pt1 | contig 10826 bp, 7 predicted proteins | sample OliLakLV19MP6G1_FD_148597 | JGI IMG/M metagenome (GOLD analysis project Ga0163147, IMG submission 148597) | Freshwater microbial mat bacterial communities from Lake Vanda, McMurdo Dry Valleys, Antarctica- Oligotrophic Lake LV.19.MP6.G1 | ecosystem: Environmental > Aquatic > Freshwater > Lake >... | reverse complement strand
GGGGGGTAGGTAATGGGTAGGTAGAGCTACCCGCATTGGTGGGGTAGAAGCTATCTGTCTTCGATTCAGGTACTTAAGTGGACTTGGGTTATTGCTCAGAGAAAAGCGGGTCATAGCGGCTATGACACCGATTCCTCTGACCCCGATCCCTGTGACCCCGATCCCTCCATCGGACCTCTCTCCTACGCGGTGCCGGGCACGCATAATTGCCCCGAATTACCTTAATTGTTGTAAACAAAATGCCTTCGGTGGTGGTTCTGTGCAAGGCCTTGGCCTTCTCCCAATCCCGACCACGGGCTCCGCCGCGGTAGCGGAGAGCGTGAGAAGCAAGGTGATTCCGCGTGGAGGAATAGCGTTCCGAGCGGCCTAGGGCAGCCAGTGCGAGGTAACGAACGTGGTGGAGGCGGCCTGATTGTCCCTGACGTCGACGCGAAGGAGCACCTGTAAGCCGGCTTTGCCGGCGGCCGGGGCAGGTCCAATGCGCTCCTGGAGCTCCCGGAGGCTGAGCGGGTCGGTGACGTAAGACGCGCCGGCCGCCGTGCCCCACGTGCTTGAGCCGCCGATGAACATGACGCGCCGGCCGGGAAAGGTGCTGGGCCAGACGGTGACCAAGGCAAAGTCTCGCCCGGAGGAGCGGCTGGTCATGTCGAAGCGGTAGAGCGTTTCCTCACCTGGTTGGGGCCGCAGATTTTTGAGCACGGACGGTTGTCCTGGCGCGGCGACGAACTGAAAGTCGCTGGGCCGGTCGAGTTCGCGCCCCAGGGTACGGAATCGCAGGGAAGCCAGAAAGATGACGTTGCCGGAACTGAGGTCCTGCCAGCGGGTTTGCCGGTTCCGAATGAGCGGAAGATCGATCGCGGCCTGGGTGAAGAAACGGCTGAGCAGGCTGGCGCCTTCGGCTTCCCCCATGCCGGTGTAGATCTCCACGGGAATCGATTTCGCATGGCGCTCGCGCTCAAGTAATCGTACGGTGGCACTGGTGGAGAGATCCTCAGGCCGGTTGACGTCGACATCGCGGACGAGAAGCCCGGTTATATCGGCAAAAACGGGGGCGCCCATCACCAGCTTCACCGTGGATCCGGGATCGAAGAACCCTTGCCATAAGGGATGACGGGCCCAGGCCGAAGGATGGGTGACCGGTGCGGTCGGACGCGACGGCGCCATTCCGGCAGCGAGCCACACGGCGATTGCTCCGAGTGCGGTTCCGGCCATCGCGGCAGCGGTGACAGAAAGCCAAGGCCGGCGGCCCAGAAGCGGTTGCGGAAGCGGTTGGTGAAGCGGTTCTGGAAGCGGTTCCGGCGGACGAAGGGAAAAGGAAGGGGCGTAATGCCCGCGCGGAATCTCGACAATCAATTCGTCTCCCGCGCCCGGGCCCTCATAGTACGCGGCGAGTTTCTTGCGGAGTACGCCGGCCTGCACGCGGACGATGGAATCGTGGCGAGGGTCGAAGTCAGGACCCCGGGCGAAGACGGCGGTTCCGATCGCGTATTCCTTGAGGTCGCCGGCTGAGCCGGCCAGGGCCTGGTCCAGCAGGTAGTGGAGGAAACGCTGCTGGATGGGCGCGTCGCGAAAGATCGGGCTGGCTAGTATGCGCTCCACTTGCGGCCGGGCTTGGTGCGCCTCGACAACGTCCCGTGGCAGCGGTTCTCTGACAGACATCAATCTTCCAACCTTCCGGATGCCTATGTTACTACAACGCTTCACAAGTTAATACGCCGTGAATCCACCCATATTCACTTCCTTCCCCGTCGGTTCCGTCCTAAGCTCTGGAAACCGGCGCGCCCGCTCTACCGGTTTGCTTCGTCGCAAAGGGGAATTCATGAAGATCCTGTTCTTGTTCGTAGCCACGGCGATAGCCGGGTTTGGCCAAATCGGCCGTGCCACTCTTTCGGGAACGGTGACCGATCCGCAGGGGAGCGCGATCCTGGGGGCTGCCGTGACGGTGACCCATCTCGAGACCAACCAGCGCTTTCCCACCACCACTACCGAGGCGGGCTTCTACACCGTCCCTGGCGTGCCGGTAGGCGCCTATCAAGTGAACGTGGAAATGGCCGGGTTTAAGAAAAGCTTGCGCAAGGGCATCGTCCTGCAAGTGGGCGACCAAGCGCAGGTGGATGTCCGTTTGGAATTGGGCACCGTGGCGGAGTCAGTAGAAGTGACGGGGGCCGCGCCCCTAGTGAACACGTCCGACGCGACGCTGGGTAAGGTGATTGAGAATGCGCGCATGATCAGCTTGCCGCTGAACGGGCGAAGTGCGCTGGCCCTGGTAGGCCTGACGCCGAGCGTTCGTTCGCATGCCGAGTCGTCGCAGGGCTTCGGCGATCGAGGCGTGCTGGTTTCGGGTTTTAGTGTGAACGGCGGCCCGAGCGGCGCCAACAACATTACGCTGGACGGCGCCTCGAACATCAACCCGCGTTCGGGCGACGTCAACGTGAATCCGGCGGTGGATGCCATTCAGGAGTTCAAGGTACAGAGTGGAGTGATGTCGGCGGAGTTCGGCTACACCGCTGGCGGCGTGGTGAACATGGTGACGAAGTCCGGCACGAACAACTTCCACGGCACGCTTTACGAATTCCTGCGCAATGACAAGCTCGACGCGCGGAACGCGTTTGCCAACGTGAAGGCTCCTTTCCGCTATAACCAGTACGGTGGCGCAATCGGCGGACCGGTGCGCAAGGACCGCACATTTTTCTTTTACAATTTCGAAGGCTGGAAGTTCCGCCGTCAATACACGGTGATCGGCACGACGGCCACCGCAGCCGAGCGGAGCGGCAATTTTTCCTCGCTCGGCGACTCGCGGGGCACGCCCATCCCGATCTACGATCCGCAGAGCACCCGCGCGAACCCGGCCGGCGCGGGTGTCGTGCGGGACGTGTTTCCCGGTAATGTGATTCCCACGGCGCGGCTGGATAAAGTCGCCCTGAATATCCTGCCCTTTTATCCGCTGCCGAACCGAACGCCAACGGACCCTTTTACTCACTCGAACAACTATCAGGCCAACCTGGGTGCGGCGAAGGATGCCCAGCAGATGACGGCCAAAGGCGATCATCAGTTTTCCGCGAAGAATCAGATCTCCTTCCGGTACACGCTCTGGCAACACAAAGACGACAACGGCGGCACGGGCGGCGGCTACTTCACGGACAGGTTAGCGCGGGTTCGCAATGATGATTATAAGAACCAAAACTTCAGCCTGACGGATACCCACTTCTTTTCGCCGCGAGTCATTAACGAGGTTCGGCTGGGGTACGTGCGGAACCACTTTCCCTTCATTCCGGCCAGCGTCGGCACGGACCCCACCACCAAGCTCGGACTGCCCAGCAGCGTACCCAGCCGGACCTTGCCGCAAGTGAACCTCGGGGGAATCCCAAATCTGCAAGGATTTCCCTCCGGATTCGGCACGATTATCGGACTGATCTCCATGGACGTGAAGCAAATCGCCGAAAGCCTCACGTTGATTCGCGGCGGCCATACGCTAAAGATGGGCCTGGAAATCAGGAATACGCAGTACCGGATCAACGCTTGCTTTCAGTGTTCCGGCGTCTTCAACTTCAATAACCGCCTCACTGGCAACCCGCAGGGGCTGGCCGGCACCGGTGCTGGATTGGCCAGCTTCCTTACTGGGAACGTAGCCGACGCGAACATCGATTCGAATGTCGGCACCACCAACGAAGGCTACTCGCAAGCCTATTACGTGCAGGATGACTGGAAGATCACACGCCGGCTGACCCTGAATTTGGGCTTGCGTTACGACTATCAACAGGTTCCCGGAGAGAGGAACAATGGCCTCTCCAACTTCAATCCAAACGCGACCAATCCGCTCACCAATCTACCGGGGCGGCTCGAATTCGCCGGCGTCGACTTCGGACGCACGGTGATCAATCCTGACTACAATGACTTCGGACCCCGCGTGGGCTTTGCCTGGGATGTTTTAGGCAAGGGCCGCACGGTGCTGCGAGGCGGGTACGGTGTCTATTCCCCACTTACCTTTAATTACTCGAATAGCTTCGGCGCGCTCGGCTATAAGGGCAATAGTACTGTCTATACGGCGCCGGGCGGCAACCTCGACGTGCCTGCGTTCCGATTGCAGGAGGGATTCCCGTTCCCGGTCCAGTTGCCCGTAGGCTCCAAGCTCGGCCCGAGTGGTTTTCTGAGTCAGAACGTGACCATCGATGAAAATGGCAATCGTACGCCTTACTCCCAACAGACGTCACTCACCCTGCAGCAGCAGTTACCGGGAGGTTTTCTGCTGGAGGCCGGTTACTCCGGCAACAAAGGTACCAAGCTACTCGGCGGCGGTTATGATTACAATCAGTTGGACCCCAAGTATCTTGCCCTCGGGCGGGATTTATTAGTAAATGTCCCCAATCCGTACGCGGGCCGGGTGACGGGGGTGTTCGGCGGTGCCACCATCACGCGCCAGCAGTCGCTGCGGCCTTTTCCTTATTACAACCGCATCACGGTGAATAATCCGCACGCCGGCAACTCGAACTATCACTCGCTGCTGTTGAATATGGAAAAACGGATGTCCAAGGGCTTCGTCTTCCTGGCCTCTTACACTTTCGGCAAGTTGATCAGCGACGGCATCAACGGATTCGGCTTCGCCGGGTCCGAACTGGTCAATGCGCTCGACAATCAGAACGGTAAGTTCGATCGGCGCCGGGAGCGCGCGATCGAAGCCACTGACTCGGCCGGCCGCTTCGTGGTGAGCTCGGTTTATGAGTTGCCTTTCGGCAAGGGAAAGCGATTCAGTTCCTCCCAACCCGTCATTAGCCGAATCACTGGCGGCTGGCAAGTAAACGGGGTGCTTACCCTGCAGAGCGGGACGCCACTCCGCGTGCGTGGCGCGAATAACTTCGGCATCGCTGACCGTCCAAACTCCACCGGTATCTCGGCTGCTTTGCCGACGAATGAACGCACGGCGGCGCGATGGTTCGACACGACGCAGTTTGTGAATCCCCCCGACTTCACTTTTGGCAACGTGTCTCGTTTGCTGCCTGACGTGCGTGGTCCGGGCATGACGAATCTCGACTTCTCGGTTCTGAAGAATACCGCCATCACGGAGCGAGTGGGACTCCAGTTTCGTGCCGAGTCCTTCAATTTTTCCAACCACACCAACTTACTCGCACCCGACACCACTTTCGTCGCGGGCGCCGACAACCGCAACCGCAGCGGCACTTTTGGCACCATCACGCGATCGCGTGATGCGCGCGTCGTGCAACTCGGCATGAAGTTAATTTTCTAACTAACAAGGAAACCCGTGAATGACTAAGACCATCTTATTTTTGGTTTGCGCCGGTTTGGTTTGCTTAGGGGCCCTGATGGCCGCGCCGGCGGCGAAGCAGAACCTGATTGACGACTACATTTTCGCCAAAATGGCGAAAGACGGCGTGCGGCCGGCCGCGGCGACCTCTGACAGCGAGTTCCTGCGCCGGGTGACGCTCGACTTGACGGGCCGTCTGCCCAGTCCCGAGGCGGTCCGGAAGTTTTTGGCCGACACTAGCGCGGACAAGCGGGACAAGTTGGTGGACTCGTTATTTCCCGCGATCCCCACATCCGGCATCGGCCGCCGGCCGTCACGCGTCGGCCCATTTCTCGATCGCTGGGCAACCCTCTTTAGCGATCTGTTCCGGAACAACGAACAGTTGAGTTCCGGGATCAACAGCTTTCACGACTACCTGTACAAATCGCTTGAGCTCAACGTTCCATATGACGAATTTGTCCGCGACATGATCACGACAACGGCCGTCTCCACCTGGACCAATGGTGCGGCGAATTTTGTCGCGCGTCATCGGGTGATGGGCGGTGATGGTTACTCCGAGCTGAACCACGAGGACACTTGCGACGAACTGGCAATCTGGACCACGCGGCTCTTCCTGGGAGTCGACACGGAGTGTATCTCGTGCCACGACGGGCGCAACCATCTCGAAAAGATTAATCTGTGGCTGGCCGGAAAAAAACGCGCCGACGTCTGGCGGCAAGCCGCGTTTTTCGGCAAGACCTACGTGGCGCCGGTGTACGGACGGATTCCCGAATTTCGGGTGAAGGACTCGGAGAAGGGCTATAACCTCACGACCAAGAGCGTCACTCGCCTGCCCCGCGGCAAGGCCGAGGTTGACCCGGCGTTTCTGCTGACGGGTGAGCGATTCAACCCGACGGCCGGGGAGCGTGAACGGGAGACCTATGCTCGACTGCTGACCAGCGATCCGCAATTCGCCCGGGCCACGGTAAATCTCTTCTGGTCGAAGCTGATGGGCCGGGGCATCGTGGACCCGCCCTTTGGCTTCGACCTGGCACGCCAGGATCCGTCAAATCCTCCGCCCTCCCCTTGGACCATCCAGCCTTCGCATCCGGAATTGCTGAATGCGCTAGCCGACGATTTCCGCCGGCACGGGCACGATTTGCGGCACTTGATGCGGCTGATCGTAACCTCCCGGGCTTATCAGCTTTCCTCCATCGGATCGCCGGGCTGGCAACCCGGGCATGATACTTACTTTGCACGTCATCAGACCCGGCGTCTATCGGCCGAGGAGTTCTGGGATGCGGTCTCCGATGCCACCGGCATTTACGAGAAGTTCAAAGTGAAGGACCTGGACCGGCCCTTCCGCTATGTGATGGAAGCGTCCTTCAATCAGGATTTCGCGGCCAGCCATTCGTCGATTTGGAACTTGCTGCAGGAGTGGGGACAGACCGACCGCGAAGATCCGCCCACGGACCGCAGCAGCATGGTGCAGACCGCGAGCCTGATGAATCACGACCTGTTGCTGGATCGCGTGAAGATTCAGCCCGGCGGGCGTCTGGATAAGCTGCTGCGCGGCAGCGCCCCGAAAACCAATGCCGAAGTGGTGGATGAACTCTTTCTGGCCACGATCAGTCGCCTGCCGAGTGCGGCCGAGAAGACCCAGAGCGTGCGCCTCATTGAGCAGCAGCGAGACCAGGGCGCCGAAGACTTGCTGTGGGCGCTGCTGAATCGGATCGACTTTATTTTTTGCCCGTAGGAGTGAATATGCCTGAGATAGCCAATCCATTTCCGGTCCTCAGTCGCCGCGATCTCTGGCGCGTCGGGGCCGTGTCGATCACCGGCGCCGCGCTCGGCCCGCTGAGTTTGCCGATGCGCGCCGCGGCCGGTTCCAAAGCCACGCCGCGCGGAGGCGCGGAGTGTGTGATCTTTTTGAATCTGGTGGGCGGTCCTTCGCAGATGGACACCTTCGACGTGAAGGAATACCCGTTCACGCCACAGGATCTGGATATGCGCACGCTGCCGGTGGGCTACCGCTGGCCCATGGGACTGCTACCCCAGACGGCCAACGTACTCGAAGATGTCGCGGTGGTGCGCTCAATGGCGGCTTGGGAAACGCTGCACAATCTGGCGCAGTACGGACTGCAAACGGGACATCCATTCACGGCCGCGCGCGCGAAAGAACTGCCGTGTATCGGGTCAGTAATTGCCTATGAATCGCTAGGCCGGGCGAAGGTGAGCGATTTCCTGCCGCCGTTCGTGTCGATGAACTTCCCGGCCGGCGCCGTCAATGGCACCCTGATCCGGGAGGGCTTTCTGGATAGCGCCGCCGCGCCCCTCGCTCTCGACGTGCGGAAGGGCGGCACGATGCCGTTCCTGTTGCCCGAAGCGAATCGCGAGCGCTTTAGCCGCCGGCTGGACTTTCTGCGCTCCTTCGATACCTCGCGCCAACTCGACGCGGCCGGAGTGCCCAAGTTACTTCGGGAGTGGGAATCGTTCTCGAAGAGTGCCGAGAAGATGATCAAATCGCCGCAGGTGGCCGGCGTCTTCCAGTTGAAGGACGACGAGCGGAAGCGTTATGGCAGCACTCCATTTGGCGATGCCTGCCAGATTGCGCGGAACATGGTGGCCGCGCACGCCGGCGTGCGTTACATCATGGTGAATCAAGGGGGCTGGGATCACCATGGCGACATCTACGGCAAGTCCGATCGCGGCCGCATGGAAGATCCGCGGATGCGAGGTGGACTCTACGCCAACTGTGCCGAGTTGGACGCGGCGTACGCTGCGCTGCTGCAGGACCTTAAGCGGATGAAGGCTTCCGATGGCAGTTCGCTGCTTTCGAAGACGCTGGTGTTGGCCATGGGCGAGTTCGGCCGAACCCCCGGAAACCTGAGTGACATCAAGGGCCGCGATCATTGGCCGGCCGTGCGCGCGGGCCTGTTTGCGGGTGCCGGTGTAAAGGGCGGTCGGCTGCTGGGCGCCACCGATGACCAGGGCGGCAAGATCACGAAATTCGACTGGCATCAGAAGCGGCCCATCTATCCCGAAGACGTCACGGCGACCATTTACTCGGTGCTCGGCATTGATTGGTCAAAGAAAGTTAGCGGCACGCCCTCGGGCCGTGTCTTCGAGTATGTCGAGCCCATGTCCGGTACGACGTTCATCGACAGCACCGAAATCAAGGAGTTATTCACATGATCCAGCGCTTCTTCTGCTGCGCGACCCTGATCGCGTTGGGCCTGTTCACGTTCGGCCTGACGGGCGCCGAAAACGCCTCGCCGCCTCGCGTAACGGGAGGAGGCACCGTCGACGAAGTGCTGTGGGTGCGGCTCGATAAAGACGCCGACGTGCTGAAGTCGCTGATGGCCATCATCGCGGAGAAAAAGATTACGGATGGTGCGGTCCTGAATGCCGTCGGGAACCTGGATGCCTGCAAGTTTCACGGTGTTAACGGCAGCATGACGGAACTCACCGAGCCGCTCGAGATCCTGAACCTGGCGGGCATGATCGCGGGGGGGCAACCGCATTTCCACGTCATCGTTTCGAACAAGGCGTTGGGCGCGGTGGGCGGCCATCTCGAAGAGGGATGCCGGGTGGGGGCGCAGATTGAGGTGATGCTGGTACGGTTCAAGGGGCCGGCGATGGTTCGCAAGGCCGCCAAGCCGGGCGGAGCCTCGGCGCTGCAGCCGAAGTGATTTCCCGATGGGCGATGAGCCTGGCGTTGGCTGGGCTCTTTCGCGTCGATGCGAGTGATCTGATTGACGTGGCGGGCCGGAGTGGCGGTACGGGCAACGCCTACGCGCAGACGCGGCAAGCTCTGCGGGCCTTGGGTGTGCGGCCCAAGTGGATCCTGCACACGACGGTGTACGTCGCCGATGCCAGATACTTGCCGGATGTGGATCGCGCCTATCGAACTTTCTTCGGCCAGGAATTTCCGGCTCGCACCGTACTGGTGGCCGAACTGCTCGAGCCGGGGGCGGTGGTCGAAATCAGCGCTACGACGACCCGCCAAACCCGGCGTCTCTTCGGGAATTCGTTTCCCGCCAGCGCGGCGGCAGAAGCCTCGGGGACGCTTTTCCTTTCGGCCTTGAGTGGGGAAGGCGCAGGTGTCGAGCAGCAAACGGATCGGCTGATGCGGCGGCAGAATGAGGTGCTCGTAATGGCCGGGTACTCTTTTGCGGATTTGGTGCTCTCGAAGATCTATCTGGCCGAACCCGCAGGCTACGCGGCATTGAATGAAGCCTATCGGCGCTATGTTACCGCGCCGCCGCCCGCGCGCGCCACGATTCACGCCAAGCCCTTGCGGGCGGGAGAACTGTTGCAGGTGCAGTCGGTGGCCGTACGTGGCTCCGGCGCCGGGCGGCCTTCCGGAGCGGGGATTACGTCACCGATCCATAGTTACTCCGTGCTGGGGGACTCGGGGATGGCCGCCCCGCGCCTCTACATCACCGGCATGACCGGCCGCATGGCGGATGGCCGATTTGTTCCGGACCTTGCCAGCCAAACCCGTCAGGCTCTCGCGATGATCTCCGAGCAGTTGGAGCGTCACCGCCTGGCATTCGCGAACGTCGTGGAGACCACGGTATGGTTACGGGAGATCGGCGATGCCGGCCCCCTGATGCGCCTCTTGCCGGTGGCGGGCGCTCGCACCATCGTCGGAATTCCGCCTAGCTCGCCGGAGGCGCTCGTGGAGATTCAAATGGTGGCCGAGAGCTTGGCGACGCGGCCGCCGGTATCGGGTGCGGTCCGACTTCGCAACCGCTGATTGTCGGAGCTCTGGGACACGCGATCTCGCCGCAAGGGCGGGCGCGGAAGTGTCGCGGAACGGTAACGAAGTAAAGCCGTGATCATCCTCGACACCTCTTTCCTGATCGACAGCTTGAGTGGGCCTAGACGATCCGCGGCCAAGCTTCGCGCGGCGATCGATAAAGGCGAAAGGCTGGCTTTGCCGACGGTGGTGTTGTACGAATGGTTGCGAGGCCCGCACTTGCCAGAAGAACTGGCCGCGCAGGAAGCGCTGTTCCCTGCTGATGTTGCTATCGCGTTTGGAGCAGCCGAGACGGCGCTCAGCGCGAAGCTCTACCGGAGTGTGATGTGTGGGCGAGGGCGCGAAATCGATTTAGCCACGGCCGCCACCGCTCTGCTCCGAGACGCCTCCCTTTGGACGCTGAATCGGTCCGACTTTTCGGACATCCCCAATCTCAAGATCCACAAATAGGGTGGGCTTAGCACCGACCGCCTCTTGCCGCCACCGGAAAGAAATCCCCTGCGAAATCTTTTCCCTTGTTTCGCAACGCGAATCCGTTTCATCTCGGGCCGGTTTTCAACTCGTCTTTCGGCAAACGCTTGCGGCCACGGCATTTGATTCTTGTGACGAGTTCTTTTATGTTGTTCTGGGAAAAATGCGTGCCCGGCACCGCGTGGGAAAGAGGGCCGTTGGGGTGTCGAAAAATACGATACCCGCAGCGTGCGCAAACGAGGGCATCGCTACCCAGTGGGCAGTCTGGACCGACGCAAAACTGACAGGTCCGAGGACCCAGGGCACCTTACACGGCTACGGGGCAACACACGATCGGAAACGACATCTAAC
>Ga0163147_10009106_pt1 | contig 10826 bp, 8 predicted proteins | sample OliLakLV19MP6G1_FD_148597 | JGI IMG/M metagenome (GOLD analysis project Ga0163147, IMG submission 148597) | Freshwater microbial mat bacterial communities from Lake Vanda, McMurdo Dry Valleys, Antarctica- Oligotrophic Lake LV.19.MP6.G1 | ecosystem: Environmental > Aquatic > Freshwater > Lake >... | reverse complement strand
AAAAACGCGCCTAGGTGGTACGCGAGCGAGTTGGATTCGTGCTGATCCGTCATACTCCAACAGTACGAACCCACAGAACAACCAGTCGCCAGGGCAACCATCAGCCCGAGTCGAGCGCAATTCCCCTCATACACGCGTGCTACGTTGCTCCCCCCATTCGCTACGCTTGGCCCCATGCGCGTTCTGCTCCTGACGAATCCCGCTGCTGGCACCGGACGAGGTGCGGCGGCGGTCGCGTGCGCGACGGATCGCATGCACGCAGAAGGCCACACACTCCGCACGCTTCCCGTCGATCGCAGCGATGCACGAACCTTTGGCCAGCGCTTCTGGGCCGCACTTTCGCAAGTCGATGCCCTGGTTGTTGCCGGAGGCGATGGCACGGTCCACCACGCCCTCCCCAGCATTCTCAACACCGGCGTACCGATCTATCACTTGCCCCTGGGCACCGAGAATCTGTTCGCCCGCCAGTTTGGCATGACTCTCGACTCAGCGAAACTCGCTGGCGCGCTAGCGATGCCGATACTCACCGCGATCGACGTCGCTCACGTGAGCGTCGAGCATGACAAGCCCAATGTGCCCGAATGGAACCGAAGGTTCTGCATCATGGCGAGCATCGGACCCGATGCCAGCGTTGTTCGCCGCCTCGCCGCCGTGCGCAACGGACCCATCTCCCACGCCCGCTATGCACGGCCGATCCTCGCGGAATTGCGCGCTCCGTGGCTGCCCCGCATGGACGTCTGGGTGGATGGGCAACAGATCGTGCAAGCCCAACGGGGCATGCTGGTGATAGCCAACAGCCGTCACTACGCCGTGCGCATCGATCCCGCACGCAACGCGATGGTCGACGATGGTTTGCTCGATGCCGTCTTCATGCCCGCCAGGACGGGAATCGAGATCGGCCTCTGGCTCGCTCGCGCACGAACACGCACGCACCTCGCATCAGACGGCAGAGCCGAAGGGGCGGTCGAAGTTCGGGGCAGCAGCATCCGCGTCGAACTCGACGATGCTTCGCCCGCGTGCCAGATGGATGGTGAGCACGTGCCCGTGCCCTCACCGCTTGCAATGACCGTACGGGTCGAGCCACGCGTCCTGCGTGTGCTCCGCGTGCCCCAAACGATTGAGCACTCCAACGCTGATCAGGCCAAGTCATCGAACGGATCGCCTACTTGAGCGATGCCTCGGGATCCGCCAGCCTCGTGCGATACTCGGGCGATTCGGCGGGCACGATGTCCACCTTCGCCGCACCAAGCAACGTGCCGGTCGCGAATGCGAGTTCGACCTGTGCGACTTGGTAGTCCGTCAACGCCTGCACCTCGGCAAGTTGGGCATCGCCCAGAGTGCTCGCAGCGTCCAGCACATCGTTGCTGGTGCTGCGACCCAGGTCAAACTGGCGCTGTTCGCTCTGGAACGTACGGGTTGCTGCGATGACCGCCTGGCGAGCGGCCATGATCCGCTGCCACGTCGTCTCGATAGAGTCCGCCGCGTTCAGCACGCCACTGCGAATCTCCAGTTCACGATTGTCCTTGCTCGCCAAGCGCTGCATCTGCGTCAGCAGCGCCCGACGGACCCGGGCCCGAGCCTCCTCGTTGTTCAGGGGCATCTCGGCGTTAACGCCCAGCGACCAATCGTCAAATTGTGCTTCGACGGTCGTCTCGGCGGCCTTGCCATAGTTATCACCCAGGCCGTTGAGCCGGTAACTGAAGCGAAGATCCACCAGCGGAAGCAATCGATTGCGCTCCACGCCAACACGCACCGCGTCCGCAGCCAACTGCAATTGCAACTCCAGTAGTTCCATGCGATTCTCGATCGCCCGTGCCTGCAATTGCTTGATGTCAAAGACATACTCAACCGGGTCGGGCGGCGTGCCTGGTATCAGCATGACCGTGGTGTCAACATCCAGTCCTGGCTGATTAATCACTCGCTTGAGTTCGCGCTGGCGCTGGAGCACCGTGTTCTGTGCCGTGACGATCGCCTCCAAACGCTGCGCAGCACCCGACCGTGCCCGATCAATCTCGATATCAGAGGCGGCCCCCGATGCGACGCGCCGCTGTGCACGCGTGAGCTGCTCCTGCGCGATCTCCAACTGCTGCAGCCGCACGTCCAGTTCGGCCCTTGCCTGATAGAGCCGCCAATATCCGCGGTCAACATTGGCGAGCTGGTTCATCGCCTCCAACTTGGTCCTTGCGGCGCTGGCTTGCTCGTCATATCCCGCGATTCGCAGCGCGGCTGTGTTCACTCGCCGCCCTGCATTGCGTAGAAGACTATGGCTCAGTGTGAACTGCAAGTCGGTCTCATAGCTGGGATTGAGCACGCTGAACTCGTTGTTGGTCTCCTGACGATTCGCTAGCAGGTCCACCTGCACGCTACCGCCCGTGCGCGTCGGAATGCGCACGCCGGGCGAGACGGAAAACTGGCGCTGCGACGATGAAGTCAGCCGGCTGGCAGTTGGAAAGTCCGCATCCGCATAGTTTGCTTCCAGTGTGAACGCACTGTTGAACTTCGCATCCTCTTCTGTCACAGTCTCCGCAGCAATCGCAGGATCAATCAGCGCGACCTTGAGATCAAGGTTGTGCTCCAGCGCACTCTGGCGACACTGCTCGAGCGTCAGGTCGAGCTTCTCCATCGCTTTGTACCGTTCCCTCGAGGCCTGCACAGACTCGATCACCGCTTCCGGATCGCTGATGTCAACCGTATTGGGAGCGCGATTGGCATCGAAGTTTGATGGTGGCAACGCACGCAGCCGGTCGACCGCCACGCGACGTGCATAATCATCCTGATCCGGTAGGAACGGATTGCTCGAGCACCCGGCACACAGCATCAGCCACATCGGCGCAATCGAGCGAACCAACACATACTTGGAAGTAGACTGCAAGCCCACGCACCCTCCAGGAAGATTCCCAAACCTCCCCCCGACCTCCCGACGTTCGTCCCGCAAAGCCACTCGCCCCGCCGACACAGACCATCGACCGGGCATGCATCGATCGATGACAGACCGCACACGCGCCGTTCAACCTGCATCTATTCATGCCGCAATGCCACAATCGGATCCAGCCTGCTCGCCTTGATTGCCGGCCCCATCCCGAAGATGATGCCCGTCGCCGCAGAGAAGCCCACCGACAGGAACATCGCCCATGATGGAATGGTCGACTTGGTCACGGGCGACTCAGGAATGGCTTGGAACAGCAGCACCATCGCCCCGCCCGCCGCAAGGCCGATCGCGCAGCCCACCAGGCACAGCGTGATCGCTTCCACCAGGAACTGCATGAGGATCACCAGAGGTTTGGCCCCAACAGCCTTGCGAAGCCCGATTTCGTGCGTCCGTTCGCTCACCGACACCAGCATGATGTTCATGATGCCGATGCCCCCGACAAGCAGGCTGACGCCAACCACCCCCGCAAGAAAGAACGTGATGCCCTTCGCGATTTTGTTGAACTGTGCGATCACCTGATCAATGGCTTCAACCCCAAAGGTGTTGGGCTCGTCGGGCTGCAAGTTGCGTATCCGCCTCATGTAGAACGTGGCTTCCTCTTTGACATCCTCGAAGAGATTGGGACCTTTGGTCTGGCCAACTACATACATGCGTGGCTCGGGACGCATCATGATGCCCGTCGCGTAGGGGATAAAAACCTCGACCTGCGTGTCGTTGTTCCCGCCAAACATCGGACTGACCGAGCGGGTTTCGATGACACCCACGATCTTGAAGCGCCGTCCCTCGATGGTGATCGTCAAGCCCGTCGGATCGTTGGGCAGGCCCAGTTCCTGCACGCCTTTGTCGTTGACAAGGCAGACCTGTCGCGCGTCTTCCTCATCGCCCGTGTTGAACGTTCGGCCCACGGTCACAAATCGCTGCTCGATCTCGTGCCAGTCTGGCCAGATGCCCTGGATATTCACAAAGTCCCGAACTTCGTCCCCGGTTTGCACTCGAGCGTTCAGGCTCATGATCGGACTGATGCGCGCCAGGCTGGGAACGTTCTCCAAGAGGCCTTCCACCTGCGCGTCTGTGATGCGAATCTGCCGCCACGAGTACCGCTCGCGATTTGCCCCATCGGGCCGATCCGGAAAAATCCATACCTTGTTGGCCCCGAATGTCGCGAACTGATCCAGCACAAACCGCTTGAACCCCTCACCCACCGCTGCGACTGACACGATCGCGCCCACAGCGATGATGATGCCCAGTGTCGTGAGCATCGCGCGGACCTTGTTCGCCCATATCTGCGTGAAAGCGAGGCCGACAGTCTGAATGATCAGGCGAAGAATCGTCACCGAGTCACCTCCGCCGGCACCTTGAGCAAGCCTTGCACCATGCCTTGCCCTAAGCCTTGTGCCAGGGGCTCGCCGGATGCTGGTCCACTAGGGCTGCGGCGCGCAAATGACTCAGGCGATACGACGACCGAACCCGCCGCAAGTTGCGCCGATTCGAGCGAACGCCGCAGATAGTCCTGATGGATCGGGTCATGGTCTGTCCCGTTGTCCGACACAATGCGTCCGTCGCGAAGTCGAATGATTCGTTTCGCATATCCCGCGATGTCCTCCTCGTGGGTCACGAGGATCACAGTTTGTCCTTCCTTGTGCAGTTCCTGGAAGAGCCCCATGATGTCCTCGCTGGTCTTGCTGTCCAGCGCCCCCGTCGGCTCGTCGGCGAGCAGGATGCTGGGGCCATTGACGAGCGCACGCGCGATCGCGACACGCTGCTTCTGGCCGCCAGAGAGTTGGCTGGGCTTGTGGCTCATGCGCTCGCCTAGTCCAACTCGATGCAGCGTTTCCTTCGCCCGCTTGGTGCTTCCCCAGAATCGCTTGCGAGAATAGACGAGGGGGAGTTCGACGTTGCGCAGCGCCGTCGCCCGGCCCAGCAACTCAAAACTCTGGAAGACAAACCCGATTTCTTCGTTGCGGACCTGCGATAACTGCCCAGCGCTCATCTTGTGTACCGGCTTGTCGTTCAGTTCATACGCCCCGCTGGTTGGTTGGTCCAGGCAGCCCAGGATGTTCATGAGCGTACTCTTACCGCTGCCCGATGCTCCCATGATCGCGACGAACTCGTTCTTGCCGATGTCCAGATCGACACCTCGCAGCGCGTGTACCTGCTCGGCACCCATCGTGTATGTCTTCGTCAGTTTGCTGATGCGTATGAGCATGGAAGAACAATCGAGCGGGGTGCAAGCAGTTTCGACACCAATGCCTAGCGCGGGGGAGAGGGTGGTGGCTTCTGACCGGGTGGTGGTTTACCCTTGGGGCCAAGGCTATCGGAAGCGAGGACTGCGCCTTTCCCAGCTTTCTTGAGGCTGCCTTCCTCGACAATCAACTGATCTTTCTCCATCTTCGCCAGCGCCTTGAATGGGCCAACCACGACCCTTGAATCTGCCTCAAGGCCACCCAGCACAACGGTGTGGGTTTCGTCGCTCGCGCCTGTGCGGATGGGTACTGGCAGGGCCTTGCCATCCTTTTCGATAAAGACGACGCGGATGAACTTCTTCGCAGGATCGATGTTTGCGTTATCCTTGGTCACGCTCTCGGGCAAGTCGTCGACCGCGCGGTCCAGCACCGCCTGACTTGGCACCTTGAGCACGCCCTCAAAGTTCTCGACTTGGATGTCCACGTTTGCAGTCAAACCCGAACGCAGCAGCAAGTCCTTGGGACGATCAATCAATATCTCGGTCAGGAAGTAGCGAGTGCCATTGCTGTCCACCTCGCGCTTGAGGCCCACGCGATCCACCATTCCCGACAGTTTCAGATCGGTGTACGCGTTGATATAGACAACCGCTTTCTGGCCTGTCGTCACCTTGCCGATGTTTGCCTCATCCACGCGAGCCTTGACCATCATCCGGTCCAAGTCGGCAATTTCAAGGATCACGCTGCCCGGGCTGTTGAGCGTGCCAACCACAACCGTCTCGCCCACCTCGGCATTGCGCTTCGTCATCACGCCCTCGAAGGGAGCAGTGATGGTCGTGTTGTCAAGGTCCTTCTCGGCCCGGCGAATGTTCGCCCGCGCGCTCTCGATGCTCTGCTCAACCTGACGCAGCGAACTCCTCGACCGGTCGTATTCCAGTTGCGCCGCTTCCAGCTCTGTCTGTGGTATGTCGCCATTGGCAACCAGTTTCTGTCGGCGTGCAAGCTCGACCTCCGCGTTGGCAAGCTGGGCCCGCGAACCGTCGAGGCGGGCCTCCTCGGATCGAAGTTGTGCCTTCGCGCCGTCAAGCAGTGCTGCCAGATCGCGATTATCCAGCCTCACTACGACCTCGTCCTTCTTGACGCGATCACCCTCATCAAAAGGCAATTCGATGATGCGGGCAGACACCTGAGCACTGATCTCAACGACGTCTCGCGGCTCCACTTCGCCCGGCGCGTTCACGGCGCGAATCACATCGCCCCGCTCCAACCCGCCAAACTTGACTTCCATCGGCTTGAGTTTCGTGTTGAACTGCTGCTCGATCCTTGCGCGAATGCCCGACGTCTGTACGACATAGCCCAGCCCCGCGAAGATTGCGATCAACACCACCAGAATTGCGAGGAGCCACTTCCACACTTTCTACTTCTCCTGGACCCATGACCGAACTCACCACCAACCTCATCATTGGACCGACACGCTTCAAGACAACAAGCCATCAATTCGTTGATAAAAAATCCCTCAGCGCGGCCAACGGGGAATGTCCGGTATGTATGCTTCGTCCATCGTGCCGTTACCGCTTCGCCCAAGAGAGCAGGTTCTTGGGGAGTCTTGCCCGAGAATTTCGCGCCACAATCGTAATTCGCTATCCGCCAGAGCGCCAAGCTCAATGCATTACGGGACTGCCATCGCATCCAAGCGCAGGACCCGCGCCACCGGGAACCGTTCACTCGGTGCCAGCCAGGCATCGAAAAAGTTCCATGTAGTCAGTCCATCCTCGCATTCAGGCTCCAGCAAGTACACAGCCAGCGTCCCAAGTGGCTGGTCCGTGCGCACGATCATGGTCCCTTCGGGCAAGTCCAGACGTTGCGGCGTGGGCGTTGCCTCGACGCTCACTAGCAAGTGCCCCTGCCACATCCTGGAGACGTTGGACACATGGTCGATGGTGTAGACCTCGCCATCAACGGTCATGCCCTTGTCGAGTGCGGTCACAGCGATCCCGTGCATCCGTAGATTTTCGATCACGTTTGGCGCAGGCTCGAGAAATGCATACGCCGCTGGCCGCTCGACCATCTGTTGAGCGTCGTACCGATTCCAAACTTCAACCTCGTAGTCGTGGGGCTCTCCCGTCGAGAGCCATCGACCATTGCGCAGTGCTTCGACATACCCCTTGACTATCGTCTTCCCCGGTGCCATTGCATGCTGCCCCCGGATCGCAATGGATCGCCCGGCGTGTACGCCCTTGCCCGCGCCGTCCAATGCCGCATCCGCAACAAGTTTGCGTATATGCGCACGGTGCTGCGCGCTCAGGCGCAGGACTTCCAGTGCGAAGGCACGCGACCCGATGATGCGGTCGCGATAGGTGGAGTATGCGTAGCTCTCGCTCAAGATGCCGATGTGACCACGCAGGCCCAGATATCCGGTCGAGTAGCGTGCCTGGGCCGGGAATGTTTCCCACTTCTCGTGGGAGCGGGATTGGTCCTTGGGCTGCTGGGCATACTCGCCATCAAAGTCGCCATAGAAGAACGTGTCGATCTGATGATTGACCGCCATAGCCGCATCGAACTGCGCAAAGAACTCGTCGCGGGTCCAGCGGATGAGTTCCGGATCGCCCGCGGGCACCTTGGGCCCGGCGTATGTCAGGAGATAGCGGTGCCAACTGCCGTTGGTGGTGTGCCCATCGACGATCACGTGCGGGTTCCACTCGTTGATGAAGCGGACGATGTTGCGAGCCTCGGGCGTGTCGAGCTTGCCCCAATCTCGATTCAGGTCTCGATCCATCGCGTTATGGCGCATGCCCGCCCCTCCCGAGGGACCGTTCTGGCCCGGACGGTTGATGTCAATGGCGTTCATCTTGTCGTTGCCGTCCGCGTTGTAATTTGGAGCGATGCAGACGATGAGTTGCTTGAGCAGGTCGTCGTAGTCCTTTGGGCGTTGCGGATGATTTCGCAGAGCAAACTCTCGCGCGAGCATCATGTACGCCTCTTTGGCGTCCACTTCCCCCGCGTGGATGTTGCCAAAGAGAAGCACGATGACGCGCCCCTCTCGATCTGCCAGTGCCCGAGCCTCCGCGGCGCTACCCACCGCTGGGTCGCTCAGCACGATCACCGGCATCTCACGGTCTTCCAGCGTCCTGCCCATGCTCAGTCGTGTTGAAGTGCCCGGTGACAGACGTGATACCTCATTGAGCAGCCCAACCACCTGCTCGCTCGTGCTGGTGGATGTCCACTTGCTGGATTCTGCCACAGTGTGGACTGTCTCAAACTCCGGCAGATTGTTTGGTAGTAACGGCGGCCCGACCGGGGCGACTGGTTGTCCCATGACCGACGAGCAACATACCGCCACAGCAAGCATCCATCGCATTGCACATGCTAGTGTCGCAGCAGCGCCCCGAGCATCCTGGCAAAGTAAAGTTGATGCAACTCCACCTGATACTTTCTGTACCAGGCGAGTATCACCAACCGAGTGCAATCTCTTGGTTATGCCCGACGCATCCACACGGACCGCCCTCGCGACACGAAGACCGCCGATGCTGCTTCGATTCTGCCTGTGATGAGGCTACAACCTCAAAGGTCAGGTACTGGCTTTGTGCCCCGAATGCGGACGTGGGTTTGACCCATCCAACCTCCGCCGCATTACTACTGTCGACCATGACTCCTTCCTTGGTTTGCTTGCTCCGTCTTGCCCTCGCGTGCTCCTTCGCCTTGCTCGCCTCAGCACAACCGTCCGTGACCCCAAGTATGGACCCAGCCAAGCCCCTGGAAGTCGGTGCGCCGCAGCCCAAGGTCGATCCAGCAACCATCGCGCCGGAAATGGCCAAGTTCTTGGTCCGCGAGGGATACGAGGTGTCGCTTGCCGTGACACGCCTTGACAACGCCCGCTTCCTTGAAGTCTCGCCCGACGGCTGGCTGTATGTGTCACGTCCGCGCGTTGGAGACATCATCGCACTCAAGGACGAGGACAAGGATGGCATCTACGAAAAAGTCTTCCAGTTCGTTGACCAACTTCCCTTCGTACACGGCATGTGCTGGCACGACGGTGCGCTCTGGTTCTCGACCGCGGGCTCAATCTTCAAGGCAGAAGACACCGACAGCAACGGCATCGCCAACAACGTGACCGAAGTCATTTCCAACCTTCCCAGCGGCGGTGCCCACTGGTGGCGGAGTGTGCTCGTGACCGACAACCATGTCTTTACCAGCGTTGGCGATAGCGGCAACATCAACGACGAAGAAGCCACCGATCGTCAGAAAGTCTGGCGCTTCAATCACTCGGGCAACGACAAAACCCTCTGGAGCAGCGGCGTTCGCAACAGCGAAAAACTGCGGCTGCGTCCGGGCACGGACGAAGTCTGGGGTGTTGACCATGGCAGCGACAGTTTCGGTGCAGAAATGGGCGAAACCGCCGAGGCGTTCCCATTTACCGATCACAACCCGCCCGACGAACTGAACCTGTACGAGCAGGGCAAGTTCTATGGCCATCCCTTCATCACCGGCGCAATGCTGCCCCGCCCCGAGCACGCGAAGAAAGAGGACATTATCGCGATCGCGTCGCGCACCGTCGCCCCAAGATGGAAGTTCGGAGCTCACTGGGCCGCCAACAGCTTTACATTCATCGATCCAGCGATCAACCAGAAGGCCCGCGATGCCGGCAACGGCTTCCCAGTTGACCACGCAGGTGATCTCTTCGTTGCGTGCCGAGGGAGTTGGAACCGCAGCATCCGCGACGGCTACATGATCGCCCGCGTCATGTTTGACAAGGACGAAATATTCGGTGCTGCGGGCGAGGGTCAGGCGTATCCAGACACCACAGCAACCAGCGGTGGCGGAGCATCCATCCGTGGCGGACGCCCCTATGGATTATTACCAATCGTCCGAACGATCATCAAGAATCCTGCCACAGCCGATGGCGAACCCGCCGATCAAGTCCTTGCTCGCCCCGTGGATATCGTGCAGGACATCGACGGCAGCCTGCTGTTCAGCAGCGATCAGCCGGTGGGTCGCATCTACCGAATCCGATTCCGAAAGTAAGCCAGGGCTTGTCAAGCCTGCTCACAATATTTCTGCCTCGGTGGCATGCAGAACTTCATCCTTGGTCACGCCCGGCGCTAATTCGATCAGTTTGAACCGTCGTTTCGCGTGATCCATCTCCAGCACGCACAGGTCCGTGATCACCATGTCGATGCACCGACGACCCGTGAGTGGCAGGTTGCACTGCTTGAGGATCTTGGGTTGCCCCTTGGCCGTGTGCTCCATGGTGACGATGACTTTCTTGACACCAGCGACCAGGTCCATCGCCCCGCCCATGCCCTTGACCATTTTGCCGGGAATCATCCAATTCGCGATATCTCCCTCCTGGCTGATCTGCATAGCACCCAGGATGCACAAGTCGATGTGCCCGCCGCGGATCATCGCGAACGAATCGCTGCTGCTGAAGAAACTGGCCCCGCCGCGAGCCGTGACGGTCTGCTTGCCAGCGTTGATCAGGTCCGCGTCGACCTCATGCTCGCGCGGGAAAGGCCCGATGCCCAACAAACCATTCTCGGATTGCAGCCACACGTCCATCCCCGCAGGCACGTAGTTGGCGACGAGCGTGGGAATGCCGATGCCTAGGTTCACGATGTACCCATCGCGGAGTTCCTTCGCAGCACGCATGGCAAGTTGATCGCGGTTGAGTGGCATGCCAGAGGGTATCGGGTGCCCCCTCCCTCCGCAAGGGGGGCACT
>Ga0163147_10009102_pt1 | contig 10830 bp, 7 predicted proteins | sample OliLakLV19MP6G1_FD_148597 | JGI IMG/M metagenome (GOLD analysis project Ga0163147, IMG submission 148597) | Freshwater microbial mat bacterial communities from Lake Vanda, McMurdo Dry Valleys, Antarctica- Oligotrophic Lake LV.19.MP6.G1 | ecosystem: Environmental > Aquatic > Freshwater > Lake >... | reverse complement strand
AATAGAGGGTGGTACCGTCGGTAAAGGTAAAGGTGACGCGCGTATGTTTGCTCGGGAGGATGCGACTGAGGGCTGGGGTGAGGCTGTGGCCGCCGCCTGAGACGGCGTCGCTCTCGTCGACGAAGAAAAATTGCCCGGTCATTTTGAGGTGGGCTAGCATCGAGAAGTCCGAAATATCTCTAAAGGAGAAAATCATCAGCTTACCGACGCGGTCAATGTGGTCGATGGTGGTTCCCGTAAGTCGCTCGACAAAACTGCTGTCGTGGTTGATGGTTTTCTCGTGGTGGACGTTGACTGCAGCAATGGTTTTACCGACCACTTTTCGTAGTAGCTGGAGTCGGACGGTTTCAACTTCGGGGAGTTCTGGCATGCGTACGCCTTAGCCTACCAGAATCTGTGCAGATGAACAGCCCAGACAAACCTTAAGATACATTGATTCTGGTTGTTACTCTTTATTTCTGTGAAAGGGTTTCTCCTTAAAGTAAAAGAAAACCATCCGAGTGGGGATGGTAGTGGGGTGGTTAAGGCGCGCTAGCGCGCCTTAACCGTTTTTACGATGATGTCTTTTCGGAAGGAGAGGCTGGTGCGGTGCGGCAAATGCAGCCAGCCGGCTTCTTGGTACTTGTCACTGTGCGGAATGTCCCATGACAAGCCCTTGATCCAGGTGGCCACTACCTTGTCCTTCAGACCGTATTGGTACCAGGCGTACTCGTTAGCGCGGACGAAAAATTGCATCGTCCGCTCGTACCAGGAATAGTACATGGCTTCAGAGACGGTTAGTGGAGTCGACTGAAACTCGCCTGTCCACTTCAGTCCATAAAGTTTCATAGTAAACGTGGTGCGGATTTCTGGCTTTCCGGCCGCTGTGAGAGCGGCCGGCGATTCATGGCCACTCTGGTGGCTCTTAGTTCGCGCCTCACTTTCTTCTACGAGACGCTCGTGGCAGAGCTTCAGAAGCAAGTGGGCCCGAGAGTAGATGCTCCAGACGCGCTTAGGGTGTACGAAGTACTGGTACCCCTTATGATACGGGTCTTCAAGCAAGTCGAAACGTTCCCGAAAGGCCCGTTCGACTTTCTTTGGTTGCCAGCCAATGCCACGCCAGCCCTCGTGCCAGTACCCATTGTGATCGAGGATAAGGAAGGTGCGGGGCGCCCCGATACTGTCGGCTTCGAGGCTGGAACGTTGCATCAGACTCACGTCTTCAAGGGTTACTCCAAACGAGAAGTGGTCGCGGTGGGAAGAGAGTCCAAGGAGTTGACCGTACCGTCTCTCGCTCAGATTCGTGACGGTCTCGTCGATGGCGCGCGGTAGGGCGGTGCTGTATGCCGGCAGTTCAATCACCGACTGAGGGGCTTTGGCCAGTTCAACGAGGAATGAGGCCAGGTCCATATCAGTAGGCCTCGGGTCGCCTTTTTTGTTAAGGCGCGCCCGTGGCCTACGGCCACTTATCCCAAACGAAGGACCAGCAAGCAGGGCTTGCAGGAAGTCTTCACGTAGTGGGGTAGAGCGGTCGAGGATTGTGCGAGCTGCGGGGTCAGTGCCTGAAAGTACGCCAATTACGGTTTTCGCGACGTGGGTATTATGGGTCTGCATGGCAGTCTCCTGTAGCAGGGGTTTGTAAGGTGCGGTCTACGACTACTGTACGCCTCGCGGTGCATATGTAAATATGTCGACGAATTTCGACAAAAGTGTTATTGTGTCAACATGGATACTATTTCAGCCGCCTTGCGGCGCCTCGACCTGTCGGCGAGCGAACAAGCAATTTACCTGTCACTGTTGCGCTCGGGCCGCGCCACAGCGCGGCTGTTATCGGATCGTACTGGCCTCACCAGACCTTCGGTGTACGATCAATTAAAGACCCTGCGAGCTCTCAATCTGGTGGTCGAGCTTGATATCGAAGGCAAGGCTCAGTTTGCTGCCGCTGAACTCAAGCACCTCGAAGCCCTCCTCACCGACCGAATTGACCGGCTCGAGCAAAGTCGTGAGCAACTGGCCTTCGCTTTGCCAGCACTCGCCTCTGGCGTGCAAACAGTGGTACCAAAAATTCGCTTTTTTGAAGGCGCCGACGGAGTTAAACAAATTTTGAAAGATGTTATGTGGCATGATCACGAGACTCTGAGTCTGGTGTGGCCAGTGGCGCCGATGAATGTTGTCTTTGATAGTGCGTTTTTACGCTGGTTTGACGAGCGACGTCAGGTCCGGTCACTCGCGCTATCAGTGGTGGTTATCGGTAATTCAAAGTCTCTACCGTTTACCCTGGTGCCTGGGGATACGGTAAAAACTTTAACCACCGCTAAGACAACAATGGCGAGCATTATTTATGGTAGTAAGGTAGCCTACATAAGTTCTCAAGCCGAAGCTTTTGGGTTTATTGTGGAGAGTGCGGAGTATGTAAAATTTGAACAGTTTAAATTCACTACCCTTTAGTTTTATGTGGTTATTTTTGGCTGACTCTTTTTAAAGTAAGATATAGCGCAATCAAAAATACAAATGTGATGGCTGAAATAAAAGGGAAGGTGACGAAGCCAAAATGATCAATTACTTTATTGGCGCAGTCGGCGTTGCTGCCGTCAATGAGACAGGGCGTAATACCAGATTCCCGTACTTCAACCGGTAACATTTGGTAGATGTATTGATAGATAGCTACGAGTAGTCCGAAGATTGATAAGCCAATACCGTAGCTTGGGAAGTACTTAGTATCATTCATTCGCCAGGCGAGGATTACCAGTAAAGCTTGTGGGAAGAGCGCAATTCGTTGGAGCCAGCAGAGTGAGCAAGGAACATAGAGAAAATATTCTGAGTAGAGAAGGGCGAGCGCGACACCACCGATGCTAGTGGCGATAATGAGTGGCCAAAGCAGTGTGGTCAACTTCTGCCCAAGATAGGCACTCTTGTACATAACGTAATCAATCAGTATCGCGATACTGATTATAGTCAGAACTAAGCTACCGCTGGCTAGGATTAAGCCGAGCAAAGGGATATATTCGTACATGTAATGACAGTATACACGGGTGAAGGCTGACGAGTAAAACTTAGGGTCAGTGTCGGTTAAACGAAGTGGCTGGGTACAAGACATTTGCACCAGACATTTTCTGGTGTCAAAATAGTAGTAATGAGGTACCCAGTAGCGGATACTCACACTCAATCGCTCTTAGCGGAGGAAATTTTGCGCCAACTCAAAGCTGAAGTAGTACTGGTTACTGGAACATCAATTATTACCCTCGTACAACTAATTGTTTTGTATGCGCAGACAATGCGCGCGTCTGATGTCCATATTATTCCTCGAGCAACTAATCTTCAGTTACGCTTGCGGGTCGATGGACTCATGGTCGATATGGAGACGATTCCACTTACTTTACATACCGAGATTATTGCTCGTATCAAGGTACTAGCATCTTTGCGCAGTGATGAACACTACGCCGCCCAGGACGGTCGTTTTGAGATGGTGCTCGAAGGCGGTAACCGGCTTGATGTGCGAGTATCGCTAGTGCCGGTCTACTACGGTGAGAATTGTGTATTGAGGTTGCTCGCTCGTGAGCCGACGCTGGCTACGCTCGAACAATTAGGTTTTAGCAAGCAGCATGTTGCTATGATTCTGTCGGCGCTTGCGAAACCCTACGGCCTGATATTAGCTACCGGCCCTACCGGTAGCGGTAAGACGACCACTCTGTATACATTAATTGGTCTACTACAGAGAGTGGAGACTAGCATTATTACCATTGAAGACCCCATTGAGTACGCTATGGCTGGTATCAATCAGATCCAGGTAAACAATCGTACTGGCCTAACCTTTGCCTCAGGTTTACGGAGTATGCTTAGACAAGATCCGGATACGATGATGGTGGGCGAAATTAGGGATCCGGAGACAGCGGCGCTGGCTGTTAATGCCGCCCTGACGGGACACGTTGTTCTTTCCACTCTCCACACTAACGACGCAGCCACTACGTTACCACGTTTGCTGGAAATGAAGGTCGAGCCGTACTTGCTTGCGTCTACTGTTAGTCTCGCCATTGGACAGCGTCTCGTTCGTCGCTTGTGCGAGCACTGTCGAATCAAAAAGCCGTTATCTGAGGCGCAGTGGCAGAGTGTGGTTTCTTCTTTTGGTCCGGAAGTGAATCAACCGTTGCTAGTTGGTACGTCCGTCGGGTGTACTGCCTGTCAGGCTACTGGCTATCTTGGGCGTATTGGTATCTATGAAGTCCTCGTAGCGACCAAGGTTTTGTAGTTAACAGTCTTAAAGCAAGAAACAGAGAGCGACCTTTGGTCGCTCTCTGTTTCTGAAGGCATGGTTCCACTCACAGATGACAGTTTTAAAAGTTTTAGTAGGCGAAACGTCACCTGAGGAGATTTCCACAATGCGCTATGAATATATTATTTAAACTATTTGACGAATATATTACTAGAATACTCCATGGTATCAAAAATGTCCCTGGACTCTGTCTGGTCTAGAACTAAGTACAGAACTATTTAAGCGTAATCTATCAGTGCGTGAGCAAATCATTTTTATGAAGCGCCTATCACTGTTGCTGCAGTCAGGCATGCCAAGCGCCCACTGTTTGCGCCTGGTTGCGATAAAAAAATGTTCTGATATAATACTTGTGTAGCAAAGTTAGATTAAGTTTACACCATTACCTGATCTGTATGGTTGCTATAATAAGGACTTTCTCGAAAGAGATTGTTCCGCAAAGCTCTGAACCCGACACGCAAGTGTTGGGTTCATCTTTGTTAAATTTTCAAGCTGTTGTATAGTGTTATGGCATGAAATACGTCATTGGGCTTGATTTAGGAACTACCTCTGTCGGTTGGGCTGTCATCAATAAAGATGAATCTCGTATTGAAGATCTGGGAGTCAGATTATTTGAGTCAGCTGAAAATCCTAAGGATGGACATTCACTCGCCGAACCGAGGCGTCTAGCTCGTGGAGCACGTAGACGCCTAGCAAGGAGACGTTCACGCCTCGACAAAATTAAAGCGGTTTTTATTTTGCACGGACTTTTAACAGCTAGTGCTGTGGACTCACTTTTATTAGCAAAAAATAATCCTTATCAAATTCGATCTGAAGCCTTAGATAAAAAGATTTCAAACAATCATTTATTTTTGGCTATTTACCATTTGGCCAAACGCCGTGGTTATAAATCAAATCGAAAATCTGCGGAATTGGAAGCGGTCGATTCTGAGAAAAAAGCAGTATTATCTAACATCTTTCAAAACTCCAAAAGGATGAGGGACACGGCCAGTCGTACCGTTGGAGAAATGTTGTACAAGGAATTGCTAGCATCTGCAGTAAGTTTTGAAGGTGTCAGAAACAAACCATCTAATTATAAACATTCTGTATCAAGAAGCATGCTGCAAGATGAATTAGAGTTGATTATAAAAACCCAACAGAAATTTAGTAATGAGTTACTAACTGAATCTTTTTATAATGATCTAGTTGGTATTGATAAAAACAATAATGCTATAGGTGCTTTTAATTATCAAAGACATTATGCTCAGGGTGATATTCTCAAGCAAATGGTCGGTTTTTGTACTTTTGAAAAAGATGAAATAAGAGCAGCTAAAGCTACTTACTCATTCCAGTATTTTAATATCTTACAACGTCTCAATAACCTACTACTCATTGATTCAAATGGCGACCGTCGACCGCTAACAAAAATTGAAAAAGAGCAAATTATTGCGAAGCTGTTGATTGTTAAAACTTGTAACTACCAGCAGGTAAAGAAACTTCTTGGGTTAGAAAATACTACACGTTTCAACATGGTGAATTATTTTGTTTCGAGAAAACAACTAGAAAAAAAGTCTGAAGCAGAGCAGAAAGACGATTGTGAAGCAAAGACCAAACTACCAAATTTTGAGCCGTACCATGTGCTTAAATCTGCTGTTATTGGTTCAAAAGACAAACCTTTAAATCAAGATTTTTGGAAGGTGATGTCTTCGGATACTGAAACGCTCGATGAGCTTGCTGAGATACTAACATTATATAAAACTGATGAAGATATTTTGAAATATCTTGATGAGTTACGGGTTAGCGAGACTACGCCTCTACCTGATGATGTTAAAAAGGCACTTTTGGCTGTTTCTTTCATAAAATTCGGACATCTGTCAGTTAAAGCGTTGCGAAAAATTATCCCGCATCTTGAAGATGGAAAACAATATGACGAAGCAGTTACATTGGCGGATAAAGATTATGGTAAAAATTTACAAAGCAAAAAGTTAAAACTGTCTCCAATTTCTAAAGATGATTGTAGTGTAACTAACCCAGTTGTAAGACGAACAGTATCTCAAACTATTAAAGTCGTAAACGCGATTATTGATCGGTACGGATCTCCATACGAAGTACATATTGAGTTAGGACGTGAATTGTCTAAGAACCATAAAGAACGAAATACGTTACTTAAAGACCAAAAATTAAATCGTGAGAAAAATGAACAAGCAGTGACTCACATAAAAGATAATTTTAAACAGATAGATCCAAAAGGTGAAGATATTATTAAACACAAGTTGTGGTATGAGCAGAATTGTAAGTGTGCTTATTCGGGAAAGTCCATAGATGATACCAGACTGTTTGAAACAGGATATACTGAAATAGATCATATTATTCCTTTTAGTAGGAGTTTTAATGACAGTTTTAATAATAAAGTATTGGTTCTTATATATGAAAATCAAAACAAAGGTAATAAAATTCCATATGAATTTTTAGCTACAAGTGAGCAACGATGGGCGGAGTTTGAAGCACTAGTAACATCAATGCGTTTAATTTCAAAATCAAAACGTGAAAATTTACTATCGAAAAAATATGTCGGTGATAAATTAACAGAGCGTACATTAAATGACACACGATACATTGCACGCTACATTAAAAATTACATAGAAAATAATCTTATCTTTACCAAAGAAGAAAATAAAAGAACCGTTGTTTCAGTAAACGGTTTGGCTACTGCTTATATTAGAAAAAGATGGGGTTTGACAAAAGACCGCGAGGCATCAAGCTTACATCATGCGCAAGATGCGGCTATTGTGGCCACCATTACGCCCGCATTTATTCAAAAAATATCTACTTTTTCAAAGCTACGATATATCCAGAATTATCTAAATGCACACAAAGATGCCTCTGGTGTTGATGCTACTGTCGAAGAGATTGAAGAAGCAAGAAAAATGATTGATAAACACGAAGCTGGCTCAAAGATATTTTTCCCGGAGCCGTGGGACAATTTCCGTTCTGAATTGATTGCTCGTATGAGCGCTGATCCAATGTATGAAATTGGTTTGTTAAAAAAAGAGTTACCAAATTACAGCACTGAAATAAAACCCATATTTATTTCACATATGCCAAAACATAAGGTGACCGGTCGAGCACACGCAGATACTCTTCGAAGTCCAAAACGTTTTTCTGAAAATATGTCTAGTGTAAAAACACCCCTGATATCACTTACAGAAAAGAAACTAAGAGATGGAGGACATTATTTAGATCCAAAATTATATAAAGAACTACTGAATCAATTGAATTTGCATTGCGATGATGCCAAGAAAGCTTTTGCGGAACCATTTTATAAGCGAATGAATAATGGTAAGCAAGGACCCTTGGTACGAAGTGTAAAATTATTTAATTATGCTCAAAAATCAGGAATCTTGTTAAATAATGGTACAGCATTAGCTGACCAGGATTCGATGGTCCGTATTGATATATTTTCCAAGCAAAACAATAGAGGAAAAAATGAATTTTTCTTTATACCTATATATGCTTACCACACGACACAAAAAATCCTGCCGAATAAATTTGTAATTTCGAGTAAACAAGAAAATGATTGGGGGGAAATTGATGACACTTTTAGTTTTATGTTCAGTCTATATCCAGGAGATTTGTTTGAACTCACGAGAGGTGAAAAAAATGAGATGTTGTATTACTCGGGTGCAAATAGAGCAAATGCATCAATTTCTGGTCTCAAACATGATAAATCAAAACAAGTTGAAAATCTTGGAATTAAAACACTTGACAAACTAGATAAATACGTGGTAGACATGTTAGGAAAGAAAAGTCTGGTTATAAAAGAGTCTAGACAAAGCTTTAACTCATAGCTTTTAAAAAACACTACGGTTGAATCTATTCCGTAATGTTTTTTGTATGTCATGGCGTATATTACACATTTCCGAGCAATCACGGCTTTCTCTACGAAAGGGTAGTTTATGTGTGCAACAAGTTGAGGAACACACAATACCACTAGAAGACATTGGGGTGCTGATTCTTGAAAGCCACTCTATATCTCTGACTACTGCATTATTGGATGGGTGCGTTAGAAATAAAATTGCTGTTATTGTGTGTGATTCTACCCATATGCCATGCTCAGTGTTGTTGGGATATCAACAACATTCCCGACAACTAAAGGCAGTAGAGGCACAATTGGCCTGGACAGAGCCTTTTAAAAAGCGATTATGGCAGAGAATTATCAAACAAAAAATTGATAATCAAAAGACAGTTTTAGAAAAAATAACTAATTCAGAGTTTGTTAAATTAACTCAGTATAAAAATACGGTTAATTCGGGAGATACCCTTGGACGTGAAGCATCGGCTGCCAGGTTGTATTTTAACGAATTACTCCCAGATCAGGTCACGAGATCACATGACCATATTATTAATGCAAAACTCAATTACGGTTATGCCATTTTACGGACTGTACTAGCACGGTCGATAGTTGCATATGGTTTTCTCAGTAGTGTAGGTATTCGACACAAAAGTGAACTTAATAATTTCAATCTAGCCGATGACCTTATTGAACCGTACCGTCCTTTTGTAGATAAATTTGTTTTTGAAAGTACTAAGTTTGGAAATGGCGAGTTAACAAAAGAAAATAGAATTGACCTTGTTAATATATTGACGTCATCGGTAATGTTGGACGGTTGTGCCTACTCGTTACTCCATGCTCTGGAGTTATCAGCTCAAAGTCTTGTAACTGCAAGCGAAGCTAAAAATCCAGAACTTTTAATTATTCCTGATTTGTCAGCATGTTAAATCGTCTTATGAGAATAGTTGTAATGTTTGACTTACCAACTGACACAAAAGAGCATCGCAAGGAATATACAAAATTCCGTAGTTTTTTGTTGCGTGATGGTTACGACATGTTACAGTACTCTGTATATGCAAGAATTTGTCCAAATGGTGATTCTGCCGATAAACATCTTAAAAGATTACGCACGTACGCTCCTCTTAATGGTGCAGTTCGTGTCATTACCATTACCAATAAACAATTTTCCGAAGCATATATTATTACTGGTGATAGAACAAGACAGGAAAAACGAATTACTGAATCACAAATGTTACTTTTTTAAATCATTTTTTAATCACGAAAACAGCCTCGTATCGCTAGATACAAGGCTGTTTTTCAGATCGATTATACCATTACCTGATCTGTAGGGGAGCTATAACAGGAATTGGAGGCGCTCGCCAACCAAAAGCATTATACCATTACCTGATCTGTAGGGGAGCTATAACATAATGGCCGTGGATTCTATGGCTATTCGCATTATACCATTACCTGATCTGTAGGGGAGCTATAACGGGCGGGTGCATGTGGTGGTATACAGTTTTATTATACCATTACCTGATCTGTAGGGGAGCTATAACGTATGGGTCAACGACTACGTCTACTCTGTCATTATACCATTACCTGATCTGTAGGGGAGCTATAACCTACAACTGTATACAATCCTTCTTTCTTATATTATACCATTACCTGATCTGTAGGGGAGCTATAACATTAGTGCCGATGGGCAGGAACGAATTGATATTATACCATTACCTGATCTGTAGGGGAGCTATAACGTATTGCTTCCAATGTTACCCAGGCCAATTATTATACCATTACCTGATCTGTAGGGGAGCTATAACACAGTGTCCGGTTGTATGTTTTGAGTATTGATTATACCATTACCTGATCTGTAGGGGAGCTATAACTCGGCTGTGTCGTCTCCCAGTCGGGCAATATTATACCATTACCTGATCTGTAGGGGAGCTATAACTCAAGGACATTAAGGATAAACTGCCTGTACATTATACCATTACCTGATCTGTAGGGGAGCTATAACAAGATACCAAGCGTAGAGGAGAGGGTGGAATTATACCATTACCTGAGCTGTAGGGGAGCTATAACGGGATTGGCTTGGGGTTTTTCATAGTATTAATTATACCATTACCTGATCTGTAGGGGAGCTATAACCGTGATGACCTAACTACGCCGTAGGTGTGCATTATACCATTACTTGATCTGTAGGGGAGCTATGAGTTATCAGCGGCCGGATTAGGAAAAAGCCAGATTATACCATTACCTGCCCAGGAGAGCCTATTACAGCTTCTCCAAAAAATATCGGTATCGCTACTGGCAATGTTGATTTGGGTAACTGCCTAGTCCCAACTTACATCCCCAGTGCGATACCACAAGATCCAGATGGGGGAACAGCAGCTGATACTAAGTATACGATTGCTCAAGATACGCTGGGACGATTTACCGTCTGTGCACCAGGGCACGCTGAAGCTTCAATCGTTGATAGTGAAGCGTATTGTTTGACACGGTAAGCTTCATCTTTCAAGGACGAGCCCAACTAAAAAGCCCGTCAGGGCTTTTTCGTTCAAGAACTGTTTACCACTCAAACACGTCACTATCCTGGAGGCGGAAGAGGCCTTCATCGAGACGCTTTTGATCGAGGTGGTGGCCGATGAAGCCAATTGAGCGCGGGATAACAAACAGAGCATTGAAGAAGCCGGTGTTCAGCAGTTCTTCGATTTGAGTCGAGGTAAACTGCTCGTGTTCCTGCAGGTAGTCAAGGAAAATCGCGGCGACA
>Ga0163147_10009101_pt1 | contig 10830 bp, 10 predicted proteins | sample OliLakLV19MP6G1_FD_148597 | JGI IMG/M metagenome (GOLD analysis project Ga0163147, IMG submission 148597) | Freshwater microbial mat bacterial communities from Lake Vanda, McMurdo Dry Valleys, Antarctica- Oligotrophic Lake LV.19.MP6.G1 | ecosystem: Environmental > Aquatic > Freshwater > Lake >... | reverse complement strand
GTCTTCTAGATTGGCTAGATTGCCGGCATAAGTGAGTGCATCGAGATTTGTGAAAGTGTACTCGGGATATTTTTTCACCATAAGTCTCAGCACATGCGATCCAATGAATCCCGCACCGCCTGTTATCAGAATATTTTTATTCATGCCTGACAAATACTTGATATATCAACAATCTTTAAAAAAACTAAAACCAAAAAATATGGCGAAGAGCCAAAACAATCCTTTTAGAAAGAAAAACAGGAACCCGGCTACCCCCATTTTCTGCAGCCACACCGGCATTTTTTCTACAAATTTCGGCTTCTTTATTTGCATTGAATTTACAGACTCCAGTACAACAAGTCCTTAATGTTTTTTCTGTAAAGTCCTTTGATATCTATCAATACTCCTTTGCCATCCTTCAAAAGGGTTTTGAAATATGCCTCATCTAGCTCAAGGTATTCGTTATGTGGAACGGCAACCACTATCGCGTCGTACTCTCCTTTTTTTGGTTCAGGCAAAATATTCAAGCCATACTCATGATGCATTTCTTCGCTGTCAGCTTGTGGATCTACAATATCTACTCGCACGCTGAAAGACTCCATTTCTCTGATCACATCTACCACTTTGGTATTGCGGATGTCGCTTACATTTTCTTTGAAGGTGGCACCCATCACAAGTACTCTCGACTCAAGTACGTTTTTGCCGGATTCAAGAATCTTCTTGACCGTCTGTTTACCTACGTAAAATCCCATGCTGTCATTTACGTACCTACCTGAATTGATAACCTTGCTGTGATATCCTACTTTCTTCGCTTTATAAACGAGGTAGTACGGGTCAACCCCAATGCAATGCCCCCCAACTAATCCGGGATAAAAAGGCAAAAAGTTCCATTTTGTGCGTGCGCTCTCAAGTACATCATATGTATTGATGTTCATTTTGTTTAAAATCAACGAAAGTTCGTTGATCAAAGCGATATTAACGTCGCGCTGAGTATTCTCAATCACTTTGCTTGCTTCGGCCGTTTTGATAGTGGGTGCATGATGAATGCCAGCATCTACTACCTCTGCATATACTTTACCTACTTCATAACATGCATCCATGTCGCTCGCAGAAACCACTTTCTTAATGGTTCGGATGTTGTGACTTTTATCTCCGGGATTGATGCGTTCAGGTGAGTAACCCACTTTGAAATCACTGCCCATTTTGAGACCGCTCAACTCCTCGAGGATTGGCACACAATCTTCTTCAGTGCAACCGGGATACACTGTTGATTCGAAAATAACGTAGTCGTCCTTCTTCAAAACTGTACCCACGGCCCGAGAGGCTGAGAGTACCGGACCGAGATCAGGCAAATTCATATTGTTGATAGGGGTCGGAACAGCCACTACATAGAAGTGAGCTTTGCGAAGGTCATCCAAGTTGCTCGTGAATTCAATGTCACAATTGTCGAATTTGGATTTCTCGAGTTCCTGAGAAGGGTCTTCATGATTGCGCATCATTTCAACTCTCTTTTCATTGATGTCGAAGCCAATCACCGAAAATTTTCTTGCAAACTCTAGTGCAATCGGTAAACCAACATAGCCTAGTCCAATGACTGCTAGTCGAGCTTCTTTTTTTATTAATTTGTCGTAAATCATAATCTCTTTTTTCTCACTCCGACAACAGCTTTACACTGCCGTTTTTGAGTTCGTATTTTTCTCCTGTTTCCGGACAAGCAGCCATTCCGATTTTATCGAATTGAAGTTTATGTCCATTTCTGCTCATCCAACCTGTATGTCGGGCCGGATTGCCAACCATCAATGCAAAGGCCTGCACTTCTTTAGTTACTACGGCTCCTGCACCAATGAAAGCATACTCACCTATGTCGTTTCCACATACAATTGTTGCGTTGGCTCCTATGCTGGCACCTTTTTTTACAATTGTTTTGCGGTATTCGCTTTTTCGAATCACTGAACTTCTTGGATTCATCACATTCGTGAAAACACAGGAAGGTCCAAGAAACACATCGTCTTCACATACGACGCCAGTATAAATGCTGACGTTGTTTTGGACTTTCACATTGTTTCCCAAAATCACTTCAGGACTAATCACCACGTTTTGCCCAATGTTGCAGTTTGCTCCAACCTTACAGCCAGGCATCAAATGTGAGAAATGCCAGATCCGCGTTCCATGGCCGATCTCAACTCCTTCGTCGATCACTGCCGTTTCATGTGCACTGTATTTCGTCATTTCCTGATATACTTATCGAAATCTTTGTGTTCTACTTTATTCAATTCTTCCGCACTCAAAGACCGGAAATAGTCATACGTAATCTTAAGCCCTTCTTGACGACTCACTTTGGGTTCCCAGTGGAGCAAGGTGCGCGCTAAGGTTATATCGGGCTGGCGTTGTTTGGGATCGTCTACGGGCAAGTCTTTGTACACTACTTTTTGATCGGTCCCAGTAAGTTTGATGATCTCTTCTGCGAAGTCGCGAATGCTGATTTCGTCAGGATTACCAATATTCACGGGACTTGCATAGTCACTTTTCAGCAAACGGTAGATTCCTTCAATCAGGTCATCCACATAACAGAATGATCTTGTTTGCGAGCCATCTCCGAAAATGGTGAGGTCCTCGCCACGCAATGCCTGACCAATAAATGCGGGTAATACACGGCCATCATTAAGCCTCATACGAGGTCCATAGGTATTGAAAATGCGTACAATCCTAGTTTCTAAACCATGAAATGTATGGTACGCCATGGTCATCGCCTCTTGAAATCGTTTTGCTTCGTCATAAACACCGCGCGGGCCAACAGGATTCACGTTTCCCCAATAAGTTTCCTTTTGCGGATGAACAGTGGGATCGCCATATACCTCGCTCGTGCTGGCAATCATAATCCGAGCATTTTTTTCTTTGGCAAGACCAAGGCAATTGTGAATGCCTAGAGAACCAACTTTTAAGGTTTGTATAGGTATTTTGAGATAATCTATTGGGCTTGCGGGACTTGCGAAATGAAGGATATAGTCCAATTTTCCGGGTACATGGATAAATCGAGACACATCGTGGTGGAAAAACTCAAAATTTTCGTTGGGAAAAAGGTGGCCGATATTCCGCAGATCGCCGGTTATCAAGTTGTCCATAGCTACAACCTTGAATCCTTCGCGGATAAAGCGGTCGCACAAATGCGATCCTAGAAATCCTGCTGCACCGGTTATCAGAATACGTTCCATAGGGTTTTTTGGGGTTGCGAAAGTACGATTTCAAAGGCATTAAGTCTCGAAAATTACCTCTGAGAAGCTGACTTTCCTGTTATCAGCCCAATTGTCATGATTAGACATGTTACCAGCACAACAAAAACGAGAATACCTTTCTCATTTGCAAAAAGTATGGAATCGCTTGGGATGCTTAGAAAAAGAAGGATGCTTATCAAACCTCGAGGGCTCACCAATACCTCTGGCCAAGTATTTTGAGGTGAGGCAATTTTCAGATAAACGTACCGCGAAATGTAAATGATAGTTACTATAATGGAACCATAGAACAGACTCTCAAATTGAAACAAATCCTCTATGTGAAGACTGAAGCCAAAAACGAGAAAGAAAAAGGTGCGAATGAGAAAAGCGCTTTCTGATGATAGGGTGTGCAACTGACTGAGGTCTGAATTAAAATTGGGGTACTCGAGTTTCCTGAACAGGTGGATATACCTTGATTTTTTCTCTATCCATTCTGCCAGTATGTGATAATTGGCCAAAAAGATCCCGAATAACATTACGATGAGCAGCGACGAAAGATGAAAGACTTTACCTACCCCATAGATGAGAATGAGAGTAGAAATAATGAGGAAAAACTTAACGTGGTTTTTCATTTTACCCATCAAAAACATAAGCAATATGCAAAATACCAGTGCAAGCACCACAACAAGCAGCAGGTCTCTTGACAATACCAAGGCTGAGAGTCCTGTCATTTCTCGATTGATCAATACAAAATTGAAAAACATGATTCCAATGATGTCTGAAAAGGTGGATTCAAATATGATGAATTCTCGCTTGGATTTAACTAACCCTTTTACGGATGGAATAGCAACAGCCGATGATATTACACTAAATGGAATGGCATGTAAAAGACAGATATGAAAGTCAAAGTCCGTGAAATAGGAAAAGATTCCGGCAACGGCCAATGCCGTGAAGACGAGGATAATGAGTGAGGATAAAAATGCATTTCTGATGAGAACACTTTTTCCTGCTTCATATTGAAGTTCAAGTGAACCCTCAAATACAATCAAGATCAATCCGACGGAACCTAGAACCGGCAGAATGGTAGAAAAGTCGATTGGCCCCCCCCCAAAAAATTTCCAGATGTAATTCAACCCAATTCCAAGGCCTAGTAGGAGCAGGACAGAGGGAACATTTGTTTTTTTTGAAACGAGATCGAAAAGATATGAAAAAACCACAAGAGCACTCAATAGAATCAATATGCCCGCTGTATCAAGTATCATACTCTTTTAGTTTAACATTTCCCTCAAAACCTCATTCACTTGCTGAGGAACTCACAGCCCCAATGCTTTTTTCACTTCCTTTTTCTCTTGAGCCTAATATCTCCCTACCTATACTCTTGTAATAGTACCCAAGCTCTTTCATCTTTTCGAGGTCGTATAGGTTTCTGCCATCAAATATCACTTTATTCTTTAGTGCCTGACCTATTTTCTGGAAATCGGGATTTCGGAATGCTGACCACTCAGTGCAAATCAAAAGTGCATCTGCATCCTCAAGTGCTTCGTACTCATTCTCGGAATACTTGATTTTGTCCCCAAAAAGTTTTTTCACATTGTTCATTGCCTCCGGGTCATAGGCTGTAATGTCCGCTCCATTTTCAATCAAATGTTCGATCATGTACAAAGCCGGAGCTTCGCGTATGTCGTCTGTATCTGGTTTGAACGCAAGTCCCCACAAGGCAATTTTCTTGTTGTTCAAATTGTTTCCGAAATACTCTAAAATAGGCCCGAGTAGAATTGTCTTCTGTCTTTCGTTTACCTTCATTACACTTTTCAGAATCTTAAATTCATAACCTGATTCAAGTCCTGAATGCGCAAGGGCCTTCACATCTTTAGGAAAACAACTTCCACCGTATCCTATTCCCGGAAACAGAAAGCGCTTTCCAATGCGGCTGTCACTTCCTATTCCCAATCGAACCATGTCTACATCAGCCCCAACTTTCTCACAGAAATTGGCGATTTCATTCATGAATGAGATCTTCGTTGCCAAAAAAGCATTGGCAGCGTATTTAGTGAGCTCCGCGCTGCGCTCATCCATCATTATTATCGGATTACCTTGTCTTGTAAATGGACGATAGAGTTCTTCCATCATCTTGCGTGCTCGTTCACTGCTACTTCCAATGACAACCCTGTCCGGTTTCATGAAATCATCCACGGCAAAACCTTCGCGCAAAAACTCGGGATTGCTAACCACATCAAACGGCACCTTGATACTAGCTGATACAGCCTTATGCACTTTTTCAGCCGTTCCAACAGGTACCGTGCTTTTATCAACAATCACTTTATAGCTAGTGATCATTTCTCCCAATTGCTTAGCTACTCCAAGCACATAACTGAGATCGGCACTTCCATCTTCACCGGGTGGGGTAGGCAAGGCTAGAAATATGATATCCGAATTGTCTACAGCATAGTGCAAATCGGTAGTGAACTGAAGTCTTTCCTGACGAATATTCCGCTCAAATAAAACATCTAAATCGGGTTCATAGATCGGCAACTTGCCGGCTTTCATGGCATCCACTTTCGCCGTGTCTATGTCTACACAAATCACTTTGTTGCCGGTTTCGGCCAGGCAGGTACCTGTTACCAAGCCTACATAACCTGTTCCTACTACTGATATATTCATTTTTTCGTATCTTAGAAGTTTGTTGCAAAACCGGGCGAAGTTAGTAAAAAGGCTTGCCAACTATTGTTCTCGGTGAATCAAATGATTTCGAACCTTTTACTTTGTGAGGTCTCTGAGTGATTGATTAATCTTTTATTCGAAAAGGCCACCACCAATGACGACGAATGATTTTTCGTTTAATTTTTGCGGTATGATTGAGATCCCAATCCAAGTTATCCTCTTGAAAACTGTAATTGGCTATTCCTATAAACTTCGATTCCAAGATTCTTTTGACCCTTCGGGATTTAACCGGCGGCAATGTCATGTCCACAATGAATTTATATCCTGAGGGATCGGGAGACAAATTGCATCCTATTGTATTGATGTAAATTGCTTTTGAATAATGGCCGGGATGTGAAAACCGAAGAGAGTATGTTTTTTCTAAATCTATGGTCAATTGATATTTGCCATCATGACTAATGAGCGATATTGTTTCAAATGAATATTCTTGTGTTCCATCGTTTGCATCTTATTTCGGCTGCAAAAAGCAAAGGTCTAGAGTCGCATTGTTTAAAATGTTCTCCGTTTTAGTGTCATCTGAGCCAAAAATCCGACCGGAAATTTCAATGTAGTACAAAGAATTGGTGTCAGCCAGATTTAATTCAATTTGTGCAAATGAATTGAATTGAATGAGAATTGTGATGAATTTGGCAATGCACTGCTTCAACCAGTAAATATTTGGAATGAATATAGGCATAAAAATATATTCTCGTTCAGAACCGTTTTTTTCTTATTCAGACTTAAATCATATTTTTATCGGTGTCCTTGCCTTAATCTTGTAGCGTTAATGAAGCACTTAATCTACATGTTAGCGATTCAGATTTTCTCAATGACCTTCCTTCAAGGAGGAATCTTTGGGGAAATGGGAAGAATTCCGTTGCTTATTGCTCACCTTGATGCACACCGCAGCACTGAACCTGATTTGTCTTTAATGACTTTTTTATCGGATCACTATTTAAGTCTTACTCACGAGCATCAGGGTAAACAGCACGATTCTCTTCCGTTCCAACTACGTGTGTCTTCTTCTTGTATTTACTTGTTTTTTCAGATACCTAGAATGGAATATTCTAGTTTGATTTTTCCGGGAATTTTACTTTTCAACTCTATCGAATACCTGTCGGTTCCAATAAACATTTCCTCATCTGTTTTTCATCCTCCACAGAGATTAAGACAAATCGCTCTATAGATCAGAAATGATTTATCGTGTAGATTTTTACATCACGTTTTGCAATATTCATTTCTGCGCAATTCGCGATTATTTATCACCAGATTTTAAGGTTATCTATTCTCGATTTTAATCTTTTGTGTCATGTTTTATATAAATCTTCGATTTGTCTTAGTGCTGACAATTCTTGCGAGTTTTTTGAGACCTCACGCATTGACAGCTCAATGTACGATGTATACTATTGATGTCGTTTTGGACGGAGCATGTCCCCAAGCTTCCGAGATTACATGGATTCTAGTGGGTAGCGATGGTACATTGTGGTATTCTGGTGGAGCGCCATTTACTCAAGTGGTTTGTCTTCCCGAAGATTGCTACACATTGCAAATGTTGGATACTGGTGGTGATGGATGGGAATGTGTTGACTGGATTATTGAAGACTTTATAGGAGACTTTGCTTGGGATACAAATCTAGAATTTGGTACGTATGGAATAGATCAATTTGGGACGGGTAATGCAGACTGTGGCGTTATTTCGGCAGGTTGTCCACCGGGAACATCGGAGTTTAATCTTCAATTGGATAATGGAGATAACCCTTCTGAAATATCCTGGACTTTGTCCCTTGGAGGAGTTGTTGTTCAATCGGGTTTTTCTGACGCTAATATCGATTTATGCCTCGGTAATGGTTGTTTTACTTTCGAAATGTTCGATAGTGGGGGAAACGGGTGGGAAGATGCCTTCTATCAATTTGATGATGAATTTGGTAGTCAATTGTATTCAGGAACTCTTATTTCGGGTGCCTACGATTTCGCCGTTTTCAATGTGGGAAATCTAGATTGCACAAATGTGGATCCGGGTGGTGGCGGAGGTGGAGGCGGTGGCGGATGCGGCACAGCAGTTCCTGGTTCCGATTGTAGCGCGGCAGCCTGTGTTTGTGATCCATATTCTTTCAGCATTTCACCATCTGGATTTGGTACCTTCAACGAGGTGCCCTCCCCTGGGAGTACCTCGAACCCAAATTATGGAGGATCACCTCCCTGGGGCGGAACAGACTCGGGTTGTTTGTTAGCGGGTGAATTAAATAGTAGTTGGTTGTTTTTCACAGCAGCAACTTCCGGTACGCTTCAATTTAGTTTCGGCCAGAATAGTAACGGAGGACAAATCGGATTTTATGATTGGGCGATGTGGCCCTATAATGGTGTTTCTACTTGCGGTGAAATTTCGGGCAACTCGCTGCCGCCAGTGCGATGCGTGTGGAATGCCACTACATCCGGTGGAACTGGCTTGGCAAATCCAATCCCTTCTGGCGGGAATGCAGGTAACTACGGACCCCCGCTTAATGTATTTGCCGGTGAACAGTTTATCATTTGTTTCAGCAATTGGAGTTATGCAACGGGAAATGTAGTACTCGATTTTTTTGGCTCTGCTTCTATCGAATGCTCCATGATTTTACCAGTAAACTTCGTGGAAGTTAGAGCAAACCAGCAATTGGATAATGTTGTTGTTTCATGGATCACAGCAGGTGAAACCAATAATGACTTTTTTATAGTTCAACATTCTTTAGATGGTTATCATTGGACCGACATAGCAGAGGTAGATGGACATGGTACGAGCGCGTTGACTTGGAACTATTCTTTTTTGCACATTCATCCTGCGCCCGGTCTTCATTATTACCGAATACGCCAAATCGATTTTAATGGGATGTCAAAAATTTCTCCCATGGTGGATATTTGGATAAACGAACAATCATTTGCCATTTATCCCAATCCTACCTTTGGAAGGCTATTTATTGAAGGATTCTTTCACAAGGAAATTTCAATCGAACTTCTGGATGCTTCTGGAAGACTTGTTGACAAGAGAAATCTGGCACAAACAGCATTACACGAAATCGAACTTTCTTCTTTTCAAACTGGAATTTATATGTTGATTATCACATGTGACAACAAAAGAGTTTGGTCGCGAATTGTGCTCGATGGCGTTGAGTAAAAAATATCATCTCTCGGAATAGGGGTACTCACTTTTTCGGTTGTCTTCTATTTATAACGGCCTCGTGAGTATTTTCGCCACCGTAAGTGAAGTCCCTTGACCAAATAGATGACACCACGGTGCGGAATGCTTTGGATGGCAATATGTCATCTTTTGAAATGGTATTTAAAGCATGGTATCCCGTCATGTGCAACTTCGCACACAGCCTTACGTCCAATAGAGAGGATGCTGAGGAAATTGTGCAAAGTGTTTTCGTAAATCTTTGGGAGAAAAGAACTGAAGTCACTATCGACCAATCTGCCAAGGCATATCTCTTCAGATCAGTGCGCAACGCTTGTCTGAACAAATGGAAACATGATAAAGTACGAAAGGATTTTGCCAAAGATCAAACAGAGGTAGCAACTGGTATCTCCTTCGACAGTCCTTCAAATCAGTTGGATGGAATGGAATTGGAGCAAAGGATTGCCAAAGCGCTCGAGAAAATACCGACTCAATGTCGTGAAGTATTTACGCTCAGCAGATTTGGTGAATTAAAATATTCGGAGATAGCTGAAAAACTCGGTATTTCAGTAAAGACAGTAGAAAATCAAATGGGCAAAGCTCTGCGAATTATGCGTGAAGAATTGTCGGACTATTTGATTTGGATTGTTGTAGTCGGCGGACAAATGTGGATAGAATTTATAGACAAAACAATTTTATATAATTGATAGAATGGAATGAACATATCGACGATCTGATTGCACTAGAATTAACAAGTGAGATATCTGCGTCTGATGAGCAGGTGCTAATAGAATGGCTCAACCTCGATGCAACGAACAGCGCTTATTATGCTCAAATGCAAAAGGTTTTTTCACTTGAACCAGTGGCGATGAAATTGGACGAGGTGCAAATTAATCGGGCTTGGCAAAATGTGAAGAATCAAATCGGGCAGCAAGGAAAAGTTATTCCCCTGCGCAGAGCATTTTCTTTTTATCGGGCTGTTGCTGCTGTTGCTGTGCTCATATTGGCTTCATTTTTGGTTTTTAGATATCTTCATCATAATGAAGAAGTGACTTTTGCTTCGGCCGAAAGGGTTGTCACCAAATTCATTCCCGGAGGATCTGAAGTGGTGCTCAATCGTGAATCTGAAATTGTTTTTGAAGATGATGAAGATGCAGATGAAAGAAAGGTGAAATTGACAGGTGAAGCTTTTTTTAAAGTGAATTCAGCTGATAATGCCAAGCTGATTGTAGAAGTGAGTGATCTTTTAATACGTGATATTGGAACTTCCTTCAATGTGCGAGCATTGTCAGGAGCAGATACTATTTATGTTGCAGTGATAGAGGGAAAGGTGCAAATGTTTACGGCTGATTTATCGGGTATAGAGCTAAGTGCCGGGCAATCCGGCTTCTATGTAAAAAGCACTAAAGTCTTTCAAAAGGATGTGCAATCCGATGAGAATGCCATAGCTTTTGTAGACAAGAAATTCCGTTTTAGAAATACTTCTTTGAAGAAGGCGGCCAAAAAATTGAGCGAAGTTTATCAACGTGAAGTTATTCTGGACAGTTCATTAATAGAGGATTGTAGAGTATCTGTTCAATTCAACAACGATTCCTTGATCAACGTACTCAATATATTGTCAGAGACTCTAGGCATTCGATGGAAAGAAGTAAATGGAAAATTTATTCTATACGGCGATGGATGTGGGAATGTGGGAATGTGATAGTGTGGCAATGAGATAATGAGATAATGAGGGAATGTGATAATGGGGGAATTTGATAATTTGATAATTTGATAATGTGGGAATGAGGG
>Ga0163147_10009097_pt1 | contig 10834 bp, 6 predicted proteins | sample OliLakLV19MP6G1_FD_148597 | JGI IMG/M metagenome (GOLD analysis project Ga0163147, IMG submission 148597) | Freshwater microbial mat bacterial communities from Lake Vanda, McMurdo Dry Valleys, Antarctica- Oligotrophic Lake LV.19.MP6.G1 | ecosystem: Environmental > Aquatic > Freshwater > Lake >... | reverse complement strand
GTCGGGGGACGTGGGCCCAGTGAAAAAGGGGCTTGCGCGGATGGGCCTTCCGACTCGAGCTGAGAGCCCCAGCGTCGAAAGCCGGCTTGCAGGACCAGCCCCAGGCCGGCACACGACATCAAGACGCCGGTGAGGGCGGCGGCCGAGCCGAGGAGCTCACGCCCCCCGATCCGAAGCAGGCACAGGATGAAGAACCAGAGCGGGTGGGAGAAGGATTCGACGCGCTGCCCGATGTTGAACACCGGCCCGTTCCCGGCCCACAGGTTCTCGACGGAGCGGAACGTGATGAACGCATCTTCGGTCACCCATAGCCGATCGAGTGCGCCGGCCAGCAGCAGCAGCACCGGCCAGTACCCGATGAAGGACCGCCACCGCCGGCCGCCTCGAGCACTGCGGGAATCGGGATCATTGCTTCCGGACAGGGGAGGATCCTCGGCGCGCAGCGTCTTCATGGGGTCAGTCCATACATGGCGTCGAACTCCCGGCTGGCAACGGCGGCCCGCTCGAGGGCGATGGGGGCGTTCGCCTTGAGCATCAGCGCGTGGCGGTAGCAGCGGAGCGCCGCCTCCCAGTCCTTCGTGCGGAAGTAGAGCGCCCCGAGGTTGTTGTGGGCCTCGAAGGCGTGGGGGCTCCTGAGGATCGCCTCGAGCAACGGACGCTCTGCGTTCTGCCATTGACCGGCGGTCAGGAGAAAGGTCCCAATCTGGAACGACGCCCCCGGCGCTGGCTCCGACGGCCACAGCTCTCGAGCAACCCGTTCCCGGATTCCCCCGTCCACCCGGACCTGCGACAGCACGCGAAACCGCTCATCGGACGACAGCGGCGACGGCAGGACGGCCGGGGGCAGGTGGCCGTTCGGGCCGTCGGTCCGCACCAGAATCGCGGCAACGCCATCCAGGTACACCAGCCGCCACCTGGAATCCGTGAGCATGGCCCGGATGAGCGGGGTGAAGACCTTGTGGGTCAGGATCGCATAGTCGAACCGGTAGCCGAACGGCCCAGCGTCCGCGCGTGACCGCCAGGCCTGGGGATCGGTCAGCTCGAGGTAGCGGCGGAAGAACGCCTCGCCGGTCACCTCGTTGCGCCCGTCGATGAACACCGGATGTTTGAGGTCCCGCCACATCAGGGTGCCGCCCATGTTCAGATCGTTGAAGCCCCTTCCCACGACAGATCGCTCGAGCCAGTCCGCGGCATCCACCGCGAGCGCATCGGCCGCGATGCCCGCTCCGAACCGCTCGAGGCGCAGGCTCGAGCCATAATACCTTCCGTTCACCACCCGCAGGGTCAGCAGCGCCGCGATGGCCAGGCTTCCCCACAGCAGGCCCTCGCGCCAACGGGCCGCGAGAGGCGTTCTAGAGGGTGTGATTCTGCGGCCCGGTTCAGTCACGGTGGGCAAAAGCGCCTCGAGCCCGGAGACGATGCCCGGCAAGGTCGCGACGATGAACAGGACCCCATTGCGGACCGCCAGGCTCGAGAGCCCTCCGAAACACAGCAGCAGCATGAGATCGGCCCAGCAGCGGCGACGGAGCAGCCCGGGAATGGCGATCACACCCAGCCCCAGAAATACCTTGTAGAACAGGAACGGATCGAAGGTCGCCTGGGGGAACCGGGGATCTGATCGCAGCCCGAACGGTGAAGCGAGCTCGGAGATGTGGCGGGCAAAGAGGTTATCGGCGTCCATCCGGGTGGCCAGGGTCATCGGGTAGAGGACCGCCTCGAGATGGTAGGGGTTCACGAACACCGCGAGCAGGGCCAGACCGTAGGCCTGCAGGAACCATCGATCCAGCCGGCCGGTCCGGATCACCGCCTCGATGGCGTAGGCCGCCATCACCGCCCAGCCGAACACGTAGATATGGCTGTTGACCCACACCAGCTGCACGGAGGCCAGCGCCCACACGGGGATGCGATCCCCGCGGCGCTGCCGCTCGAGCAGCCAGAGCGTCAGGGCGATCAGGAGGTAGCTGACGAGCTCGGGGCGCAGATCGAAGCGCCACTCGGAGGCCAGGATCGCGATCAGGCCGCATACGATGGCCACCGCCGGATCGCTGTGGCGCCGCCGTACGACGTCGCCGATCAGCAGAAAGGTGGCCATGACGAGCAGCCACCGGGCGCCGGTGAGGAGGAGAACCCCGCCCTGCTCGAGCCCATACAACGCGACCTGAAACAGCCAGTGATAGGCCACATACCGGTGGTCCGGGACCGTCCAGGTGAAGGCGTCGGTCTGCGGCACCTGTCGATGCGCCACAATCCAGCGGCCGCTCGCCACGTGAATGCCGAAGTCGAGATCGGAGAAGGTCCGCCAGGCAAGCACGGCGGCAAACATCGCGAGCGCGGCGAAGGCCCATCGGGCCGGGTTGCGCAGGGGGTCCTGGGAAGGTCTGATCCACGATGCCGGATCCTGGGTGGAACGCAGGGGTCCAGACGGGCTCGAGGGACCGGAGGGCAGGCTGAAAGCCGGATCGGCGCCAGACCTGGGGACCGCTGCAGCGGGAGCACGCTTTCGGGATCGGGCCATGGAAGCTCTCGAGTCGGGTGCACGGTTGCAGGCGCGTCGCACTGGCGCGTGGCACTATACCACCCCTGGGGGTCGGGCACCAACGTGGAATCCCTGTGTCTCTCATCCCGCTGCGCCGGTCTTTGGGAAAGTAAGGGCACCCGCGTGTGCGGAGTCCTTACCGCGCAGTCCCCCCCATGTTACGATGGATCTGGCCGCACACCCACCTTCGCGCCCGACGTTCCCGGGTGCAGCTGCGGCCACGGATCCACTCACGCGGCGCGAGGGTCCGCGCGCGGCTCCTCGCCTGCGGCGGCCCCGATGCCGCACATTGGGAGGGCAGAGATGCAGAAGACCATTGGTACTCTTGGACTGTTCCTGTTGGCAGTGCTGATGCCAGCGCTGACCGCCTACACCTGCGGGTATGTCGATGAAGATCAAGACGGCTATCCGGCCGATGTTGACTGCGACGACACCGACCCTTCGATCCATCCGGATCAGGAAGAGCCCTGCATTTGTGACAACATCGATCAGAACTGCAATGGCCAGGTCGATGATTTCCCCTGCGACATGGCCTGTCCGGTCGATGCGGACGGCGACGGCTACACCTCTGATGTCGATTGCAATGACAGTGACCCTTCGATCCATCCGGATCAGGAGGAGCCCTGCATCTGCGATTCGATCGATCAGAACTGCAATGGCCAGGTCGATGATTTCCCGTGCGACATCGCCTGTCCAGTCGAAGTCGATGCGGATGGCGACGGCTATCCTGCTGAGCAGGACTGCAATGACAACGACCCGTGGATTCATCCGGATCAAGAGGAGCCGTGCGTCTGTGATGCCATCGATCAGAACTGCAATGGCCAGATCGATGACTTCCCCTGTCTGAGCTTCGCCCCCTGCTCCTACCAGCCGGAGGGGGCGGTCTGCTCTGCCGAGAAGGGGCTGTACTGCGAGCCAGGGCTGGTCTGCTGCTACCCGTGCGGCATCGAAGGGTGTGAGAATGTGTGCATGAAACCCTGTGAAGACGCGTGGTGCATCAACGGCTGCCCGCTCTACCCGTGACGGTCGTGTAAACACACCGGCCCCCCACCCGCCTTCTCACCTGACCGTCTCCCCGGATCCCCGTCCCACGCAGCGCAACGGCTCGCCGTGTCGATTCCCCGATCAGCCGGGTCGCGTCTGGTGGGCTGGCGCCGGCGTGGACCGATTGTCCCGGCTGGCGTGTCCGGCTGGAGGGTCTGGCCCATCGCCATCAGCCGGCCCGGGGCGAACCGCCCCTCACTGCGGGCATCTCTGCGGCTTCACGGAGCTTCGGTGGCCGAGGGAGGGGCCTCACCGTCCGGCTGAAACTCTTCAATCACGCGTCCCGGAGAGATAAACGACAGCCCCTGTTGCGACCGTGTGCTGATCATCACCGCCTCCACGACCGGCGCCGACACCGCCACCCGATCCGCCACCCACTCCACCAGGAAGCTGGCGCCGGATCCGCCGCTCGAGTCCTCCTCTTTCACGAAGATCTCGGTGGTGGCCAGCGGTGCGAGGCGAATCTCTCCTTTCGCGTACTCCCGGATGAGCTGTCCCCGGGAGTCGTGATAGCGTATCAAGCGGATCACGATCGACTCCGACGGGCTGGTGTTGCGGACGCTGAGGGTGATGGCCAGGAGGAACGTGTGGCCGGATCCGTGGTAGATGTGCGAATAAGCGGGAACGTAGACGTGCTGGCCCCGACTGATCTCGAGGCGGGCGGGCGCGCCGGGCGCCCACTGTCCCCCGGCGGGCCGTGAGGCGACACTCGAGGGGCCCGTCGCAGCCGGGATGCCGTTCTGCGGACCGCCGGAACGCGATGCCCCGTCGATCGACGCGTCGTTCGGATTGCGAGGGCCCTCCGGAAGGCCCCTGCCGGCATCACAGCCGGAGAGCACAACGCTCCCGATTGCCAGGCCCCCGAGCAACAGGCTTTCGATTGACAGGCTCAAGCTGCGTCGTCTTCCTTCCACGGCGCCGGGCCTCCTTCAAAGATGTGCATCGACGGCCTGTCCCAAGCCGGCATGGTCCCGCATCTTTGGGTGTACCACAGCCTCGCCGGGGGATCAAGCTCCTGCCGGGCGACGGAGCCGGTCTTCGCCGGGTGCGCCCATGCCGGGTGGAGCGCCTGCCACACCCTACCGACTCCCGATCGGGCTGCATTCCCAACCTCGAGCCGGTTTCCGCTGGCTGCAGACCGTTGCCGTTCTGTGGTACAGTGCGCCCTCTGCGCTCGCACTGATCTCTACCGGAGGAAACCCGCGCATGATGTCGATTGTTCAGATCACCATCTTCCTGGCCTCAGCCGTCGTTGCCGTCCCCCTCTTCAAAAAGCTGGGACTGGGATCGGTCCTCGGATACCTGGCGGCCGGCATCGTCATCGGACCGTCGGTGCTCGGGCTCATCAGCGACGTCGAGAGCATCCTCCACTTCTCGGAGTTCGGGGTGGTGCTCCTGCTGTTCCTGATCGGGCTCGAGCTGAAGCCTTCCCGGTTGTGGGTGATGCGTCGGAAGGTGTTCGGGTTGGGAGGTGCCCAGGTGCTGCTCACCAGCGCCCTGCTGGGACTGGGCGCCTGGCTGCTCGGACTTCCGCCAGCAGCATCGATCGTGATCGGGTTCGGGTTGTCGATGTCTTCCACCGCGTTCGTACTCCCCATCCTTGCGGAGAAGAATGAGCTCGTCACCGCGCACGGCCGGGCAGCGTTCGCCATCCTGCTGTTCCAGGACCTGGCCATCATTCCCCTGCTGGCGTTGATGCCGCTGCTCGGCGTTACCGATGGGGGCGGCGAGAGCCGGAGCACGGCGGTGATGGCGCTCGAGACCCTCGTGGTCTTCGCGGGGGTCATCCTCGGAGGACGTTACCTCATCCGTCCGGTGTTCCGCGTCATCGCATCGACCCACAACCACGAGATCTTCACGGCCACCGCCCTTCTCATCGTGGTGGGCACCGGCGTGCTCATGGAACACATCGGCATGTCTATGTCCCTCGGGGCATTCCTGGCCGGTGTTCTGCTCGCCGAGTCGGAGTACCGTCACGAACTTCAGGCGAACATAGAGCCGTTCAAAGGGCTGTTGCTGGGGCTGTTTTTCATCGCGGTGGGCATGTCTGCCAACCTGAGCCTGCTCGTGCAGCAACCACTCACCGTGCTCGAGCTGGTCGTGGCCTTCATGGCGGTCAAGGCGGCGGTGTTGTACGCCATCAACCGGCGATCCGGACTGGAGCAAGACCAGGCGCGGCACGTCGCGCTCACCCTTCCCCAGGGCGGTGAGTTCGCGTTCGTGTTGTTCAGCCTGGCGATCTCCTTCCAGATCATCGACCGTGCGCTCGCCGATCTGCTGATCGTGGCGGTCACGCTTTCCATGATCGTGACGCCGTTCCTGGTGTCGCTCGACGCCCGCATCACCCGCGCGAGTGCCCCCGTCACGTCCCGAGAATTCGACGCGATCGATGAGCCGGAGAACCCGGTCATCATCGCGGGCTTCGGCCGGGTCGGCCAGATCGTCGGGCGCATCCTCCGCATGCGGCGGATCCCCTTCACGGCGCTGGAAATCAACCCCACCCAGGTCGATTTCGTGCGCAAGTTCGGAAACAAGATCTTCTTCGGAGACGCCTCCCGGCTCGATCTGCTGCGATCTGCCAGCGCGGACAAGGCAAAGGTGTTCGTGCTGGCCATCGACGATGTCGAGGCGTCGGTCCGCACCGCCGAGATGGTCAAGCGGCACTTCCCCCAGCTCGAGATCTTCGGGCGGGCCCGCAATCGGCATCACGCCCACGAGCTGATGTCCATCGGGGTGAAGCTGATCATGCGGGAGACGCTGCTCTCGAGCATCGATCTGAGCGAGCACGTGCTCCGCGCCCTGGGCTTCTCTGAGCAGGCGGCGCACGAAACGGTCACCCGATTCCAGGAGCACGACGAGGCCGCGCTGCTCAGCCAGTTTGCCATCCGCCACGACGAAACCCAGCTCATCCAGTCTGCGCAGCAGATCTCACAGGAGCTTCAGAGCCTCTTCGAGACCGACGCGGAGACGGCCGCATCGCCCGACACGCTCAAGCCCGATCTGAGGACTGCGACCTGAGGAATGCGACCTGATGGGATCAGCGGTGGACCATGAATCTCTGCGCCGCCTGCAGCTGAGCTTCCGTCCCCAGCAGGAGCACCTTGTCACCCGGCTGGAGCTCCTCGTCTGGATCGGGGTTGACGGTCGGGCTGCCCGCCCGCTCGATCCCGATGATGGTGGCGCCGGTGAGGGTGCGCAGCCTCAGCTCTCGGATGAGGTTGCCAACCGCGGGCATCTCATCGGAGAGCTCTAACATGTTGATCCGGGCATCCGCCAGAATGGATGGGAGGACCGGTTCGGCGGGCGTCTCTGCAGGATCATGCACGACGGAGGTGTCCTCGAGCGTCTCCCGCAGCGCCACCTGCGCGGTGGTGTAAAGCTGGACGAAGGGCGACCACAAAACCCGCATGATCACCACGATGATGCCCACCAGGACCAGCAACACGGGCCAGGGCGGCAGAAGCGCGGAGCTCACCAGGAGCAGCCACAGGCAGAGCGCGGTGGTCCCGGCGATCAGGAGGGTGTTGGCGATCAGCACTCGAGCCGCGTTTACATTCCGCGTCGGGCTCGAGCGGGCCACCCGCATCTCCGCCAGCATCATCCCGACCGCCTGGAGCTTGCGGAAGGTGGCGATGAACAGAGGCAGGGCCAGCAGGGCAGCCCCAAGCCAGATGAAGGTCGGCGGTCCCCCGGTCCAGGTGGGAACGGAGGGCCAGGCGAGCGGACGACCCGCATACCACTTGGCGATGATGAACAGCCCGGTCATGAGGACGGTGTTGAGGAACATCTGGATGCCGGCCCGGCGGAGCAGCCGGTTTGCGTGCAGTCCCGAACCATCCCTCCCGATGCCCTGGATCGAGTGGCGGTAGAAGGTCAGGTATTCCAGGAACGTCCGGGGTGCGACCCGCTCGAACCAGGCGATGAGCGGATCGGAGCTGCGGATGAGGTACGGCGTCAGCAGGGTGGTAATGGCCGACACGGTCACCGCGATGGGATACAGGAACGGCCCCGTCACCTCCAGGGTCTGACCGAGGGAGGCGATGATGAAGGAGAACTCGCCGATCTGCGCCAGTCCCATGCCGACCCGGAGCGAGGTGCGAAGATCGTTGCCGGCGATCAGCGTTCCGAACGAGCAGGTGATGACCTTGCCCACCACCACCGCCGCGGTAATGGCCAGGATCGGTCCGGCATACTCGACCAGGGTATGGGGATCGATGAGCATACCCACCGCGACGAAGAAGATCGCGCTGAACAGGTCCCGAACCGGGGCGACCAGCACCTGGATCCGGCCAGCTTCCCGCGCCTCGGCAATGACGGCCCCGCTGATGAACGCGCCCAACGCAACGCTGTACTCGAGCCTGGCCGCCAGCAGAGACACGCCGAAACACAGGCCGAGCGACGTGACGAGGAGCATCTCATCGCTCTTGAAGCGGGCCACGTAGCGGAGGAGACGTGGAATGAGCAGCAGGCCCACCACCAGGACGGCCACCAGAAACACCAGCAGCTCGCCGACGGTAACTCCCACTTCGCGCAGACTCATGGAGCCGGTCACCGCCACGCCGGACAGCAACGCCAGGAGCGCGATGGCCAGGATGTCCTCCACTATCAGGATCCCGAAGATGAGCTCTGCAAACCGCTCCCGGCTGAGCCTGAGCTCCTCGAGCACCTTGACGATGATGGTGGTGGAGGAGATCGACAGGATGGCGCCCAGGAAGAGGCTGTCCATGTTGTTCCAGCCGAAGACCTGCCCCAGGACGTAGCCGATGCCGATCATGAACAGGATCTCGAGAAACGCCGCGATGAACGCCGTGGCCCCGACCTGCTTGAGCTGGCGGAGGCTGAAGTGCAGGCCGAGGGAGAACATGAGGAAGATGACGCCCAGCTCGGCAAACGTCTCGATCGTCTCCCGGTTCTCAATCAGCGGATAGGGCGGGGTATTCGGCCCGATGATGACACCGGCCAGGATGTATCCCAGCACCACGGGCTGCTTGAAGCGGTGGAACAGGATCGTCACGAGGGCCGCGATGATCATGACCACCGCCAGGTCCTGGATGAAAGTGACGTGATGCATGCGATGGCTCCGGTTTGGCGTCAGGTCGTATTCAAGACTGCATAACGATAATGTGTGCCGTACACGCCCGACGTGTCCGAAGCGTTACGAATTCTGCCCGGCAGGATGGCTCGAGCGGAATGACAGGCCCCCAATCGCCTCCTCCTCCGACAGCTCGAACAGCGGCGCGACGCGGGCGACCTGCTCGAGGGTCCCAATCAGCGTCACGATGTCACCCACCTCGAGCTGCAGCTTCGGATCCGGATTCAGCAGCACCTGATCGCTGCGGCGCACGAGCAGGAGGGTCACACCGTACTGCTTGCGGAGCTCGAGATCGGCGATGCTTTTTCCTCCCGCGAAGCTCCCGCCGTTGAGGGTCACCGTCAAGAGATCGAAGTCCGGAAGTTCCACCTGAACCTGCTCGGGGGAGCGACGTTCAGATAGGGACAGCGATCGCATCATCTGATAGCCGTCATCCCGCATCTGCGCCACCAGCTGCTCGATCTGCACTCGAGGCACCAGGTATTCCGTCAGGACCCGGATGAAGATCTCGACGGAGGTCTCGTACTCCTCGGGGATGACCGTGTTCGCCCCCAGGTCGTACAAGGGCTTCAGCTCGTGGATGTAGCGGGTCCGGACGATGATGTGGACCCGGGGGCTCAGGCTGCGGACCATGCTCACGACCAGACGGCTCGCCGCCGGGTCGGAGATTGCGATCACCAGCACGCGCGCCTCCCGGAGATGCACGTGGAGCAGGACCTGTGCCTGGGTCGCGTCGCCGTAGTAGATGGGTTCGCCTCGAGCCCTCCCCTGCCGCACCAGATCGGGCTGCATCTCGAGGATGACATAAGGCAGCCCGCAGGACACGGTGGCTCGAGCCACATTCTGGCCGTTGAAGCCGAACCCCACGATGATGAGGTGATCGTGGAGCTGAGGCGGAGGCGCTTTCGGATGAAAGGCCAGCCCGGCCTTGAGGCGCGACGGCACCGGCCAGCGCTCGGCGGTCCCGGCCAGCCTCGAGGCGAAGTCCATGACAAGCGGCGTCAGGATCATGCTCAAGACGGAGACCGCCAGAAAGAGCGCGTAGTGCTGGGGACTCAGCAGGTGATGTTCGATCCCGCCTCGAGCCAGCACGAACGAGAACTCTCCGACCTGGCTGAGTCCCAGGCCAGCCAGGATGGCAGTTCTCAGTGGGAAACCGAGGACGAGGGTGGTCGTGCCGGCGATGGCCCCTTTGAGCGCCAGCACGCCGAGGGTCAGGGCGCCGATCAGCAGGGGCTGCTCGAGCAGCTGGCCGAGGTCCAGGAGCATGCCGATCGAGACGAAAAAGAAGCTGCTGAAGATGTCTCGAAACGGCAGGGTATAGCTCACCGCGGTGTGGCTGTACTCCGATTCGGAGACGATGAGCCCTGCGAGGAACGCCCCGAGCGCCAGAGAGAGTCCCATGGAGGAGGTCAACCAGGCCACCGCAAAGCAGACCGTGACGATGCTGACCAGGAACAGCTCCCGGTTCTGCGTCTGGGCCACATAGCGAAGTGCCTGCGGGATGAGCCAGCGGGCGCCAGCCACGGTCACCAGGACGATGCCCACCAGCAGTGCCAGGAACCTCAGCGGATGGCTGTCGCCCCCTGACTGCGCACCGGCAAGCACCGGCGTGAGCAGCATCATGGGGATGGCAACGATGTCCTGGAAGATGAGAATCCCCAGGATGACCCGGCCCTGTGGGCTGTCAATCTCGGCACGATCCTGCATCAGCTTCAGCACGATGGCCGTGCTGCTGAGCGAGACCAGAAAGCCGATGAACAATGCCGATTGCCAGGTCAGCTCCGCATGCGAGGCCAGAAACGAGGAGGCCAGAACCGTAAGGCCGACCTGGAGGCTGCCGCCGAGCAACACGGCCCTCTTCGACTTGAGCAGCGTGCTCAGGGACATCTCGAGGCCGATGGTGAACAGCAGCAGGACAATCCCAATCTCGGCGAGGTGCTCCACCTCCTCGATCCCCTCGATGAGCCCGAAGCCATGCGGTCCCGCCAGCACACCGGTGAGCAGGAACCCCACAATGGTGGGCAGACGGATGCGATGGCACACGAGCAACACGACGCTCGAGAGGGCGAAGATGACGATGATCTCATTCAAAAACGGAAAATGCATACGATGGGCTCGAGGGTGAAGATATGGACAGCGTTGCGACATCTTGCCAGACC
>Ga0163147_10009096_pt1 | contig 10834 bp, 9 predicted proteins | sample OliLakLV19MP6G1_FD_148597 | JGI IMG/M metagenome (GOLD analysis project Ga0163147, IMG submission 148597) | Freshwater microbial mat bacterial communities from Lake Vanda, McMurdo Dry Valleys, Antarctica- Oligotrophic Lake LV.19.MP6.G1 | ecosystem: Environmental > Aquatic > Freshwater > Lake >... | reverse complement strand
GATTTCGTCCGGGCCCGGTCAGCAGATCCGCTGCGGCCTGACTCAGCGCGACGTACCGCAGCCCATTCGCCTGACGCGTGCGTTCGAATGTCACGTCATCGTCTCCGCTCGCGAGTGCAACATTGGCTCCTGTCACCGTCGTGCGCAGACCGAGCGCGCTCGCGGCAGCGTTGATGTCGCGGACATACAGCATGGCGAGACGCACGGGCGCATATGGAGCGACCGCTTCGGCAGCCATTGATCCCGTGATCGCGTACTCCAAATCCGGGCGTGCGCGCAGGCGGTCCGCCATCGCCTCAAGGCCGCGTGGCTCGAGAAAGGTCGCAACGGTGTTCGACCGTTCGAAGCCGTAGTCGCCACTCCATCGCTCCAGTATCGCTCGCCACTGCACGTTCGTGATTGGTCCACGCGGTGCGCGTTCCACCAGCTTCTGTTCGTCGAGGAAATCGATGACGCGGTAGGCTGCGCCCGTCGATGCGCCAGCTCGTTCGGCCAGATCGGGAACACTGTATGGAGGAGCGAAGTCGATCAGGGCACGTACCACGCGCGCTGCCGGCGCACCCTTCAACGTGCCACGTGGACGCCCAGGCCCCCGCCACGGATCCTGGTCGGCTCCACGGTCGCGCAGAAGCAACGCGGGGGAATCGCAGGCGAGATAGAGGTTGCCCGTGGCGTCGATGTAGCCCGCGCCCGACCTGACGATCTGTTCGCGCGTCGCGGGCGCGAGGTATCTGGCGACCAAGACCAGTGAGACTTTGCCCTGTGCAGCCGTTATCGCGGCTTTTCGTAGCCGCTCGAGCGCTACCGGGACGTCCCGGGTGTTGAGCAGTCGTTTCGCTTCGACGAACGCGACCATTTCGCGTCCGTCGGGTGTCTGGATTCGAAACTGCGCGTCTACCCCCCGGCTCACCGCAGGTACGTCGCTCTCGAATTTCCATGTCGACGGAAGGCTGGCGCTGAGGAGTTCCAGGGCGGCACGGAGAACATCCGCCTCGCGATCCAGGGACGGACTATCAGGGAATTGGCCTCCTTCGCCGTCAGCGGAACTGCGTGTTTTCATGACTCAGGATACCCATTTCCTTGAAATGCGCAAGTTCCGCTGACAGCGGATAAAAGGGGGTACGCCGATGATCAAGCACACAGTCCGAGAAACCATCCCAATCAAGAAGTCGCTAACCCTATGCCCGTCCTGACGTAAGCATTCCCGTGGCGAGCTCAAGCTCAAAACGGTTATCCCGACACATCTCCCAGGAGGTGTGTCCGTGGAATGTGAAGTTTTCGCAGGAGCTGGCGGAGGGGTCGCCGTTTGCGGCGCGGGAGTTCGTTGCGGGGAAGGACGCGCTCACACTCGCACGCGACATCGTGGCGCTGGACCAGGACGCGTTCAGTGCGGCGTTCCGGAAGTCGCCGATGAAGCGGGCGAAGCTGCGTGGGCTGCAGCAGACCGCGGCGGTGGTGCTGGAGAACGGCCCGGAGCGCTAGCTTCCGCGCATGTCCCCGACGATCCTTTCGTGAAGGGCCGTCCCGGCTCTTCTTCTTCTCGCGTGAGAAAGCACGCATGCACGTGCATGTGGCGCATCAGGACGGGGAGGCGGAGTTCTGGATCGCGCCGGACCTCACCACCAGCGTCGTGACCGGGCTCTCCCCGCGGCAAGTTGCCGGGGCCGAGGATATCGTTCGACGTTACCTGCCGGAGATTCGCGATGCCTGGGTCCGCCACTTCGGTCGCTGAAGTCGCGTATGTCTCGCGGCATGGGTTCTGGCTGCTCCTCGGCGGCGACGAACTGCACCTGCCGTTCGACGAATTTCCGTGGTTCCGCGCCGCGACCATCGTGCAGATCACGACCGTCGAGTGGCCGACGGCTGATCATCTGTACTGGCCGATGCTCGATGTGGACCTGGCGGTGTCGTCGATCAGGGCGCCGGCGAGTTTCCCGCTGGTCTCGCGGGTGCCGACGGCGGAGTGAACGTGCGCGGTGGATGGCTATTGCGGGGAGTACACAAGCCCGCAGTCTCGAAATGCCGATCCACCCATCACTCTCGGTGCAAGGATGACGTGCCACCAGTCACCCTGCTCTTGCATGCCCTGCGCCCGTGACATGCAGGGGAGGTCATGGACTCGGACCCCATGCTCGGCCGGATCCAGTACGGCGCGAGATCGGTGACGCACTGCGCTACCGACGCTCCGCACGCGGCACGGCGAGCTCTGCCGCCGCACCTGCGGACAACACCCCTGCCGCTTCATCCGTCCACGCCAGCAGCGCTTCCGCGACACGGACTCCGTACCGCAACGTGACGCGGAACTTCGCGGACTCGGCGGGACGCTCCACCGCAAGGTGCTCGAGTTCCTCATCGATCCGCGCGTAGTGCGAGAGGAGTTCAAGTTGTTCGGCGCGACAGCGCGCAAGATGGGCCTGCGATTGGCGGGGATCCTCTGCGGCCAGGAACAGCTTCAGCAGCAGCTCGATCCGTCGCGGCTCGCTGGCGACTGGCGCCTCCAGCCAGCGCGTGAGCGCCACTCGTCCGGCGGCGGTGATCGTAAACTCGGTTGCGGGACGACCTCGCGCGCCCAAGTGAACGCGCGGAGAGGAACGGACCAGCTTCTGGGTTGTGAGTTCGGTGAGGGCGGGATAGAGCTGTCCCGAACTTTCGCGCCAGAAGTTTCCGATGCGTTCATCGAGCCAGCGGCGGATCTCGGCGCCACTCATCGGACGCATTGCCAGGACGCCAAGAATGGCGAATGGTGTGCGAGTAGTCGGTCGAATGGTCACCTCGGATGGCCTCAGATGTGCCAGATGAGCTGAATGAAGTTGAACTCGAACGCCGGCAGCTGCACGCGGCCGCGATCAGGAATATCAAGCGAGGTTCCCGGCGTGTACCGGAGATTCGTGCGCAAAACGATACGATCCTGCCGCGTCGGACGGATATCCCAACCCACGACGACGGCGGGTGCGAGGTGTGATCGACTCCAGCGCGTTGGTGACTGTCTGCCGTTGTGTTCGGTGACCGTGTACCGCTCCCCGCTTACACCCGCACCTACGAACGGAACGAAGCCGGTGTAGTCGCCGATGAAGCGCAGTGCCTCGATGCTGATGGCGTCGCGTCGGCGACTCTGCGCGAGGCCGAACCCTTCGTTGCTCGATGTGAAACGGCGGTAGGGCAGCGCGAGCGACAGTCTCGCCGACTTGAAGTGCCAGCCGGCGGCGAGCTCGATGGCACGGGCGTTCGGATCGCGCCCTGGAAGCTGAGGCGAGACACGCGCATTGTGCGTCGACGCGGTGAGCGCCCAGGCGGCGGTCGGTCCGACACCAATGAACGCGCCGCCGGGAACGCCTTCACGCCGAAGCAGCGCATCTCCGCCCGATTCGCCCGCCAGGCGCGCACGCATCTCCGCGTTGTTGGTGGTCTCGAGTCGTCGTTTGGCGCCGAACCAGAACGCCGTCTGCGGTATCGCAAATGCGCCAGCGGTCTGGCGATCGATCGGCGACGGCAGTGTCCCTCCGCCCAGCCATTGCAGACCACCTTCGACGATTACCCGTCCGACTGCCCACGATGCGCCGATGGATGGCAGGGCGCGCAGACTGGTCACTGTTGGTCCGGCGCCAGCCTCGCGCTGCTCGCGGACGGACGTACGCCCGAGCGCGATCGCGGCGAACGGGCGCACGGTGCCGGCCGTCAGCGGGCCACTGTAGATGCGCGCGCCGGTTTCGACGTTCGAGCCCCAGCGCGCATCCGTCGGTCCGCGGCTCCCAATCGCCGCAGACGGAATCGGGAACGCGAGGTAGAACTCCGCCCACCCCCAAAAATGTGTGCCGCCCAGTGTCAGTCGTGGCATGAGGCGCGACGGTACGCTCACGGTACGGGCCGCAGCGCCAGCCGCCGCCAGCGTCGTGGTGGCAGGAAGCACGAGACCGTCCAGGCCGAGCGTGAGTTCCGCGAAACGCAAACGATCGCGTGGTGCGGCGACCTCCGTTTGCGCCTGAAGCGGCGTGGTCAACAACGCGGCGACGATCACCGCAGGGAGACGGCGCTGCGTGAACGGCTCAGGCATGGCGAACCTGTATTTTAACGAGAGCCTAAATACATCTGTCAGACAAATATAGCATCACGAAGTCGTGGTGCGCCAGATCGCACTCGGTGTCTCATGCGCTTGGCGACCGCAGCCGACTCTCCTTCCAGCCGCCGTGAGCGTCCCGCCGCGGGCGACGCGCTGCAGAACCCCCCGCCGGACAGACACACGTGCGTGCCACCGGATCGTAGACGAAATCCTGCGGCGTAAACGTCGTGGCTTTGGTCGCGCTGACGCGCCGAGATTTATCATGCAACGGTGCCGGCGCCTTCTGATGCCGACCCCGCGTCGCGAAGCGTTCATCACGCTGCCGCATTGTGTTGTCCGCGAGGAGCGCGTCAATCCCGCGCTCTTCGAGGCGCCGGCACGCCACCTCGCTGTGATACCCCGCGTTGGCCGTCACGAGCGACGCCGGCGCGAGCACTGGCGCCAGCGCGTCGACGATCGGCACCAACAACTCATGTTCTGACCCAGTGCCATGGGCGTGCGCCACCACGATGATCTGCGCGTGTGCATCGACGGCGGCCACGCCCGTGTAGCCTTGGATGACGCCTGTGCTGGTGGCCATCTTCGCACTCTCATTGTCCGTACGATTGCTCTGTCGGAGGGTGCCCTTCGGTCCGCGCCGCTCGTCAGGATATGCGGTGAGCCAGGTGCGCAACTCGGCGGCATCGTGCTGCAAGCGCGCGACGCGTGCGGCGTCCTTCGCGTCGAGCTCCGGCTCCAGCGGCCGTGTATCCGTCGTGCGGTGGCGCGTCAGCATGACCTGCGCGGCTGCCTCCAGCTTCTCGGCCTGCCGTACGAACTCCTCTCGCGAGCCGTTGCGTTGCCTGCTCGCATTAGTCGGGAGCTTCACGCCATCAATCGCAAACATCTCGCGGCCGATGAGGCCCTGGCGGTCACAGATCGCGACGACCGCCGCGAACACGTGGGCGATCTCGTCGCTGAGCGTGCTGACGAAGTGGGCGATCGTCGTGAAGTGCGGCGCCTGATCGCCACAGCGGGCGATGAACGTGACATGCTCGCCGCACGCCCGGCCGATGGCCCGACTGCTGACGATCCCACGCGCGTAGGTAAAGGGTACGACCTTGAGCAGCACCGCGGGCGGGTAGGCTGGGGCGCCCGTCTCGTCGTTCCAAAAACCGGGCGTCAAACCGGCTCAATTCGAGCTCGTGGTCGAGCAGATGGTTCAGCGCGTGCTCGAAGGTCCCCGGGAGGAGTTGCCGAGCCAAGTCTACGGACAGGAACTTGGGATTCGTGTCGATATACTTATAACGAGGCATGCAGGGCTCGAGGGCGAGAGGTCCACGGCACAGATTCGAGGCACAGCGCTACGGATACCCCGTGCAAGAATCAGGCGCGGCGACGACCTTTTTCTACAGCCTCGTTGGATGCGAGTGCTGCGGCCGGTACGGAGCGGAATCTCAAAACGGTCATACCGACACATCTCCCAGGAGGTGTGTCCGTGGAACCGTAAATTTTCTGAACCTGCGACATCTGGTTCATTCGCCTCCAGACCGCAGTTCACCGAGTCGTCGCCGCTCGACTGGATGACCATGTCGGTGGAGGCGTGGCGAGAGTTCTCCGCCGGGTCGCCGATCAAACGCACCAAGCGGCGCGGGTTCTTGCGCAACGTGGCGGTGGCGTTAGCAACAGCGGGTCCATGGACGCCGCGGCGCCCCTCGCCGCCGCTCTGGGCGACGAGGAGCCACTGGTGCGCTCGCATGCGGCCTGGGCGCTCGGCAGGCTGGGCGGCGCCGTGTCGGCCGCCGCGCTAGAGGCGAGGCTGGGCATCGAGTCGGACCCGTCGGTCGTCGCCGAGCTCCGCGCCGCGCTGGGCCCCATCGTCACGTAGGATCTGGGCACCTCGAAGTGGCGGGGTGCATACGGATCGGTCCGCAGCACGACCACGGCCGTCTTCCGGTTTGCGCGGCGCATGCCCTCGATCGGCGCGACAGCGATGTACACCGCGAGCACCCAGTGGTCGAAGATCGACCGCCGCTCGACTTCGCCCAGACGCTCCCACGCCTCCCCGATGTTCCGAGTCTCGTGGATCAGGGACGAGAGATTCTCGAAGGCACGCTCGCCCGACTCGGCATGCTTCCTCGCCCTCTTCAAGTTCGATTCGGCAATAGCGACCTGTCGGCGGAGTCGAGAAAACTGCTCCGTCAAAACCTCGTCGCCGCCCACCGGCGCCGCGTCCACTGACATGACCGCAGCAAGGACCTTCGCACCTCGCGCGAACGCACCCTGACGATCCCGCAGATGCTTCTCGGCGTCTGCAACGCTGTTCGCGGACGATTGGCTGCACTTCTGCTTCTCAACCAGGAAACGACGGACCTCGTTCTCGAACTCCTCGCTCGAACGCTCCCGTAGAATGAGCTCCTTGACCTTCATTTCGATCTCGCGCGCATCGACGTACCATGCCTTGGCACACGGCCGTGTGGGTGCCCGAGGATGACCGCGCCTTCGCGACCCGGCGCGCGCGAGACTGCGCCCGGAATCCCATCGCCGTCGAGCGACTCACGTACGACCGGACGACGAAGGCGGTGACCTACCGCTCCGACACGTCCGACGGCCCGACGGCCCGACGGCGGGCACCGAGACCGTGGACCCGCTCGAGTTCCTCGCTCGGGTGCTGGTCCACATCCCCGACAAGGGGCACGTCACGACGCGGTACGACGGCTGGTCTGCCAATCGCCCGCGAGGCATGCGGTGCACGGGGGAGCCTTCGGCGGCGGCGGTGCCGCCCGCGATCGTCCCCGCGCCTCGGCTGGCGCCGTCCGAGGTCACCCGCCGCTGGGCGACCCCCCTGCTCCAGCCGATCGTCGAGGTCGATCCCCTCGCCTGCCCGGCCTGCCACGGCGTGATGCGGATCGTGGCGTGCATCACGCACCCGTCGGCGATCGACCAGATCCTCTCGCACCGCCGCGCCCGCGCGGCGACGGCCGACGAGGGCGGCGCGCGGAGTCCCCGCGCGGCGACGGCCGACGAGGGCGGCGCGCGGAGTCCCCCCGCGACCGGCGGACCGTCTGGACCAGGCGTCACGCGACGACCCACCGCAGCCCACCGGACTCACTACGTCTCACCCCGACGCCCCGATCACGCGCGGGGACGTTCGGTGAGCGCGTCCGTCCCACCGGGGCGTCCGATCGGTCCCCGCTGCGACCGGGCGCCCACGGGGCACGCCGACCGGACATCCACCGAGGCGCGGCGGCGGGCGGCGGTCAGGCCGCTGCGCGCCCGCCGGCCCTCGCGTGGTCGGCGATGCGCCGTGCGTCCGGCGGATACTCGACCGACCCCGATTGAATTTCCTATCCCGCATCTCACGGTGCCGCGACCGCCAGAGCACGCCGCGTCTGCAAAACCATTACGTCTGGATCGACCACCAGACGATCGGGTCGCCGCGGTAGCGTCCATCGAACCGGCACGGCCTTCCCGGCACCGACGCTCACTCGCGCGGTACCTCCGGCCACGACGGTGTCGCCGCGCATCGCCGCGATATCGACGCGCGCCTCACCGGTTCCGATGTTGTGCAGCGACGCCGTGCAGCGCCAGGATGCTTCGACCTCTACGCACCGTGCATCGTGGAGCGTGAACTCGGGCAGCTGCGTGCTACGGAACCATTGCCCGACCTGCGCGTCGAACTGCGCCGTGTCCAGCGCCTGCAATCGCAGCGTGCGCAATAGCCCTTCAGGCGTCGCGAATCGACCCGGTGCACGATGCTCGGTGATGAACGCGCGCAGACCAGCGAATGCATGATCTGCACCAAGGCTGTTGTGCAACATCCACATCGCCCAAGCCCCCTTCTTCTGCAGCACTGCCTCATCGGCGCTGTCTTCCTCACGCGTGTCCACAAGCGCCCGCTCACGCGCTCCGACGCGCCCGTCCAAGTACTGCTGCTCGAGCAACACCGCGTACGCCTTACGCGCCGCTTCGCCGCGCTCGGCCTCGTACAGCAATAGCGTGGCATAATCGGCCATGCCTTCCACCAGCAGTCCCGTGCCGGGCCCGGTGCCCGCTGTAAGCAGGTGTCCCCACCATTGGTGGGCCGCCTCGTGGGCAGTCACCGCGAACGCCAGACCGCCGTGCGCACCATCGGTGGCAAGGAAGCCGAGTCCTTCGGAGAACGCGATGTTGGTGGGATACGATGTCGCCTGCGATGACAGGTCCGCGTACTCGCTCAGTCGGAGTTCATCCCACGGATACGGATAGAACCACGCCGAGTAGCGTCGCCGCGCCGCTGCGAGTGTGGTCACCATGGCGTCGAGATTGCGCGTGTGCGCCGGATGATGGTACACCGCCACGCCCTCGGCGCGGCGCACCGCATACGCGGCGCCGACCAGGTTGAGTGCTGATACCGGCTCGCGTGTCTCCCACGTGGTGACCGTCTCGCCATCAAGCGCCAGCGATGCCGTTCGCTCCCCGACCCCGTTGATGATCAGTGCGTTCGGCGCCCGCACCCGCATGGTTGCCGTGAACGCCCACCCGCGATTGAACAACCCGTCGCCATCAGACCGGCTGACCACAGTACCATCCGCTGCATCGGCGGCGCGCGCCGTGTTGCCGACCGGCTGCAACGACACCGGTGTTCCCACGCGATAGCCGGGAATGGGGAGGAAGTCACCGCGATGCGTCGACACCAGAATCCCCGACGGCATGACGAAGGCGTCGACCGGTCCGCCGTTCCACGATATACCGTCGTTGATGCGGGCCGCGTAGCGGAATCCCACGCGTACCGTGTCGCCGGGTGCGAGCGGCGCCACCAACGAGAGAACGTGCATCCCGTCGAGGCCGGTCGGTCTCATCGACACACCGCGCACGCGCCAGTGCACGCGCCCGAACGCGGCAGGTACCGTGAACGGCAACGTCGTCATCGAGATCGAGGTCCGATTGACCAGCTCATACATGCCGTCGACATTCAGCGTGCGACGGGCCGGGTCGATATCGACCGTCACGTCGACATGCTGAATCACGGCTGGTCTCTCCGATCCCCATCGGCGCTGATTCGACGACTCATAGGCTGCGACGGCCCGCGCCGCCGCGGGCCCATCGAAGGCGTCTCGCACACGCACGGCGAGAAACGCGCCGGTGAACAGCGGCAACGCGATCAATGGTGATGCGCGCAGGGCGAGTCGTCCGACAGCTGCCGGCGTACGACGTGCGCGGGCCGCCACGGGATCACGTTCGGTACGCACGAACAGTAGGCGAGCGGCACCGAAGAGGGCCAGCGCCAGCCCCATCGCCAACACCCGATTCAGCAGGAGCGCCTCGCCGTCCAACGGAAAGAGGGCAAACTCTGTCCAGCGCAGCGATCCCCACAGGGGCCAGTTGGTCACCCACGTCATGGAACCACGAATGAATTGCGCTGCCGTCAACAGCAGGGCGACGAATCCAATAGCCAGCGCGATCGTGCGCGACTGTACCGCCGTCATCACTGCCGTGACGAATGCCATCCAGAGCACGTACGTCGGCCCGAGCACCGCCCCGAACACGAGAACCAGCGGCCACCACGATACCGCTGGCCCGGACTGCGCCAGCAACAAGACGCCGCCACTGACGACGCACACGACGGTGAATACGCCAACCAAGACCATCGTGGCGAGCGCGTGGCCAATCACGAACGCGATCGTCGGGACAGGGCTACTGAACGCGATCGCGTCGAACCCGGTCGCACGATCGCGATGCAGGCTTTCGACGATCACGAACAACAGGAAGAGACAGATGAGTACCGTCACCGCCGGTAGGGCACTGATGGCAATGCCGCCAGCCGTAAGCACTGGCGTCGAGCCGTATGCATCCGCCTCGGCGCCACCAACCTCGGCGACTACCGCAAAGAGGAACACGGAAAATAGATAGCCCGATGGTTGCCGCATCAGTGACCGCAACTCGGCCATCAGAATCGTCGCGGTCGCGCGCAGTACCCGGGGCGTGCGGCGGCGCATCGACAGGCTTTCGAGGCTGCCGAATGAGCGCGCCCTCCCCTTCGCGGTCGCGGTTGCGGCCGCTGCTGATGCCGAGGAAACCACAGGTACGGCGGCACGACCAGTCCTCGTGCGCGCCAGCAGCGCAATGGCACCCAGCGGCAACAGCATCGTGACGACGCGCCCCAGCACGAGGACACGATCGACCGCGAGTGGCGCCGAATTGTACCAGGCGATCGCGCGATCGTCGCTGAACAGCGAATGCGTCAGCCAACGGAGACCCGTGGGATCAACCACCATCAACAGCGCATCCAGCGTAGGATCGATGCCACGCGGATGCCAGTTCCAGAGCAGGACGAACTCCAGCACGAATAGCGCCAGCGGCATCACGTAGACCGCCATCGGCGCCTTCGTGCGCGCGCCGATCACGAACGTGATCCCGGCCATCCACAACACGCCTGGCACCACGAAAAGGCCTGCAGGCAGCAGGTACGCGGCGAGGTCGAACGGTCCCCGCGCGACACCACCCACACCGGCCTCTCGAAACACGATCACGATGAGCACGTGCACGGTGACCGCGATAAGCAACGCTGCTGCGACACCCGCGAACTTGGTCCAGAGGTATTCCGTCGACGTGAGTGGCGTGCTGTGCAGCAGCTCCGATATGCCCGCTTCGTCATCGCGCAACACCGATAGACCGGCCATCAGCGCCGCGAAAAACGGGTACACGAAGAACCCGCTCATCGCGAACGTCGGCGCGAGCGCGTAGGCCGAGTTGGCGACGGCGCGTACGGGAAGGTCGGCGGCGGCGCCACCCGGGATCATCGCCACGGGGTTGAGC
>Ga0163147_10009093_pt1 | contig 10835 bp, 10 predicted proteins | sample OliLakLV19MP6G1_FD_148597 | JGI IMG/M metagenome (GOLD analysis project Ga0163147, IMG submission 148597) | Freshwater microbial mat bacterial communities from Lake Vanda, McMurdo Dry Valleys, Antarctica- Oligotrophic Lake LV.19.MP6.G1 | ecosystem: Environmental > Aquatic > Freshwater > Lake >... | reverse complement strand
ACTCCGGTCTCATACAAGCCGACGGCGCCGTTGGCTTTGACGTGCTTTTCGAAAACACCACCTTGAAATTGAGTCAGTGCTTCGAGGTTGGCTGCCACGCCCACTCTAGAAGAAAATTCTACGACTGTCTTACTACTCACATCAAACAAGCTGACTACGTTCTCGATCTTTACCATGAACTTTTTCACATCGAAACCCGCATTCAAGGTAAGTCTTACGAAGAAATTCTCCAAGCTCGCCAAGTCGAAGCTAAGCCGATTCTTGAGAAAATAAAAGAATATCTTCTAGAGCTTCAACCGACCCTGACTCCAAAAGACGAATTTCTCGTAGGCATAAAATATTTCCTGAAAAACTGGGTTGCTCTCACTCGCTACCTCTCCGATCCAGATCTCGATATCTCAAACAATGACACAGAGCGCTTGATCAAAGAGTTTGTCCTGGTGCGTAAAAACATTTTGTTCATGGGCTCTGACAGAGCCGGTCGTGCCTCAGCAATTTTGATGACCCTAATTGCATCGGCCAATCGCAACAAACTCAACCCTGTCGAATATCTCGCAGATGTATTCACGAGAATCAATTCTCTGGCCCATGACCCTGAGCTCCTTAACCAGCTCTTGCCCGACCGATGGACTCCTCCACCTAAACCTACTGCTCACCCGGGCTAACCATTGCCGCCTGCCGAGACCCCAGCTACGACGCGACCGTCTCTTCGGCTACAGCAATGAGTTAAACACGCTCAGATTCGGATTTCTACCACGTCCTGTGTGGGACGGACACGTGCGTTTTGCAGATTCGTGCACAGATTCACAAAGGAAAATTCCAGAATCGCCGGTGGTGGCAAGTGGAAAAGTTGCAAAAAGTCCGAGTAACCTCAGGAGATATAGAGTTGACGAGTAACATTAGTAAACCGGCATTTATAAATACAAGACAGCATGAGCGTTTTGTCGACTTCTGCGATGCATGCCGGCGAAATCAATATGTTGGTGTTTGCACCGGAAGATCTGGTGTAGGCAAGACGCGATCATCACAGGCTTATTCCAATTGGAATGTTATTGAACCTCTTCTGACGGTTGCACCAATACGCTATCCCAGTCCTCCTCCCAAGCTTGATGGCTGTTTCACCGCAATCTACACTCCAGATATTTCCTGCACAGTAAAAAGAGTTGAGTCAGGATTGGCTCTGTTACGAAATCGCTTCGATGCGCTTGTCGAGCATTCTATGCGATGGCACAACAGCGAGGAATGGTATAAGACTCGCCGTCAGCGCTTCTTAGAGCTGCTCATTATCGACAAAGCTCCGCGACTATCGTTCAGGTGCATAGAAGCGATATCTGACTTTGCTGAGAAACAGAATCTTGGAGTGGCTCTAATTGGGCTGCCTGGCTTCGACCGCCGTATCCGCAATTATGAACCGATCGATAATCGAGTAGGTTTCTATCATGTTTTCAACACACCACGCACCGAGGAACTCCAGGCGATACTCGAAGCGCGCTGGCAAAGCCAACTGATAACGATTGAGGACGGCGCCGTCCAAATGCTAGAGAAGGTGACCAACTCAAATATTCAGAAGCTCGTTAACATAAACGCAGAGATGAGCAGGGTTTGCGAATTGAACTCAGTCACTGTTATCACATCCGATCTTGTGGAGCTCGCCAGCAAGACTCTGCTGCTCGACACTAAATGAGGTGGCACTCCCGTACTGAAATCAAGCCTATTTTGTCAGCGACAGCCAACACATACATACAGCCGTGAGACATTTAATTCCTCAATAAATGGGACATTTAAATAGTCAAAAAAAGGGACAAATAAATCCTCAAATCACACTGTTTTAGACCACGGTTTCTGTGCCTAAACAAAAAAGCTCGTCAGGTATGCAGCCAAAATTCCGAGCGCGACAAACATGACATACAAAACAACCGCTAATTTCTTGGACACCTCTGTCCATAGATAGCTCATCGGAAGGAAGCTGTACGTCCCCAGAGTGAAAAGAAATAGCATCACATATGGTGCTGGCACGTGCTGAGTGTGCAGTTGCTGTGCCGTCATCACGTCAAGCGCAATCGGTATGGGCAGAAGCACGGTAACTAGCGCTGTGCCTGCAAGAACAAGCGGGTTTACCTCAGCAAATATGCTCTTCAATGGAAGCACCTCCATTGCCAAAGAACTCAGTACAGCTGCAAGCAACATAAATGGCACTGCTGTTTTTATCAGCTTCAACAAGTTCTTGAAGTATTCTAGTCCAACGTGCTTGGCAGAATCCAAAAGGCTTTCCTGGCATTCTTTGTGCAGCGGAATCGAGCACGTCACTGTTGGTTGCTCGAGTAACCCGACTTCAGCTGTGGCTTTGCGGTTGTTGATGTAAACAATGAGCGGCACAAATACCAGCAAAACCAGAGCGATAAGCGAGTATTGAATGGCTCCGTAATACCAGGGCAGTCCGGCGAACACCATGGATACGACAACAAAGTTCAAGGTCGGGGAACTGAACATGAAACCCAGGGCCGCTTCCACGTTGGCTTTGCCACGAGTGATGCCGCAGGCGACCGGTACTGCGCAATTCACGCAGACGCCAGCAGGCGCGCCCATCACAATTCCTTTGAGAGTGTTCATGTAGATGTTGCCACCCAGTTTGGGCGGATAGAACTCAAACACAGTATGCAATAAGGCTCCTAAAGCCAACCCGAACGACATGCCGATGCGCATTGACCAAATCCAGTTAACGAATGAGGCCCACCATCGCTCAACAAAACTAGCCTGGACAGACGCTTTGATTAGTTCCGAGTTGTAGATATAGGACACAAGTTCGTGATGACCCATGTCTTCAGCTTTGTGGAACAGCTGCGGGTAGCGAGAGCCGAACCAGAAGGTACAGAGGATGAGCGCTGCCATTCCGAGCATTACAAAGAGTGGGTAATAGCACCGAATATCTTTGCCGCCGATGAGGATAGGCCGTCGCTGTGGTGGTGAGGACTCCATTGAAAAAGCTACTGCCATGAATTCTTTCTCCAACCTATGCTCATGCGCTCGATTATCCCTCATTTGGCAAGTGACATTCTGTGCCAAGCTATGATTCGCGTAAGTACCTCGGCAATTTATGTTCCCAAAAGGCAACGGCCAAACTTCGTGGCCAGGTCAATTTGCTCAGCTGTGGCACATATGCAGTTTGGGAACATAATCTGAGTAGTGGGCAAGCGGTTGCACGAAGTGATGAAACGAGATCGGATCACTAATATGCGTCGGCTTGATTCCAGGCTCTTTGACCAGTATCAGCCGATATTGCGGCACGATGTATTTAAAATGTCTTTTCAGTGGTCTTGATTCTTTTCTAGCCTTCTGGCTCCCGCTCTCACTCTTAACAGCCTTAACGGCACCGCCTGCGGACTCTTTTTCAATAGTCATGTTCATGTGCTTAACCTCCAAATTCAGGATGCCCGCGCACCCCATGCAGCACATGCCGTCACACGCCAGCCAAGGGACCCGGTGTCCAGCCTCGCGAAGCGACCGCAGGCTTGGGTTGGACACTGGGTGGCGGCGTGTAGGCTAGTGCGCCGGCATGGGAAGACAGCCGGGCAATCCCACTAGAGCAAAGCTCTCTGCGGGGCAGCCTCAGCCACTAAAAATGAGTTGGCAGTGGCGACGAATGCTCAGGGAAATGGCGACGAAGGATCGATCGCGCGATCGCGTTCAACAGCATCAAGCTCACGGTAATAAGAAATAGCTCTAACTATCGCTTCTTTAGAACAAGCAATACAGCGCACATGACAGATCTGGTGAGGCTCGCGACTTAAGTCGCAGGTATAGAGCCCCACCAGATCTGTAAGCAAACTGCGCTCGATAGAATTGATGAAACGGTCATCGTCGGTCATGTTGCGCACCTCAGAGCAAAGCTTTAGCGTAGCTAGAGCCTATAAAAAACGGAATGTGCATTAAGCACAGACCCACCTTCGGCAAAGAAAAAAGAAAAGAGGAGGCGGGGCTTTGCCCCGCCTCCCTGAAGCTATGCAGCTACCTTGCTTTTCTTGGGCGCAGATGTTGCTTTTACTTCGCCGCCCTCTTTTTCAGACTCGGGCTTTTTGCCACAAAGGTGGAAACCGGAGAGCTTCACCACTGGGCGTCTCATCTCTACTTTGACTCCGTTGATTTCCTTGGTGTATTTGGAAATTGAGAGCCTGCCGGTAACTGCGACCTCGCGCTTTTCGGTTACGTACTTCATGACTCGGTCAGCCAGCCCGTTCCAGGACTCGACATCAATCCACATAGGCTCCGGATTGTCCGTTTTGGAAGAGTAGTCAGCCACGGCCAGGGAGAACTTAGCCAGTTTGTTGTCTGTATCAGAGAAGGTAGTTGAGGTGGGGTTTTGACCGACGCGACCGATGAGTGTGATTTGGTTGTTCATAAGATGGCACCTCCAGTGCTGTGTTTGTGTGCCAAAAGACCTGCAACTGTTTTCGTGAGTGCAAGGACGCGCAGCGCGGAACGCAGTGGAGTTCATCCTTTCACGGTAGAAAATTGGTGCCAGAGTTAGGCACGTACTTACACAGCCCTGGGGGTAGCCAGATATGGACGACCAACTAATCAACTAACCAGGCGCACAGGTCTTCTCGTCTCACAACCATCCAACAGAAAGACAACAAAAAAGCTAGTTCTTCAAAGCCGGAAGACACTCTCAGAAGGACAATCGGACGAAATGAAAAATTGATGTCGAACAAAAAGGGCTGACTGACCGACCAAAAACGTAACTGAAAAGCGCGTACAAAGAAGGCAGGCTCTTAATTTCCTGCCAAGGAAAACAACGGACCGTGAGATGAGACGCCCAAGGGCTCTCCGGACTTCAAATCATGGAAGGCAAAAAGCACAGGTCTGACATGGGCGAAGTGAGTCTTTCTGCGCCTTTAGAGCAAGGGAGCCAATAGCAGCAGGACAGAGGGTAAGCAAGTCATGCCGCACTGGCTCTGCATGCCGCCCGTTCCGGTGATGCGGAAAACTGACAATGTCTACATCGAATTCCAGACCCTCAAAGGCTGGAATGACTCCCGAATGCAAGTCACTATCTTGCAGTAAGGCTAACTTCCAAACTGCTGCAGGAGTTTTGCACAATGCAAAAATCGCTTGCTCATAATTCTCCGAATCCACTGAAAGCAAGCCTTGAACGTTAGGCAAGGCAGCCAACTCGGTCATTGCATCGAACACTTCCCTCTCAAGAAAACTACGAGTATAGAACCAGAACTTGCACCCAGTGTACTTCTTAGCAGTCAGTGCCCAGGCTCTGACGTAATCGGCAGAATAGAAGTCGCCGACATCATGAATGCGCAACGTCCACGGAATTGCTGTCTGTATGCCTGCAATCTTGGCAGTGAGCCAGTCCCGAGGACGGGCTTGATCGACTAACATCGAGAGATTCTCAGCCAATAACTCCGGACCGCCTTCAGCGAGAAGGAACTGCGAAGTCCTGAAGTTACGACCCCGCTTAGCTTTCTGACCAATAGTCTGATAGCGGACACCATTGCCATAACACAACCTTTTGCACAATGCAGTTGCATTGATGCAAGTCTCAGTACGTGGAAGACTGAACGCCCAACCCACTTTACTATTATTTGTAAGTTCCAAACCATAATCGAGATTTGCCATTGCCATTTCTCCATGAGACTCAACTGGCAGCACGCGCTGCTGGTCTCGCCCCCCGGCTTGGCTCCGGCGCGACATGGCTATGGGAAAATTCAACAAATAAAAATCAAAAGTAACCGCGCCGGTGGCGCAAAGACGGAAAAATGGGCGAACCAGCGCGGCGCCTTCCACCAGGTTTCGCAGCAACGTATGGCGATTCGTACATATGACTAAACTGTTATGACGGAAGCCCCGAGACCCGGAACTATTCGGTAATTACGAAAGTCTTAGCTTGATAAATGAGCGAATCTAAGCTACGCTAGATTTAGAACGAGAGGAAAACCCATGAGCGCTGTTTTAGACGGTAATACCGAATCAAAAGTCAAATTCTTGAATGACGAAGAGTCAGTCGAGCGCTTTGATAAACAAGTGCGCAACTTGCTTGGCATAAGTGCGGAAGACTTTCTTGCACGCAGAGCAAAAGGCGAATACAAAGACAGTTGCGAAGATTCCAAAGTTCTCAAACTTCTCATGATGGTTCCCAAATCTTTAGCTGATCGTGGCGTCAAATAAAGGTCACGAGGCACTCAACGCCTACTGCGAAGAGATTCAAAAAATCGTTAGTTGCATTACTAACGAGGTCTGGTATTGCAGTTCAAGTGAACGTGACCGCTTGAACTTTTCCGTTGGCAATGGATTTTTCAGGGTAACGTGTGAAGACAACAGCTATTTGCACACTGATATCAACCAAGAAATAGAAGACCCTAGAACTAATGGCACTGGCACAGTCACAACCAAGTACTATCTCTACTCAGTCGCCGACGCCGATAGCAAGGACCTAGTGGGGTTTCACTTTCATCCAGATCTCACTGAAGATCCAATTTTGTATCCACACATTCATGCCTATGCAAAAGACGATAAACGCTTTTTATCACTAGAGTTGCAGCGCAAACATATTCCATCTGGAAGAGTAGCTCTGGAAGACGTTATTCGTTGGCTAATTTCCGAATTGAACGTAAAGCCGCGGCGAAAAGATTGGGACGAAGTTCTCACTAAAGCAAAAGCACGCTTTCTCGAAATAAGAAGTTGGGCGTAAAACTTTATCCTCTCACATCCCTGAAAATGGCTTGATCACGCGATTGCAGAAAGCTCACAATAATTGAGTGATTACTCCGGACACGGCCTCGGAGGTCCAGTTCTCATGGCAAGCTCTCTCCTAAGCTGCTGAACATAAGGCAGGAGCGCGATTGCATCTTCCTCATAGGGAGCAATGCTCAAATATCCAGGCAGAACAAAAAGCAAAGCTTTGATCTCACCAAAGGACAAAGTCGGAGGAGAGGCAGTAGTTAACGCTGCCACCTTCGCCCGCCACTCTTTATCAGAATCATCTTGAACACTTTCTTTCTGACGGACAGACCTACGGATATCTCTTTGCGCCCTCATAGATATCTCGGCGACAATACGACGAGCTGCCAGAAGACCGGGCGGTGTAATTTTTTGAGAGACAGTGGAAGGAGGCAAGCTTTCTGAGGAAGCAGCCTCCACCACAGCGTTATATTCGTGTAGACAAGATGCAAAGAAGCCAGCGGCGAGATCCTCGTAGTCCTGGCGCCAGATGTCGTCATGCTTATAGAGCGTGCGCCTGGAGACATCTGAAATCTCTTCCAATTCGACGGTCGTGAAAGAGCGTCCCAATTTCTTCAGGGACTCCAGGGCGGTTTGAATTTTCTGCCGCGAGTCTCTTTTCTTGTTCTCGTTTGCTCTGATCCAAGAGATCGGTCGAACTGCCGTATAGGTTTGTGGTTCAGTCTCCCTCTTACTAGGTGGGCGCCAGTGCGCGGCACGAGCGGATTGCTCGAGCGCGTCGACGCGACCGCGACTAATATCGCTACTCTGTCCGTTGTGACGGGCTTCCAGGAATTCTTTGACTGCCCAATCTCGTTCTTCAGCGAAGCCATAGCCCATGGCGGGGAGGTTTCGGCTGGGGTCGCCGTAGAACAAATAGTGGTTCAGGCAGAATATTGCCTCGGCGCGCTGAGATGGTCCGGTCAATCCTTCGATAGAAAATAGGCGACCTCGACACCAATTTTCGGTATTCATTCCAGAAGGCAAATGTCCGAAGACAGTAGTCACCAGATGTCCGTCGGCATTGTCTGGCAAAACGGCCGGTGATCTTAGTGGTACTACATTTGAAGGCTGCCCCACAGGCAGCTTCGCTTTTTCTTTCTTACTATCCAGGTCCAGGACGTGAGCTTTCAACTGCCGGAAAGCCTTATAGGTATTAGCATCGCAGTCGAGGAGGTCGAGAAAATATGTCAACGCTTTGGTCGGCGACATTTGCTCACGGTAGTAATCAACATCCTGTGTTTCTTTATCGAGCCAGGCAAATCCATGCTGGAGGGGAAGCCGCAATCCCATACCCTGTGAGTTTCTGCCAGGATTTGGGAAAACTTCCAGAGTGCCTTTTGACACTAGAAAATCATTCAGCTTGAGCAGAGCCACCAGTTGATGGTGCAGTTCTGCGCTACTTATAGGTTCATCAAAGAAGAGGTAAAGATGCCAACCTTCACTATGGCTAGACCTAAATAAAGACGATCTGGTCAGACCGGCCCGAGCCAAAACTTTGAGCAATTTATCCAGGTGCTTCTTATTATGGTACTTGCTGTTTGTGTCGATATCGAGCACGGCAAACCGGCTGGTCTTGCCCGCCCGTGTGCCTAGAAGAAACTTGTCATGGGCAAGCGAAATAGCTTTGATAATTTCAGTGTCGGTCAGTGCCCATTTGTCTTTTGCAGATGCCCAGTTGCCACCACTTAGCGGCCGATAAATATAGCCGAATGGGTGAAACAGCGCCACAAAGCGGTTCAGGTCCGCTTCCCACCCGGCGGGGAAGTAATTAGCGCGCGCAAATTTAGTCCGCACATTCGACGGCGTCGAGTGCGCATGTGCAAGTCCAGAAATGGCTAGTCATCCTAAAAAGGGACGTGTTGACCTAGCCAGACTTTTCGCTTATTCTTTGATCAATTCAGGGAATTCGACAAACCTGATCGCACAAATGAATAGAAAAGGCCGCAAGGTCTTTGCTCAAAGCACTGCCCCTGGCAGTGCTTTTTGTTTGATGGCTAGTTGTGCTTTCTAGGAAGGCATTGCCTTCAATATATACTTTCGATATCCAGCGATAATCACCACCTGTGATACCGCAAAAATAACTATACATGGTGCATTAATTGCGTGCAATCCCGCAATCGATCAAACACGGCTCAAGATCCTGATCTTCAAAATCGCGGAGGCTCCGGAGGTGGCACGCCAAAAGCCCCGGAGGTTGGCGGCGATATAAGCCTAGCAAAGCTTTGCAGTTCTGCGGATGTCCGGAGCCGGAAGGCAAAAAACTCCGCAAAACCTCCGCCAAAAATTTTGCACCACTGAAAATTCACCGTATTTGACACCATGGGACACCTCCGAAAAACCTCCGGAGGTCAAACCGAAAACCTCCGGCAACCTCCGGAGGTAAGCGGAGGTAAAAGCGTCCACCTCCGGACCTTTTGAGCCTCCTCCGGAGTTAAACCTCCGGAGGTTTTCGATACAGCGCCATGCAGAGCGCTGCGCCAGGCACCACTACCTCCGGAGGCAAGCAGGCACCAAAGCATATTTTCAGTGCACCATAAACGCCACCATTGCAAAAGCGGCAGCAAAAGAGCCTCCGAGCACTTCCGGAGGTAGGTAGACCGAGGCTCCGGAGGACATCCGGAGTTTTCAAAGTGGTGCTTCCGGAGGTAGTAGATTTAGCGTATAATCCTCACGGGCTCACGCTTTCCGGGTATATCGTCCGGATATAGAGGGAATAGATGCAAGGATCATCAATGCTGACGGTAAAACAAGTAGCGACTGCGCTTGGGATTGACGAGCGGTCGGTCCGCGACAAGCTCACCCTCGGCACACTCAAAGGCACTAAGAAAACTGTCGGTCAACGCGACCAGTGGTTTGTCCATCAGCGTGACCTCGATGCAGAGTTGGCCAGACGTGGACAAAGTCCAATAAATCAATCGTCACAGGTGGCTGAGCAGCCTTCTGTGCCTCCGGAGCTAACAACACCTCCGGTCATGCCATCGCCCTTTTATCAGCCGGAGGCAGTGCCCTCACAGGGCTACTTCACACCTCCGCAGCAACCCGCAAACGCTCACCAGTATACGTTTTCACAAGCTCCGCAGCCTCCGGAGGCTCAACCTCCGGTGATGAACTCGCCTCTCCAATCCGGACCGGCGCCGGCACCTCCGACCTCCGCACCGGCCACTCCGTCGCCGGAGCAGTATGCACAAACGGCGACCATAGAGCAGGAAAGCTATGAGGACATTACAGACGCCACAGTTCTTGAATCTGCGGCCGATAGCTCTATCTTCGAAAACGAAGGCGCGGAGGCTCCAGCCTCCGGAGGCAACGCCCGGAGCTGGCGCAATGAAGACCTGGAAGGACAAATGAAAGCGGCAGCCGAGAAAATCCTCAAGCCTCTAATGGATCGCGTCCAGGACCTCACCAGAGAAATCGTCTTGAAAGATCTCCAGATCGAAGAGATGGATAAACAGCTCAAGCTTCTTCCAGACTTCGAAGCGCAAAGAGCCAAGCTGTTACGTGACATTGAAGCCGAGCGCAAAGGCGCAGAAATCCAATTCAATAGAGCGAAAGAGAAAGAAGAAGAAGCGCAAGCCCTCGAAGCCGAAAACGCTCTTCTAAAACAGAAGGCCGAAGAGGCCGTTCTTAGTGCGGCTAAATTCGCCGACCTTGAAAAGGTTGTTCAAGAATTGCAGAAACCCAAACCGACATTTTGGCAGAAAATTTTTGGCGCACATAGCACGTAACAATTCACCGGAATCGTTGGAGAGAAGTGCCTAAGACCAATTGCTGGACCATGCTTCAGCTTGTTGAAGAACGGTTTGAACGGCACTGTCTTGAAGGTCGGGTGGATAGCCATATTTTTTCAATATCCGTTTTACTAATATACGTAGACGCGCTCGCGCTGGTTCTCTTTGTGCCCAATCAACAGTGATGTTTTGTTGAAGACTGATCAAAAGTTCGTGAGCAATTATTTTGAGTGACTCATTTCCTATTAGGGGATGTCTCTAGCGTAGTTGAAATTTGATGATCATGGCTCTGGGTGCTCATCTTCTTATTATGATATCAGGCTGCTTTAGTATTGCAAGTGGTGGCACGTAAAGTTTTTATCTTGGATTGAAGAT